>JGI24972J35695_100107_pt1 | contig 45264 bp, 57 predicted proteins | sample AntDryMetagUQ493_FD_35695 | JGI IMG/M metagenome (IMG submission 35695)
TGTCGACGGCCATCGTAAGCTCCCCACTGGCGGCCATTTATGGCGCATTTTGTGGCCATGGTTTCTCCCCGCGTACGGCCAGATAGTTCCCCACCTGCTGTGAGTCAGATTCGGTCCCGGCAACGCTGGGTGGATGAAATCGAGCAGGGAGATCATGGAAATTTTGGAGGCGTACGACCTCACGGGTAGTTATCGGGCGGCGGCGGAGCTGGTTGGGTGTGATCACCACACGGTGGCCCGGTATGTGCAGATGCGCGCTGCGGGGCAGCCGCCGGACCGCCGGCGGCATCGAGCGCGGGCGATCGACGACTTTCTGCCGAAGATCGAGGAGTTGGTGGTCCGCTCGCAGGGCAAGGTCCGCGCGGATGTCATCCACGAACGGATCGTCGCGCTGGGGTTCACCGGCGGTGAGCGGACCACGCGCCGGACGGTCGCGGAGGCGAAGGCCCAGTTTCGGGCTGGTCGGCGGCGAGTGTATCGGCCGTGGGTAACCGAACCTGGGCTGTGGTTACAGTACGACTTCGGTGACGGGCCAACGATTTCCGGCCGGAAGACGACGTTGTTCTGCGCATGGTTGGCGTGGTCGCGATTTCGGGTGGTGATCCCGATCTGGGACAAGACATTGCCGACGGTGGCGGCGTGTTTGGATGCGACATTCCGCCGCTTGGGCGGGGTTCCGGTCTATGTCCTCACCGACAACGAGAAGACCGCGACGATCGATCACGTGGCCGGGATCGCGGTCCGCAATCCGGAGATCGTGGAGGTGGCACNGCATTACGGCACGACGCTGCGGACGTGTTTACCTGCTGATCCGGAGTCGAAGGGAGGAAGTGAGGCGACGGTGCGGATCGCCAAAGCCGACCTGTTGCCGAAGGAGGTGAACCTGCGCGAGCAGTATCACTCTTTCGGTGAGCTCGAGTCGGCTTGCCGGCAGTTCTGCACCGACGTCAACNCCCGCGTCCACAGCTCTACTCGGCGGCGGCCGGTCGAGCGGCTGGCCGAAGAGTTGCAGCGGCTGCATCCGCTGCCGAAATCTCCGTTCACCGCGGTGTTCGGCACCACCCGGCGGGTGAACTGGGAGTCGACGATCTCGGTGGAAGGGGTGCGGTATTCGGTGCCGCACACGTTGATCGACACTCGGGTCTGGGCCCGCTTCCATGGTGAGGAGCTGATCGTGACCGCCGTCGACAATGATGGCGGTGCAGTCGAAGTCGCGCGGCACCGCCGCGGCCAACCCGGTTCACCGGTCCTCGACAACGACCACTACCCACCCCGCCCAGACCGCGACGCCGCCGACCGGGTGCCCAAGCCTCGTACCGCCGCCGAGCTCGCCTTCCTACAGTTGGGCCAGGGTGCCAACAGCTGGCTGGTCGAGGCTGCCGCCGCGGGAGCGCGCCGCATCAGGGCGAAGATGGCCGAGGCCGTGGACCTTTCGAAGCTGCACTCCCCGGACGCAGTCGACAGAGCGTTGGGGACGGCNGCGATGACCGGCCGGTTCGCCGATCGGGACCTGATCTCGATCCTCGACTACCAAGTCACCCACGAACACGCTGATCCGGTCCGTCGCAGCGAGAACCACACTCTGCAACCGGGCACCGCCGCCTGGTCCACCTTCGGCCAGACACCAGCGCCGGCCAGCCCAGCCACTACTGACGATGAAAGCGATGACGCCTGATGAGCACCCCTTTGCGCACTGTTACCAGCGCTAACGGCGACCCGTTGGCCGAGGCGATCGACCTGACTAAACGCCTGAAACTGCCCCATATCCGCAGGTCCTTGAGCGATATCATCCCGACCGCGAAAGCCCAACGCTGGGACCCCGCCGAAGTCGTGCGGGTTCTCCTCGCTGAGGAAGCCGCCGGCCGGGACCGGGCNAACCTGCACACTCGCCGCAAACGCGCGGGTTTCCCTACCGGCAAGACCTTCGGCGACTGGGACGAAACGAAATCGTCGATTCCCCGCGCCACCCAGGACGCGCTCCGCACCCTGGAGTGGGTCGGGCGGCGTGAATGTTTCTGCGTCTGTGGGCCTTCGGGAACTGGCAAGTCTCACTTCACCGAGGCACTCGGGCAGGCCGCAGTCGAAGCTGGGCTGGCGGTGTCTTGGTTCACCATCGAAGACCTCGGTGCCCTGGTCCGCCGGCACCGTGCCGACGACTCCATCGCCCGAGCCCTGACGAGGATCATCCGCTCCGACCTGATCATCGTCGACGACATCGGTCTGCTCCCGGTCTCTGAAGACGCCGCCGAAGGATTCTATCGCCTCGTCGACGCTGCCTACGAACGCCGAGCGATTGCCGTCTCNAGCAACCTGCACCCCTCCGGCTTCGACGAGATCATGCCCAAAACATTGGCCACCGCCACCGTTGACCGGCTCCTGCACCATGCGCACGTCGTCGTCACCGACGGCGACTCCTTCCGCCTCACCGAAGCCACCACCGGCAAGGGGGTGAAGCCCTTCAGCTAACCCAAATCAGAAAGCGGGTGGGGAAAAACAACTGGCCGCCACCGGGGAGAACCCGTGGCCACCAGCGGGGAGAACTTCGTGGCCATTGACAGTTTCCTGGCCGAACCTCTCGACCACTACGAGCAATCCTGCCAGCGACGCGCTCGCTTCCCGGCCCCGACAGGCATCACTTTTTTCGAGTACATTCACGCCGGGGCCGGACTCGATAACGAAGATCAACTCGATCCGTCCCACGCGTGCACCGCATCGGCTCAGCTCCTGATCACATCTTCCCGCCCAGCAACTGTGATGAATGACTGCACACGGCCGGCGGACTGACGATCGGGCATCTCACCCAATAGCAGTTCATCTACGTTTACTTCACGTAATCAGTTAGCACTCGGATCAATAGAGCGCTAACTTGACTGAGGTCCGTGTCACATAAGGGGAGACGCCCGACCTGAGTCACAGCCACAGGGTTGGTCGAACCTCAGACGCGAAATACCGACCATGTCCTCGTCACGACATCAGCCACACCTCAACCACGAAGGAGGAACATGACCGCCGCCATCCCCCACAACCCCCGTACCGCAAACCCCATGCGCCCCTCCGTCGATCGCACCGAAGCGCACCCGCAACAACCCTCACGACTACCCACCGCGTCGATCATCTTAGGGGCACTGTCCATTTCGGCGTTCTGGCTGGTCGAACTCAGCTTCGTGCTGGGGGTCACCGCGGTGATCTGCGGCGCCGTCGCCATCTCCCGGTCCACCGTTGCCGACAGTGAAGCAGCATCACTACGAGCCTTACTCGGCATCGTCGCCGGTACCGCCGGGATCACCATCTCCACCGGCGCTGCACTCCTGCCGATGCTGGCAGAATTGTGAAAAACACGAGGATGCATCGCGCGCATCCTGCAGACGCCGCACAGAGGCGTACCTCGTGGTGTCAGAGCAGCAAGCATCGTAGACTTCTCTGCTCGACATGAGACAAGTTCAGCGAAGACCCCAGCCAAGTCACATCCCCCCAACGCAGAGACTTCGAAGACTCTGCAGCGCAATACAATAGAGAAGAATCCGAAGACCACTCGGGCCGACGGCTGGGCTACAGGACGGCGAACACTGCCGCACCATTCCGCCGGTACCTCCTCCTCTCGGACGGCTCACAGATCGCACGCCGGCAAGACCACGAGAACCACCAGAATGGATCGCTGTCATGTCTCGCCTCGCTGCTATGGCCACCGAACCACACACCGACACAGTCGCGCACCAGAAAACCGCCGCAGCCACGCTCCGCGCAGCGCCACTCAGGGTTGCAGCTGCTCGGCAGATGCCCCGAAATCCCGATCAACCACGTGCCTGACCACCCAGGGGGATAGGGAGAATGCCGACCAATCGGCCCCGGGCATGGCATTGTTCTCACCCAAAGGTCGAGTGAGGCGCGACACCCCACATTCGTTGAGGAGAAAGGCGGCTCTGATGCCCCGAGCCGGACTGACAGCCTCGGCCGTCCCGTATCAACACCCTGCTCCTCGAATCTCTCACCGGAACCCTACTCACTAGCTCAGAGGCGCAATACATTTCGAACGCCACCGAAGCCGTCACCAGCTACCTCGACACCACCTCCGGACGACGACGATAATCACGACGGGTTGATGTCCGGAATTCCCCGATCAATCGAGCACTCCTGGTCTGTTCGTGCACGTGAGGTCATCACAGAACCGTCCACCATGGAAGACGGCCGAGCTGCGAGAGCGGGTGATCGACCTACTGCCCGGCTGCCTGGATCAAGTGTTACCGCGCTCGCATCACCAAATCCTCTCGCGCCGATATCATCCAACGCCTACGAAAATGTTCCCGCAGCATCCGGCCCCTGACGCTACGAACACAACGACGAAGAGCATGAGAGCACGCCGCCGAAGGGCGGCACACTCCGAACCAGTAAGAATGTGCCGGGCCGACGCTCGTGCACCCTCACTCAGCTGGGCCAATGCTCGAAAGTATCAATGACTTTGTGCTCGTCGGGGCGCCACGGCGTGAGGTTTCGTCAGCGTCGCGCACCACCCCCAGCTCCGCTGCGATGTTTCTTACGGAATGTTCAAGGGTGCAATTCTTTTCGCAACGCCGCCCGTTGCAACGGTGTGAGGAAATTATTGGCCCGGGCTGTGCCTGCTGCATCCATATCCTGATTTACTATCCCACGGCAGGATCGGTGCTTCTGGGTGAACGACCGGTCCTGCCTCACAAGCGGGCATCACACCGGTCGCGTGTTCCTCACGCGTAGAAATGGCCCCACATAGAAACCCGCGTGACGGGCGATTCGGTCGACTGCCCCGACAGAGTACCTAACCACCGAACACGTCACCACCGACCGGACAGCAGATGCGATGTCAGAGTAAGCGACGCAGGCTCGCAATCCCTCAATACCATCGAGCTACAGGTTCGCAGCATTCTGGTTCGAACAGGAGGTAGCGGATCAACAAGAGCTGCCGCTTCGCTCAACGTCACGGTCCCCGGCCACGCTGAGGCCCCGCGGACCCCGAACAACAGCGCCGCTGCATACACCCACGCCACCGAAACCATGCATCAAGATCACTCACACAGAATTCGCCACAGGCAGCATTCCCCCCAATCAGAGATGATCAGCTCAGACTCAAACCACCGAGTAGCGCACGCAGCGGACCCAGCAGATCTTCGACACTCGAGACGACACTGGTTTCACCCACCCGTACAGAAACGGTGTTTTCGAACTTCGTCTTGTTGTTGTCCTTGCACTCCCACGACACGGAATAGAGACCTGCTGCGTACGGGCCGAAGGTGATCGACTCGACGGCAGCACCGTCCTTGTACTTCGCTTCCTTCTTCGCCACCCGTGTCTCGGACGAGTCGTAGATCTTGAATTCGCACTCGCGCAATCCGTTTGAATCGGCAGTCGGCGTAACGGTGATGGTCAGATCGTCGTTTCCGACGACACCGACGGTCGGCGCTGCAGCTGCGATACCGCTCGACAGTAGAACAACCGGTGCGGCGAGCGCTGAGACAACAGATGCGCGGAACAGGGTTCGGTTCATGAATCCTCATATCTGGAGTGAAAGCCAAGTGGGACAGTTCAGTTGATGGTCTCCGCGCGCGACACAGTACACGTCCGGGAGAATCAGATCGAAAGATAGCAGAGATTCATTGGTTGTAGTTGAGCTACGATTTACTCTGATCGATCACTCATTGAGGTGACGTGAAGGCACAGATATCTCCGTACGTTCCAGGTGGTTTCGCTGTACTGAAGGAACCGACGTAGCTCCCCATCTCGGGAACCTTCGGTGTTATCGTCCAGCACAGCCGCGTATCGAGATGCGGTATTCCGCACAGTATCAAACATTTTCGCGCTCACGGATCCACCGAGCACCCGTGTCTCCGGTTTGCAGCGCCGAACGAAAGAAGCAACCGAACATGAAGCACACCGCCATACGTACCGCCGCTCTGGCCAGCTTGACCGTGCCACTTCTGCTTCTGGCCCCGGCATTGGCCTCGGCCGACCCCGTCGTCACCGTCACCGCCAACACCGACCTCACTATCACCGTGAACCCGGTCGCCGACGAGAACGGCTTGAAGGAATGCGAGTTCAAGATCAAGAACTCTGCAGACAAGACCGTCGACGAAAAGAAGATCAAGTACGTCAAAGAGGGGATCGATGTCGGCCCCATCTCTTTCGGCCCGCTCGCGGTCGGCGACTACGTCGTGAAATCGGAGTGCGAGACCATTCCGGGCAAGAAGTTCAAGACGAATATTCCCGTCTCGGTAGCCGAAGTACCGATCGTCGACCCCGGCACAACCGAACCCGGCACGACGGAACCCGGCACAACCAATCCGAGCACCGGATCTGCAGATCTCGGATCGTTCTTCGAATCCATCTTCGGCAAACTCAGCCAGAGCTGACCCACTTCCGCAGCAAAGGAACACTGTTCGTGAAATCGATGCCGGTAGCGCTCGCGCTCGCAGCAGCAACGACGCTGAGCACCCTCGCCCTCATTTCAACGGCCGAAGCTACGCCGAGCCCGCAGCGCACCGTCGTCGACGCTTCCTCGTGGAGGGCCTTGTGCACTCCGACCGACAAGGGACTCGAGGAATTGTCGGGCCTGACTGTCACCGGCGGAAGTATGTACGCCATCGGTGACAGCAATTCCGACGACCGTGTCGCCGAACTGGACTCACACTGCCGCCTAACGCGGTGGATACCGGTCTCTGTGCCGCGTGTCGACGTCGAGGACCTGGCGGCTTCCAGCGATGGAACTCTCTGGCTCGCCGACATCGGTGACAACAAGGCCAAGCGCTCGGCTGTCGCCTTGATTCCGATGACACCCGACGGTGTCACCACCGGCGCACGTCGACTGTCCTATCCGGACGGCGCCCACAACGCCGAGGCACTCCTGCTGACGCGGGCCAGAACGCCGATCATCGTGACCAAAGACTTCTCCGGAACCGCCGGAATCTACACTCCGGCAGCCCTTGCCACCGTTTCCGAACTCAGCACCACAGTGGTCACTCCACTGCGGAAAATCGGGTCCGTGACCATCGCACCCACGGCGACGCCCGGGGGGTACAAAGGTACGGAGGGCAGCAAGGCCGTGACAGGCGGTGCCGTCAGCGCCGACGGAACCGTAGCGGCACTACGTACATACTCGGACGTCTACCTCTACTCGGCCCCGGACGGAGACATCGCATCCGCGCTCACCACGACCGCCCCGGTACGTGTCCCGTTACCCAGCCAGCCACAAGGTGAGGCCATCGCCTTCACCCCGGGAGGTGACCTGATCAGCGGATCGGAAGCGAACGGCGGCGCCTTGCCACCACTACTCGTCTTGCGCGGCGCAACCCCGCTCGCCCACGTCGGCACCGGGGCAGTCGATTCTCTCGATCCACTCCTCGCGCCGTTCGGATCATAAAACATCGAGGACGCCGGAACTCTTGCGCGGGGCGAAGTAGCTACCTACCGATCCGACATGACCACCCCAGACGAATTACTCGGGCTTGCGCCACACGAGCAGGACGCGCGGTCGACTCGCCGCCACAGTTCGGGCACTCGTTGCCCACCGCCGCCGAACAGTCGACGCAGAAGGTGCATTCGTAGCTGCATAGTGATGCGACGGAAGCGTTGTCGAGACAGGTACAGCACCTCTCGCAGATTGTCTTCATCGCCAACATTCACCGCTCCTGGAGTCGTTCTTTGCCTCGGGTGCCACCGAAAGAAGTGCCGCTTCGAGCGGCCAGTTGCCGAGAGGCACAAGACGGGCACCGACCCTGTGAAGCCGCTGGACACCTGCAGGTGCCGGCGGCTTCGTCATATCTACCAGGGCTTCAGTAACTCAGTGCGCCTTCCAACTCGCACTGAGTCGTCGCAGAGAGCGCCACCCAAGGAAAGTAGAAGATGAAGACGACAAGCTCGACCCGATGGCGAACAACGCCGCAAGCCAGATCCAGAAACTATCCTCGAAACGGTTTAGATGCACGACGAGGGGTATGAGCGACAGCAAGCCCGGCGAGCTATCGTTCCGCCTGAAGGAATGAAGTGCGTGAACAGTGGCTGGTTTCGCAGTACGTTGCGTCCATGGATCTAGTGACTGACCCACGACTGCGTCAACTCATCTCAGAGATTACGCCGCTGGTGGATGCCTCGCCCGCCCCTGCTATTAAGCATCACCCCATTGAATCTGCTGCGCGAGAGGATTGGTTCGCCGGCGTTGCACAGCTGCGGGCCGGTCAGCACAAACGCCTGTTGGAGATGTTACCGCCCGCCGAGTCAGTCGGTGGTGTCGAGATCAACGAGATTCGTATCCCGGTTGTCGGATCGTGTGGGTGGAAGGGTTGCGCCCAGTGCGCGCCGGGATCGATTGCGGCAGTGGTATATCGACCGTCCGGCGTTTCTGAAGCGGCCGCGTACGTTTACTTGCATGGAGGTGGTTGGTGGATTAATGGCGGAGTCGATGTACTGCGTGCGAGTGGCGCGGCCCATGCTGCACGGGCTCGCGAGCTAGGAATCGTTGTCATCGACGTCGATTATCGGTTAGCGCCAGAGCATAAGTTTCCACTTCCGGCCGAAGATGGATACGCAGCACTCCGGTGGGTATCCGCCAATGCCAGGGAATTAGGTATTGATCCGACCCGGATCGCAGTAGGCGGTGGGAGCGCTGGTGGCAACCTCGCAGCTGCTGTTGCGCTGATGAGTCGTGACCGGAACGGTCCGGAGCTTCGAGGGCAGATGCTGCACATCCCGGTTCTCGACAGTCGTTGCAATACTCCCTCGATGCACCGATTCGCCGAGGGGTACGTCATGACCTACCGGCACGCCACAGAGGCGTGGGACATGTACCTGTCAACGCCGAGCGACGCCTACAACCCATACGCCTCGCCGTCGCATGCTTCTCGGCTCGACGGTCTACCAGCGACACTGGTGATCGTCGGCGAGTACGAGGTTCTCCGCGACGAAGGTCTTGCGTATGCACGGCGCCTGGTCGACGATGGGGTCAAGGTAACCGTGTGCCAACTACCTCAATGTCATGGCGCAGCGCTTCCCGAGACCACCGCGACGACTGAACTCCTCATCGATGATTTCCTCCGCGTCGCGCTCCGTTAACTCGAAGAATCGCCGTGTCCGTCCTGGTGGGTATGCGATGGACTCGATCATCGAGAGACGGTGCGGCGATAGTTGAGTATGACCAACTGGTCAGACCGTAATCCCGGCGAATGCCGGGACGGAGGTCAACCGACAAACTAAAATTACATCTCTGTTCTCGCCTCTAGGGCCCGGTGAGGGGCCCTAGAGGCGTTTTTACTGTCCTCGATTTTCTTGATGAACCTAGTGTCGACTATCCCACCCGATCCGTTTCTTCTCGCTTCGTGCTCGAGGCACCGTTCAGTCGCTACACACGTGGCTCGGGCGATGGACGCTCAGGCATCTTCGAGATTGTGTTCTTCCGAAACTACCTAGCCTGCAATCTGATTCAAAGCCTGGCGGCGCCCACGAACATCAGGCGCCCCTTCCTATGGTGGGATCTCGATTCGAAGGGCTTCTATTCCACGCAGTTCTGGTCTCACAGACCGCTTCGAAGAGATCCTCCCTGGATGTGACGAAGGCCGACTGAGTACTCGAAACCTCAGCCGACCTTCTATTTCTGCGGATTGTTCTAGCTCTACTTCGGCACGCCAGCATATAAATAGCCGATCAAGCCTGCTATCGTGCCGATCGCTACGAGGACGCCTACTGCAAGTCCTGCAACCGTTGCCACCTCGCTCCCCAGGGCCATATCAGATTCGGAGGATCTCATGTTCTAACCTGTCTCGAATACCCGGTTGCGTAGGACCGGGATAGCAACGCCCAGTATGGACACTTGGCGTATAGCGATCGGACAAGTGGCGGAATGGGATGCCGTAGCAGTGGCACTATGCACTCGCGGATGAAAGCCCCTCCGAAGAAATACTTCTGATTGCCGATGTCCGCTCGCACTTCTTTCGGAAAATACACTGTTACACATCATGTTTCACTCCACCTTGTGCGGAGGTGTCCGATGGGGCCACCTCGCTCGGCGTTGCGGACGACGACTTCGCGTGTCGACTCCACAGGCAGAGGCCGGCAACCAGGACATCACAGATACAGGCGATCACGAAGCACAGAACGAAGCGATCCTGCGCGGGCACTCCCGGCATCCCTGCCACACTCTTTGATTGAAGGATCCCGGAGTAGACGGCCGAGCCCAGTGCACCTGAGATCATCATGATGAAACCAACCATGCTGACGCCCATTCCGGTCAGCTCAGCGGGTACCGCTGTTTGCATTGCGCCGATCAGACCGACGCCAGCGAGTCCACTGCCAATGCCGTAAATAATCGCGGCCACGATAAAGGCGCTCGAATGAGCGAGATTGAGCATAAGGAACGTGCCCGCGATTGCATGACATGCCGCTCCCACGCCGGTAACTGTCAGGGCTCGGCCACGGCCGACGTAATAGCCGCCGATGGCTCCGAAGACGGCGCCGACCAATGAATACGGGAGAAGGATCAGCCCTGACCGCAGGACGCTGTATCCGAAACCATAGCCAGCGATATCGGGAGATGCCTGCACGAAGAACGGGATGAGGAATGCCACGGCCTGGATGGCCAGCCCCAGTGTGAATCCGGCGATAACTGTCTTGGCGACGAGAGGTGTTTTCAACAGACTCAGCTTCAGCACTGGGGCACTCGACCGACGTTCCAGCTGAATCCATACAGCCGCGCCGACCGTACCCACGACGATGGACGTGATCGTATCAAGATGGAATCCGCTGGCTGCGGCTTCCTTGATGCCGTAGAGGAGGGGCACCACCCACAGCACGAGACCAGCCAGGTCGATGATTCCGAACTGAGCCGCAGCCACGCGCTCGCTGGCTGGGATGATCAGCCAAGCTGATGCGGCGACGATGACGAAGAGCGCCGCAACCGAGAGGAAGAAGGCCTTGATCGTCACCTCCTGCAGAGCGAATCCCCCGACCAGCAGTCCCGCGCCTGAACCGAGGCCCGCAGAGACCTGAGTGACCGTGACCGCGGTCCGTATCGATCCCCCGGGGAGGTGCCGTCGGAGCACTCCCACGCCGAGCTGGCCTGTCGCGGCTCCCAGCCCCATAGTCATCACTCCCGCGAGGAGCGCCGGGAACGAGGTGTGAATACCGGGAATGGATGCGCCGATCGCCAGGGCACCCGCTCCGATCGTCGAGGCAATGCGATCACCGAGTGCATCCGAAAGTCGAGGAAGCATAACCACACTCACGCCGCTGCCGATAAGGAGCAGCGTGAACACCCATGCAGCGTCACCAACGGAGATTTCGAACTCGCGCTGTATGGCGGGCAACATCGGCGCCAAGAGAAAGGAAACAGCCCCGGCGGTAAACGCCATGACCGCAGCGACAGAAATCAAGGGGCGCGAGCGTCCTACGAATGGCGATATCGCCTCATCGCGCAAAGCACTTTCCGACATGGTGTTCCTAACGTGTGATGGCCACTGCCAGTAAGCGGTGGCAAGAACCGACGCAGCGCGTCCGACTACGCGGCTCTGCGATCCCCGAGCCGCCGGAGAATTATGTGACCGCGGTCACCATGTGTGCGAGGGTTTGGTTCCGCCTGGGGGAACGCTCATCAAATTGGTCGGCGCAGATCGACATAAGCCGTGCCACCAACCACATTTTCAGGTTAATCACGTTCTGAGAGTGCCGATCCGGTCGATGAACACCTGCATTCAAGGCTCGCGCTGCCCACACCGACGTGGAGATGGAATCCGCCGTCGGGTGCGCGAACAATCTACGTTCGAGACATGGCGGTACTGGCGACAGTTCGATAAACGGAGCGATTCCTTAGGGGATGCACTGAACTAAGAAGGCGGCGGGCTCATGGGCGAATTCGGAGGCCATCGAGCATGAGTGTGATGTACCTGTCACGCAGGTCGCCGGGGGAAGCGGCGCCGTCCCACGACGCTGACAGTTCGACCGCTCTCACCAGCCCTGTTGAGAGAAAGAGTAACTCGCTTGCTTTGATATCCGGGCCGACATCCTTCGCGCGTTGCGCGGCTCCGAGAAGGTCTTCCACTGCGGTAGCCAGCTTGTCGTATCCCCATCGTTGATTGGCGTCAGGGTCACTCTCCCTGAGCCCCTGCCCCAGAAGCGAAGAGAGGACGATGTCCGATTCAATGCCTAGATCGATAAACTCTCGCAACCACTGGATCAGTGCATCGAGCGGCCCGAGGGTCGATAACAAGGTCGCCGCACGATCTGCGAGCTCTTCCGTCCGACCGCGGTAGATGTACTCGAACAGATGCATGCGGCTGGGAAAGTGTCTGTAGAGCGTGGCCGGCGCTACCCGGGCCGCCTTGGCGATTTCTTCGAGGGTGACTTCAGGCCCCTGCGCGGCAGTTAGTTCCACAGCGGCGCTGACGATGCGTTCGATGCTGCGGCGTGCATCTGCGCGCAGACCATCGCGTCGAGGTTGCGCGTGTGCAGTTTTCTCGGGCATCGAAATTTTCCCCTGTGAATCGACGGTTGTGATAGCAGTCACCGTAGTCTAGTCTCTAAATGAGAGTTCACTCCGACTTAGCAGTCTTCAGTACTCGCAGAGAGTCGGTGCGTTCGACGAAAGGGGCTAGTCCAGTGGATGTTGGACTCACCGACAAGCGTTTACACAATTCCTCGATTGACCGAACACTCGCCATCTTCGATGCGTTCACCTCGGGCAACACCAGCGGACCGCTGCGCATAGCCCAAGTCTCGGAGCGCACGGGGATGCCCAAGTCAACCGTGCATCGCCTACTGGCAGCTATGGTCGCCCACGGCTACGTCGCGAAGTCCGGAATTCACTATCGCCTTGCCGAACGCACCTTCGAGCTCGGTAGCCGCGCACAAGTCGGACGAATCCGTGATTTGCGGGCAACCGCGAGTCCGTACATCGCGGACCTCTTCACCGCGACACGGCAAACGATTCATCTGGCCGTCCTCAGTGGAACGGAGGTGCTGTACCTGGAGAAGTTGAGCGGCCTGAGCGCCCACCCGCATATCCCGACTCGCGCCGGCAGTCGACGTCCGGCGCACGCGACGGCTGTAGGCAAGGCCCTCATAGCATTTGGAGAAGAGGATGCGAGAATTTCGATGAGTGGACACCTGCCGCGACTGACGGCCTACACGATCTCCAATTCCATCGGCATGAGGCAGTCCATATCGCGAATCCGGGATTCCGGCATCGCAATCGACAACGAGGAATCCTTCCTGGGCATTACATGCATCGCCGCGCCCGTGATGGATCCCGCTTCGGGTTCCGCTGTTGCCGCAATTTCGATTGTTGGATCGGTGAGCGGAACACATCCCGTTCGCCACAAAGCTGCACTGGTGCGGACTGCCGAACAGCTCTCTACTGCACTCCGCGCTCAACCAGGCGTTCCCGCCGACACAAACCCCGTGCCACCCCGTCCTGCGGCCCGGAGCGTACAGACGGTACCGGCACCAACGAGACCGTGAAACCCATATCTAAAGAAAAACGCTTTCCCACACAAACTACTTAACCGCGCCAAGCACACCTCGTAAGAACCCATACACAGCGATCGACCTGCATCAGACGGGCGGTGTCGAAACATGTCCACCGAAGGAATCACATGGCATACATCAGCGCATTGGGCTACATCGGAATCGGAGCGAAAAGCATCGACGAATGGCAGACATTCGCATCAGATATGCTCGGGCTCCAGACAATTCGGCAGAAGGATAGCGAGGGTGCCGACACCCTCTTCTTGCGGATGGATCAGCGCCACCACCGGATAGCCGTGCGGCAGGGAGAGGACGTCCTCAGCTACGTGGGCTGGGAGGTTGCGACCGAAAATGACTTCGAATTGCAGTCCGAGGCACTCAAACACGCCGGTGTGGACGTCACGGAAGAGCCTGACCTGGCCGCACTCCGAGGGGTCAAGCGACTTCTTCTGTTCGATGACCCCGCGGGATTTCAAACCGAGATCTACTACGGACCCGCGGCATCCAGCACACAGTTCATCTCCCCCACGAACGTCAGCTTCGTCACCAAGGGCCCCGACGGTACAGATCTGGGAGTCGGGCACATCGTGCTCGTCGCACCGAACATGGACGAGGTCGTCGACTTCTACCTCAACATTCTCGGATTCAAGGTAAGCGACTACATCAGCTTCTCGGAAATCTCGCTCACCTTCACACACGTCAATCCGCGACATCATTCATTGGCCTTCGGCCCCGCCCCCGAAGGACGGCGTTCCGCCTACCTCGACCACATCATGCTCGAAGTCAATGAAGTTGACGGGGTGGGCCGCGCTCTGGAATACGTTCGCTCTCACGGATTACCCCTCATCGCCGATCTCGGACGTCACACCAACGACGAAATGCTCTCGTTCTACGTCAAATCGCCGTCCGGAATCGGAATCGAATACGGCACGTCGGGAAAACTCATCGACGACTCGACCTGGACTGTCTCCAACTGGGACGCCGCACAGTACTGGGGACACGACCGAAGTCACGCCGCCTCCATTTCCTCTGGCGCAGCCCCGGAACAGGACGAAAGCGCGCTCTGATTCCAGAGCACACCTTGCAGCACCACACGACCAAGGAGAACCCGAATGAGCCAAACCGAAAGCATCGCGAACCAGCTTGACGATCTGGTGTCTCTCGAGAGGGGGGAGATCGACCGGCGAATCTTCAGCGACGAGGAAATATTCGACCTCGAGATGAAGCACATCTTCGGTCGAGCGTGGCTGTTTCTCTGTCACGAGTCCCAAATCCCCAAGCGCGGCGACTTTTTCGAAGCACCGATGGGACGCGACAACGTCCTTGCAGTCCGTCAGAAAGACGGCAGCATCAAAGCGTTCCTCAACACGTGCTCCCACCGTGGAAACGCGGTGTGCCGAGCAGAAGAGGGCAACGTCAAGAACTTCATGTGCACCTACCACGGCTGGACATTCGGCCTCGACGGTGAACTGGTTGGCGTACCCGGCAAATCGATCTTCTACAAAGACAGGCTCGACTTCTCGCAGCACCCGCTGCGAAAAGTCGCTCAACTCGAGTCCTACCGGGGTTTCGTCTTCGCGACATTCGACAAGACGGCGCCCGCACTGGAAGAGTTCCTCGGGCCCACTGGTCGCCTGAGCCTGGACCTTCTCGCAGAACGTGGCGACATGGAAGTCATTCCAGGCATTCAGAAGTTCGTCGTCAAATCGAACTGGAAGTTCACCGTCGACAACGTCTTCGACTACTACCACCCTCAGATCACACACATGTCGGCATTCGCTGTAGGCGCGATCCCCGCGCCACCAGATGAATTCGTCGAAGGCGGCGCCCTCACCACCGAAGGAAACCGGCTCGAAGTTCCCTTCCTGCCAACCGATCTGCACAACATCGTGATGCTCGGTGAGTACGGACATGCCATCTCTGGGCCCGAACAAGATGCGCTGGAAGTGACTTCCGGCCGGGAACCCTTCGAATGGCGCTACAACCCCGAGACGCAGAAAAAGCTCGGCCGCCTCGGCAGTCGAGTGGCCGGCCACCCACACATCTTCCCGACCACCTGGCTCACGGCGGGAGCTCAGTTGAGCTTGCGGGTGCCACGCAGCCCTGGTGTCACCGAGATCTGGTGGTTCTCCTTCCGTGATCGCAACGCATCCAAGGAACAGCAGACAGCAGAGCTACGCAGTCACATCCACTATTTCGGTCCGGCCGGTTTGCTCGAGCAGGAGGACGGCGAGAACTGGGAGCAGAGCACCCTTCAAACGCGTGGCGACGCAAGCCGTGAGGTTCCGCAACTCCTCAAAATGGGCCTGCAGACATCGAAGATCTTCAAGGACGACGGGCTCGCCGTGATCGAGGCCCCGATCAACGAGCATGCCCAGCTGTGGACATACCACTCGTGGAGGGAATGGCTGCGGAATCCATCGTGGGACGAGCTCCGGGCGCGGACCACCCCCGGCGACTACATCTGACAAAGGAAGGAACCGGAAGTGACGATTACAACGACCTCCACTGAGACAACGGTGGACCTCGCCAAAGTGCTGCGGCAGCACGAGATCGAGCAGTTCTACTACTACGAGTCCGCTCTCCTCGACGAGCATCGTTACGACGAATGGATCGAGCTCTTCACCGACGACGTGCACTACTTCATGCCCATCCGACGGACCATGACCAGGCGCCAGCTCGGTCGCGAATTCACCAAGCCTGGCGAAATGGCGTTCTTCGATGATGACAAGGAACTCTTGCGAACGCGCGTAGAGAAGCTGTCGACGGGCACCGCGTGGGCTGAAGACCCTCCGTCGCGGACGCGTCACCTCATCACCAATGTCCGAGTCGAGGACACTGACGCATCCGAACTCGTTGTCCACAGCAACTTCTACCTGTATCGAACCCGCCTCAAGTCGGCCGTCGACGAATGGGTGGGACGGCGGGAAGACACTCTTCGTCGCGTCGACGGAGACCTCAAGGTGGCACGCCGCTTCATCTACCTTGATCAGACGATTCTGCAGTCTGCGAACCTGAGCAACTTCTTCTAAATCAGATCTCGAACGAAAGATGTGTCGCAATGCATTGGATTCGTGCGTGCTCCGTTGACGAACTCGACGACGGTGATGCACTACAGCTTTCAACAGTTCCTCCAGTCGCTATCTTCAAGGTCGACGGCGAGTACTACGCACTCGACGACACCTGCACCCACGGCCAATCATCGCTCGCCGATGGATACGTCGACGGTGATCAAGTCGAATGCGCCTGGCATTTCGCCAAGTTCGACATCAAGTCGGGCGCCGTGCTCACTCCACCTGCGTCGATTCCACTGTGTACCCACAAGGTACGAATCGACGGCGAGGATGTGATGGTTGCCATCCGTGACCGGGCACAGTCCGCCAGCGGTGCGACATGATTCCTCGCGAGCCAAGCTGCACAATCGTCGGAGCCAGCGCCGCAGGTGTTTCTGCCGCCATCGAGATGCGCCGCGGAGGGTTCACCGGTTCTGTCGTGATTGTCGACAGCGATCCTCACCTGCCGTACGAGCGCCCTCCGCTGTCGAAGACACTATTCGGTTCGGCTGGACAGGAACTGGTACCGATCTATCCAACCGAAACATACTCGGATCTCGGAATCGATCTCCGCGTCGGACAACGAGCACTAGAGCTCGACATTGCGAACCGGCGAGTGCGAACCGGCGACGGAGAGGTAATTCCCTCCGACATAGTCGTTCTCGCGACCGGGCTGGCTGCCAGACGCCTTGATGTGGCGGGATCTGTCGCTCCGAATGTTCTCACGCTTCGGGATGCGGCAGATGCTCAGGCTCTGAGCTTGTTCGTGAAGTCTGGCGGACCCCTTGTGATCGTCGGGGCTGGGTTCATTGGTCTCGAAATGGCCTCTGTAGCAAGGGAACACGGAGTTGATGTCACTGTCGTCGAGGCGTCACCATATCCGTTGTCCCATTCTGTTGGGCCAGTGGTTGCGAGCTTTCTGATTGATCTTCACCGCGAACAGGGAGTGAAATTTGTACTCGGCGCAACCGTCACCGAGCTGACCGGCACTGCACATGCAGCAGAGCAAGTGTGGCTCTCGGACGGTCAGGGGCTCGATGCCTCCGCCATCGTCGTCGGGGTCGGCGCCGAGCCCAATCTCGAACTGGCACGCAACGCCGGTGTCCATACCGATCCGACAGGAATCGTCGTCGACCACCTTGGACAGACCAACATTCCGAACGTATTCGCCGCCGGAGATGTAGCAGTTCGAGAACATTCCGACCTGTTACGACCGAGCCGGATCGAGCATTGGGATTCCTCAGTGCGCCACGGCAGTGCGGTCGGGGCGACGATCGCCGGGAGTCCCACCACCGTCAGCGAACCCATCTATGCGTGGTCGGATCAGTACGGTTCGACGCTCCAAATCGTGGGTCGCGTCCATCCCACAGATCAATTTGTTCTCCGTGACGGAGCCAACCCGGCTCAATTCCTCGGATACTGGATCAGAGACGGGCGCATCGGCGCAGCAGCGGGCCTCGGAGCGTCCCGCGAGATTGCCGTGCTGAAACGAATGATCAGCCAGAAGCTACCGGTGAGCCCCGAGGAATTGCGTGATCGGGACGTGGACTTACGCCGCAGCATCAAAAGCAGCCGGAGCGTGACCTGACGCCCGGTACTGGAATAGCGGCCTCGAGAGCCGCAGCGAGATGCACAGTGATCATCTGTGGAGACGGATGGCTGAGTGGCCACCCGCGGCGCAGATTCTTGATTCGAAACTGCTGGGAGCAAACATGAATGAGTCAATTACCTTTGAATCGACCTACCGTCTGATCGACACCCCTGACTACCAGATTCAGGTGAACGAGGCCGGCACCGGTCACCCCATCTTCATGATTCATGGCACCGGACCAGGGGCTACCGGATGGTCGAACTTCGAAGCGAGCATCCGCGAACTGTCATCGTCGTTTCACTGCATCGCAGTGACCATGCCTGGATGGGGCGATTCGAGCCCGCAGTCACTCCAGACCGGCCGCGACCAGGGACGCGCAATGCTCCAACTCATGGATGCCATGGGTATAGACCGGGCAGCCTTCGTCGGCAACTCGATGGGCGGGGGCATCGGGATGATCATGGCAGCCCAGTACCCGAGCCGCGTGTCCCATCTGATCACCATGGGCGCCGGAATCTACGGCGTGAATGTGTTGACACCCGCAGCCTTGTCCGACGGCATGAAGACAATTTTCGACACGTATAAAGACCCCTCCCCCGAGAACTTTCTGCGACTCGTCGAAGTCATGTGCTACGACCCTGCCTTCGCCACAATCGAACTCGCGGAGGAGAGGTCACGCGCAGCACTGCGCAACCCCGAGCATCTGACCAACTGGCTCGACATCATGAACGCCGGCATCGGCGGGACCGGATTTCTCGAAGCTGCGGCAAAAATGCCGGCATCCGAGATTCCTGCACTCGTCATCCACGGAAGAGACGATCGCACAGTCCACTTCGAGTCGAGCCTGCGAGCCCTCGCGACAATCCCGAACTCTCGTCTAGTGCTTCTCAACCGCTGCGGACATTGGGCCCAGCTCGAGCATGCACGCGAGTTCAATGGGTTGGTCTCCCACTTCCTGGAGGCACACTGATGACCGCAGGACAGCCAGGAGACCCCGTATGTGGGAGTAGTTCACAACGCGCCCGGCGACTTGCCGATTTGTCGATTCTCGTGACGGGTGGAGGCTCAGGACTTGGGAGAGCGCTCGTGACGAGGTTCCTGGACGAAGGCGCACGTGTCACGGTTCTCGACAGAACTCCTGAGAGTCTGGCAGAACTTGACAGTGCCACTCGCAAAACGCTGAACATTGTTGCAGGCGACGTGACATCGGCGGCGGACAACGTCGCAGCGGTGAATTCTGCTGTGAGCGCCTACGGCAGTGTTGACGTCTTTGTCGGAAACGCCGGAATCTGGGACTTCAATCGAACGATTCTCGAGATGACGACGGAGGAAGTCGAGAATGGTTACCGGGAACTGTTCGACGTCAATGTCAAAGGCTATCTCCTGGGTGCGCGAGCAGTCGCCGAACATCTGGCCGAGAGACGAGGCTCGATGATCTTCACATTGTCGAACGCCGCTCTTTACCCCCGCGGCGGCGGGGTCCTGTACACGGCCTCCAAACACGCCGGCGTCGGCATCGTGAGTCAGTTAGCCTACGAGCTTGCACCACATATCCGGGTGAACGCAGTTGCCCCAGGAGGGATGGCGACAAACCTGCGCGGCCCGCAAGCCATGGGACTCGGCGATCAGTCGTTGTCCGATGTCCTGCCGTCACCGGACAGCTTGAAGGACTACTCGGCACTCGATGTAGCTCCTCGGCCCGTGGACTACGTCGACACCTACGTTCTGCTTGCTGCGCCCCAAGAGTCGGCGACGATTACCGGATCGGTGTTCGACATCAGCGGCCTCGGTACACCTAAGCGTGCAGCGGCGGTTACGTAACCCGAAATCGATGCGTACTCCTCGTCGGCACCCGCTTTACGGACTTGGAACCGAGCGCTTCTGATCACAGATGCCAGGCGCTCAATTCAAAGCCACTCCTGGGTCGGGCGATGAGATCGCTTGGCCCACATCATGATAAGTCAGGTAGTCAACTGTTATGAGTTCGTCTGTTTTCGAAGATCCGAAAGTTCACCTTGTTGAGCGCAACAGTTCGGGTACTTACGAATTGTTCCGGGATGCCGAACAGGCCCGGAGATTCTCGAAATCTCTTCCTGGCTCCAGTGTTCGTGAACTTGTTGTCCGTGATTCCCACAGCCCACGCACGGTGACGTTTGAGCGAAGGGTCCGGATATCGGACGGAGTGATCGTTCTCGATCGGTGGGACGAAGAGGTAAGTTTCCAGGCCGTCGACTCGGATGTTCCTGGCGGTGTCGATATCGAGTCATACGAATCGTCGAACGGCGACTGGAACGTAGTCGGTATCGGTCTCGACATCTCGGAGGTACGACGGGCGGTCGACACTGCCGTCAGACCACACATTTCGTGAATCCGCCCAAACATGAGATTTCCTGTGAATGGTCCCCTTGTTGTGCGCTCGGAACGCAAAGGACGAAACCGCTGTCTGCACATCGGTTTCAACCTGCTGAAATCCGCCCTCGTGCGGGCCTTGGATTTGCAGTCGTATTCAGCAGCTGACCTAGATAGAAAGAGCGAACCGTGAGCGTTTCGAAGACCCCGGCGATTCTGGCAGTCCTGACAGTCGGGGTGGGTAGCTTCACTCTTCTGCAGTCCATGGTCGCACCCGTCCTACCAACATTGCAGGCAGAGTTGGGCGCATCTCAAGCAGATTCAACCTGGATCGTCATCGTGTATCTGCTGTCCGCAGCGGTTTGCACACCCATCATCGGACGCGCCGGAGACCTGTGGGGTCGAAGAAGACTGCTCATCTTCTGCCTCACGGCAATAGCCGTGGGTGCGCTGTTATCCAGCCTTGCAGCATCATTACCTTTGATGATAATCGGCCGAGCGATACAGGGCATCGGAGGCGGTGTCCTACCAATCTCCTTCGGAATCATTCGGGCGCATTTCCCCGATGATGCTGTCCCGGGTTCAATCGGCCTCATCGCCTCTATCTCTGCGGTTTGGGCCGGCCTCGGTGTTGTCCTTGGTGGACCACTCGTCGAGCATCTCGGATATCGATGGCTCTTCTGGGTCCCCACAATTCTCCTTGTCGTTTCAATAGCTGCAACGCTGGCGTTCATACCACGGTCCACAAGGTCGTACGGCGGTCGACTGAACATCCTTTCCTCAATCCTGATGTCCGCGTGGTTACTCCCCCTTCTCGTTGGCGCGACCAAGTTGTCGAGCTGGGGATGGAGGTCCCCATCCATAGTGACTCTACTGGCGGCGTCCTCAGTATTCGCAGCTGTCTGGATTGTCTTCGAACTGCAGTCCGAAAACCCCCTCGTCGACATACGAGTTATGCGGATCAGGGAAATTTGGGTTGCCAACCTTGCGTCACTTCTTTTTGGCGCCGGGATGTTCGGGGCGATGGCCTTCCTGCCAGCATTAGTCCAGACGCCGTCGACGGCCGGATACGGGCTGGGGCTTTCCCCGAGCGAGGCGGGACTTCTGTTGCTTTCGCAAACTGCGTCAATGTTTGTAGTCGGGCTGTTCGCGGGCCGTCTCACTGCGAAGTATGGAGCGAGTAGGCTTCTCGCTACAGGTTCCCTCATTTGTGCATTAGGTTTCTTCTCACTGGCAACCGGTGGGGATTCTGTATGGAAATTTGTCGTCACGCTCGGTGTCGTGGGAGTCGGCTTCAGTCTGGCGTTCACGTCGATGTCAAACATGGTGGTCGCGGCGGCGCCTCGTTCACAGACATCTGTCGCAAGCGGCATGAACGTGAACCTGCGCAACATCGGCGGGGCGCTCGGCACGGCCCTGATGGCGATGTTCGTGTCTTCAGGAGTTTCCCCGGACACTCTCCCTAAAGAATGGAACTACTCCTCAGGATTCCTTGCGCTGGGGGTGCTGCTGTTCATCGGAGCGACAGTCGTCGCAGTGTTCGCTCATTCCCGAGGAGTCGTACCCACAGAAGTTCAGCCATCGCGGGATCCCGCATTGGCCTCTCCCAGTGGAAACGACCACGGCGCACGACATGAACAGTAGTCACGCCGAGCTGCCACGCGGCAACGTGGACACTTGCCGAAAGACACCGCCACGCAACGAATCCCACACAGCAGTTCCGGCAGAGCTACGCTGGCGATCTACTGTACGGCGACAACCCGACGGAAACAGATGGGACGGGAGACACCACGGTGCATGTCGATGGTTCGGCGCGAGCCTGTTCTTCGATGCGGACGGTGAGACCTATGGGGAGCGGATACGCCGCGAACGCACCGCGAAAAGCATCTGCCTCTCATGCCCGGTCCTCGCCGAATGCCGAGGCCACGCCGTCCAATATGGTGAGTTACACGGGGTTTGGGGCGGTAGCACTCCACACGACAGGGCCGTGGCGCGGCGCTGACGTCCGAGACCGGGTCTATCTCGCTAACGGTGTTTCGGCGGGTTTTCCATCAGTAAGTTTCCGATCCCGGCCAACGATCGGCGAACGTGATCGCAAACGCGTTCAGAGCAGGCTTCCACCTCGTTATCCATCGTGCCTGGCCTTTGCCTGTCGGGTCCAGTGACCGAGTCACCAGATAGAGGCATTTCAGCGCTGCAGCCTCGGTAGGGAAATGGCCACGAGCTTTCACCGCCCGCCGGTATCGGGCATTGAGGGACTCAATCGCGTTGGTGGAGCAGAGCACTCACCGTATCTCGATGTCGTAATCGAGAAACGGGATGAATTCCTGCCAGGCGTTGGTCCACAAACGGATGCTCGCCGGATACCTCTCACCCCAGTGCTCGGCGAGATCGTCCGGCGCCGCGTGAGCGGCAGCCTCGGTCGGGGCCGCGTAGATCGGTCTGAGATCGTGTTTGAGTGCGTCCCAGTGTTGACGTCCTGAGAGCCGAAAGGTGTTACGGATCAAATGCACGACGCATGTTTGGACCGTCGTGGCCGGCCACACGTTCTCGACGACCTCCGGCAGGCCTTTAAGCCCGTCGCAGACCAGGAAGAACACGTCCCGGGTACCCCGATTTCGAATATCCGTCAGCACCGACATCCAAAATTTGGCGCCCTCACCGCCGGTGCCGGCCCACAAACCGAGCACGTCACGGTGCCCGTCGAGACTGACGCCGATCGCGGCGTAAATCGGCCGGTTCGCGACCTGCCCGTCCCTGACCTTGACGACGATCGCATCGACGAAAATCGCAGCGTATACCTCGTCAAGCGGCCGGGCAGCCCAGTCCTGCATCTCATCGAGCACCTTGTCGGTGATCCGAGAAATAGTCTCTTTCGAGACCGAGGCGCCGTAGATTTCGGCGAAACGCGCGGAGATCTCACCGATCGTTAATCCTTTGGCATACAACGACAACACGATCTCATCGACCCCGTTCAACCGCCGTTGGCGCCTTTTGACGATCTGCGGCTCGAACGTCCCCTCCCGATCACGAGGGACCTCGATCGGAACATGACCGGCCGCCTCGGTCAACACCGTTTTCGAGCGAGTCCCGTTACGAATATTCGTCGACTCCCGATCGGGCGGGGCTTGGTTTTCGTCGTGCCCGAGGTGCTCGGTCATCTCCTCGTTCAGAGCGGTTTCCAGAACGGTTTTGGTGAACTGCTTGAGCAACCCGTCCGGCCCGGTCAGCGACAGGCCTTGCTCCTTCGCCAACCTGACCAACTCCGCAGCCGCCGCAGCTTCCGCGGAGGGCTCGGCCCTCTTCTTCGTCACATCCTCCAGTGTCGCCATCTCGACACCTCCTCGCCGAGCATTCACTCAGCTAGTCGGGCCGAAACACCGATTTAGAGACAGTCCCGGGGCTCGTTCCTGACTTTGCGTGGACGTCCCTCTCCTGCTGCGACTTTCGGTAGAGCGCGATATGCCTCGGCTGGCGTCCTCTGGTTCAGTGCACGATGGGGGCGCTCGTGGTTGTAGAGCCAGCGGAACTCGTCGCACAGTCGCTGTAGCTCATCGACCGCTGTAGCTCATCGACGTCGACTGCCGGCCCGTGATCGGCGTAGAACTCTTTGAACGTGCGGTGATAACGCTCGAGCCTCCCGCAGGTCTGCGGATGCCGCGGCCGGGACGAGAGTTGGGTGATTCCCAGCGCTGTGAGCCGTTCTTGGAAGAACACCGGCTTCTCACCCTTACCCGACTTGAACTGCATGCCGTTGTCACTGATCAACTGCCGCGGCGCACCATGCTCGTCGATTGCGGTCTCCATCGCCCGCCACGCCGATCGCGCGGTGAATCTCCGCGTTGCCGTAGCTCCGATAGCGTAGCGAGCATGATCGTCGAGGAGATCGACGATCCACGCTTTGGAACCGTCGGCAAGCTCGACCTGGGTTCCATCGATTTGCAACAGATCATTCGGGGCGTATCGCTCGAATCGACGCCACGTCCGCGGCGAACGTCGCGGCGAAGCGGACACCAATCCATTGCGCTGCAGGACCCAATGAATGGTCGACGTGGCTGGTGGACGCGTCAAGCCGGACCTGATCAGCCGGGTATGAATCGTCCGGGCACCCCACCGCGGGTTCTCCGTCCGCATCGCCACGATCCTAGCTTCGACCACGGGGTCCGTCTGCCGCGGTGAGGTGTGAGGACGACGAGACCTCGGTTGCAGGGCACTGGCGCCTTCGGTGTTCAGCCGGCGGCGATAGTCGTAGAACGACTGTCGCGAGACGCCGTAGCGGCGGCAGGTATCGGCGACTGTGATGCCGTCGCGCAGTGGGGTCAGCAGGATTTCCAGCCATCGTTCGTTCACGCTCATCGCTCGCACCCTCGAGAGAGTGTCAGGGATGTCCCGCGCACGCAGTGTCAGCTATGTGTCCGGTCCTTACATTTTGGACCGTCGTTTCTGGGCTAGTTTTCAACCGTCGTCAACACACGAGTGCGACGCTAAAGCCGACCATCGAAAACTTCAAGAACACCGCACTAGCTGCTACGGAACGGTTGACTGACAGGGGTTGTGGACATTCAAGCTCCCCGTCCTTGCACGGAAGGGGAGCTTGTGTTTGTGACCACCGCACGATCCACACATCTGCTGATATGCAGGTTTCAGACGGAGCTGAAACTGTCATCCACATGCAGTCGGCCGATCTTCTCTACAAGTCGGGGTCGGTTAGTGGCCCTGCGCCTTCTACTGAGAAGGGGATCGTGGAGCCGTTCGCCATCGCTGCGATCACGTTGACGATAGCAAAGAGGACATTATCCATTTCAATTCACCTCCTCTCTCCGTCTAGAGCCCGGCAGCATTCGCTACTGCATACAGGGCAGAGGTCCTGCTATCGAAATTGGGACCTGCAATGTAAGCGGGCGATCCTGGACCGAATGAACTGACTGGGCCGATGCTGAGGAAGAATACGTACTTGAGGCTTCTTCAAGTTGAATTTCGACGGACTTGGGTCTTTCACAGATGTGATTGTGAGAAGACCTGCACACTTACATGAGTTGTGGACCTCGGTGCCCGGGTGCGCTACAGCAGATCTTTTTTACAATATTCAACCGATAAGCTGCGCGGAGCCTGAGCGCGGACAGTTTCCAACCCCATTGGTCGGTAGTTACGCTCCAACCACTGGAGAAAGGCAGCGAACCGAGGTACCGGCGACCATCGGCTTTGAGGTCGACAGCACTCTCCTGACCGTGCGCGCCGACGAGACAAGTACCCACATCACGGTCAATGAAGAGATGTTGGATCGAACGGTTCACTCATCACGCCGCGCGGCGAAGGCGATGAAGTCGACAACCTGCGGGTCGGCATAAGCCTCCTCGTCACCGACCACAAACGCGAAGAGCCCTGGATAGGACGTCTGGAGATCTTCGGGCACGAGATTCGATTCGACATCAGCCCACCGCAGGCGTTGCTCGTCCGACAATCCGGCCCACCATCTCTGCAATTCGATCAGTACCCCGTCAACGTAGTCAGCCACGGCGTCGGAAAGATGAAAGTGCTCGACATCCTCGAAATCGGCAAACCACGGCCCGGCGAGCTTGGCCCCCTTGGTGAGTATCTCGTCGACGTATTCGATCGGAACTTCTGCGCGAGGGCCGGTGAGGAGAACGCGGCGGGCCCGGCTGTCGAGGGCGGCGAACCAGTTCACGAGTCTGGTCGACAGTCGGCGTCGGCGCTTCGTCACGTGTCGTCAGAGGGGGTGATTTTAGGAGCGCTGGATTGTTCGCTTTCGTGACCTCCACCCCCGATCGAGTAATGGGATAGTAATATGTTCAGGCGCGCTTTCCTTGCCAGGTCGGGGCGCTCGGCTCGTCGGCACTGTCGTCACACACTTTCGCGGCGAGCTCTCAAGCTCGTGTCGTTTCCTTGTCCGTTCCGGCACGTTAGGCCTACCGTCCTAACTCCGCAAGGTTCGGTAGGCCACCTGGACTGCGTACCGGGTGCCGCGACGGGCATTCGACACGCACGGCCCACCCGGCGGGTGGGCCACCTTTACTGCGTTCCGCCGTTCCGTGACAGTCGGTGGCACGTATCGACCTACCAGGTTGGACACACATCCCCGCCTGGTAGGTCAACATGATCTGCGTGCAACCGGGTTGGACTTGGGTGGCACGCACGGCTCACCTGGCGGTTACTGACGAGCTCCCGGGTGAGCCTCCTGGGCTGCGCGGCGGGTGGACCTGATGGCCGTTCGACGCGCACGGCCTGCCCACGGTGCTACTGACGAGCACTGTGGGCAGACCGTCCGGGGTGTTGGGCAGACCGTCCGGGGTGTGCAGCACGCCATTGACACGGACCGGGATCGGCGTCCCGCCCCCATCTCCTGCCGTCCGGCGTCGGATCTCGTCGAGAATCTGCTTGTTCGACATCTGCTGCAGCATCGTCCTCGTTGCAGGCAGAGGCACATTCTCTTCTTCGGTCATGTACCCCGCCGCTACCAGCACCTCCGGTACTGGCGTATCGAACAACGCTGCGACTCGCCGCAGTACCGGCGGAGTTGGGGACCGTGCGATCGTCGTCCACTGGCGCATCAGTGATGGATAAACACCCATCGCGCGGGCCGCCTCCTCAGCACTCTGGTGACCACGAGCGGCAATCTGATCTCGAACCCAACGCGCAAATCCTGAAGGCATAGGCGCCATTTTCCCATGCGATATTTGAATGTTCGCACAGCGAAACAGTCCGAGAGTTACGCGACCGGATCAGTTATCCCCATGTGCTGTGCATGAATTGGGGATAGTTCAATACTCAAGTATCTGTGACTCCACGAAGTCTGGTATCTGGCACTGAGTGCACATAATCTGCAGAGGCGACGCCGGACTTAGCCGAGCTGCGGCGGAGCAGTGCCCCTTCGGACACGCAAGTCACGCGTTCCTTCCGGTGAGGCACCGAATACTGCGCGTCGACGGGAAATCAAGGGCTCGTTTGCGCGCACGGCCCACCGGATGCTGACACTCACCTTTCACTTCGGTGGGCCACCCCGAATGCGTGCTGGGTACCGCGAGGTGGCGGCTTCGGCGCGCACAGACCCGCCGCGTTGGACCCCTATTCCGACGCGGCGGGTCACCCGAACTGCGTGCCTCATCCTTGGTCGGATCTTGGGGCGCGCACCGTCCGTCGACACGGTGGAACATGTCGACGGACAACCGTCTTGCCGAACCTCCCGGCGATAGAAATTCGGCGAGCCTCCGACAATTCCGCCTTTTCAAGGCGACGGTTCAGTGCGCACGGCTCACCGATCGCGCGCTCGCACTCTTACTTGTCAGTCATTCCACGAACGAAAACTGCCCCCCCCCGACCCCACCGCTGGACGCGACGCGACCGGCGGACATGGTCGCGAGGGTCAGGTCGTTGCGATCGCGATAAATGGTGCGCCGCGCCACCGATGGCGACCACGGATGTGGTCATGTCCCAATCGGGAAGCGTCGCAAGTATGTCCAATTCGCGGGTCACGACACCGAGAGTTCTCACCGCAGAACTCACAGCTGCGCCACCGTCTGTCACCAGACTTGTGCGCGAGACCGGCGACGGGACTGTCGGCGCAGAAGCTGACCGCCAGCCGACCGCCGACCGCCGACCGCCGACCGCCGACCGCCGAGAGAATCGGGCTCCTCGGTTTCGGCACAACAATCCTGGGGGGATGCACCTTCGAGCGGCGTAGAAACCGAAGTCCGAAACGACCAAAAGGGGCAACCAATCGACTGGAACTAACAAGAGATAACAATGACCGTCGTACGTGATCCGGTAGAGCTGAGCCGGGAACTTGGTGTCAGCACTTGGTGCGCTGAGCGCGTTATGCGGGCAGTGTCGAGATCGACCGCCCGCATGCGTGTTTCGGCGCTTTGCTCTCGATGTGTGCCCACACGGACAGGTTAAGTAATAGGATGGTAAAGCAATCGACACCAGGAGAACGCCACGTGACGGACCTCAGCCCACAAGGACGTGCCCACCTGCGCAAGAACGCGCAGACCTTCGGTGACGAAGCGATGGTCGACGTCCTCGACGCCCTCGACGCCGCCCTCAATGAACGCGACGAACTCCGAGACCTGCTCGTCGACCAACTCTTCGCCACCGCTCAAACCGACGCCGCAAGCGACGAGCCTGGAATCTAGAGAAATACTTAGATCTGGTAATAATGGCCAGTGAACACTCACGGCATCGCCACAGCAAACCCGCACCAGAGGCTCCTCATCGCCACCGCCCTCGTCAACAGGTACCCCACGCCGATTCAAGTGCTATGCCAGCAAGAGGAACCGACAGCCGCATGACAGAAGAGGAAATGCGCGAGGAGATCCGAGCTCGCGCCACCCAAGCAGTCGGTCGCGATATCGACGACGGGTGGGTCGAATTGATCAACAACGTCATCCGTAACAAAGCCCCCGAAACGAACTGACGTCACATCGTCCAGGGGCGCGGATGGATCTGTCGACGCTTCAGCCGCTACACAGAAGACGGCTCGATAGCCGGCACCGGTGGCGCTGCGGTGGTCAGCATGAAGCCTGGCCGGAGGAAGACCTTCACCGTTCTGTCCGTCCTTAAGTACGCTCGTTACAAGGTCGATATCGATTCGATTTTGTAGAAAACTTGATCGGACTCACTAGGACGGTTGTCAGCCTCAGCTCCAGCGCCACCTCTCGCCATTTGAACACTGATGCGATAATAACGTCCGACACATCGGCCTGAAGGCATGGCTGCAAAGAATGTGCGCGCAGAGAGAGTCAACAATGAGTCCGCGAAATACCTGGTTGTCGACCCGGTCCACAGAACTGCGCGCTATCCTCCTCGACCTCGGCCTGACGCTCACCGATACCGAAGCGCAAACAATTCTCGATGACAAAGTCAATGAGTATGCGACGCTGATGCGCGTCAGCCGTCAAACAGCTCAGCGCAGTTTTGGTGATGAACACCTGGCCCGGTTTGCCCGGTCGCTAGCACTCTCCATTTCGGACGAAGCTCCGGGTGCAAACCTTGTCGAGTTCGAGCGAACGATCTCGATGTCCATCCCGGCGGTGGGGCTGACAACCGCAGCTTTGGCGGAAGCGCTTAAGGTAGCGCACGCCAACCTCAAGGCCATCGCCATCAGCGAAGGGTTGAGTCATCTCTCGACCCTGGGGATGATCACCGCAGAGGCCAGTGCGTTTCTCGTGCCCGTCCCGCGTCCGCTTCTACTTCGAATCGCCCGGTTTCTGGACATGGCAGGTACTTCCGTCGAGGACGGTGCGAACTTGCCGGAAGGACTTGCGGAATCAGGGCGCGCGCAGTTCGCTGAGATCCTCAGCGTTGACGCTGACGGGATCCGTGCCATTGCGAACGACAACAGCGACGACGCGCCCGAGTTGTGGCGGACGCCGAATCCTCATTGAAAGAACAAACTCGGAGGTTCCGCGTTGCGGACTCTTTGCGATCGCCACGCGACCGGAGCGGATGAGTGCCTACGTAAAAATGGCTGTCTTTGAACAGGAGTGCTGTGTTCGGAAACAACCCTCGATACTGTCGAAGCGCCAGTAGGATCCGAGCATGACTTCTGTTTCCGTTTTCGTAGATACTAAGAGGCGCCCCTGGTCGAGCTTGGTGCGATTGTGAGTAACGATGACGAGTACATAGAAGAAATCCGCGTCGTTCGACGGAAGAAGAACACCTACAGGTCGAAATCATCGAAGTCCAAGGATTTCGAGAGCGATCTCCTTCGCAGCAAGACCTCCAAGAATGTTGCAGGTCCGACCGAGTCCCGACCGGTCAACGAACAGGAACTTCGTGAGAGGTACCAGAGCCCTCCGATCTTCGTTACGCACGCAGCCCCTTATCCACGCGAACTGACTCCGAGTCAACAAGCACTCGCCGACGTCATAGCCGACGCGGGTAGTGTCGTGATACGCGAGTTCCTGGTCCCGCTGATCAGAGACGTCGCAGCTCCCGCGGCCAAGGCGAAACTGGGTGAGTTCGCGGCGCATCAGCGTATTCGGGCGCTGGAACGAGCTGAAGCTAAAACGACATCATCCGACGCTGACGCTGCGCAGGTCGACGTTGCGGACGAGGAAAGCTTCGCTCCCGTCGCCGATCTGGAAGTTGCGGAGCCTTCGATCCCGATCACCCGAAGCGCCCTCATGCTCGCCCAGTTGCAGTTGAAACTCGCGCAGGACTACGCCGCCAAGCAACAATGGCTCATTTCGCACGCCGAGGTTGTAGATGAAGATCTTTCGCCGGAACTGGAGCAATCCCTCACACGAATGATCGAAGGCAGGGCGAATGAGCTCAATGATACGGAGCGCGAAGCGGTTGCGGCCTTCCTTCAGCAGCCCGGGAGTATCGCGGGCAGCAAGCCTGCGCTGGCTCCTCAAGGAAGACTCCGACGAGTCGCGGACGAGGTCCGCAAGGTACCGAAACGACCGCGTAGGCCCAGAGAGGCTCCATAGCCTGTCTCCCGTTGCTGCGCGCGACCGTCAGTTTGCCTCGTTGCCCTGACGCGTACTCCCTGAACTACAGCCCGACCGTGATAGCCAAGTGTTTCTAGTGACTGGCGTCGAACCCCTCGATAATTTCTTTCTTAACCCTTCCGCGACTCGACACCTCGTACCCGTTGCTGTTGGCCCAGTCCCGGATTGCCTGTAGCTGTTCTGGTGATCGATGAGGGGTAACGGTCTTCGTAGCAGCTTGTGCCCCGCCGTTCTTCTTGGCCGTGCCAACTTTTTGGGCGGACTGAATGAACGGTGCCAATGCTGCTTCAAGTTTATCGGCGTTCGTTGGCCGTAGATCGATCTGGTAGTCGGCGCCTTGGTACGAGAACGTCACACGCTGCTCGAAGCCCGAATCGATCGGCTTTCCGTCGAGGTCATCGGTGAAGGTGCGGATGAAGATTTCGGCCATAGTGAGGACCCCCTGTTTGTTTCGGAAAAGATGGCAGCCAGCCAGCACCATACAGTCAATTCGGTGCGTCCTTGGAAAGTGGTCGTACCTGGAGTCGCGGGAACTGACCGCCAAGGGCTGACGTCAGACGCGTACTGCCCAGGTTGGTCGCCATCGAGGATCAGCCACGGCGATATGCTGCACTCCCGATGCGGCGATCAATGCGGCACGGTGACGACCGTCCACCCACGTGCCTCCACTTCCGATATCGAGCGGGCGGGAGTGGAACTCGCTCCACGCAAACAGGTCGGGCCCGAACAGCCCGCACTCGTCGCCGTACAACACCCACGTCTCGAAGTCCCATCCGGTCGCCCGCTCCTGAACCACTGCAGCACTCAAGTATGCGATGGCCAACCAATCGACAGCGGGATACCCCTCGTGAAGTTGCCAATTGTTCGACTCCACCACCGCCCCTGTGACTTTCGGCAGGGTCGACACCGGTCGAACGACAAAATCCACGAACGTGCATCTCCCGTAAACGCTGGTAAGTATGCAGTGAGAGCAAAACGCCTTCCGGTCGCCCGATGCGATCGGGTGCGGCGGCAAAGCAGAAAGTACTCCCCCAGAACGCACTTCACGCAATTCTAAATGGCATGACCCCATGAAGTGACCCGCAAGTTATGAGAATCCTTCCGCCCTGATCAAGGGCATGAAAGGCTACAACTCATGGCTGGACGTAAACGGCACACGCCCGAACAGATCATCCGAAAACTGCGCCAAGGCGACGAACTCGCCGCCAAAGGCACCGACATCGAGGAAATCGCCCGACAACTCGATGTCTCCGTGCCGACGCTCTACAACTGGCGCAAGCAGTACGGCGGTATGAAAGCCGACGACGCCAAAGAGTCAAGGAACTCAAGAACGAGAACGCGCTGCTCAAGGAGCTCCTCGCTGAAGCCGAACTCGAAAAGGCGGCACTCAAGGAAATCGCTCGGGGAAAATTCTGAGCCCGACCGCCAAACGAAACGCCGTGACGATGCTTCAGGAGACGATGGGACTCTCGCAGCGGTTCGCCTGCAAGGTCGTCGGGCAACCACGATCGACTCAGCGGAAAGAGCTTAGGAAGAACATCCCGGACGATCCGGACGCGGATCTGCGGAAGTGGTTGCGAGACTGGGCCAAAGCCAACCAAAGAAAAGGGTTCCGCCGGGCGTGGGCGGACTTGCGTGCCGCCGGCTGGGTGATCAACAAGAAGAAGGTTCAACGTCTCTGGCGCGAGGAAGGATTGCGGGTGAAGGTGCGCAAAATCCGTAAACGTGCAGGCGCCTCGACCATTCCGATCACCGAGGCAGACGCACCGAAAGTCGTGTGGGCGATCGACTTCCAATTCGATTCGACGACGGACGGGAGGAAATTCAAGATCACGTCGATGGTCGACGAACATACGCGTCAGTCGGTGCTCAACATCGTCGAGAGATCCATCCCGGCAGAGGATCTCGTCGCAGCTTTGGAGAAGTCGTTCGCACTCTGGGATGGCCCGCCGCAAGTACTGCGGTGCGACAACGGGCCTGAGTTCATCTCCGAAGCACTCAGGACGTTCTGCGAGGATCACATCGGTATCGGCTACGTTCCACCCGGTCAGCCGTGGAAAAACGGCTACATCGAGTCCTTCAACAACCGTGTCCGTGACGAATGCCTGAACATGAACGAATTCCACAGCCTCCTCGAAGCCCGAGTGGTCACCGAGAACTGGAAGGAGGACTACAACAACCGGCACCGTCATTCATCGCTGGCGTACCGAACTCCGAATGAGTACGCTGCCAGCTGTATTCACACGCATTGATTCTCTGATAGCGAGTGGCTCATCAAATGGGGTCCTACCATAAAGTCTTATGCGTCGAGCCGACGCTTCAAGGTATTTGACACTGTGGCGCTCGGAATCTCAGATTTGGCCCGGATCGCCGTCGGTGCGTTGTCGCCGACCGACGCGTCGTTGTTGCTCGGCTCGTTCACGGCACGCCTGCCGGAACGCCTGCTCGGCTGCGGGGCCATACGCTGCGATCGTTCGCGCCCCTTCGGCATCGACGTGCGCAGCGACCCCAGCTAAGTCCGGTAGCTCACCCTGCCCGCGACCGGCGACCAGCCACAAAACCGACCCGAACACCGGGACGAACAGGATCACCACCATCCACAGCGACTTCGGCAAATGCTGAATGCACCTCACATCCCGCGTGACAACATCCACCAGGCAGAAGACCCAAAGCGCCATCGACGCAAGACTGAAAACGAACAACGGCACGGCACCTCCTCCCGAATACGTATTTCTTGCAGATCCTATCGAAAGTCGTAGAGGTAGTGCAGCCTTCAAATAGTTGTAACTTCGCGAAGACTGGTATCAGCTTCTTTGTGTCACCTATTGTTCCGATTGGCGTCGTAGTTTCCTTGTTTCCGCTAACGAGGGAGATGGCGCCTGCACCCCGCCGGCGGTGTCCCCAAACCGTCGGCGGGGCACCACAATCGGCGTACCGCTTCCGCCTCGGTTCTCGGTACGCCACGCTCAGACTGCGCGCCGAAGATTCCTCCATGTCCCTTCGGCGTGCATCGCTCGCCGGTCGCGGTCTCCGAACACTGTGGCCGGCGAGCTCCCCCTGCTGTGACAACATCGAGAGGGTCACCTGCCTGGCATTTTCCGGGCGCCGGCCGCGGCTCCGAGCATGCGAAGTACTATTCGTACCGTGCGTCAGCGGTTCGTCGGCTCACCGCACACCGCCTACCTTGGATCATTCCGCCGAGCAAACAGGTTAAGGCCACTCGAACTGCGTGCCACTGTTCGTGACAGTCGGTGGCATGCACGGCCCGCCGGGTTGAACACCTAACCTCGACCTGGCGGGCTACCAATGAACTGCATGCCGCTTTCCGTGGCGGTCGGCGGCATGCATGGTCCACCGGGGCGACGCTCGCATGTTCGCCGGTGGACCACCCAGGCTGTGCGCCAGACGGACGTGATGGCTGTTCGGTGCACAGGGGCCTGCCAAGCTTTCTGCACTGAAGACTCGGCAGGCCACCCCGATCCAGCGATCGAACCATTCCTGATTGCACGAGTCCGTTTTCGTCACGACACAGTATCCACTTAGCTACATGGCGAAAGTATCTGGCCCTCTGCCCGCCAACAGTCCAGTCGCGGCATCGTGACACCTCCCCGCTGCTCCACGCCTAATCGGGTCGAAAGGTCATGGGACCTAGAGACTTTCGACCTATTTAGGATAAACGATGCGAATGGAACGATGCGGGAGTGAAAATGAACTCTCAACTCTTTATGCCCAGCAGGCGTCGGGCCAGGCGTTACAGCCCCACTCGTTGGTGGAGCACGGCACTCATGGTGGGCCTCTGTGTCATCACCGGATTAATCATTGCCGCCAGTGTGCGCCTCGATGGCCGCCACTGGAGTTGATCGGCAGTACTTCAAGCCTCAATTCGCTGTAACTTGACGAGGACTGGTATCACTTTCACCGCGTCCCCTAGTGATCGAATTGACATCATGAGGTCTCCGTTTCCGCCAATGAAGGAGATGGCACCCGCGCCCCGCCGACGGTGTCCCCAAACCGTCGGCGGGGCAGCATGTTCGACGTACCGCTTACGCCTCGGATCTCGGTACGCCCGGCCCACCGGCCGAGTACACACGGACTGATCACCGGCCCGGTCGGTGAGCCACTCAGACTGCGCGCCGCGCCATCATCGATGACAGGATTTCACTTCCGCAGCTCATCATCGTCATGGTCGATTGAGATATCGGCGACTGGCCTCGAAGAAGCCGAACCTACTTTCGGGTTTCCGAAAGCACAGGTGCGTACCGTTCCCGGCGTACGATCTCAACTGCTCGACTGTCGGCCCGTCATCCCCATCGATGGTGGCGCGACGATCCGTCTTGTGCGCCGCCGTGTCTGCTGCGAGCTGCTCGCGTCACTACTCACACATATCGTCACTCACACATATCAACGCCTGGCCACATGCACCGACGAAGCGTTCAGACGGCGACTCGCCAGCACATATTGGCACGCGGCGATGACGTGCGATAAGGCGACGAACCCAGCCTCGACATACGACGACCAATGCCCCTCGTCGATCACGAGTCACCGTGACCACGTATGCAGGACGACTTTCAACGGACGCATCGAAAGCACCGATGACACCGGACTTGATCAGCCCACCCGGGAAGACAAGGAATCCCTTGATCCCGGCCACCCCCGGATCGTCTTCAGCTGCTCGGAGAATGGCCCCGATCCCGCCACTGCAGCCGGGGCCGTGCTCTTCACACGGGACGCGCTCGCGGCGAGCTAGATCGACGGCTGGTAACGCAGCAGCGAAATTGTTTCGTGGAGAATGAATTTGTCCCCTGGAGGTTGACGTGAGTCTGCCGTTCACCAGGCATGCGGCCCCCAGGTCGTCGACTTTCTGGTCGAAATATACTTTTCAATGTAAGACGACACATGAACAGGCTGAATTGGTCTGACAAACGCGCGGAGGGCGACTGATCAGCATCGACGCCTGCTCCACTCCGTCGATACGGCAGTCACATCATCCGTTGACACCTTGTTATATTCTTCGGCTAGCCAAATCGAGGAGTTAAATGTCCGGTTTGTCTCGTCGTCAGTTCATGAGCTTGACGGCCGCGTCAGCTGCGCTCTGCGGTGTAGCGCCTGCCATGCTGGGCAACCGCGTGGCATTTGCGCATACTCCGATTGGAGCTGCCTCGTCGACGCTGACCGAAACGATTCTTCGTGCTGCGGGAGACCCGCATTCGTATCGGACATTGAGGGCAGGTCCGGGCGAGGAGCATCTTCCGCGCCTGGACATTTTGCGCAGAGCTCCGGCCGAGGCCAGAACGCAATCCCGGAGATCGATTCTCTACCTCGGCCATCTCTCGGACATGCACGTCATCGATTCGCAGTCACCGGCGCGAATCGAACCGATGATCATCCAAGATCATTCGGCATGGGGTTCTGCATTTCACCCACAAGATCCGTTGACCGTTCACGTGACCGCTGCGATGGTCAAAGCGTTCGCCGACAACACCATCAGCCCCGTCACCGGTGCGCTGCTCGGCGCTGCGACGGTAACCGGCGACAGCGCCGACATGCACTCGCACCTCGAATTACGCTGGTACATAGATGTTCTCGACGGTGTTCCGGTCACATCGAACAGTGGATCACCGACGGCCTTCGAGGGTGTCCAGGCTTGGCCGGACGCGCACTGGGCATACAGGCCGGACGATCCGTCGGGAGGATCGTTCGGGGATTACGGATTTCCGGCGCTGCCCCGACTGCTCAGCGACGCCATCGCCAAGCCCGTCGAATCGGTAGGACTGCCGGTGCCGTGGTACGCGGTATACGGCAACCACGACACCCTTCTGCTCGGCACGTTCGGATTGTCTTCGCAACTGCATTCGCTTGCAGTCGGATCCGAGAAGTCCTACACCTTGCAGGCGACCGCGACGTCCGCGCTCGCCGGCTATGCCTCGACGGCAAGCCCACTGCAATGGATGATCGACGCGCTAGGCGTACAAACCGGAACCAGACCCGGCTTTCGGCGAGTCACAGCAGATCCACAGCGCTATCTGTTCGAACAGCGCGAATTCATGGCTGAACACTTCGATACCGCCGATACGCCCGGCCCCATCGGACACGGATTCACCCAACACAACCTGGATTCGGGCGAAACCTGGTGGTCGACCGACATGACGCCACATGTTCGAGCGTTCGGACTCGACACCTGCAACGCGGTCGCCGGCGCCGACGGCGCCGTACCCGAGGATCAGTTCGACTGGCTCCGAGAACAATTGGAACTAGCACAGGCGCTGAAGAAGCTCGTTCTGATCCTCACCCACCACAACAGTCTGACCTCGGAGAACCGCGCTCAGCGTCCAGGTGTGAACAAGAAGCTGTACGGGGCTGAGGAATTCGTCGATCTGCTGCTCGCGTATCCGGTAGTGATCGGTTGGTTGAACGGGCACACACATCAGAACCAAATCCTGGCGCACCGAGACGGTGACCGCGGATTCTGGGAGATAACCACCGCGTCGTGCATCGATTTTCCACAACAACAGCAAACTGTCGAGATCGTCGACAACCGCGACGGAACGCTGTCGCTGTTCACCACGGTTCTCGATCATGCGTCTCCGATCACTCCGGGCTCCTCCGGCGGCTACCTCGATCTTGCGTCACAGAGTCGCGAACTGGCCGCCAACGACTGGGCTGAGAACCCCTTGATGAGAAGAGGATCGGCCTTGGACCGCAACACCGAACTCCTTTTGCCCGCACCTTTCGACATGGAAGCCGTCACGGACGGATCGCTCGAACGGCAGCACCTCGACGAGCATGCCCGCCTGCTCGCGTATCACCAACGGGCACCACGGTGAAGCGGCTCGTCGCGGGACTCGCACTGGTGGTGGCGCTCGGCGGATGCTCCCAGGTGGACGCCCTCGCGCCAGTGGGTGGGGCCGCAATCGCGGACATGCGCTACGCGGCCAACGAAGTGCTGCTCGAGAAGGACATCGACATCCTGGTGGCACCGGTCTGTTCCGGGGAAGGTCTCGAGCTGCGTTGCACCGGCGAAACCGTCAACAGCGAGACCATCACGGCTACGTCGACATCCGAGGACGAGAGCACGTTCGAGTTGGTTGTCGGCACCGCGACCGTCTACTCGGGAGACGTGCAATCCGTCCTCGATCGCAACGGGACGGTCGGTGCGCCGTGAAGAGCCTGACGCGCGCTCTCCTCACGCATGTGCCGATCATCGTGGTGGGTGCGGTGTTTCAAGCCCTGTTGGTTCTCGGCAATCCGGTCCCGACGATATCGTGGTGGTTTTCCGTCCGAGTACTGGCTTCGGTGTTGGTGTTGATCCTCATGCTCTGGCTGACGATGGGTTTCGCTGCGTACACGGACACCCGATTTTCTCCGCGGTTGTTGCTGGCGGTGACAGTCGCTGTGCTCTGCGGGATCGTCGCGGGAGTTCTGAACCCGATTCTGCCTCTACTCGTCGCCGTGATTTCCCTGCCTGTCTTGTCGGCAGTCGCCGTTGGACCGTTGAAGGCAGTCGCACGAACTATCGCATTCGCTCCGATTCGTGCCTTCCTCGGATCTGTCGGCTCTGCCGTGCTGATCATCGCGAACGTGGTAGCCGGACTGCTTCTCGGGTTCTTCGTCACTGGAGTCGTCACCGCGGCACTCACGTGGCTCGTCTTCGGAATCAGTGCAACGATTCTCGCGACGTACTGGGCATCCCTTCACCGACGCGCGCACGCGTCGCAACCCTACTTCAGTGCGAAACCAAACCGCATCGAGACGCGCCACCCCGCCTGAATAACACGTACCGCTCGACGCGGAGACTGTCGCGGGAAACACTCGAGCCTGTGCGAGTACGTTCATCGCAGCATCCAGCTCACTGCTCGTCGACCGCACGCCGAGTCCGGGGACAGGTGCGAACCGGTGAATGTAATTCAGCGGTTCGCACCTACCAAATCAACAGTTGACGACGTTTAGTGAGCAACCTTGAAGATCGGCATCTGCATACTGGCGGCTACCTACCTCATCGAGACATACGAGGCAGCAGATGATCTGGACCGCTCTCCGCCTCCTCACTGAACCTAATCACCGACATGGCCGCCAAACTCCGAACTTCCGATCACTGCCACGCGATACCCGCTGATTCACCGTCCTACGTCCGCCTCACCTGAGCGATAATCGGCACACGCCATACAGGCAACGGACCGACATTCAGTTCCACTCCGCCACAGTACTTTCCAGAAAAGGCAACTAGTATCTCGCAGAGAAAAACACGTAAGACGCTGATACCCAGCAGATACAACACAATTCGATGTCACCTATCCGACACCCTCCATACGGGCGCACCGTCACTTACCTCACGCGTGAAAATCAGCAATGACTCACCCTCAACCTCCAACGACAGCACCCCTCCCTCGTTCAACTGTGCGCGCCTGTTCGATCTGACAACCGGGGAAGCCCTGCACCCTCAGAAGTCTGTAACACCCCTACTCTTCGATGAATCAACGACGTTGAGATGCATACAATCTCAACTCACCGCGCCGGGGCTCACCCGGTGGTCAGGGTCTGGATCAACAGCATCCAGGTGCTCGGCCCGGCATGGTCGTTCGTTGGGCCTACCCGGCTCGCGGGGTTTCGGCGATTTTACATCAGCAGACTTCCGAACTACCGGCCACGGTCAGCGAGCTTGATCGAAGACGCATTCAGAGCAGGCTTCCACCTCGTTACCCATCGCTCTGACACGCGCCTGTCCGGTCAGGTGAACGAGTCACCCGGCCGAGGCATCTGAGTGCCGCAGCTTCGGCGAGAATTCGTCCCCGCCTGTCAGGTCCCCGATCGGACGATCGCTGGACGCTGCTTCCCTCAGCGATCTACGAGATCGTCAAACGCTGCCCACACTACGGGCAAGATCAGGGCGGCGAAGGATCTGGTTGCGATCACGATTGAGCGCATCCCAATGCGCGCCATCCCGACAGTCGAAAAGTGTTGCCAAAAAGACTGATTGCACACATCTAGACCGTGCAGGCTCGCCACATTGCTGGTGCAACTTCCGGCTGGTGCAACTTCCGGCAAGCCCTTGAGCCCGTCGCAGACCAGAGTGTCCACAAAAACTGTGCCCCACCAGCCGGTAAGACCGTACGCCTGTTCAACGCCTGCGCCCCTTGAATATTCGATGGTTCGTTTTCACCCCGAGATCGCTCCATTTACAGCAACAATGACGTGTCGCGGCCGACATGCCCGCACTCGCGCCTGAACCGTGCAATGAACCTCGCGTTCCTTGACAAGCGGTATTCACCTCACGAAGACGGGACACGCCCCGATTCCGACAACCACGGACTGTCGGGGAACTGCAATATCGGTGCACCGGATCGGCGCAGGCCAGGGTGACCCTGTTGTGGTCACTGCGGATCAGGGAGAGGCCACCGCGACAACTAACCCGATGACAAAACCATCCTAAAGCCAACAGTTCTGGCTACGCCGTGACGAGAACGGCGCGTACCGGATCCCACCGGTGATGCAGTCGCTATGAGGCACACCAGCATAGTCATCGTGTGCACCACCCATAGCGATCGAGGGTTCGCCAACGCAATCGCCGCCGGAATCCAAGCGCCAGGACTGATTCCGGGCCACACACCGCAGACATGAGCCTGTTGGAACACCACACCAGCGAGCACGGCAGAGCACTTGCTCTCATACCACCCGGGGGACATCGATTGGCACGTAACGGAGCGCCCCGTACTCTGGTTGCCTGCGAAAGGACTACCCCGCTCGAATCGTTTTCTTTATTCAGGGAATTGGCGCACCATCACGGAAGTTGCTCGAAGTTGGCAGGCACCGTGCCCGCTGGAGGCAGAAGATCCGACAACAGCACCCGTGCAGGGATCGCCGACGCGAGGACCTCCGATGCCAAACATGTCGCGTGATCGACCCAGCGGCAACGCTGCGGGGTCGCGGCGATCGTCTAGGACATGGAAGGCGATCGCTCCCCGACTGCGAGAACACCAACCCCAGCTACCGCAATAAGCCCCCGTGCGAAATCGGCGCATACCTAAGATTATGCCGACCAGTTTCCAGGCATGAGAGAAGCTCAAACCCGGTCTACAACATCTCTACCGCAACTGGCTTGAGCGTGGCGAGTTGGTGCAGCATAGGCAAAGCTCGGCTCCTTCATAACCGCCTCAGACCCCGCGTGCGCAGCGGCACGGTTCGCCAGGGATGAGCACTCACGATCGAGCCGCGTCCAGCCCGTCGGACGCAGAAACCGCCGCTCACCCTCTCCTACAACGAAACTGTGCACGCATGACATCAATATCCGAACCGTCACGGAGCCTGATTCCACCAGTGCAAGTGCACTCGTTCACCATGCATGCGCTCTCGGATGTTGAAGAATCTTAAGGCTTCTCGAGCAGTTCGTTGACCCACGGAAATGTGCGTTGTCAGCATTCGTGTTTGGCGAGCCTGCCTGCATCTTGCTGGTGAGGATTCAGGTGGTCGTCGGGATCCCCGTCGCGAGCGAATCGATCACGATGCGAGTCCGCTGTCCGCGGCTGATCGACCGGCGGATTCCATCGACTCGACGGCTACCATCTCCTCATCCGGACCTGAGCTTTCGCTGGGTCACGGTCTTTCTTGCCGTCGACCCCGCGCCCCTGGCCAACGAGTTCCGCTACATATTCGCGAAGGTGGTGTGAGCCGCTGGACGGTTGTCGTCCACTTCCTTCTCGCTCCCACATATTGCTAGGAGTAGGGCGCCGGCACCGAGTGCAACCATGAGTTTTCTCGCCCACCAGCAATGCATGCCAGACCGGTCAGACGGTATTGCTGGGCAAGGAGATTGACGACGACAGACACCACTAATATTGCCAGCCATGGAGATGCCAAAGATGATGACCGTCACTGAAGTGCAGAAGGTTTCGCGCCGCGGCGAGAACTGGGTCCGCGGAGCCGCGAACAGCGGTGCCCTGAAGGCCCAGCCGAGACGAATGGGTCAGTGGTTTCGATTCCTCGAAGACGATGTGAACGACTGGATCCAGCGAGGAAGTCCGCAGTTTCCGCCCAACGCTCGCAAGACGCGGTAGCCATCGCGGTGACCTCCGCCTCGATCACGAGGTTCAGGCACCGTCTACACAACCCCAATCCCCTTTCCCGGATGAGGGTTGGAGTCCGCCAACTGCCCGAGGTCAGCCCGGAATAGTTCTTCTGCCGAATGGTCAGTGGGAATTTGGGTACACACCTGGGGTAAGGACGCTCGTAATGGAAACCTGAGAACAAGGCAAGCCAAGGTAGCCGCCCTGTGGCGGATCCGCGGTCGCCCGGTCCATGGCGAACAATCATGGTGCCGCCTGCAATATCGGTTCATTGGTCTTCGTCGGTCTTTGAGGTTGCTCGGCGCGGTTGGCCTGCCATCAGATCGGTCCAATGGCACATCGGACACCACAGCTCGTAGCTGACTGTGCCCGTGGGAAAGCGGTCGTCGAAGGGGAAATCCTGCACCGTCAAATCGTGTCGATTGCAGTGTGGCAGCGAAGGTCTTCGAAAGTTCCTTCCCGATTCTGGCGGCAAACAACCTCACTGCAAGCTGTGTCGGTAGGTGCACGATGCGCCGAATCGGGAGGGTCTGAAATCGGCTTGAGGTAGATCGGGAGTCAGCGAGGGCACAAGGTCGGGTACGGACCCTCGGGGTCTTTACGCGAGCCTGTTCGGACGGGTAGCGAGGCATTACACCGGCATCCGGAAGCCTTGGATCGCTGCCCGCCCACGAACTCCGTGCGTGAGGTTGCTGAAAGTTGCGTCCGCGCTGCAGAGATGGCACGTCCCTTGGTCTCTGTCACATGCTGCTCAGCGGAGAAAAATGGCCGCGAGAACCGCCGGCGGAAGGACGGCAGTACCCCCGCCCCCACGACTCGGGCGACAATCGAGGGATTGTCGCCCGACGGAAATCACCACAGTGATTTGCAGTGCCAGCGACAACAGCCACACCCATGGCGCCGAGTGCGAGGAGTTGGGGCACGGCAACGGAATGTCCAACCATGGTGGAGTTCACCGAATCAACCCTTCGGCGACAAATCCCTTGACTGGGTGTGTCCCCATCTCTGTTGCGGCGGTACGCAAGAGCGCATTCTTGCGGAGATCGTTTCCGGGGTACCGGGCGCGACGATTAACGATGTTTGTTCGCGAACGGCCATCTCGATGTCGACGTCGATGACGACGAAGCGTACATCCGATCAATTCTGGCGTGTATGCAGGCGTTGAGAATGAGGTCCCGTGCTGCGACGGTGTCGGCGGGTGCCCACACTGCGAATCCACGAGATTCTGCGCGCTGATCTGCGATCCACACCGCAGACAGCAGACGTCCTCCGAGCGACTCGATCAGCATCCCAGATGCAGTGCGGCGTTGTGGTCGTGAGTCGAAATCACTCTGACTTGATGCCGAGTGAGGTGCAAGCGGTGCAGGGTCTTGAATGCGACGTCAGAGTCGGCGGCAACGAAGGCACCTGGAAACGCGGGCTTCTGTCGGATGTGCTCGACCTGTTCGCAATGCCTTGCCGCACAACCCGCGAGGAATACCTACCCTCCGCCGGTACGCGCAAGCACGCCCATGCAATCAGGTGTATGCCCTGACAAATCGACCAGCAGAACCGAGCAGTCTCAGAACAGGTCGTGAGAGGAAGTCGATGTCGCGATTGGTGGACCGTCGAGGTCGTAGCCGACGTTCGCTCTACCGTCAGTGAGTGCTGTGCGAACCCCTCTCACCGGTGGACGACCCGATTCGAGAATCCAGTCCCGCTCGACACCTCTCAGATAGACGAAGGCCCCGAGCCTTGGGAGGCAAGGGGCCTTGTCATCTCACGATTCGCCGCCTGGAAAGCTGGCGTCGTTCCAAGAACTCAAGTCGAGCTGCAGCCTGAGCTAGAGGACGGTGTCCGTCCCGGAGACCGGGATGCCGTCGCTGCTGCCGCCACCGCTGCCACTTGAGGAGCCTGTGCCGAACAGTAGGCCGAAGAAACCGGAGATTGCACCGAAGAAATCAAACACTGTGGGACCTTTCGAAGGGTGGGCGTTGCCGCACGTATAAGGCGCCAGTGATGTCGCCGCGTGGAAAGGTACAACTCATCGCCTGGATTTACCAGTCTTCGCAAAGTTACAGCTACTTGAGGGCTGATTACTCGGATTCAACCCAAGTGTCCACTGCCGAAGAGCAGGCGCCCCTCAATGACCAGCAGCGCGGGGCAGAGGCCATGGACATGTGCGGTACTCCGCTAGCCGGCGGGACCGAAACGCCTGACCCTAACACTGCGGGGTTAAGTATTTTGGGGTGCTCGTTTGACTCTGAGATCGTTCCATTCGCATTCGTTCGCCCTACAAAGTCGAAATATTCGATTCTTGACGACCAAGTGCACCCCTCAGGGAAAGTCGTCCAGCGTGTTGACAGCAAGCCTTCCGCATGGAGGCGGATGACGATGGAAGCGCGCATATTTCTGCGGTTTCCGCGATGGGACAACAACAGAGTGTCGAGCTTTCTGCAGTTCATTCGCAGGGTCTACAGGTTATCGGGCCATTTTAGGCCCCGCGATGTGTTTACTGCGCGAAGAAACAGTCGCTCGGTGGGAAAATTTGGCCTGTGCCATCACGATTCGCAGTATGGGTTCGAGGTCAGATCACCGCGCGCGGCTATGGGAGCGCCGACGAGGCCGCTCGCGCTATGGGTGTGTATCCATCGCAGATGCGTCAGTGGACACGAATTGCGCCTTCCCCGCCCAGCGGGTAACGCGCCGCGTCGCAGTGTTGTTCGGCGCTCCAATGCAATAGATTTGTGAATGCCTGTAGTTTTACACCCACAGGATAGAAGGTGCGATTGCGTCCCGGCAAGCATGCGCTGCAAGACTTTTCGAAAAAGAAAACCCTTGATGAGATCCGCCGACGCATTGAAGAAGATGTGAGAGGGCCGCCAATTCCCTTGTGCGTGAACGGAACACTTCACGCCCTGTGTGGCCGGCCTACCGGTTCGTCAGGGAATACAACGGAGTCGCCGGGCAACGAGGCCTGGATACCCATCAACGCATAGTTCACGGCATTTGAGGTTAGACGGTATGTAGGTCGACCCATTTCGGGCCGGGGCCTCGCTTGCAAGTTTGCCGTGGGTTGCCGAGTAGTCGAAGCCTGGATCGGGAGTGCCTACATTTGCAGGAGGCCCCGATGATATTGCAGCCTAAGAGTGTTGGTTTGGACGTGCATGCCCTCTCGGTAGTGCCATGCTGTCAATGGCCACGAAGTTCTCCCCGTAGGCGGCCAGTAGTTCTCCCCGCTGGTGGCCACGGGTTCTCCCCGGTGGCGGCCAGTTGTTTTTCCCCACCCG
>JGI24972J35695_100127_pt1 | contig 38211 bp, 39 predicted proteins | sample AntDryMetagUQ493_FD_35695 | JGI IMG/M metagenome (IMG submission 35695)
CTCGCCGCGGCACTGGACGCGGCCCGCAACGGGCTCACGCGCCGGATCGCGGAGGCCGCCGGCGGCCAGGCGGGCGCGGTGGCGGCGGCCCTGGTGACCGGCAAGCGCGGCCTCATCGGACCGGCGACCAACGACGCGCTCCGCGCCGCGGGCATCTACCACGTGGTCTCAATCATGCGAGTTGACTGGCAGAATTTGGTGGAATATCCGCTTCGCGACTTCAACCTCTCAGGTAGCTGCCGTCGCCGTCCCCCAGCACGCCCAACGCATGTCCGCCCGGTCCTCGGCCTCAAGCGTCGTGCGTAGGACCACGTGAGTCGCGAAAGCGAGACGTGTGAGGAAGTCCGCCGACGTCGCGAAAAGGGGGGCGCGGGCGCCCTACCGGGCGGATCGCGCGGGCACGCAGCGAGCGTCGGCGACCAGCTCGCCTGGCGCCGCCGCCCCGACGACGTCCGCGCACAAATCGGGCCGGCCCCCGCAGCAGTCTTCCAGAAGGTATCTCACCAAGCCGCCGAGGGCTTCCGGTACCGCCGTATAGATCACGCAATTCGACTGCCGCCGCGACCTGGCCAAACCCGCCTGCTCCAACTGTGCCAGGTGGAACGACATCGTGGAGGGCGTGCCGCCGACCTCCTTGGCGATGAGCCCTGCGGCGAGTCCCTCGGGATGGCTACGGAGCAACGCGCGCATGGCACGCAGCCGGGTGTCCTGAGCGAGGGCGAGCAGTACGGTTAAGGCCGCCTTGTCGTTTAGCATGGGTTCATGTTTCGATTGCTATCGAAATTGGAAGAGTTACAAACGGCGCAGCTTGATCGGTTTCGGTACGTTTCAGCATGAGCGACCAATTGCAAGGGGCCGTCGACATGGATGGCCGTGCGCCAGGGGGAGAATTACTTAGGAGTGACTTGGCAGGTCACCTCGCTGCTCCGCTGCGCGACTATTTCGGTCATATCGAGCGCGAACCGTTGCCCCTCGCGCTGGCCGAACTCGTCGCGCGGTTCGAGGCATCCTTCGCGCGACAGGGGCGGACCGTCGCCAACGAGTTCCGCGACGACCTGATCAGGGCCTTGCCGGCGCTGCGCACCTTCGCATTGTCGCTCGCCGGAGACGTGACCCGGGCCGACGACCTCGTGCAGGAGACCTTCGCCCGCGCCTGGGCGAAGTGGCACTACTTCACGCCCGGCACGAACTTCACCGCCTGGCTCTTCACGATCCTGCGCAACCAATTCTACTCGGAGACGAGGAAGAAGAAGCGCGAGGTCGAGGATGCCGAGGGCACCCTGGCCGGCAAGCTGGAAACCAGGGCCGACCAGGAGGACGCCAGCACCCTCAAGGTCGTCTGGGAGAAGATCGGCAGACTGCCGGAGGGGCAGCGGCAAGCCCTGCTGCTCGTCGGGGCGGAGGGCCGAACCTACGAGGAGGCCGCGACCCTGTTGGGCTGCCAGGTCGGCACCGTCAAAAGCCGCGTGAGCCGTGCCCGGGCACTGCTCGTCGAGCAGCTCGGCATGGGGGAACAGGGACAGCCGGCCTGAACGGCGACCGCGAACGGTCGACGTCGCAGGCGGCTCGAAGAGGTTTGATCCCGATATTGCAGGCGAAGACACGCGTCACCGGGTCGGTGCGTGCGTCGTCGCGTGCGTGGCAAGGCCGGGCGGCAGCAACGTCGGGCCGTGTCCAGGCTATGGCCTCAGGCTGCCAAGCGCTCGACGAAGGTGCCGCGAAGCTTGCCGGCCGTCTCACCGTGGGCGGTGCGGCAACTGTCCGGCACGTCATCGTCGGACGTCCACCGGCATTCCAGGCGGCCGCTCACCGGGTCGATGGACCACCGGGCGCGCAGGTTGCCGCGCCGGGCCGGAGCCAGCGTGGACGGGGTGATGGATCGCGGGGCGACGAAGCCGTTCCGCAGGTCCGCGGCGACGGCGCGCGCACGGGCGAGAGCGCGGATCGAGACGATCATGTTCATGGTGCACCTCTTGTGGTCCGGCCGTCCGAGCGGCCGGTTCCCGGAGGTGCGCCGGGTCAGGCGTCCAAGCGGGAAACGGTCGGCGCGAACGGCGCGGACAATCGACTGTGACTGTCGCTTGGCATGGGGGTTCAGGATTCCTGAATGTGAGATGCGCGGAGCCGATCAGGGCTTTGCCGGGCCCCGACGCGTTGGCACCGGACCCTCGCGCAGTCAAGCACCGACATGCCTCGCCGCGGTGCGTTCACGCGAGTGTGCGGACATCTCGGCTGAAGCCCCAGACCGTGACGCCGCAGCAACCACTTGCGCATCGGCTGACCGGCAGGACCCCTCGTCTCCCGGGTACGAACCGCCATCGAGGCTCAACGTCGAATTATCACCCACGAGGGTCCGGCATGGCCGCCAGTCCGGGCGGTCGGGGCAGTGAACGCAAATTTAGTGGACGTCGATGCCCGCGACACCCTACTCTAGAATCATTCTAGACTGAGTTGCCGGGGGCGGCCTTGCTTTTAACGATGGAACCGCGGTCCGCGGCCGCAGACGGCGACCGGGGCTCCCGCGATCACCGTGGAGCGGCTCCCGGAAGCGCGACGGCCGACGTCCGCTACCGGACATCCATATCGCGCGCAATACGACTGCCGGCGGTTGTCTTGGGCGTCGTCTGCTTGATGGGCGGGGGCGTCTGGTCGATGCGCGATACGCTGCTCCCCTCGACTGAGGCGGTCATTCGCCCCTACCTCGTTCGGATGGGGTTCGCGGCGGAGGCCGCCCCTGAGGCGTCGACGCGGTCGAGCGACCAGGCCGAAGGCGCGACCCAGGTCGATCCGAACGTGGTGATCCTCGATGCCGCCGGCCAGGCAAGTCTCCGGCTCGCTTCGGGGCAGGCGACGACCCGCCGGCTCCTTCAGCCGGTGCGGGCGCCGGGGACGGTCGCCTTCGACGAGCGTCGCGTCGCGCACGTGAAGCCGCGCACGCCGGGCCGGGTGACGAGCCTCGCGGTTCAACCCGGCGACGCCGTCCGGGCCGGACAGACGCTTGCGACCCTCGACGCGGCGGGCGTCCTCGACGCGCGCAACGGCCTTTCCGAGGCGAAGGCGAGCCTCGCCGAGGCGCAGGCGACCGAGGCGGTCGCCGAGACGAACCTGAAGCGCGGGCTCGATCTCCTGAAGGTCGGCGGCGTCGCGCAGTCGGAGGCGGACCGCCGCAGGGTCGATCTCGCCAAGGCCCATGCGGCGACGCTTTCGGCCCAGTCGAAGGTCGAGTTGTTCACCGCCCAGTACGAGCGCCTCGCCCCGGAAGCCGGGGCCGCCCCGGGCACCAGCGCCATCGTCGCGCCCCTCGACGGCGTCGTGACGACCGCGGGCATCACCCTGGGCGAGGTGGTCGATACCGGCCGGGATGCCTTCACGGTGGCGGATCCGTCACGGGTGCAGGTGCTGGCGAGCCTCTACGGCAGCGACATGACCGCGGTGAAAGCCGGCGACGCCGCGTCCGTGAGGGCGGCTCCCGGCCGTCCCCGCCTCGACGGCCGGGTCCGATCCGTGAACGCCGCGGTCGACCCCGCCAGCAACACGGCACCCGCGCGGATCGAGATCGACAACTCGGCGGGCCTGCTGCGCGCCAACATGTTCGTCTCGGTCGAGATCGCCGCCGACCTCAACCGGGAGGGGGTGACCATACCGGCCTCCGCCGTCCAGCAGACGCAAGACGGTCCCATCGCCTTCGTGCGCACGGGGGAGGAGCGTTTCGAGAGGCGGACGCTGACCCTCGGACTGCAGAGGCCCGACTGGGTCGAGGTGGTCGATGGCGTCACCGAGGGCGAGACCGTGGCGACCGACGGCAGCTTCGGCCTCAAGGCCATCCTCATGCGCGGCCTCCTGGGCTCGACGGATTGATCCGATGTCGGCTTGGTTTTCCCTCCTGATCCGCCGCCGCTGGCTCGTCCTCGCGGTCGCGTTGGCCGGCGCGGCCGGCGGCCTCGCCAACCTGCGGGGCCTGTCCGTCGACGCGGTGCCCGACATCTCGCCCAAGCAGGTGATGATCCTCACGCAGTCGCCGGGCCTCGGGCCGCTTGAGGTCGAGCGCCTGGTCAGCTTCCCCGTGGAAAACGCGATGGCGGGCGCGCCGGGGCTCACCGGCATCCGCTCGACGTCGAGGGCCGGCGTCTCCGCCGTCTACGTCACCTTCGACGACGGCGTTCCCGTCACGGAAGCTCGCGCGCAGGTGTTCCAGCGGCTGCCCGCGGCCAAGGCCATGATGCCGGCAGGCGTCGGCGACCCGCAGATGGGTCCGATGGCGACGGGGCTCGGGGAGATCTACCAGTTCGAGCTGCGCGGTCCCGCATACTCGCCGATGGAGCTTAAGCGTATCCTGCAATGGACCGTCGCGCCCCGGTTGAAGCTGACGCCCGGCATCGCCGACGTGAACATCTACGGCGGACAGTTGCCGACCTACGAGGCGCGCGTCTCCTCCGACGCGCTCCGACGCTACGGCATCACGCTGGGGCAGGTCTACGCCGCGTTGTCCGAGAACAACCTGGCGCGCGGCGGTGCCTACATCGAGCACAACGACCAGCAGCAGACGATCCGCGGCCTCGGCCTCGCCAAGGGCCCCTCGGACATCGCCGGCATCGTGGTGGCCACCAATGCTGGCGGCCTGCCGGTCACCGTCGCGGACCTCGGCGAGGTCGTCGAGGCGCCGAAGGTCCGCCTGGGCGCGGTCAGCCACGACGCCGGCGGCGAGACGGTGGTCGGCATCGCCATGATGCAGCAGGGCGAGAACGCCAGCGCCGTGGTGGAGAGGGTGAAGGCCACCGTCGAGGAACTGAGCCCCCAACTTCCGCCGGGCGTCGAGATCAAGCCCTATTACGACCGGTCGACCCTCGTCGAGCGGACGATCCGCACGGTCGAGCACAACCTCGTCGAGGGCGCCGCGCTCGTCGTTGCGGTCCTGCTCCTCCTGCTCGGCAACCTGCGAGCCGGGCTCGTCGTCGCGGCCGCCATACCGCTCTCCATGCTGATGGCGTTCGCGGGCATGCGTTTCCTCGGGCTGTCGGGCAACCTGATGAGCCTCGGCGCCATCGACTTCGGCCTGATCGTCGACGGCGCCGTGGTGATGGTCGAGAACGTGTTGCGCGCCCGCGGCGAGCATCCGGACCGGCCGCCCTTCGAGGTGATCCGCGACGCCGCCGCCGAGGTGGCGAAGCCCATCCTCTTCGCGGTGGCCATCATCATGCTCGTGTACGTGCCGGTGCTCGCCCTCGAAGGTGTGGCCGGGAAGATGTTCCGCCCGATGGCGGTGACCGTGATCCTGGCGCTCGCCGGCTCCCTCGTCCTCACCATGACGCTGATGCCCGCGCTCGCGGCGATCATGCTCTCGGGCAGCGGCGTCGGCGAGCGGGAGACCCGGTTGGTCCGTGCGATGCGCGCGACCTACGAGCCGGTGCTCCGGGTCGCCGAGCGGCGGTCGGGCGTCACGGTGCTCGTAACCCTTGTCCTCTTCGCGGGAAGCTGCCTGCTGGCGACCCGGCTAGGGGGGGAGTTCCTGCCGAAGCTCTCCGAGGGCTCCATCGTCGTCACCTCGGAGAAGCTGCCGGGCATCAACCTCGACGCGTCCCTCATGGCGGTCAACCGGATCGAGTCGGTGCTGAAGTCCTTTCCGGAAGTGAAGCGCGTCGTGTCGCTCACCGGCAGCGCCGAGATCCCCACCGACCCGATGGGCGTGGAATCGACCGACAGCTTCATCGCGTTGACCGACCCCTCGACGTGGACCACGGCGGAGACGCAGGAGGGGCTCGTGGCGGCCTTCGAAGCGCGCCTGCGGGCGAAGGTGCCGGGGGTGGCGTATTCCTTCTCGCAGCCGATCCAGATGCGGATGGACGACCTGTTGGAGGGCGTGCGCGGCGACGTGGCCATCAGCCTCTACGGCGACGATCTCGAAGTCCTCAAGGACAGGGCCGACGCCATCGTGCGCGCCGTCTCCGGCGTCCGCGGGGCCGCCGACGTGAAGGCCGAGGCGCAGGCCGGGATGCCGGCCGTGACCATCCAGGTCGACCGCGCCGCGGCGGCTCGCTACGGCGTCAGCGCGAGCGACATCCTCGACGTGGTCGAAGCGGTCGGAGGACGCTCGTCCGGGATGGTCTACCGCGAGGACAACGCCATCACCGACATCGTGGTGAGGCTCGACGCCGGCGACCGCGGCGACGTCGGGCGGATACGCTCCCTGCCCGTCGGTCGCGCGGGCCGGCCGCTCGTTCCGCTGTCCGAGGTCGCGACCGTCGAGGCCGGGACCGGGCCGGCGCAGATCAGCCGCGAGCGCCTTCAGCGCCGCATCTCCGTCCAGGCCAACGTCCGGGGCCGCGACGTCCAGGGCTTCGTCGCGGAGGCGCGGGAAGCCGTCAGGAGCCAGGTGTCCCTGCCGCCGCGCTACGCCCTCCGATGGAGCGGGCAATTCCAGAACCTGCAGGAGGCCACCTCACGTCTCTCGGTGGTGGTTCCCGCCGCGATGGCGGCGATCCTGCTGCTGCTGGTCGTCATGTTCGGCGATCTGCGGATCGCGGGCTTGATCTTCCTCAACGTGCCGGTGGCGGCGACGGGGGGCATCGTCGCGCTCTACCTCCGCGGATTACCCTTCTCGGTCTCGGCCGCCGTTGGGTTCATCGCCACCTTCGGCATCGCGGTGCTGAACGGCGTGGTCCTGGCGAGCTACATCCGCGACCTGGAACGCTCGGGCCTCTCGCCGGAGGCGGCTGCGATGCAAGCCGCGAGGATGCGGCTCCGCCCGGTCATGACCACCGCCCTGGTCGCGACGCTCGGGTTCCTGCCGATGGCGCTGTCGACCAGCGCGGGCGCCGAGGTGCAACGTCCCCTGGCGACGGTCGTGATCGGCGGCCTGCTCACCGCGACGCTGCTGACGCTCGTGGTGCTGCCCGCGGTCTACCCCTTCGTTTCCAAACTGCGTTGGCCGGGCGCCAAGGCGGTCGCGAAGGAAGGACGGTCACCGCTTCCCGCAGGTCGGGTCAGCGTCGATGCGTGACCGAAGACTTTCATTCGTGGCGGGGCTGATCCTGGTCTGCGGCATGGTCGCGCCCGCGGCGTCGCGAACATTCGCCTGCCCGGACTTCCTGCGCATGCACGGCTTCCTCAGGCAAGCGACGGCGGCCTGCCGGTTCTCGGCGTTCAATCCCGCCATCGTCGAGCAGGCGCGCGAATGTTTCGAGGAGGTCGGATCCAGCATCGGCGCGACGGAAATCTACTCCGGCGCGGCGCAGTTCGACCGGCTGGCCGCCTATAGGAACCTGGATGCCGTATGCGCGGGGCTCTCAACCAAGTTTCCGACGGTCGTACGTCCGTGACCGCCGGACGCCGCGTCTCCCAACGTCCGACCAGCCTGCCGCAACCGGTCGACGCCTGCCGCCCGATCCCCGAACCTCGTTCGAACGGCCGGCCGACAAGATCTTCAAACCGACGAAAACTCCGGAGATGGGTTGCACATGATCCGTACCATGTTCGCGATGCTCGCCACCGTGGCCGGGCTTTCCGCCGCCCTGGGCCAGCAACCCGCCGCGTCGCCCGACGCGCCCGCATCCTTCGTCGAACCGACGGACGCGGCGCATCGGCACTGCTCCGGCTCGTGCTTGAAGACCGGCGCCCTGCAATGGTTCTGCCGCCCCGACCAATCCTGCTCGCTCGATTGCGGCAGCGCGCCCCCGAAGATGCACTGCCACGACCCGAAGCGGTGATCGGACGGCACTGCGGACCAGCCTCCCGATGCCGGCAGTGACGGCCATCGCAAGGACGTCCGCAAAAGCCGGCTGAGGCGGGCCCGGAACTTCCTCGATGAGCCCCTCACGCGCGATGCTGCTTCGCTCGCCTTCGCAGGGTCGTAGATGATGGCAAGACGGTTTGACCGTGCGACGAACCGCTGGCTGCCTATGACTGCGGTCGCCGTTGCTCCGTCCGGGAATGAGATCCCTGACCGTGGCGACGGCAACGGCATCGGTGGAGGCCGGCGGGTCCTGGTAGCTCGGGATACGAACACGACCCGCCGACTTCAGTGCGTGATCACTACGGCTTGGTGGCCGGCGCGGGGTTGGTCGTCGCCGGAGGAGGCGCGGGGTTCGCCGGCGCCGTGGCGGCAGGGGGCGGGGGAGGCGGAGGCACGGTGTTCTCGGCCTTCTTCTCGTCCTTGCAGGCCGCGAGCGCGAGCATGCCGACGAGCGGCAGCAGGTAGCGAATACGCATGGGCGTTCCTCCGGTTTGGCCATTGTAGGCGGCCAGGAACGTTAACCGGGCGCGGTTCGATCCGGCGCGCCGCAGTCCCGGCCGTCCACCAGTGCCCGTTCATGAGCGGAATGGCTGCGGCGAACGACAATAATCGCTTCGACTTCAAGAGCAGACCGGCGACGCAAGACGGGTTTTGCCGACGCGGCTGAATGCACCGTTTCCACAAATCGGTCGCACCCGGGGCTTCACCGGACAACTGCCTCGCGGGACGCCATCGAGCGATCACATGGTGGTGCTTCGCTCCGAACCGTCCTTCCGCTCCCCTATCTTCATCGCGACATCGAAGGGACGGTCGAGAATGCGACAGGTGAAGGTCAGGCTGATGGAGCCGGGTCTGCGCCCCCGGCGGACGCGTTTGGAAATCCCCGGTTGGGCGGGCGATCCCGAGCCCCGCACGGACGGCTCGCAGGAATATGCTTGGCATTGCATCCCCTTCTCGGAGGCGGCCAAAGGCGGGATCGAGCTGTTCTACCCCTACGACGCCGAGTTGCGCGTGAGTACCCGGGACGGAAAGCTGGTCTTCGAAGGCGACTTCGCCGAGCCCGGCGGCCCGGGGCCGCAACGGCCGCCGTTCCGGAGCTTCGGCGACGCCTACTACACCTATCAGATCCTCATCGACCTGAAGGTGGAGGAAGGCTGGGCGATCAAGACCGAGACCCACCCGCGCTTCTACACCGACCGGACCGGGACCGTACCGGTCGCCGTGCCGGCCCTCATCCGGCACTGGTGGCCGATGATGTACTTTATGGTCTTCAAGTCCCCGGACGAGGGCCGCACCCACGTGTTCCGGAAGGACGAGCCCTTCATGCAGGTCACCGTCGTCCCGGCCGACGACGACTTCGAACTGGTGGCCATGTCCGAGGAGGAGGCCGCCGAGCGCGAACTCCAATCGCGCCGCATCTACGCCAGCCGCGAGACGTTGGCGGCCGATTCCCAATGGACGTCGGCAACAAACACCGTCTTCGACGGCACCTATCGGCGCATACTGGGCGCCGCCAAGAGCCAACGGTGAGGTCGGACGGGGCGGGGACGTTCGCCCCGCCGCGTCGGGCTCAATACCCGTAGGGCACGAAGTAGCCGTGATGGTGATGGTGGTGATGATGATGATGGTACCGCCGGTAGTACCGGTGGTGATGATGGTGATGATGATAGTACGGCTCGTAGAAACCGTGATGATGGTGGTGGTGGTGATGGTAGTAGTAATACTGCGCCTGCTGGACCGTCGCCTCGCCCTCGGAGGCGGCCGGTAGCGGTTCGGCCTTCGCTTCGGCCTCGTCGGCCTCCCTGAGGAGCGCCACCGCATCGGGGATTGGCTTGAGCAGGTCGGCGTAGCTCTCGGCCTGCATGGCGGCGGTCAGCCCTGTCGGAGCGGGCATGGCGGCCTGCGCCGGGTCGGCGGCGGAGAGCAGGGTGACGGCCCCGATCAGGCCAGCGACTGTCTTGTCCATCGACGGGATCCTTCCTTGTACGCCGCTTCCGTCCTCGGAGAAGCGCGGACCGAAGCGCCGCCAAAAACACCACCCGCCGGAAAGCCGTTCCGGTTAAGCCAGGGCCAGGCCATCACTTCTCCGGGATGAGCGCCGAAGTCCTCGCTTCCGTTCGTTTGACCGGCGCCGATACGTCGTGAGACGAAGTTCAGTCGGTTTCCTTCGCAGCCTTAGTTGCCGCGTCCGGCGCAATTACGACATTGCATCGTTCCCAAAGCCATACGGCCTGGGCCTGCCGTTCTTCGACGAGACGGCGATGGCGGGACGGTGGCGGGGGCCTTGCTGATCCAACTTGCGGACATCCGCGCAGGCTGGGCCCAGCGATTCGTGGTGTCACCGGACGCGCAGGCATCCTTCGTCGAGCCGACCGACGCGGCCCACCGGCATTGCTCGGGCTCCTGCCGGAGAACCGGCGCCCTGCGGTGGTTCTCCGGCCCGACCAGACTGCTCGCTCGATTGCGCGACCGCACCGCCGAAGATGTACTGCCACGTTCCGAAGCGGTAGTCAGACGGCCTTGCCGACCAGACTGCCGATGCCCGCCGTGACGGCCATGGCCAGCACGCCCCAGAACGTCACCCGCGCCGTGGCCCGGGCGATGGGTGCGCCGCCCGCCTTCGCGCCGAGCGCGCCCAACACGGCCAGGAACACCAGCGAGGCCCCGGACACGGTGTAGACCGCGAGGTTGCCGGGCGAGAGCGCCGCCGTCGCCAGGGGCAACGCCGCGCCGGCCGAGAAGGTCGCCGCCGAGGTCAGCGCCGCCTGGACCGGCCGGGCCGCCGTCACCTCGGAGATGCCGAGTTCGTCACGGGCGTGGGCGCCGAGCGCGTCCTTGGCCATCAGTTGCTCGGCGACCTGAAGGGCGAGGGAATGGTCGAGGCCGCGGTCGACGTAGATCCGCGCCAGTTCCTCCCGCTCGGCGCCCGGGTCGTCGGCAAGTTCCTGGCGTTCGCGGGCGAGGTCGGCCTGTTCGGTGTCGGCCTGGGAACTGACCGAGACGTACTCGCCCGCCGCCATCGACATCGCGCCCGCCACGAGGCCGGCGCTCCCGGCGACGAGGATCTCGCCGGTATTGGCGGCGGAGGCCGCCACGCCGACGATCAGGCTGGCGGTGGAGACGAGGCCGTCGTTCGCGCCGAGGACGGCGGCGCGCAGCCAGCCGATGCGGTCGATGAGGTGACGCTCACGGTGGACGGGTCGCATGGTCGTCAGGATCTCCGGGGCAGCATGCGACGCAGGACGGCGTCATGCCAGAGGTAGTGGTGCACGAGGGCGGCGACCGCGTGGAACAGGGCCAGGGCCATCAGGATGTTGGCGGCGAGCCCGTGCCAGTGCGTCAGGGACCGCCGCCATTCCGGGTCGCCGAGTTGCGGCAAGCTCACCGGACCGAGGGAGACGCCGCGCACGAAGGCGTTGGCGATGCCCAGGCCGACGATGACGATCAGCAGGACGTACAGCGCGGCGTGGGTCGCCTTGGCCAAGCGATGGAGGGGGCCGGGATCCTCGACCGGCAGGTCGCGACCCCTCGTCCGACGCCAGACGAGGAAGGCGACGACGAGGCCGGTGAGAAGGAAGCCCAGGTCGAAATGGGCAGACCAGATGCCGGAGCGCAGGGCGCCCTTGGGGACAAGGTCTTCGAGGAAAGTCCCGACCAGCCACAAGCCGAGCACGAGCACGGCGGTCAGCCAATGCAGCGCGATGGTGCCGCCGTCGTATCGCGCCGCCTGGCGCGTCATGTCCCCACGTGCCGTCATGGTCGAGGTCCTGCCTAAGCCGGTGATGCTGCGGTGTGATGACGGTCGCGGACCGCCGAGCCCGCCGGGGCGATGGCTCGCCTGCCCTTGGCGCTGAGAAACCAAAGGCCCTCGGGGTCCCGGCTCGACAGTCGCGGCCGGATCAGCCCGCGCTCGCGCAGGGACCGGACGGTGCGCATCTCCCACGGCTTGGGCGAGACGAGCGGCCCCTCCCGGTCGAGCCGGAGGAGCATGGCCCGCTGACCGGGCGTGAGGAGAGGCGGGGGAGCGGTTCGATCCCGAGGCTGCATAGCCTTTTTAGAACTACTATAAACTATTTGCGGGTCAAGGGCGCCCCCGCGCCTGGCTGCGGGGGCGCATCGCCTCAAGGCTTGGCGGGCGCCTGGCCCGGAGCCTTCTGGCCCTGCAGGTCGACCGGCTTGTTGTCGTTGAGATCCCAGCCGGTGTTCGGGTCGGTCTGCGTCCGCTGGAGTTGGGCCCGCATCTGCCACTGGTACTTGGCGATGCCGTGCTCGACCTCCTGCAGGAGGTTCGAGGTGGTCGGATCGACGTCCTCCGTCGTCTTGATGGCCGCGTGCACCTCTTCGCCGACACGCTTGTAGGCGTTGGTGAACCATACGAGGATCTGCGCGTCGTCGAGAAAGCCGCCGGGGATCTCGGGCACGCCCGAGGTCTTCACGATGGTGTTGGCGCGCCCGTCCGCCGAGACGCCGATGGCCAGCAGCCGCTCGGCGATGGTGTCGGCGTACTTCGACAATCCCTCGTAGTGCTCCTGCAGCAGGAGGTGCAGCGGGTAGTACAGGGTGCCGGACGCGTTCCAGTGGGCCTGCTTCGTCTGCAACTGAAGCTGCTGCAACTCGGTCAAGGTCTGCTGGAGGGCGGCGACGTCCTTCCTCATCCCGTCCTCGCCGGCGCCGAGGTCGATCACCGGCTGGCGGCTGACCTCGTTCGTCGGGAACGCGCCGGTCGGCTGGCGGCTCGTCACCTGGGTCTGCGAGGACTGGCGCACCCCGTCGGTCTTCTGGTCGGACGACTGCGAGCCCGACGGCGGCGTGGCGGTAGTTTCCTGGGCGACCTGCATGCGCGCCAGGATCTGGGTGGCGGAGGGGGCTGCGGCCTTTGTGGAACCGGCGGCCGTGGCGGCCTCGCGGGCCAGGGCCGGAGAGAGCGCCGTCGAGGCCAGCAGGAGCGCGGCCGCCACGGCGTAAATCGAACGGGTCATCTAAAACCTTGGGAAGACTGCTTCGAGGACGACCGGCACGCCCGCAGGCGGTCGGCAGACCTCAGCAAGGACAACCAGGGCGTTCTTCCCGTTCCGGTGTGAACCCGAATTTACGAACCGGTGATCCCCGCATCGCTTGCCACCGGGGACGGTCCGGGGCACGGGTCGGCGATGCCTTCGGAGCGCTTTCGGGGGTCCGTTCGTTGCTTGGCCTTGTCCCGGCGAGTGCTGCCGGGCGGCTGCGGCTTCTTGAGGGGGGATCGAACCGGTGACGGCCACTCTGCGCTACGAGGTGCGGCTGGCGACCCGCGACGGACGTCGGGTCCTCACGGCGCGCGCGGAACGCGAAGTCGCGCTGATGGCCGAGTCGGTCATCAGGCGCTACGGCGACGATGTCCTCGACGTGGGTTTCTCGGTCGCGACCCCAGACCAGGCGGCGAGCCGGCGGATCGCCCTCTACCTCTCGACGCTTGTCCACGAACTCGACCCGGCTTGACGCCGTACCCCGTCTCGGGTCCGACGCCCTGCTACGGCGGCGCCACGCGCAGAAGCTCTTCCAGCGCCCGGGTGGTCGCGGCCTCCTCGACCGGCTTCACCAGCCAAGGCGCCGTCGCGTGCCGGACCGGCCGCATTCTCGGATCGCTGCCGGTCGTGAACAGGAACGGCACGCCGACCGAGGCGAGAGCATCGGCGACCGGGAAAACGAGACCGTCGCGAAGATCCACATCCAGGACCGCGGCGTCAGGCCGGCCGTCATGGAGAAGATGCAACGCCGCACTGGCCGACGGCACCGGACCGAGCACCGTGGCACCGGCGGCCTCAAGCGTCCGTTTGACGAGATGTGCACGATAGTAGTCGTCCTCGACGACGAGGATGCTTCGGCCGGCCAAAGCTGTCATCGGCAAAGCTCCGCTCGCCCTGGTCCGATTTCTGGGCAGACCGGAAGATCGTCGCCACCAACCAGATTAGTAGAGGAAGTGAATTTCGCCCGATGTTCGTCCGCGAACCGAAGTTCGGCGGGGTGGCGACAAAGATCGCATACCTTCGGCACGCGACGGTCCTTACGAACCTGCCGACGGCCCCCGGAATGGTCGCGGTCCAGCGTCCAGGCAGGCAACTATCGTCCGCCGTTGCAGAGCAGTTGCGGGGGCGCGGTCGAGCAGCTCAGGGCGCAGGACTGCGCGGGACCGCAAAACCATTGCAGGCTTCCGCTCTTCAGGCATGCACCGCCGCAGGTCCGGTGGAGGGCATCGACCGGTTTGACGAGGGAAGCGGGGACGAGAAGCTGTGTCTTGGAGGGCCGGGCGATGGCCGGGGCCGCAACCGACGCGATGGCGAGTAGCCCCAGAATGGCCCGCCTCATAGTCTTGTTCATCCTTCGCCGATCCAATGGATCACAGCAAGGCGGCCATGGCCGGACCCGTTCCCGGATGAATTGAAATTTAGGGATACTGCCGGATACAGGAACACTACCTTTAAGGCCGCCTCGTCCGCTTATCGTTCGGCGAGAATGACGGCGACCGGCATTCCCTCGTCGGCAATGGCGGTCGTCATCCAGAGGTTAAAGCCCGGGAACGGTCGCGTCCCCGGGCGGCCGGATCATGCCTTGCCGGTGACCTTGTCGGCGACGTGCTTGGCGCCGTCCTTGACGTCCCCGGTCGCCTTTTGGGCCTCGCCCTTGAGTTCCTGGGCGTGGCCCTCGGCCTTCAGCTTGTCGTTGCCCGTCGCGTTGCCGATGCCCTGCTTCACGTTGCCGACGGCCTCGTTGGCCAAGCCCTTGATCTTGTCGGTGGTGCTGCTCATGGCGGTTCTCCATCGCGGCCGGATCGGTCACGGGAACGTCGAACGGCCTCGGATCGCAGGTCGTTCCCCGGGGACGGTCACGTCTCAGGCATCGAAGGTTTGCCCGCAGGGCGAGGGTGGAGGATGACGTGACGCTGTCGCGGTTCGGGGCCGTCGCCACCTTCCAGGTGACGTTCACGGAGTTGTTCATCGCCGCCACCGTGATCGCGACGGCGGCCTATCGGTTCGGTTGGCGCAGCGTCGCGTTCGGGTCGTTCCTGGGGGCGGCCGGCGTCGCGGTCCTGGCGGCCCTGTTGCAGGTCGCCGCCTACCGGATCGCCTTGCACTGGCTGGACTGGATCTCCGCCCTGCTGCTGCTCGGGTTCGGCCTGTACCTCGCCTACGAGTTCCTCACGGGCCTGGGCGAGCGACACGGCCCGGACGTTGGACCCCATGGCGCCGGCTGGGACCTGCCGGTCAATGCCGGAGGGGTCGGCGTCGCGGCCTGGGCCTTGGCGGCGGAGGGGCTGGAGATCCTGGTGGTCTGGCTCGGCGTCTCGCTGCGCGAGGGGCCGGCGACCGCGACCACCGGTGTCGGGGCGGGGCTGGCCGTCGTCGCCCTGCTGGGCTTGCTGCTGAGGAGCGCCCGCATCTTCCGGCGCGTGCCCCCCTACGTGTTGGATGGCATCGCCGCGGTGATGGTCACCGGCTACGGAGTCTACTTCCTGTGGCTCGCCTATTCCGGTGCGGCCTAGCGTGACGTCGGTGAGGCCGCCGCCGGTTCCGCTCGTCGGCGCGGCCATCCGTGCGGCTCGCGATGCCGGCCCGGAGGTTCCTCGTAGGAAGCCTCGGCGTCGGCTTCAGTGATGGACATGCCCCATCTCCGCCTGTGCCCGTTCCGAACCCTGATCGGGATGGGCGGGATCATAGACCTGCACCACCGACATCATGCCTCCGTCCTCGTGTTCGAGGATGTGGCAGTGGAAGACGAAGAACCCGATCTGCTGGCGCGCATGGAAGGGGATGGTGACGAAGACCCGACCCGGCCGACCGTCGTCGGCGGCCGGGGGGACCGGAAGCGTATCGTGCCAGACGTCGACGCCGGCATTCGGGGTCGCCCCCTGCGCCTCGGGCACGTAGCCGGCGATGATGTTCGTAGGGTCCTGGATGGAGAGCGGCCCTTGCGGGACCCCCGTGTCCGAAGCCTCGGAGAGACGGAACTTGCCCTGGTGGATGTGGAAGTTGTGCAGTTCCTTGGTCGTGTTGATGAGCTCCCAAACCTCCTGCTCCCCGTAGCGTGCGCAGACGTGGGGAATGGACTGCGGGGCGGCCATCGCCTCGTGGGGGAACACGCTCGGCTTGACGGTCGTGTGTGCCGGATCGATGGGCGTCCCGTCCCCGGCGACGACCTCGCTGCCGAGGCGGAATTCCTTGCCGTCCTCGCTGTTCGCGAACGTGATCCGGCGCCTGGCGGCCTGGCCCGGCGGCAGCACGATGCAGTTCTCCGGGGCCGCCGCGGCGGTCGGCGACATTCGGGCTTTCGCTAGGGGGGACGCGCCGCCGTTGCGGGGCAGGACGATTTCGGGCAGGCGCCCGGCCGCCGGCGCGAATGCCGCGTGCATCCGAGGTGTCGCCGCCATGGGAGCCGGCGCCTCGATGCGCATGAGGTCGATGCGCGGCCACGGATCGCCGGCGGACCCGGTGGTGATCCCGGCCGTTCGCAACGTCATGGTGCCCGCACCGGGTCTGGGCGCCGGCAGGAAGATCTCGGCGCGTCCGGCCGGCATGAGAAGCAGCGACTTCAACTGCACGCCGACCTTGAGGCCGGCCCCGCCGGCCGGCACGGTTCCGGCTATCAGGCCGTCGACCGTGACGACGTCCATGGCCTTCGGTTCGTCCGGCGCGGCGTCGTCGCTGATCTGCAGCAGATAGCTGACGTTGGCGCTGAGGTTCGCGATGCGCAGGAGTTGATTGCGCCCGGCGACCATTCGGTCCGTCGGGAAGGCTTGGCCGTTCACGGTGAACATCCACACGGTCGAGGTCGGCGGCGCCGACCCCTTGTCGGGAGCGAAGCAGAAGCCGGGGATCGCGGTGGACGGGGTGTCCGGCGGGTTCTTCGACGATGGATTTGACTGGGAGGGGCAGGCGCCGGGTGAGTAGGCATCCCCCTTGAGCCATTGCGCGACGGCCCCGGCGCTGGTCGGCTTGTCCGGCGTCGCGTCCGCGCCGACGCGAAGCTGGATGTCGCGTAGCGCGACGTAGCGGACATCGGTCCGGTCGAGGGCGGCCTTGGCCGCGGGGTTCAACCCGGGGGTCGCCTTCAGGTCCGCCAGCGTGTCGCCCACTTGCAGCAGGCCGGATTGCCCGGCCATCACATCGATCCTGGCCTTGCCGTGCACGTGGGCGTGGAACCAGTTCAAGCCGCTCGGATAGGGATGGTCCGGGCCCCCGCCCCAGAACAAGGCGCCCGGCAGCTTCGCCGGGATCGTGATGGCGAACTTGGCGGTCTTACCGGGTTGATCCTCGACGTAGACGGAGTCGCCGTAGGGCGGGCACCGGCGCGGCGGAACGATGAGCCCGTGCGTGTGCAGGTTGATGCCGCTGTCCGGAGCGGTGGGATCGGCGAATTCGTTGGTCAGGTCGAACCGAAGCGTGTCGCCGGGCTGCGCCGTCACCAGGAACGGCCGGTACAGGTTCTCCTTCCCCGCGCTGTAGCCGGGAAGCGTGACTTTGTACGGACCGACGTCGTCCCGGAGCGCGTTGCGGACGTATAGGTGTGCCTTGACCCGCGATCCGAACGGTCCCGGCGCCGGGCATCCGGCCCCGGTCGGCGGCGTGGAGGCCACGGCAGCGCCCGACAGCGGGCGTGGCGGCTGGAGATCGGCTCCCCGGGAGAGCGATGGCGCGACCGCCGACACGAGCGTCGCAACCAAGAGGATCGGAACGCGCATCGACGGTCCTTCTCTCATTTGGTCGGCCCGAAAGTCGGAGCACGGACGAACGAAGTCCGTTCGGGCCAGGGGTAAATCTTGCGAGACGATCTCAAGGAATCGATGAATAAGGGGGCTACTCTACTCGTTCGAACGTGAGCGTCGAGACCATGTCCTGGCCGGTACGCGTAAATTTGATCGGTGCCGTCTTGATCGTAAGCAGCTTTCCTTCGATCTCGAAGAAACGGGTTTGGTCGCCCCCGATCCATTCCGGCCGCCACGAGGTTAGGATGTGGTGGATTATCTTGTTTCCTTCGACTTTATAAGTGCCGGCGTAGGCGCCGACGATGCTCTTTTGGAGCGCCACCCGCTCCGCATCCGTGTATGCCGCCGCTGCCGGCCTCGGTGCATCGCCGCTCATCAGAAAGACGACCACATGACCTCCTGGCGAATACTGAATGTATCCGGTCGGTCGGTCGCCGAAAGGCCGAGTGACCTCATTCGTGTCCAGGAATTCTTGCGAATATCCGTTCAGTTGCCACGTCCCAACGACGGGCAGGTTTTCTGCCGAACGGGCCGGCAAGGCGATCACGCCGATACAGAGCACGAGCCCGACAGAGACGGCATCGGTCCGCTTCATGGTCTCTCCCTCCCTACTGAACCCTCAGGTCCGAGCCGCGTTCGTCGGTCGAATAGGGTAGTACGTTTCGTCGATTACCACTACCTCTGAAGACTAAGGTATTGTCTCAGGCCGAAATGGGTTGGCACAGGTCGAATTTTGTATTCCCCGGTCAGTCCGGGGTGAGCTCGGCGTTTGGTCCGCTGCATATCCTGACCTTGCACCCACTGGGCTCTCGGCTTTTGTCTGTGGTCTGCGCGCAGGCCGCCTCATGATCGCGTTTCGATGAGGGACGAGTCTGGATGCGACGGCGGACTTGCCATAGGGCCACCATCCACGTCATTCCGGTTCGCCTCTGGCACGTCCCCGTGAGCACGACCCTGCGAGAAGGGGCGCACCCGGCCTCGATCCCGGCAAACGGTGAGACGCCTTTGCGGTCTTGGCGGCCAGGGCGTGTACCGCGCCGAGGCGGAAGGCTGAGCCGCCCGCCCGCAACTGGAGCATCGTCAGCCCCGTCTTGCGCGCCGGCGCCACCATTGCGCGGCGGTTGCCCCGGCGCTGCGCCGGAATGGGCGCTCGCGCCTTGAGCCCGGACCGCTTCCAGCCCCGGTGCATCATCACGCGCGCCGCCTCGGACGGTACCGCCCGCGCATCGCCGGCGGTCGACCGCGAGCACGGCGCCGTGCCGATGTCGGCCCTCGACGCCTGCAATCGCCGTTTCAGGCGGGCCGCGGTCGTCTTGGCATGCGCTGGGTTCGCCCCAAAGGGGGAACGGTCGACCAAGTTCGAGTTGCGTTCGCCCCGATGGACCACGAAGCTCGACGAGATCCCGGCCGTGAAGGCGGCTTGCGAAGCAGGATCAAGGGATGCCGGTATCCTACACGGCGTGACCACGCAGCCACGGCACGATGGCGGCCGCCAGTTCGGCCGGCCGCTCGATGGGGATCATATGTCCCGTACCCTCGACCACGACCATCGTGGCGCCGGCGATGCCGTCGCGCAATTCCCGGCTCTCGTCGAGGCTGCGCAGGGCGTCCCGTTCCGCGGCGACGACCAGGGTGGGGCAGCGGATCGAGGCGAGGCGGTCGAGGTCGCCGGTTCGCTCCTGCGAGGCGTGCCTGACGAACACCGCCCCCCCGACGCGCTCGCTCATCGCCCGCACCCGCTCGATCATGGCCTCGTCGTCGGCCCGGTCGGGGTGCAGCGAACTCAGGACGCCGTTCCGGCTCAGCCCGCGGAAGCGTTCGGTGTCGACGTTCCTCGCGGCGAACGTCTTTCGCCGTGTCTGGGCAGAGGTGTCGGCCCTGGCCGACGTCGCCACCAGGACGAGGGCCTGCACCCGGTCCGGCGCAAGCCGTGCGACCTCGCGGGCGACGTAGCCGCCCATCGAGAACCCCACGATTGCGAAGCGGCGAGGCGCCGAGGCGAGGACGTGGCTCGCCATCCCCTCGATTGTCGCCGAGCGACTGAGATCGCCGTGGGAAACCTCGCCGACGTCGCCGAAATCGGCGACGACATCGTCCCACAGGGAGGCATCCGCCATGAACCCCGGGAGCAGGAGGATGTGCATGTCCGGCGCCTCGCCGTCGTCGCTCACGCACTAAGGGCTGGGGTAGCCTGGACCCACTTCGTCCCGCCGTCGACGGGCCGCAGGCCCATCGTGCTCTTGAAACGGCCGGAGAGGAGCGTGGCGACGTGATGCTCCGGCGCGGCCGGCTCCGGGAGCATGAGCGTCTTGCCGTCGTCGCCGACGGGGATTTCGTCACCGAAGCTTTCGGCGAAATCGACGGCTTGATCCTCGTCATCGACGCGGTGGGCGGCGTGCACGAGGTCCGGTTGGTTCAGGTCGCGGCCGCGCACCACCCGCGCGTGGGGCGCACCGTCGCCGTCCTTCCAGCACACCCAAAGCACGTCCGCCCGGTCCTCGGCCCTCAAGGTGGCCCGAGAACCTCGGCCGCCGTGGGAATTGGTCACGACGGCGATGTTGAAGACGACTTGGTGCCAATCGGACATGGATGCCTCCGTGGAGCGGAGGGCCATCCTGGACGATGCGTCTTAAGAGTGTTTGACCCGGGGCCTCAGGCTTCCCGTCGGCCGTATCGCCCATCGACGGGCGCCTCGAAGTAGCGCCGATGGGTCACGCGCACGTCCATCTTCTTCCGGAGGGTGCCGGCGGTGAGGGGCTCCTTGTGGAGTGCGGCGCCACGGATGGTCCAGGTGCGCAGCCCGGACAGGATCTCGTCGGGCGTGAGGGGGCCGCGCTCGGCGATGAGCTCGGCTATCTCCCCCATGACGCGGTCCCAGAACTCCTCGGCCCGGAAGCGGTCGAGTTGGTTCTCGACCTTCGCGAGGCGGGCGAGGACGCGGGCGGCCTCGTCGGCGGCGGCCTCGGCCCTGGCGACGAGCGCGGCGTTTTCGGCTTGGAGGGTCTCGACCATGCCGAGCAGGTGCTCGCGGTCCTGCTTTTCGTCGGCGGCCATGGCGGCGGCGGCCTCGCGCTCGCGGGAGAAGGCTTGGGTGGCCTCGCGCTTGGCCTGTTTCCAGAGGTCGAGGGCGAGCGCCTGCCCGGCGGCCTTCATGGCCTTGGACATGTCTGTGGGTTCGAGCTTGGGGTCGTAGCCGCGCTTCTTCCGCCACGCGCGCAGGTGCTTGCAGACCTCGCGCGGCGAGCCGCCGGTGGGCAGGGCCTCGCGGACCTTGCGCAGGCTGGGCCGCTCGCCCTTGGCGAGCATGGCGTCGGCGACGAGGAAGACGGTGAACTCGGACGGCATGGGTGCTCCCCGGGGGTGCGGGAAGCATGCCCGGTCCGGGTTAAGCGAGCGCTGCCGGCGGGTCCCGCGAAGGCGCGGATTCGCGACTCGTCGCCCGGGTACCGGGTAGCGCCATCCGATACCTCGCGCGCGATGGTTTTCGGCCTGTTGGCTCAGGGGCGCGGTCCCTCGACCGCGCCCCGCCGTCAGTGCTTCCAGAGCTTGCGGAGGCGGTTGACGAACGCGTCCTTCCTCATCTTCCGGCCATCGGGGCGGACAATGCGGACGCTTCCGGGGGGCAGGTCGAAAACCCGCTTGATGACCCGCTCCAGGGTTTTGACGCTGCAGTCGGACCTCGCGCGGCGATGGCGAAGGCTAGGCTGGGTGCGTTCGGTGTTTGTCACGGACATGATGCAACGCTCCTTTCGATAGGAGGCGCGGTCGCGTGATTACGATAAGCGGGTCACGACCGACGACCTCACCCGCGCCCCGAAGGTGCGAGGGATTGGCGGCGGCCCCCGGTTCGACCGGGGGTTCGGCCCGGGCGGACATCCACCCAGGTGTCGCTTGGAAGCGCTGCGCGCGACCGGACCCACTGTTGTGAAAACTGACGCGGCTCCGCCGGGGGTCAAGGCTGTCGGCGTTCGAACGCAGCCTTGCTCGGCGGCATATGGTGATTGGTTGCAGGCGGCCATCGACCTCAGGGCGGATTACCGCCGGGTTGAGCACGAACAGCGCGGTCTGGGACGCTTGGCCCGGTGGACCGGAACCACCGGGCGTGTTCTCTATGTGTTCGCGAAGGGCGCCTTATGCGCGGTCGCGTACCATCGTCGATAAGGACTCGTCCTTCCCGGATTGGCCATTGGAGGTCGGGTCGGACGAATCCCTTCGGAATGGCATAGCTTGCCCTTGTGGGCTGCCGGCGACCTGTCTTCAATGGACCCCAGGTGGGATGGACCGATGTCCGGTTGGATGACCAGCGAGCAACGTTATGCGTGGCAACTCCAGCTGCACCTCAAGCTGAGGATGCTGAGCGGCGTCGCCTTCCAGGACTTCTTCGCCGACGTCATGACCCGCGCCCACAGGGACGATTTCATCAAGACGCGTCCGCTCGGCACCCTCGGCGACAGGGGCTGCGACGGCTACTTGGCTTCGGTCGGCCGGGCGTTCGCCTGCTACGGCAAGGTGGACGATGCCGCGCCGAGCGTGCCGAGCATCATCGAGAAGATGGACGAGGATTTCGCCAAGGCCAGCGGCCACCTCAGGAGCGCCATGAAGGAATGGCACTTCGTCCATAACCTGCTCGACGGAACCGCGACCGATGCGACGGTGATCAAGCTGGAAGAGATGCGTCTCGTCCATGGCGGTCATAAGTTCGGGCATTTCGGCCGGGCCGGGTTCGAGGATGCGATCTTCGGCATGCACGAGGCCGACATCATCTCGCTGATCGGCATGGCGGTGACGGCCGAGGACACCCGGAACATGAAGATCAAGGATGTCGCCGATCTGGTCGACGGCATCATGACCGCCATAGACGAAACGCCCTTCGACGGGAGCATCGAACCGAAGCCGGTGCCTTCAAAGAAGTTGGAGATCAACAAGATCCCCCCGCACTGGCGCCACACGATCAGGGGGCACATGGGCAACATCCCCTTGATCGAGGACTACTTCGGGCAGCACCTCGACGCGGAGCGTGGCGAGAAGGTCGCCGCGCTCTTCAAGGCCCGCTACGTGCAATTGAGGGAGCAGGGGCTCGCGGCCGGCGACATCATGCAGAAGCTCTACGAGGGCATCGTCGGGATCGGGACCGTGACGAACGACCGGATCGTCGCCGCCGGGGCGATCCTCACGTTCCTGTTCGACGCCTGCAACATCTTCGAGGACAAGCCGGGTGGGACCGCGGCATGATCCTGCCCGGCAAGCACCTCTCCGGCGCGCGTTCCCTTCTCGGCGTCGGCGGCGAGATCCTGGAACAACTCCGGCATCCGCGCGACGTGTCCGATCTATGGGAGAGCTTCCGGACCGCGCATCAGGCGCGCCAGCACTCCGATCCGGTTTCGTTCGACTGGTTCGTGACCGCGCTGACGTTCCTGTACACGGTCGGGGCCGTTCACATGACCGGAGGCATGATCGCGCCGGGGAAGGGTGAGCCATGATCCTCACCCTTGGCAGCAGCCTCCCGAAGTTCAAGGAACTCAAGTTCCGGGCCGGGTTGAACGTGGTCCTCTCGACCCGTGCGGAAGGCTCCGACGAGGGGCGGACCCGGAACAGCGCCGGCAAGTCGAGCTTCGTCGAGCTCGTCCACTTCCTGCTCGGTGCCGATTGCGACAAGGGCGACCTCTTCCGCAAGGATGCCCTCGCCGGACATTCCTTCCACGGCACTTTTCGCATCGCAGGCGAGGACGTCCGCGTCGAGCGCAGCGGGGCGGCCCCGGCGAGGGTCCTCGTGGATGCCCAGGTCGCCGAGCGTCTCGGGGTCGCGATCAAGGTCGACAAGGCGTCGGGCGCGACTTACGTCTCGAACGCCGATTGGAGGCAGTACCTCGGCCACGTCATGTTCGGGCTGCCGGCGACCCTGGAGGGTTCCAGTTACGGCGAGCCCTACACCCCCGGGTTCCGCTCGATGTTCTCGTACTTCGCGAGACGCGAACGGTCCGGCGGCTTCAACTCGCCCGAACTCCAGGCGGGCCAGCAGCAGCGCTGGGATTGGCAGGAGAACCTGTCCTACCTCCTCGGCTTGGATTGGCGCGTATCCCACGCCCTCCATAACGTCCGCCAGCGCGAGCGCATGCTCAAGGAGTTGAAGAAAGCCGCGAAGGGCGGCGCCCTGGGCCCGGTGATCGGAAAGTCGGCGGAGCTTCGCCCCCTGGTCGTGCTGGCCAGGGATAAGGCCGAGAAACTGCGCGACCGGCTCTCGCGCTTCGAAGTGGTGGACTCGTACAAGGAGTTGTCGGCGGAGGCTGCGAGGGCGAAGACCGAGATCCAGGCCATCGCGCGCCGGGCCGTGTCGCTCAACGAGACCATCGCCTACCTACGCAACGCCGTCGAGGGCGAGCAGGCAACCTCCGCCTTGGCCGACGTGGAGCGCTTGTTCAAGGCCGTCGGCGTGGAATTGCCCGGCCTCGTCGTGCAGCGGCGTCGCGATCAGGTCGCCGCTTTCCAGGCGTCGGTCCTCGCGAACAGGCGGGCTCACTTGACGGGCGAGATCGCGCGCGCGGAAGGCGAGCTCCGCGACGGGGAACGGCGCTCGGCGTCGCTTGAGGTCGAGAGGACGCGCCTACTCCGCGTCCTGAGCGCGGGCGGCGCGCTCGAAGACTTCGTCGAATTGCAGGCTTTGCTGGCGGAAGCCGAGGCTTCGCATGCATCCCTTCAGGAACGTCTGAAGTCCGCGGAAGCGCTCGAACGGGAATCGACCCAACTCGACGTTGAGCGCGGCAACATCAAGCTGCAGTTGAGCGCCAACCTTCAGGACAAGCAATCGCATACCGAGGACGCGATGCTTCTCATCGGAGGGGCGATCAAGGAATTGTACCAGGGCGACCGGACCGGAGGCTTCGAGGTCGAGGCGACCGACAACGGCGCGGAGTTCCGCATCACCATCCAAGGCGACAGCGGCGGCGGGATTTCCAACATGGAGATCTTCTGCCTCGACTTTGCGCTGTTCACTCTCTGGCAGAGGAAGAAGATGGGGCCGGGCTTCCTCATCCACGACAGCCGGCTTTTCGACGGCGTCGACGCGCGCCAAGTCCTCAAGGCACTCGAACTGGGCAAGGCATCGGCCGAGACGTTCGGCGGCCAGTACATCGTCTGCCTGAACTCGGACGTCCAGGAAACACTGTCGCCGGGAACCGCCATCGCCTGGGACGATGTAGTCGTAAAGCCCGTGCTTTCGGACCGCGAGGACGGGGGGCTTTTCGGCTTCCGCTTCGACTGACCCCGCAGTTTCGTCCGATCAGCCGACGGCGGCGGGGAATATCGCATCCGCGGCCCCCTTCATGAAACGGCCGGTGGTCGGCAGCAGCAGCAAGGCGATCCGCGTGGCGCCGTCCAAGCGCAGCACATGGCCGCTCATGGCGGCCCGGTCGCTGATCCGGCCCGGTGTCGGCGGTATCATATCGCGGAGCAAGCCCTGGACGAACTCGTCGAGACGCACGAGGGTCAGGTCGGCGGGCAGGACGTACCGCTCGACCGCATCGATCAAGGCTCGGTTCGAACGCTCTTCGGCACAGGCGTCGCGACCTTCGGGGGTAACGGATAGTCCGTCGTTGCGACCGGCGACCCACCTCACCTTCCGCAGGAAGTCGACATAGTCTGAAAGGCGTGTCCGCGAGACGTATGTCCCGTCCCCACCCGCCTCTCCGGCCTTGAGGAGAAAGGCCGCGTTGCCGCGCGCCGCGGCCACCAGGGCGTCGAAAGGCCGGCCCTCGTCCCTGATGAGCCTCAATAGTATGAAGATCCGGCCGTAGACCGTCCGGTCCGAAGCGAAGACGTTGTAACGGTCGGAGACCACGTTCGGAGCCTCGACGACGACCGTGTCTCCCAGATCGCCGAAGCAGACCGGGTGCTGCGAGTCCCGGGGATTGCCTACGACCAGCCTGCGTCGTGCCTCCTCGAACAGCCTGGCGTACGTGATGCCGCCCGCCAAGCGGTCGACCCTCTGGTCGTTCTTCCGGATCGGCTGCTCGAAGGCGCGCAGGAGAGCATCCGAGAAATTGGCCTCGAACGCGTAGGCGTCGCCGGTGGCGAACATCGCGAAGGATTGGTCCAGGAGCTGGGCGAAGGTTCTGCGGGTACGGCCGGCGTGGCACGTATCGAGTATGCAGACGATGCGGGCGAAGTTCGCGTCCCTGGCCTCGTGCAGGAGTTGGGTCAGGGACATGACCTTGTCGTTGCCGCCGTCGTCGACGCCCAGCACGAGATTGAGGTCGTGCGTCTCCCGGTTCGTGCTGTGACCCACGAAGTAGACGAGCAGTTCGGTCTCGGCCCCGACGCCGCGGGCCGCCTCGAAATGATGGATGACCTCGGTGCGTCTCGGGTTGTGGAGCGGCACCGGCATTCCATCGGGATCGAGGAGGCTGCGGTAGCCGTAGCGGTCTTCGACGAACAGCTTGGTCCAGCGGTCGGTCAAGCCCCGGATTCGCTGGGGAGACGGCCTGTCGCGGCCCTTCGCCAGCCAACTTCCGATGACGAGGGCGCGCCTGTCGGGCATCAGGAGATCCCCGCATCCTTCAGCGCGGCCTTGATCGCCGCCTTGGCCATCGGGAGCGCGATATTCTTGCCGAACACCTTCACCCTGACGACGAATGTTTCGTTCCGGCCCTCCTCGCCGGCCTGTGCGTCGCGCTTACGGGCCTCCGCGATCTCGTTCAACGTGAAGACGAACGACTGGTAGTAAACCTTGAGCATGTCCGGCTCGACCGCGACGTGCATGAGCCAGTGAAGCACGGCGTCGATGCCTTGCGCCCCCTTCGGCGGGGGCACCGCTTTCGGCTTCGGGGAGGGCAGATCGAGCCGACCCGCAAGCTTGTCGAGTTCGGCTTGGATGTCGTCGCGCAGCCCATCGAGGTCGAGGCCCGCCGTCGCAACCCCGCCGGTCACGAGCTCGACGCGGATGTCTGCCTTGGCCATTGGGAGCCGCTCCGTATGCTGGGGTGCGGGTTTGAGTCCGCGCTTGGCATCAATCCTAGATTGTATGGCCACGCGGTACTCGGCAAGTAGGAGGCCCTCACAGGAATGCATCTCGCCGCCGCGTGCGGGTCCTGCACTCCGGCTTCCGGCGTCGCCGATCCAGGAAACCTCCTTGCACCGAAGAGCGGGAACGGCCCTGAGCCGCGTCGGCGCCCATCCCGGCCGACCGGCTTCCGCCCCGGCGCGGCGGCCTTCCCGCTCTTGCCGTTGGACATGCGACCACACCGACCCTCGACCACTTGTCGATGTCCTTGCGAGCTGTCACGCTTAACTTCGGAGGGGCGCCTTGGGACACATAGACGTCACACTGAAGAAGCTTCTCTCGGGGGGAGCCCCGGAGTTTCTCCAACAGATCGGCTTTCCCAGAAAGATCCACTTTCTGCCCGGCGAGGTGTACGAGGATACGGAACTTAGGGTGGATGTTCTCGCCCGCAGTGTGACCGGCGAAGGACCATTCCTTCACGCCGAAATGCAGGCCAACAATCATCCTGAAATGCTCATACGGATGCTGCGTTATCGCGGAGGCATCGCGAAGAGGCTGGTGGACGAAGGGAGGCACGTCATCGCCGCAGGCGCACCGATGCCCGAGATCGACCAAATCTGCGTGTATGTCGGTCGGCAGGACATGTCGATGCAGCCGAGCTTCGAGAGCCTCGGCGACCGTTTGAGTTTCAGGCTTGTGGATGCCCGCAACCTGAGGGCGGACAAGCAACTGGGAAGCGCATCCATCAACGACGTCGTGCTGAGCGTGATATGTCGCGATGGCTCGACGCCTCAGGTGGTGGAGCGTATCTTGAACCGGATCGCAGTTCTGGAACCATCGGCCCGCTCGGATGCGTTCGTCCGTTTGGCGATGCTGGCCAATTTGCGTGGCGTGAGGGACAGGGTTCTCGCGAGGAGAGGGGAAATGGGTTTCTCGGTCGATGTGAGCGATGTGCCTTTGTTCGAGGACGCCTTCAAGCGCGACCGGACTTCCACGACCCGGAAGGCATTCGCCGCCATGATCATCAACGCCTTGGAAAGCAGGTTCGGGGACGAGGCGGTGCCTCACGGCATCAGGGACACGCTTGAGGACCTGACCGAAGACGCATTGCTTCGCATGAACCAGAGGGTCGCGGGTTCGAAGTCGGTGGAGGAAGTGCTGGGAAACCATATGCCCGCTTCCTCCAGAACTTTCCGCTAGCGGCCGTCGGGGCCGAAACCGAAAGACGACGAACGTCACGGGCTTCGACCGTAACCTTCGATCAATCGGCTCATCGCCGACGCGCATCCGGGTATGGGCGACCGATCCCGACCCATTCCTTCGTGGCTTGCGTCACCGCCGCATGCGGGCCCTGAACTCCAGCTTCCGGCGGCGCAGGCCGGTGGCCGACTTCAGGAGAAATGCGTCGAGCGCCTCGCACCGCCGCCCCGCCTCGGCCTCTAGGAGCCCCGCGACCGAGGGCCCGGCATCGGCGTAGAGCAACGCGGCGAACCTCGCCCGCACGGTCCTCGACACCACGCCGGCATCGTCCTCCGCGTCTCGCGGCATCACCGAACGCTCCGGGATCTCGGCGAACGAGCGCCAGAGGTCGAAGGCGGTCCGGTCGTCCTCCACCAGCAGCATCCGGCAGGTCTCGGGCGTCACCGGCAGGTGCCGGCGCGACCAAAGGCGCTCCTCGTCCCCGGGCTCCCACTCGGCCGCCACCCGCGAGCGGAAGGCCCTGTACTCCTCGCAATCGTATCGGCTCGGGGCTGCCGCCTCGAAGAACAGTTCGCCCTCGGGCAGGCGGTCCACGTCGCCCGGCGTCGGATGGGCGCCGAAACGCAGGAACCGCGCATAGCCGACGGTGTCCCATGCATCGCCCTCGGCGGCCGGGCCGGGCTCGCCGACGTAGGTCACCGGGTCCAGCGTGAAGACCATCCTCAGGCCGCCCCGGCGGTCAGGGTCGGCGACCACACCGAGACCGACGTCCTGGCAGATCGCACAGTGCGTGCGGCCCAGCGGGGTCAGCTTGGGGCGGGCGAAGAGCAACGCGTTCTCCTCGCCGTCCTCCCATTCTCCCCGGGACACCGTCGCCTCTGCGTAGGCCACCATCCGCGTCAGAAGCGGGATCACCGGGGTGCTGCCGCCGTCGTGCATGGAGGCGGCCGGACCGTGGAAGACCATCTCGTCCTTCGCGGCGTCGAAGCCGAGTTCCAACCGGCGCGCCTCGGCAAGAAACCGGGCGAGCTCGAAGCGGCGCCCGGGGTTCGAGAGGTGGTCGGCGATCCGGTTGATGTCCCCGGCAAGCTCCGCGTCCGGTTCGAGTTCGGGTTCGGCGCGGAAGGGCTCCAGGAAGGCCGCGACCGCATCGGCCAGATCGGCGAGCAACGCCCCCTCGTCGACGGCATGGCCATTCTTGCGGGCGTGGCGCGCGACGGCCTTCACGTGGTCGACATGGGCCCCGATGCCGGTCGCCAGCCGCTTCGTGACCGGCTCGCCGGCCATCTCGCCGTCCGTCAGGTAGAAGCGTCCCGTCGCGCTGGGCTGGCTCGCGCGCCCGGCTCCCACAAGGACCTTGGTCGGCTGCAGCCCGAAGCGGCGCAACATCGACGTCACGGCGCGCGTCGCGGCCAACGCCTGTTCCCGCGAGAGCTTCCGCGGGCCCTTCCAGCCGCTCTTTGGCTTCGTCATCTCCGCGGCGAAGGCCAGGACGGCGGCGGGGCCTGTACTGTCCAGGGCGTCGTCCATCATCGCCTTCACGGTCAAGGTGGCGTCGGTCGTCATGGTCGGTCTCCGGTCAGGGGGAGACGGGAGCATGCGATCCGCCGTCGTCTGTCGCATTAAGAGTATGCCATACGCCCCCAAGGACAATTTGGCATAAAGATCTTCGCCAATTGGCTTAGCGTGGCCTGGAACTGGCCACGCCCCAGGGCTGACCATCCCCGCAACGGCTTCAGCAGCCGCATGCGGACCATCACATGTCGACCCAGTTTCGCTGCGTGACCATCTCGCCATCGCCGCAGTTCGGCTCAGGCATCTCGCACTGGCCGCTTACCCGTGGGGCCTTCGCTCTCGGCGTTACCAGCGGCTCCTCGGGGTAATCTTCGATATACCGGACCTCCCTGAACCCGGGCATCGATTGAGCAACGAACCAGCCGCATCCATCGGGCGCCGGGGTATCGGGTAGCGCTACCCGGTACCTCGATGACGAGTCGTGTTTCCGCGCCCCGGGCCGGGGGCCTGAACGGCCTGCGGCAGCGCCCCGGCAACGCGGGTCCTGTGGATCCCCGCGTCCCGGGCTTGCGCCGGCGGGACGGTCGCGACACGGTCGACGCAGCCCAGGAGAACGGTCATGATACCCGCGAGCCCGCATCCGACCGACTGACGCCGGAGTGCCGCCGCGTGCCGAGCCTCCGCATCCCGCGAGGCTCCCATGTCACCCAGAACCCTGTGGTCGAGCGACCACCATTTCCACCACCGCGCCATCCTCGACGAGCGGATGGCGGTCCGCCGACCGTTCGCCTCCATCGAAGAACACGACGAGACGCTGATCGCCAACTGGAACGCGGCCGTGCGGCCGGAGGACACCGTCTGGCACCTCGGCGATTTCTGCTACCGTTGCCCCGAGGAGCGCGCCCAGGCGATCTTCCGCCGCCTCAACGGGCGCAAGTTCCTCGTGCGCGGCAACCACGACAAGGTCGGCGCCCGCCTGCCGTGGGACGGGCCCGTCGTGGACGTCGCCCGGACCGTGGTGCCCGATCCCGAGACGGGCGCGCCGGTCGGGGTGTTCATGTTCCACTACGCCTGCCGTGTCTGGCCGCGCATGCACCGCGGCGACATCCACCTCTACGGGCATTCCCACGGCACCTTGCCGGGGACCGCCGCCAGCACCGACGTCGGCGTCGATTGCTTCGGCTTCCGTCCGGTCACCCTCGCCGAGATCCGCCTTCGCTTGGCCGAGAACGCCCAAGCCTATGGGGATGGGCGATGACCGCGCGTAAGCTCTGGGTCTTCAGCGACCTGCACCAAGACTGGATGGGGAACGCCTGGGACCCGGCCGCGCACGCGCCGCCGGACGGCTTCGACGTGGCCGTCGTCGCGGGCGACGTGCATATGCCGCTGATGCGGGCCCTCGATTGGTTCGGCGAACGCCTGCCCGGAGTGCCGGTCGTCTACGTCCCGGGAAACCACGACTTTTGGTGGGACCGCGGCGATGAGCGCTACACGATCCACGACCAACTAGAGCGCGGACGCGACCGTGCGGCCGCGCTCGGCATCCACCTCCTGCTCGACGAAGCGGCGGTGGTCGGCGGCACCCGGTTCCTGGGCGGCACGCTCTGGACCGACTTCCGGCTCGGCTCCTTCTCGCTGGCGCACGCCTCCCGTACCGCCCAGGGCCGCGACGGCATGGTCGACTACCGTCGAATCCGCACAGGGCCGCGCTCGCGCGACCGGATCGAGCCCGAGGAGATCCTCGCCATGCACCGCGCGACCCGCGCCTTCCTCGACGCCGAGCTCGCCCGCCCGCACGACGGGCCGACCGTGGTGGTGACCCACCACGCCCCGCATCCGGACAGCCTGCCGGACCGGCACGCCCACCTCGCGTGGTGCGACGCCTCCGACCTGACGGCGATGATCGAGGAGCGCGGGCCGAACCTTTGGGTGCACGGCCACGTCCATCGACGCTCCGATTATCGGATCGGATACACCCGTATCGTCTGCAACGCCCGCGGCCACGTCGACGAGCCGACCGGCTTCGTGCCCAGCCTCGTCGTTGAAATCGCCATCGCATAGGGCTGCAACGGGTACCGGCCTGGGGATCCACATGACGATTGCGGCGGAGTGCGGATGGACCGCCAAAACTGGCGCCGGCGGCGTTGACGACCGGGGTTTTGTACACTTTATGTTCACGGGTGATCACGGGTCACCGCCCGCATCCCGGAGCCCTCCGTGCCCCCTCTCGACGGCCTCATACCGGACGCCCGTCCGCTGCCCCCGGGCGGCGCCGCAAATCCCGTCCACGCGTTCCGCTGGGCCTGACCGGGCATACCACCGGCGGCCCGCGCATGAGGTCGCCATGAATATCCACACCTCCGCCGAACCTCTCCTGCCTCAAAATTTGGACAGCCAGATCGGCCTCGTCTTCAAGCGCTTGGCAGGGATCTACGAAGCGTGCGGCCAGTCCGGGCTCGAAACCGCCGTGCGCGCCACACTCGTCGCACTGGGCCGGGTCGCCCTCGAAGAAGGCGAGCGCCGCGCCCGCACCCTGTCAGAACGGACCGGTCCGCGCCCCGGCGACGTCCGGGTCACCGCCCAGGCCCGACGCACCGGCGACCCGGACACCTTCGACGTCGCCGACTGATCCTCCGTCCGCCATCCCGCCCGGGAGAGACCAGCATGAGCCATCGCCCGCCGCCGATACCCCGGCCCGGCTCGCCGCCCTCACGCGGCGCGGCCGTCGCGCGACCCGGAAGGGTCCGGCGCGTCCCCACGCCCCTAGAACTTCGCATCCCCGAGGTCCGCCACCGCGCCTGAGAGCGCCCGGCCGCCTCGTGAAGGAGGCCGCCGTGAAGAAGTCCCTCAAGCACGTCCCCAAGTCCCAGCCCGACGCCTACGACGACATGGCGTCGCTCGACGAGTTCACCGCGACCGACCCGCGTCCGGGCCACGACCCCGCCGAGCCCGCCCCCCGATTGATCCTGGCGATGTCGCTCGTACAGGGCTCCCTGACCGCCCGCGACCGCGCACGGATCGCACGGGACACCGGCACCGCTATGATCGTCGGCGTGCCCGGCCCCGACTGGGTCGACCCCGTCGCCGCCGCCCTGACCCGGGTCGGGTCCTGGGGCGTCACCTTCAGGCGCAAGGGCGGCAAGGCGTCCGAGAAGCCCGAGACCGGCTCGGACGAGGCCGCCGTCGTCCTCGGGGCCGGCCGGAACGTCCTGGGCGTCTCGCACGACCCCGACCGCCTCCTTCCCGCCTCCCTCGTCGCCACTCAGGACATCCGGATCGACCTGCCGCCGCCGGGGCCGTGGGTCCTGCGCGCCGCCATCGAGCTCGTCACCGGCATGCGCCCACGCCGAGTCCCCCAGGGCGCCGCCCGCGGGCTGACCTTCGACGAGGTGACGGCCTGCCTGCGCCGCGGCAGCCGACCGTCCGACTGCGTCCGCAGGCTCGTCGCGGCCTCCCAGGCCAAGCTGCGTGGGGACGTCGCGCTGAACGACGTCCCGGTCCTGTCCGAAACCCACGGCTACGGGGAAGCCGCCGATTGGGGGCTACGTCTCGCCGCCGCGGTCGAGGAATGGAGAAACGATAGAAGAAATTTTTCCGACTTACCTGAGAAGTGCGCCGTGTTTTCCGGCCCGGCCGGCGTCGGAAAGTCAAGCTACGTCCGCTCGCTCGCCAAGACCCTGGGCATGCCGCTCGTCGCCACCAGCGTCGCGGCCTGGTTCACGTCCGGCGGCTACCTCGACCAAGTGCTCAAGGCCATCGACGCGGTGTTCGCGCAGGCCGCATCCCTCAGCCCTGCGGTTCTTTTCCTGGATGAGATCGACGCGATCCCGAATAGGTCGAGGATCGACAGCCGTCATGCCGAGTATTGGATCGCCCTGACCTCGCACATCCTCACCAAGCTGGACTCGGCGACATCAGGGGACACTTCTCGGCTGGTCGTCGTCGGGGCGACCAATTTCCCCGAGCGCCTCGACGAGGCGCTCATCCGCCCCGGGCGCCTGAACAGGGTCATCCCGATCCACATGCCCGACCAAGCCGCCGTCGCCGGCATCCTCCGGCAGCACCTGGGTGACGACCTCCCCGGCGCCGACCTCGCGCCGCTCGCCGTCGTCGGCCTGGGCTCCACCGGCGCGGAGATCGCCTCCTGGGTCCGGGGAGCGCGGGATGCCGCCCTGTCCGAACGCCGACCGATGTCCCTGCCCGACCTCGTCGCTCGCATCGCCCCGCCGGAGACCCGCTCGCCAGCCGCACAACTAGCGGTCGCCCGTCATGAATCGGCTCACTGCCTCGGAACCGAGATTTTAGCGGTCGGAACCGTCGAGGCCGTCTCCATCGTAGGGCGCGGGCGCTTCGCGGGGCGGACCAACGCCCGGCTGCGCGCCGTCGAGACCATGACCGGAGACGAGATCGACGCCCTGGTCGTATCGGTCCTCTGCGGGCGGGCCGCCGACGAGCATTGGGGCGCGCCGACCTCCGGGGCCGCGGGCGGGACCGGCAGCGACCTCGCCGTGGCCACCCACCTCGTCGCTTGCAAGCACGGTTCGTACGGCCTCGGGGGCACCCTGGCGTACAGGGGGCCTCCGTCGGAAATCACGGCGCTCGTCGAGAGAAACCCAGGCCTCATGGCCATCGTCGAGGCAGACCTGCGGCGGCTGTACGAAACCGCGCAGGCGCTGATCAGGGATAACGAGGCGGTCGTCGAAGCCTTGGCCCGCCGCCTCGTCCGTTCCCGCATCCTATCGGGCGCCGAGGTCCGGGCCGTGATCGGGTCGCCGGAGCTTCCAGAAATCCCAGTAGACACCCGCCTCGCGGACGTGGGAGGCGCGCATGGATGAGGAACGCATGGATGCCGCCGTCGCCGAGGTCGTCGTCGGCCTCGTCCGGGCCCGGCGCGACCTTGAACCGGCTACCTTCCGCGACATGGTTGGCGCGATCATGATCAAGATCGACCAGGGATTGGAGTTAGCCATTGAGCGGGCCTACCGACGAAGGCCGGCCAAGCAGGAGGGAAACGTCGTCTTGTTTCCCACCGCGCCATCCAGCGAAGGTTCAGGCTGAGGCCCGCCGGGGTCGAACTTCGAGAGGCACGCCGCACTCCATCCGTTCCACGGGTGGACCAGCTCTCCAAGTCGACATGTCAAGCCTTGACTAAATTCGTGGGCGAGCAAGATTCTACAAACCAAATAACGGCTAACTTATTATTGCATAACGACTTTGTGCCTTGCTCTCTCTTGCGGGGCATGCTTTTTTGGTTGGAGCTAGTCATGTCGACGATGATGCACGGCTTGACGGTGCATGGCCTGTTTGGATGGGCGCGGGCTACGGAAGCTCCCCCCCTCCCAAGACGGGATGCCGGGTATTCGGAAGGCTATTTCATGGATCTCGATGCGCCATACGCGTTCTTCGTGACCCGGGCTTTCACCGTGCCGGAAATCGCAGAGACGCTCGGCATTTCCGTCAATCAGGTCCTTGGCCACATTCAGGACGGCACTCTCGCCGCCATCAACGTGGGTCGCGGCGCGACCCGCCGCGATCTTCGAGTTACCGATACAGGCCTCGAAAACTTCGTGAGGGCCCGAGAGGTTTCGCCAAATCCAAACAAGCCATTGCCGCGGAAGATGCGTCTGCCCACTGCATTGCAGGAAAGCTCGTTGGCACCGGACGGATACGCCGCTCGTCGAGCCGCGAGACGGGCCAAGACGGAGGATCGCCGATGACCAAGCGCGGTACCAAGCGGCAAAGCCCCAGGTGGATCTACAAGAGCGCTTCTAGTCCCTTTTGGCAGTACGATTTCCGTATCGGCGGCGAACGCCATTACGGTTCGACCGAGCGCACGGACGAGACGGAAGCGGCAGCAGTCGCGGCCGAATTGCAAGAGGAAGCGGCGCGCGAGCACCGTCGAGCCTGCGACCGGACGGGGCAGGTCGGCCGTCTACGCAACATCACATGGCTCGCCGCCCTGGACAGCTATTTCGTCGAGATCCTCCGGCAAAACTGGGCCGCAGGATCCGCGACCGCCGCAGAGACGCGCTTCGACTGGCTTACCGACCAGATCGGCGAGCGTACTTCGGTACTCGCCATCGACGACGACACGCTGAAGAACCTCTGCAAGGCGCTCAGGGCGAAGCGCCGGTTCGACGATCCGACCAAGGATACCATCGCACCTCGCACGATCAACACATACATCCATCAGGTCCAAGCCGTCCTGAACCACGTTCGCGACGATCTGAAGATCCCGCTTCCCGATGCACCGACATGGTCGAAGCACCTGCAGGAGACCGAGCAAAGAACCCGGTTGATTTCGGCCCGCGAATTGACGAGCATCGAGGCGGAAGCCGACGAGGATCTATGGAATTGCATCGAGTTCAGCCTTGAAAGCGCGATCCGGAAGCGGTCGACGGCTCTTTTGACGTGGGATCAAGTCGACCTTGAAGCCGGCGTCATCAGGTTTCGAAACAAGGCCCGTTCGCGGGGCAAGCGAAAGCTGAAGGGCCAGGTAAGACAAGTCCGGGAGGTGAACATCACCGACCGGATCGCCGAAATCCTTCGAGCGCAAGAGGGAAAGCACGATACGGCCGTCTTCACCTTCGTCGCCCGTCGCACCTTCTTTCAATCGAAGAACGGAACCCAATACATCGAGGGCCGGCGCTACCCGATGACCGTGTCGTCGTACACTAGAAGTTACCGCGCGCTCTGTGATCGCCTCGGCATCAAGGATCTGACTATCCACGACCTGCGGCGAAGCCGGGGCTCGTTCGTCTACCGGGCGACCGGGAGCCTGGGACATGCACAGCACACACTCAAGCACGCGAACTACCGCCAGACCGAGGAGGCATACGCCTTCATGACGACCGCCGAGACGGGCCGCGCCATGGAGGCAGGCACCGCATACTCGGATGCGATGGTTGCAGCGTTTAAGGCCAGGACCGGACGAGCGCCCGGGAGGCGCCGTCCCGGAAAGTTCCCAGAGAAGGTCGAGACAACGGCCATATCCTCTTACCTTTCAATGGCTTACCAGGCGACGTCGACATTCACGCCTTCAATATGGACGTTTGACGTCGGTTGTGTGCAGGCGACATACCCGCTTTCAAGCAAGTTACTGGGTAGACTCGAAAATTCCGAACCAGCGCGTTCGTTGATGAGTCATTCTACGGGGCTGATGCTGAAGACGTTGCATCACAGAGCCACACACAGTGCTACTGAGCATTCCGAAATGTCTTCCGAACTCGGGCAGCCGACGGATGTGCATTTCTACCGCCTTGATGCCAAGAGCTGGGAAACTTTTGTTTGTTCCAACCGACTAGCAGACATTTCTCAAGAATATATACGGCGCATAGATCAAATAATATTCGATTTCAAATCGATGGAATCGTGCGGCCATGTAACTTACGCTCAGGAACTTTTTAGGAAAAATGCCAAAAGAATTGTCGTATTCGCCAATCATGGTATTCAAATCGATTACGTCCATGAGGCAACCGACGATCTAATCGACCGCCTCTATGGCTCGATTGTCGATGAGAGACGTCGGGCTTGCCTCCTCAAATCAAGAGGGTCTAAGCCTGGAATTTGATGTGTTGACCGGATAGTTTCGCGACATCGCTACGTAAATATTTCTCTCAAGCGAATTCAACTCCACCGACGGCAGCCGAATTCGTCGGGAAGAATATCGAAGCCTGGCAATTCGGTAGGCCGGCCGAGGAGGCAAGTAAATACTTTAAGCACTTTCTTCCTTGCTGCCCAACTTAGCCTCGCGGATCCTGTACGCTTCCTCCAGCCATACCCGACGGCGCGCAAGCTCCTTTTTGGTCGCCCAGTACCCGCCGCCGAACGCGGCCCCTGCCCAGGGCACCCATAGTTCCTCTTCCGCGCACCACCAATACCCGTCGCGGAAGAGGTGGATCTCTCCGTCAATCGTGAGGATATCGATGTACCCTTCCGGATGGCACCACATCTCCGCGACGGTCTCACGGATGATCTGTCGGATGCGCCACCGCGCGGCGAAGATCTGCTCCACGGGTGCCTTGTCCTGATGGAGTTCGATCAGGTGGGCCACAGCCATACGGCGTTCCTCGGCGCCGCCGGAGGCCTTCAGGGCGAGCGCCTGCGCGCCCAATTCCGAGATCCGCACCTCCAATACGTTCAGCTCGGCCTCGATCTCGGCCAGGGGCGCCTTGGCGAACCGACTGGATACGCCGACGTCTCGGACAATGGCTTCGCCCCGAGACTGCATCTCGTCGCGCTTGGCGATCGTGCGCCTCATCTCCTCATCCAGCCTGGCGGCCTCTCCGGGCGCCTTGCCGGAAAAATCGACTTTTATCAGCCAGGACAGGATGGCGTTCTCGTTGTCTTGGTAGGGGAAGCGATAACTGTTGGTGCAGGTCCCTGCGCGCTCCCCGGAGCAGCGAAGCACGGCGAATGATCGAGGCCCGCGGTCGCGGTATGTCATCCTCTTACCGCAACTTCGGCAGGCCGCGACCTCGCCGAACAGGTTGGTGACGTAAGTGCCCTGCCGGCCGCCGGCGTTGGGGGCCTTCCCGAGCCTGCGCTTCACCGCCACCGCCCTGGCCCGCGTCCACAACTCGTCGTCGACGACGCGGGGAAAGTAGCCGGGAATTGGATCGCCCACCGGCACGCGCTTGGCGACCATGACGCCCTTGCGCTCCTCGTAAACCAGCTTGTGCGGCTGGAACTCGCCGATCAGGGCTCGATTGTCGGTCAGCTTCTGCACTGTCCCGCCGTGCCATTGGGTGCCGTGACCCCAGGGCTTCTCCCCCCTCGCATTGAGGATGCGGGCGATACGGTCTCGCCCGATCCCGTCGGCCAAGTGACCCAGGATCTCCCTGACGACCTCGACGCGGTCGTCGTCAGCGACGAACGTGCCGTCGACGACCTTGAGCCACGCCGGGCACCGGCCCGAGATCGGACGCTCCAAGGCGACCTGTCGCTTCCGCTCCCACGTCTGGCGCAGGCGCGTCGCCTTGACGACGGATTCCTCGTGCGCCCGAGTCAGGCTCATGATCGACATGATGAACTGGG
>JGI24972J35695_100209_pt1 | contig 21080 bp, 15 predicted proteins | sample AntDryMetagUQ493_FD_35695 | JGI IMG/M metagenome (IMG submission 35695)
CCTGGGAACGCGCCCGTCGCCACGTCGCAACCGAGGGCGCCGAGGCGGGCGGCCAGCGCCTTGGTCTCGGCCGCGAGGAGCAGCGCGTGTCCGGCCGGCGCCCGCCGGAGCCGCGCGAGATTCAAGTCGGCGAGATCGGCCAGGAACGCGGCTTCCATCCGGAAGCCGCCGACGGTGAGGCAATCCGGGTCCTGCGCCGGGGCGGACCCGTCCGGCAGGCGGCCGATCGTCTGCGCCCGCAGCCGCATCTCGCGGAGATAGGCGCGTCCGGTGGTGACCGGCGCCAGCAGGACGAGGCGGTCCACGGCCTCGCCCTCTGCGGCCAGCGCCGCGAAGGTCGCGCCGAGACGCAGGCCGACGACGACGATCTCGGTGACGCCGGTTGTCGCGCGCAGGAAGCGGACCGCCCGCCAGACCGCCGCGACGCAGGCATCGACCCGGGCCTCCCCGGGATCGGCCGAGTCGCCCTCGCCCGGATAGTCGAAGCGCAGCGTCGGGCAACCTGCCGCGGCGAGGCCTTCGGCCAGCGAGCGCCAGGGCCGATGCGCGGCCATCTGCTCGAATCCGTAGGCCCCGCAGAGGACCACGCCGCGCATCCCGGCCGCCGGATGAAGCCACCCGAACAGCCCCTCGAACGTCACCGGCACCGCGGCCTCGGACCGGACCTCACCTGTCATGACCGAAGTCCACGATCTCGCCGCTGTTGATCGCCCGCACGCACCCGCGCGGAAGCCGGGCGGCTTCCGCGAACCTGATGATCCGGCTCGACCCGGGCGCGAGATGGAAGCCGCTGTCATCCGGCCGCGCTCCGGGGGCCAGAACCTGAACGCCGAGGGCGAAGCGCTCGGTGCTGATCCGCAGACCCGGTCCTGCCCCGGTCGCCACCGGCTCGGCCCGGAGCCCGACGGCCGACCGGTCGACCGGCCGCGCGCCGGGGAAGTAGAAGCTCTCGGCGATCACGCGCCCGTCGGCGTCGCTCAGCCGCGCGTGCGCGAGATCTTGGATGCGCGGTCCGAAACGGTAGCTGTCGGTGGCGTCGAAGAAGCGGCCGAGCAGGGCGGCAGAGGTGAGCGTGAGCGCCGCCCGCGAGCCGACCAGAAGGTCGCGCTCGGCGCGCGCCGCGACGCGGCCCGCGACATCGCAGAAGGTCAGCGTCAGGGTCAGCGCCCGCGCCGCGGCCGTCTCGTTGAGGACATGGACGTGCAGGCCGTCGAGGCCCTCGTCGGCGAGGAGGACCTGGACCGGGCGGAAGGCGCGCTTCAGCGCGTACCAGGCGGATTTCGGCCGCTGCGTCCAGTCGATCACGCCCCAGCCGGCGCCCGGCGCGAGGTCGCGCAGCATCAGGACAAGGCCGCCGGCCGTCAGCGAGCGCGGGCGGCGCCACTCCGCGAAGGTCGCCTCCATGACCTCGGCCACCGCGGCGCGGCCGAGGTCGAGGTAGCGGTCCGGGTCGTCGGCGCGCAGCGCGGCCGGATCGACGCCGTAGAGCGCGGCGACGTAATGGTCGCGCACCCCCTCGAAGTCCCAGTCGGCACCCCGATCCCGGGGGATGCCGGCCTGCCAGAGCGGATCGGCCGGCCCGCTCGGGCCCGGCGTGCCGGGATCCGGCGGGTTGGCGAAGGCGAGGCACTCGCTGGCGAACCCGACCTCGGCCCGGCGGGCATCCCCGAGCGGCCGACGATAGGCGCCGACGCCGAAATAGTGGGTGCAGCCCGCGCGCGGCGAGAAGGGCAGGTCGCCACCCGAGGGGGAGTTCGGCGCCACGACGAGATCGGGGCGCCGCTCCGCGACGCGTTGCGGAAGCGTCTCCGCGCAGAAGGTGTCGGCCCAGACGGCGCGCGGAGCACCGAGCATCGCCGCCTGCTGCCAGACCTCGCTGCCGCCGCAGACCACGCAGAGCGACGGTGCGGTCTGCGTCCGGTCGAGGAATGCCGACAGCTCGCGGTCGAGCGCGGCCGCGAAGGCCGGATCGTCGTGCGGGTAGTCGAAGTTGGCGAGCATCAGATCCTGCCAGACCAGGATGCCGAGCTCGTCGCAGAGGTCGTAGAAGTCCGGGGCCGGATAGAGCGTCGACCCCGGGACGCGCAGCATGTTCATGCCGGCCTCGCGCGCCAGCCGGAGCAGCGTCTCAGTGCCGTTCGAGCCCAGCCCGACGAGGTCCGGCGGCGTCCAGACGGCACCCCGGCAGAAGACCGTCACGCCGTTCACGGCCAGCGCGAGGCCCTCCTCGAAGGGCCGCGCGAGCGACAGGGTCCGGAAGCCGACGCGGCCCAGGTCGATCCGCGCACCGTCGACGCGGATCTCCACCGGGTGGAGGTTCGGCGCGCCGTGAGTATGCGGCCACCAGGGCGCGATGCCCGGCAGCGCCAGCTCGCCCGCGAACAGCCCCGGCTCGACCGCGGCGAGCGGGATTTCCTCGCCGCCGCACCTGAGGATCACGGGGCCGACCGGCCCGTCGACCCGCAGGCGCACGGCGAGGCGCCCGACGTCGCCGTCGAGCGTGGAACGCACATCCGCGGCGCTCGCGCGGGGGCGGACAGGCTCGACTGTCAGCGGGCGGTAGGGACCGACGAGGTCGATCCCGGGGCACCAGCCCGGCATGAAGCCGAGGACGCTCGTGCGCACATGGCGCAGCGACCCGGGCGTGATCATCCGCGGCCGCCAGCGCCCGCGCTTGGCCGGACGGTCGAGCTCCGACCCGAGCGCGCGGAAGCAGAGGACGAGATCGGAGACATCGCCGAGGACCGCGTCGACGGCGTGTTCCTCGAACATCGAGCGCACGCACAGGAGCGGGACGCCGTCGAGCCAGACCTCGGCGATCGTGGCGAGACCCGCGAAGCGCAGCCGGGCCGGGCCGGAACCGGTGATGCGTGTCCGATACCAGACGTCGCGATCGTGGATCGGCTCCGGCGTCGCCTCGCTCCAGCGTCCGGCCGCCCGCAGGGCGGACGCGGCGGTGCCGGGAACCTCGGCCGCGATCCAGTCGGTGACCCCGTCGAGGTCGCCGGGGCCCGCGCAGGCGCCCGGCGGCGTCACGGCGAGCCGCCACGGCCCCAGCTGGACCTCCGGCGCCCGGTCGTCGAGGCTGCGGATGCGGGCCATCGCGGCGCTCAGCGGTCCAGCGCGCGGTCGAGACCCGCGAAGACGCGGTCGTAGGTCGCCGCGAGGCGGTCGAGGCGCGGCGCCAAGCCGTCGGCCGAGCGGCGGTGGAAGGCGCGGGCGAGCTGGAACTGGAAGGCCTTGGCCTCGCGGCTCAGATCCGCCGCGGCCGCGGCGGCCGGCGCGAATCCGTCGGCCTCCCGGTCTTCGAGCCACGTGAGATGGCTGGCGAGCATCTCGAAATTGGCGCCGAGCTGGCGCGTCGTGTTGAAGGCGTAGGCGTGGAACACGCTGAGCGGCCGGACGACCAGATCCCCAGCGGTCGCCGCGAGGGCGTCGCGGAACGCCAGGACGGGGTTGCGCCGGGGTGCGCGTGCGCGATGCCGGACGAGCAGTTCGCGCGCCACCGTCGGCAGCTCGGCCGTGCCGAGCGGCGGGGCGACAGTCTTCACGAACTCGGCGTAGGGCGGCAGCGTCGCCGGCCCGAAGATGCCGCCGTAATCGTCCCCCGAGAGCCGGAAACGACCCGCATTGTGCAGGTAATCGAGTTCCCGGGCCGCCGGATCGAGGGCCAGGATGCCGATCGTGGTCTTGCCGTGCTCGCGGCCGTAGGTGGTCCCCTGCGTGTCGGGCAGGTAGATCGCGTCGACTTCGACCAGGACCGGCCGGCCGGCGGCGGCCTGGATCTCCGCGTGGTTCTCGAGGCCGCCGTAGACCGCGAGTTCCAGCACTTCCAGACCGTAGAGGCGCTCGATATCGCCGGTCGGCGGCTTGAAGAAGGTGAACTGGTCGCCCTCGAAATCCTGCCGCAGGGTGAAGCCCAGCATCGCCTCCGGCACGAGGCCGCGGCCGTGCAGGAGCTCGATCCAGAGGTCGACGTAGCAGTTCGTCTCCGGCCAGTCGCGGCCGGAATCGTGGAGCGGGTGCGGGACGTGGGGTCCCGCGGCTCCGAGACCGACCGGCAGGCGCAGAGCGGCGGTCACCGCCTCAATCCCACAGCTCGGCGCGCACGGCCTCCGGCCAGGCGGCGAGATCGAGCCCGTGGTGGCGCAGGAGCGCCAGGGTGATCCGCTCCAGGCCGAATCCGACGCAGGCCGTGTGAGCGACCGCGCCGTCCGCCTGGCGCAGCTCCCATGTGCTGCCGAAATGGTCCTGGTGATAGTTGAAGCTGAGGCAGGCCGTCGGCTTGTCGACGCTGTTGACCGGGACGTTCAGCTCGAACTTCAGCCCCTGAGCCCGCTGGTTGTTGGCGAGCATCCGGCCGGCGCGGCCGAAGAACGGGTCGTTGGCCGCGTCGATGGCGAGGGGCAGACCGAGGGCGCGCATCATGGCCGTGCCGCGCTCGAGCCAGGTTTCGCGGAAGGCCAGAACCTGCTCGGGGCTGCCCATGCGCACGTACTCGCGCATCCGGAAGAGCTGCATCCGGGTCGGCTCCAGCGACGGCTCGCGCCGGAAGCAGTAGGATTGCAGGTCGAACAGGCGGCCCTCGGTCGGCAGCGCGCCCCGCGCGGCGGCGACCGGATAGACCGGGTAGCAGGCCGCGGGCGTCAGCACGACGTCGGTGGCCTCCTGCTGGCCGGTCCAGTCGGTCCCGGCCTCGAGGCAGGCGAGGATCTCGGCGTGTCCGCGCGCGTCGCCGCAGAAGCTGTGCACGGTCCCGGCGAGGTTCGGGAAGCCCTTGAGATAGCCGCTGCGCTCGAAGGCCGGGCGGCTCATGGCCGGCGGGAACCGCAGCACCTCGGCCCCCTCGGCGGCCCCGAGGCGCGTGATCATCCGGTCGAGGGCGTCGACGACGCTCTCGAAGCCGCCGCTGCGGCCGTAGAGGCCGTCGACGCCGGTCCGGACGAGCAGGCCGCGGTCGAACAGGCGGTCGAGGAAGGTCGGGCCGCCGGCCGGCTCGTCCTCGAGCAGGACGACGTCGCCGGCGGGAGAGGAGATCGATTCCATCACGCACTCATGAGCTGGCCGCTGCCCTTCTGCACGAGCAGGAGCTTGGCGGTGTTGGCGAGGATGCGGTCGTTGCCGATCATCAGCGGCGCGGAGAGGACGTCGCGCAGCGGCCGTCCCAGGCTGAAGGGCGTGTCGTTCCGGTAGCCGGCGAGACCGACGATCGCGAGCGCCCGCCGCACGATGTCGACCGCCATGTCGGAGACGGTGACCTTCAGATTGTTGAGCATCACGCAGAAGCCGACGGAGCCGATCGTGTCGGCGTCCCCGTGGGCGTCCTCGAAACGGCGTAGGGCCGACGCGATGGTGCCGCGCATGGCCTGGTGCGCGTTGGAGACCTCGGCGAGGCGCGTCGCCGTCGGCGGCACCTGCCCGGGCCGGCGCCGCGCCTCGGCCTGCACGAAGGCGCGGGCGCGATCGACCGCGTAGGTCGCGATCCCGTACCAGACGCTGCTCCAAAGCAGGTGCGAGGAGGCCAGCATCGACTGGGCGGCGATCTCCGCGAACGGCTTCGGCAGGATCTGCTCGACCGGGACGTTCCGGGCCTCCAGGCGGAAGCCCTCGCTGCAGGTCCCGCGCATGCCGAGGGTGTCCCAGTCGCCCGTGCGCACGAGGGAGACCTGGTCGGCCATCAGCGCGACGAGGACCTGATCGGACGTCGCCGCGTCCGGATGGCGCCGCGCCGTGGCGAGGATCAGGTCGGCGTGGGCGCCGTAGGAGATCACCGACGCGTCCTTGCCGAGGGCGAAGACCTCGCCGTTGGTTTCCACCGCGCAGAGGCTGTTCCGGAGGTCGCCGCCGATGCCCGCCTCGGTGGTCGAGGAGGCGACCAGCAGTTGCTCCCGCGCGATCCGCTCCATCAGGCGTCCGTGCCAGGGGCTGTCCAGGCCGTGGGTCACGAGGCTGGACACCTTGATGTGGTGCATCGCGAAGGTCATCGCCGCCGCGCTGCAGGCCTGCCCGAGCGTGCTGCACAGCTCGGCGATCTGCACCAGCCCGGCCCCCTCGCCGCCGAGCTGACCCGGGATCTGGAGGCCGAGCAGGCGCTCGGCCTTCATGGCGGCGACAGCCTCCACGGGGAAGCGGCCTTCGCGGTCGACGGCGTCGGCGTGGCGCGCCGCCACCGCCGCGGCCCGCTCGGCGCGCGCGGCGAGCGTGCTCATGCGGCTTCCTGCTGAATCAGGGAGGAGACGGCCTCGCGGATGGCGCGGATGGACGAGAACGACTTCCGATTCAGGAGCTCGTCGGGGAACTCGATGCCGAAGCGCTCCTCGAGGCCCAGCATCAGCTGAACCGAACCGAACGAGTCCAGGCCGAGATCGAACAGGCTGTCATCCTCGGAGAGGTGATCCGCCTTCCCTGCGAAGGCTTCGTTCGAGCCGAGAATCTCACGGATGTCCTGAGCGATGTTCAAGGCGGAACTCCTTATTCCAGTTGTCGAGACGCTATTGAACCGATCGGCCCGGCGTCAAATTATCTAATGATTAATAGTAAATAGCGGCTGGCACTGGGCAGAACGGGGTGGCGCACTGTGCAAGCGGGAGATCCGTGCGGCCGGCGTCCCACATTTGACGGCCGCCTCTTTACGATCACTTTCCAGCTCTTGATTTCGTGATCTTCCGTCCAGAGATTTCGCGGATCTAGCAACTCATGCGTGTAATCGCTCCGCCTGAGCTTAATTCGAGACCCGGAGCCATTTAGGACGTTTCGGGACTCGTCGTGACGCGGTGGGGCCATCTCGGCCATAAGGGCGCGATGTCGCCCGTCTCGGGCGGGCCCAGCGATCAGCCGGCGCGCGATGATCTACAACCTTCAAATCCTGCGCGCCGTCGCCTCGTACCTCGTCTTCCTCACGCATTTCGGCCTCTATGTCGGCCCCGTCCTGCCGCGGCCTGACCTCTTCGCCTTCGGGGCGAGCGGCGTCGACGTGTTCTTCGTGCTCTCCGGGTTCATCATGTTCGTGAGCACGAGCGGGCGCCGCGAGAGCCCGGGGGAGTTCCTGCTCCGCCGCGCCTCGCGCGTCGTCCCGGTCTACTGGATCGTGACGATCGGCCTGGCGTTGATCGCGCTCACCGGGCTGAGGCCCATCGGGATCGTGGAGATCCGGACGGATTACGTCGTTCAGTCCCTGCTGTTCCTGCCGTTCTCGCGGGGTGGTTTCATCGAGCCGCTGAACTCCGTAGGCTGGACCCTCAATTACGAGATGTTCTTCTACGTGGTTTTCGCGGGATTGCTGCTGGTGCCCAAGCCCGCCGTCCGGGCGCTCGGCGCAGCCGCGGTCTTCCTCGCGCTGATCCTGCTCGGATTGCTGCCGGCGTCGGGCCTCTACTGGGCGTACTACACCAAGCCGATCCTGATCGAGTTCGCTGCCGGCATCGGGCTGGGCTACGCCTACCTGAGGCTCGGAGTGTTGCCCGCAGGCTTCCCCGCCCGCCGCGTCGCCGGCGCGGTCGTCGCGGCCGCGGTGCTGCTCATCCTCGGCGGCCAGGTCGTCACCGAGGCGCTCGGCGCCAGCCCCGAACTGTCGGGGTTCGCCCGCCCGCTGGTCTGGGGTTTCGCGGCCGTCCTGATCGTGGGCGCGATGCTGCTGCTGGAGCGGGCCGGCATCGTGTTGAAGTCGCGCTGGCTGCTCTCGCAGGGCAATGCCAGCTACTCCTTCTATCTGGTTCACAATCTGCTGCTGCACAGCGCCGCCAAGATCGCGGCGCTCGTCGTCGCGCCCGGCATCGCGCGCGCTGTCCTGATCTTCGCGATCGCGTTCCCAGCGGCGGTGGCCGCGGGGGAGTTGCTGTTCCGGTATGTCGAGGCGCCGGTGATCGCGGCCCTGCGGCGCCGGCTCGACCGGCGCCCCTCGCCGGGCCCCCTGCCCGCCCCGATCGCCTCGTAGATCGCGGCGTCGAGTCCGCAGGCAACCCCATTCCGGCGGCGCGGCGAGCTCCTGACCTTAACGTTAATCGTTCGCAAAAATTAAGTTTACACGTCAGGTTTAAGGCTCGAATCAGCACTATTTTCGATAGTTGCTGGCGCGGTGACCCCTTTTTTAGAGATCACGTCTCTATTACCCTCACGTGTGTGCCTACGCTCGCTGTCAGAGGCGGGGCCGGCAGGACGGAATGCATTTTCCAGCGTCCGGCGCACCGACGAGGAAGCTGTGATGCGCGTCGCGATTGTTCACGACTGGTTGTATATCGTCGGTGGCGCCGAGCGTGTCCTCGAGCAGCTGCTGCGGATCTATCTGGACGCGGACGTCTTCGCCCTCTTCGACTTCCTGCCCGACGCAGACCGGGCGCGGCTGGGCTACACGCAGGCGCGGACGAGCTTCATCCAGCGCATGCCCTTCGCGCGGACGCGGCACCGCAACTACCTGCCGCTGATGCCGCTCGCGATCGAGCAGTTCGATCTGTCGGCCTACGATCTGGTCATCTCGAGCAGCTACGCGGTGGCGAAGGGCGTCCTGACCGGGCCCGACCAGCTCCACGTCTCCTACATCCACTCGCCCATGCGTTACGCCTGGGACATGCAGCACACCTACCTGCGGGAGAGCGGCTGCGACGCGGGCATGAAGAGCCTGCTCGCCCGGCTGATCCTGCACCGGATGCGCGTCTGGGATTTCCGCACGGCGGCCGGTCCCAACGCGATCGTGGCCAACTCGGCCTTCGTCGCCCGCCGCATCCACAAGGTCTACGGCCGCACCGCCGAGGTCATCCACCCGCCGATCACGCTGCCGACCCTGCGGTACGACGGCCCGCGCGCGAACCACTTCCTCGTGGCCAGCCGCCTCGTGCCCTACAAGAACGTCGAGGCGGTGATCCGCGCCTTCGCGCTGCTTCCCGATCTCGAACTCGTGGTGGCGGGCTCCGGGCCGGATGCCGCGCGGCTGCGCGAGATCGCGGGGCCCAACGTGACATTCTCGGGCTTCGTGCCCGACGCGGAGCTGCGCCACCTCATGGCCACGGCCCGCGCCTTCATCTTCGCGGCCGAAGAGGATTTCGGGATCATCGTGGTCGAGGCCACGTCGGAGGGCACGCCCGTCCTCGCGCTGGGCCGCGGCGGTGCCCGCGAGACGGTCCAGACCCGCGGCCCGCAGCGCACCGGGATGTTCTTCGACGTGCCCGAGCCCGAGGCCATCGCCGAGTGCGTCCGGCGCTTCCTGCTGCAGGAGAGCCACTTCACCCGCGAGGCCTGCTGGGCGCAGGCCGAGACGTTCTCGGCCGAGCTGTTCCGCAGCCGGTTCTCGAACTTCGTCGATGACCAGATGGCCCTGCACCGGGCCGCCTGCGAGACGCGCCCGCGGATCGTGCCGCGCCTCGAAGCCGTCGGCTGAGGGCAGATCGCATGTCCTTCCTGACTGTCGATCTGGCCGACCGGGCGCCGGTCCGGGCCCTCCCCCAGGAGCCGGCGCGCGGCGGTCCGCTGGCCGCCGCCCTCGCGCGGATCTGGCATCGCCGGACCCTGTTCCTGGCGGTGTTCGCCGCGGTCCTCGGCCTCGCCGTCACCGCGCTGCTGATGATCCAGCCGCAATACGTGGCGAGCGGCTCGGTGATCGTCGCCGAGGCCGAGCCGGGCGCCAACAACGCCTCGATGGCCTGGATCCAGAAGATCGGCGACCCGGCGGACATCGAGAGCCAGATCCTGGTGATCCGCTCGCCACGGCTCCTGCGCCTCGCCATCGACGACAACCTCGTCGCCGCGGTCCTCGCCGAGTGCCGCTACGCGGCGACCGGCGGTCATCCCGACCGGATCAGCGACAAGAAGGACGCCGCCTGCACAAAGCTCACGACCGACCGCAACGCGCTCGTCGAGTATCTGCAGAGGCGCTACACGGTCCTGAGCTCCGGCCGCTCGCGCATCATCACCATCGGCTACAAGTCGCCGCTGCCCGAGACGGCGCAGACCATGGCCAACGGCCTGATCAACGCCTTCCTGGAAGACCAGCGCGAGGCGCAGGCCTCGAGCCGCAAGGCGGCGGCCGACTGGCTGCACACCGAGATCAGCCAGCTGGACGCGTCGATCCGGGCCGACGAGACCCGCATCCAAACCTTCCGGCGCCGCAAGGGCCTGCTGAAGGGCTCGCTGGCCCCGATCAGCGCCGAGCGGCTCACCAGCATCAGCCAGCAGCTCGCCGCGGCCGAGACCGCCAAAGCGGACGCCGCCGCGCGGCTGAGCGAGATCGAGGCCAGGGGCGCCCGCGGCGCCGACAGCGCCCCGGCCGTCCTGGCGAGCCCGACCATCGTCTCGCTGAAGCAGCAGCTCAGCGGTGTCAGCGCGCAGCTCGCCAACCAGAGCACCCTGCTGGGCGCGAACCATCCGGTCATCCGGGCGCTCGAGACCGAGCAGGCGAGCCTGCGCGCGCGGATCGAGCAGGAGATCGGGAACGTCGCGCGGGGCCTGCGCAAGTCCTACGAGGCCTCGAGCACCCTCGCCAAGTCGCTGCGCGCCCAACTCGAGACCGCGAAGACGGACGCCGCCGCCGCCATGGACGACGAGGCCTCGATCGAGGGCATGGTGCGCAACGCCGAGATCAAGCGCACCCGCTACGCCGATCTGGTGAAGCGCGCGGGCGAGCTCGAGACCGAGCGGCGGATCCTCACCGGCAGCACGCGGCTGGTCAGCCTCGCCGAGCTGCCGCAGGAGCCGTTCTCGCCCAAGGCCGTGCCGTTCCTGGCGGGCGGCCTCGTGCTCGCCGGCGTGCTCGCCGCCGCCGCCGCGCTGCTGCGCGACTACACCGACCGGCGCGTGCGCACCTCGGCGCAGCTGATGGCGGGCACCGGCGCACCGGTCTTCGCGCAATTGCCGAGCCTGGAGACCGCCGGCCTCGTCGGCCGCTTCTCCGAGCGCCAGCGCGAGCTCGACCTCGCGGAGGCCCTGGCGCGGGCGCGGGTCTATCCGGTGATGCAGAACGTCCTGCGCAACCTGCACGCCCATCTCGTGCTGGCCGGCGCCGGCAAGTCCCGCGTCATCCTGGTCACCTCGGCGAAGCCGCGGGAGGGCAAATCCTTCACGGCCTTCGCGCTCGCCGGGATCGGCGCCGCCAGCGGCCGACGGGTGCTCGTGGTCGAGTGCGACCTGCGGCGCCCGAACTTCGAGGCCTCCCTCGGGCTCGGCCGCGGCGCGGGCCTCGGCGGCGTGCTCCGCGGCGAGATCGACCCGGCCGAGGCCGTTGTCCGGGCCGGACGCTTCGACGTCATCCCCGCGGGAACGCCGACGGCCGACTCGACCGAGCTCCTGATGGGCGACCGGATGGCGGACTTCCTCAAGTGGAGCCGCCGCTACGACCTCGTCCTCCTCGACACGCCGCCCACGAGTCTCCTGATGGACGCGCCGATGCTCGCCCGCCAAGTCGACGGCGTGCTCTGCTGCGCCCGCTACGGCCGCTCGCAGCTCTCCGACACCGTCGAGACCGTGGCGAACCTGCGCCGCGCCGGCGGACACGTCCTCGGGATCGCCATGACCATGGTCCGCCCGGGTATCCAGTCGACCTACGACGTGATGCCGCTTCCCGATCCCCGGGCGGCCGCGAGCGCGCGATGACCGACGTGCTTCCCGCCGAAGCGCTCGCCGAGCGCGGCCTCCTTGACCGGGTGCGGGCCACCCGCTCCGACGTCGCCGCTCGGCCGCGCGTCCTGTTCGTGAGTCACACCGGCACCATGTCGGGAGCCGAGCTGGTGCTCCGCGACGCCGTCCGGCCGTGGCCGGGCTCGACCGCGTTCCTGTTCGAGGACGGCGCCCTCACCGAGGCCCTGCGCGATCAGGGCCTGGAGATCCGCCTCGCGCGCCGACGGTCCGCCCTGGCGGGCCTCCGGCGCGATGTCTCCCCCCTGAGCGCGCTGCCGGTCCTGGGCCAGCTCGGCGCCCTGGCTCTCGAGATCGCCCGGGCGGCCCGTGTTTGCGACGTGGTCTACGCCAACTCGCAGAAGGCTTTCCTGCTCTCCGCCCCGGCGGCCCGCGCCGCCGTGCGTCCCCTGATCTGGCACCTGCACGACATCCTCGACGGCGCGCATTTCGGCCGGGCGCAGCGCGTCCTGCAGGTCCGGCTCGCCAATCTCTGCGCCGCCCGGGTGATCGTGCCCTCCGAGGCCGCCGCGCGGGCCTTCGTCGAGGCCGGCGGGCGCCGGTCCCTGATCCGCGTCGTGCCGAACGGCCTCGACGTCGACCCGGTGCCCTGCGGTGCCGCCGCCCTGCGCGCGGAGCTCGGCCTGCCGGACGGTCCCCTCGTCGGCGTCTTCAGCCGCCTCGCGCCGTGGAAGGGGCAGGACGTCCTGATCGACGCGCTGGCGACCCTGCCCGGCCTGCGCTGCGTCGTGGTGGGGGCGCCCCTTTTCGGCGAGGATGCCTACGCGGCGCATCTGCGCGACCTCGCGGCGCGGCGCGGCCTGTCGGACCGGGTCCTGTTCCTCGGCCAGCGCGACGATGTCCCCAGGCTGATGCAGGCGGTCGACGCGGTCGTGCACTCCTCGGTCGATCCCGAACCGTTCGGCCGTACCCTCGTCGAGGCCATGCTGGTCGGCGTGCCGGTGATCGCCACCGACGCCGGCGCGTCCGCCGAGATCCTCGACGGCGGCGCGGCCGGAACCCTGGTGCCGCCGCGGCGGCCGGACCGCCTCGCGGCGGCCCTGTCGGCGCTGTTCGCCGCTCCCGACGCCTTCAGGGCGCGCACGGCGCTCGCGCGCGAGCGGGCGCTGTCCCGTTACGGCGCGGACCGCATGCAGCGCGATCTCACCGACATCATCCTCCAGGTCGCCGGCCGGGCCTGACGGGCCCGCGTTTCCCTTTCCCGTTCGGAGCCGTCAGACCCGCCATGCCGCGCGTCCTCGTCAACATGCCGAGCCAGCATGCCGGTCGGCCGTCGGGCGTCGCGCTCGTCGCCTTCCGGGTGATCGCCGGCCTCGTCGCGCGCGGCACCTTCGCGGTGGTGCTGCGCTCCCCCTGGCGTCGCGATCAGCTGCCGGCGGCGATCCGCGACCGCGTCGAGGTCGTGACGGTGAAGCGGCCGCGGATCATGCTGCTCGACGTCCTGCGCCAGTGCCTCGCCGTCCCGCGGCTGTGCCGCGCCCGCGCCATCGACGTGGTGCTGAACATCGATCCCTACGGGGCGGCGTTCGGCGGCCGCGCCCGCGTCAGCGTCGTGCACGACCTCTATTTCCGCACGCTGCCCGGGCGCATCCGCTCCCGCGAGGCCCTGACCACCGACCCGATCTTCCGCCTGGTCCTCGGCAGCAGCGCCCGGGTGATCGCCGTCTCGGAGGCGACGCGGCGCGATCTGGAGCACCACTACCCGCGACTCCACGCCCGGACGCGGACCGTGCCGTCCGCGGCCATGCTCGACCCGACGGCGGGTGGCTCCGCCGCCGAGATCCCCGCGGGGCCGTACGTGCTCGCGGTCGGCAACGCCCTGTACAACAAGAACTTCGCGACGCTCGCGCGCGCCGTGGTCGGGCTCGGGCGGCCGGGACTCGGGATCGTCCACGTCGGCGAGGATCATGACGAGGCGATCGCAGGGGCGCTCGGCGGCGCGCCGGTCCCGCTGACCCGCCTGTCGCATATCGGCGACGACAGGCTGGCGGCCCTCTATCGCGGCGCGCTGTGCCTGTGTGTCCCGTCCTTCGCCGAGGGATTCTGCCTGCCCGTTCTGGAGGCGCAGGCCCTCGACTGCCCGGTGATCTGCTCGGACCGCTCCGCCACACCGGAGATCGCGGGCGCCGGCGCCCTCACCTTCGATCCCGCCGACGCGGCGGCGCTGACCGCGTGCCTGCGGCGCCTGCTGGACGAAACCGGGCTCCGGACCGCGCTGATCGCCCGCGGTCGCGACAATGTCCGGCGCTACGACTGGGCCGAAACCGCCCGCCGCTACGAGACACTGCTGCTCGACGCGCTGCGGGACGGCGCGACGGCGCGTACCGCCCGGGAGGTGCCGCATGCGCATCCTGCACCTTAGCTCGCTCTACGCGCCCGAGCAGGTCGGCGGCGCCGAACTGATGGTCGAGACTCTCGCCCGGACCCAGGCGGAGCTCGGCCACAACGTCGCCGTCGCCTGCGCGGCGCGGACCGAGGGCGGACCGGTCCTGCAGGACGGCGTCACCGTCTACCGGACCGGGTACGGAACGCCGTTCCACATCCTCGACTGGTCCCAGCGCGGGCGGGTCGACCGCCTCCGCTACAAGCTCGCGGCGCAGTGGAACCGCCACGCCCTCGACCGGATGATGCGGGCGGTCAGGGACTTCGCCCCCGACCTCGTCAACACCCACTCCATCTCCGAGCTGCCGCCGGCGCTCTGGCCGCTGCTTCGGCGACTCGGGGTGCCGGTCGTGCACACGCTGCACGACTTCACCAGCCTCTGCACCAACGGCGCCATGGTGCGCCACGGGCGTTCCTGCGCCGGCCAGCATCTCAAGTGCCGCCTCTACGCGGCGCCGCACCGGCGCTGCCAGCGCGCCGTGACGGCCGTCACCGCCGTGGGCTCGGACATCCTCGATCGCCACCTCGCCGCCGGCCTCTTCGCCCACGTGCCGCCGTCGCTGCGCCGAGTGATCTGGAACCCGATCCGGCCCGGTTCACCCGTGGCGCGGAGGCAGCGCGCGCCCGGCGCGCCGGTCCGGTTCGGCTATCTGGGCCGGATCGAGGGCGCGAAGGGCTTCGACGTGCTCCTCGAGGCCTGCCGACGCCTGCCGGAGGCGGGCTGGCGCCTCGCCGTCGCGGGCCGCGCCGTGGACGGGCTGGACCGTTACCGCACCCTGGCCGAGGGCCTGCCCGTCAACTTCCTGGGCTACGTGGAGCGCGACGCCTTCCTCGACGGTCTCGACTGCCTCGTGGTCCCGCCAGTCTGGCCCGAGCCCTTCGGCCGGACGGTGGCGGAGGCCTACGGGCGCGGCGTCCCGGTGATCGGCACCGCCACCGGCGGCATCGGCGAGCAGGTCGGGCCGGGCCCCTGGCTGGTCCCGCCGGGCGACGCGTCGGCGCTCGCCGCCGCGATGACCCGGATCGTCGCGGAGCCGGCCCGCCTCGCCGAAGGTCTCGCCCGCGCCGCCCGGATCCGCGCCGGCACCGATCCGGTCGCCGTCGCGACCGCCTTCCTCGACCTCTACGCCGCGACCCGCACCGAACCGCTTCCCGAGCTTTCCGCCCGCGCGGAGCGCCCGCATTTCAGCGAGTGCCGTCCATGATGACCCCCTCCCTGTCGTCGAACTACGCCCGGCTCCTGACCGAGGAGCCGCGCGCTCAGGGCCAGGACCGGCCGAGGGATCAGGCCACCGCGCGCGCGGTGACCGGACCGCTGCGGATCCTGCATCTGAGCGCCCTCTATCCGCCCTACATCGTGGGCGGCGCCGAGCGCTCGGTGGAGCATCTCGCCGAGGAACTCGTCGCGGCCGGCCACACGGTGGCGGCGGCCTGCATCGCGCGGGAGCCGGAGCCCAAGAGCGTGCGCGGCGGCGTCACGGTCTACCGCATGGCCCACCACAACGATTTCTGGCTGGAGGACTGGCCCCAGGCGAGCCGGTTCGGCCGCGCCTGGGCCAAGCTCAAGCAGCAGTGGAATTTCGCCGTGGCGGCCGAGTTCGGCCGCGTCCTCGACGACTTCCGGCCCGACATCGTCAACACGCACTCGCTGCTCGACGTCTCGACCCTCGTCTGGCGCGAGGCGGCCAAGCGCGGGATCCCGATCGTCCACACGGTCTGCGAGTACGACCTGATCTGCGGCAACGCCGCGATGTTCAAGGACGGCAAGCCGTGCGACCGCTGGCACCTCGGCTGCAAGGTGGTCAACGCCGCCAAGCAGATCACCAACCGGTCGGTGGACGCCGTCGTCAGCGTCGGCACCGAGATCCTCAAGACCCATGTCGACCACGGGTTGTTCGCGCATCTCGCGCCCGAGCGGCGCCGGGTGATCTTCTATTCCTGCACGGTTCCCGGGGGCGACCCGGAGGCACGGCGCCGGATCGACCGGACCGGCAGGCCGATGACGTTCGGATATCTCGGCCGGATCAACACCGAGAAGGGGGTCGGCACGATGATCGATGCCTTCCGGCGGATCGGTCCCGGCGACTGGCGGTGCCTCGTCGCCGGCCACGCGATGGACGACTCCATCGAGCGCTTCAAGGCGCGGGCCGAGGATCTGCCGATCGAGTTCGTCGGCTGGGCGAAGCCCGCCGAGTTCCTCAGCGCCGTCGACGTGCTGATCGTCCCCTCCTTCTGGGCCGAGCCGTCGCCCCGGACGATCTACGAGGCCTACACGATGGGCGTTCCGGTCATCGGGGCGGCCTCCGGCGGGATCCCCGAACTGATCGGCGAGGACAACGCCGACTGGCTGTTCACGCCGGGCGACGACGCCGACCTCGCCGCGCGGTTGCGGACGGTGATCGACCGTGGCCGCGGGAACCTGCCGGACGAGCGCGCCTTCCAGCACGTCATCCGCGAATCAACCTCGGAGCGCGTCGCCGAGAAGTATCTCGACCTCTACGCCGAACTCGTCGCCGAGCGTCGGGCGAGCCGCCCGTGACCGCCGCCGCGCCGGTCCTGTCGGAGGCCGCCGCCGCCGAGGAGGAGCCGGGGCTCGCCTCCGGCGCCGCCGTGACGCGCCGCTCGTTCGACGCCGCGCGCTGGGTGGCGGTCGCCTCCGTCGGCAACGTGACCTTGAGCTTCGGGGTTTTCCTCGTGCTCGCCCGCCTGATCGGGCCCGCCGAGTTCGGAATGGTGGCGATCGCGGCGGTCTTCATCGACATCCTGCAGATCGTCGCCCGCTGCGGGCTGCCCGACGCGGTGGTCCAGCGCGCCGACCTCGACGAGGACTTCGCCGCCACCGCCTTCTGGGTGATGCTCGCCACGGGCGCCGTCTGCGCCGCCGGCCTCGCGGCGCTGTCAGGCCCGATCGCCTGGATCTTCGACCTGCCCACGCTGCAGCCGGTCCTGTGCGCGCTCTCCGCCTGTTTCGTGATCACCGCCGCAGGCGCGATCCACGAGGCGCGGCTCCAGCGGAGCTTCGGCTTCCGCAAGCTCGCGCTGCGCGCGCTCGGCGCCAACATCCTCGGCGGGGCCGCGGCCCTCGTCCTGGCCCTCGACGGCTACGGCGTCTGGAGCCTCGTGGTGCAGCGGCTCGTCGCCGCGACCGCGACCACGCTCCTGACCTGGGTGGCGGCCCGCTGGATCCCGCCCCTGCGGCTCCACCTCGCCTCCGTGCGCGAGCAGATCGCCTTCGGCTCGCGGCTGTTCTGCACCTACCTGCTGCTCGTCGCCTCGATCCGGAGCCAGGAGGTGATCGCGGCCTACTTCATCTCCGCGACCGAGGTCGGCTATCTGCGCCTCGCGTGGCGCTGCATCGACCTCGTGAGCCAAGTGGCAGTGATCCCGCTTACCACGGTCGGGCTGACAACCTACGCGCGCCTCCAGGACCAGCCGGGCGAGTTGGCCGCGGCCTTTCACCGATTCGCCGAGGCCTCGGCGTTCCTCGCGGTGCCCGCCTTCTTCGGCATGGCGGCCGTGGCCCCGACCCTCATCCCGTTCCTGTTCGGCGACCAGTGGCACGACGCGGCGCCGGTGCTGCGGACGCTGGCCCTCCTCGCCCCCGAATTCGTCGCGACCTCGATGCTGTGGATGGTCTTCACGGCTCTGGGCCGCAACGGCACCGCCCTGCGGCTCGCCGGCGCGCAGTTCGGCCTGGGCGCCGTGGCGGCGCTCGTGAGCGCGCCCTTCGGCCTCGCCGCACTCGTCGCCGGGCACGTGGTGCGGGCCTACCTGTTCACGCCCGCGATCGTCGCCAGCGCCGGGCGCGTCGTCCCGGTCACCAACGGGCGGCTCGTGCGGCTCCTCGCGCCGATCACGCTCTGCGCCGGCGCGATGGCCGGGCTCGTGCTGCTCGTCCAGACCCCGATCCACGCCGCCTTCGGGGACCGGCTCGGCCTCGTCGCGGCCGTCGGTATCGGGATCGCGGCCTACGTGAGCCTCGCCTGGATCTTCATGCGCGACACGCTCCGCACGGCCGTCGGCCTCTTCCTGCGGCGCCCGGCCTGATCTGCACCCTCCGCCAACGATTGTGGGCGACACTGCCTGCCGGAGACCCCGCGGCCGGCAGGCGGCATCGGCGGCGGGTACGGGAGACGGTGCGGGGCGATGGCGGGACAGGCGTTGCCGATCGGAACGAGTGCGCCGGCCGCGTCCCTCTTCGCGGACCGCGTCGCCGTGTTCCTGCTCGGCGCCGCCCTGAACTTCAACGTCCTGACCTCGACCTTCGGGCTTCCGTTCCAGCGCCTGTCCGACCTGCTGCCGTTCCTGCTCATCCCCTGGCTGGGTCTACGCCGGGCCGTCGTGGCAGAGGCGGTGCGGCAGGCCGCGCCGCTGTCCGGAATCCTGGCGCTGATCGCGGCCTCGCTGGTGCTGAAGGCGCACAAGCAGGCGGGCGACGTCTACCTGACCCTCGTCCTGCTGCTCTACGTGGTCCAGGCGTTCATCCTGCTGGTGATGTTCCGCGACCGGCGCGTCGAGGACGCGTTCTGCGTCGGCCTGCTCGCCGGCATGCTCGCCTCCCTCGCCGTGCTGCTGCTCGCCGCCTCCGGCACGCAGCTCGACCGGCTCGGGCTCGCGGTCCCGACGGACGGGCTCGACGAGGAGCTGAAGCTGTTCGTGCAGGACAAGCAGGGCGGCCTCTGGGCCTCCGGCAACGAGACCGGCCACGTCTTCGCGCTGGCCGGGGCCGCGGCTCTGCTGCTCAGCCTGCGCTATCACCTCAAGATCATCTACCTCGCCTACGTCGCGGCCCTCCTGGCGAGCTTCCCGTTCACCAACAACCGCGCCGGCCTGTTCATGCCGCTCCTGTTCCTCGGCCTGGTGATGCGGCGGAACCTCAGGGCGTACGCCGTGCTGGTTGCGCTCGGCGTCCTGGGCGTCCTGCTCGTGGCCTGGGCAGTGACGGGGGAGATCCCGCTGCCGGGAACCCTGTCCCAGGCGATCGAGCGGCGCTTCGCCGGGGACCACAACGTCACGGGCAATTTCGACGAGCGGTTCCTGTCCGGCGTGACCGCGCTCCAGCTCGTCGCCGAATACCCGTTCGGCGTCGGCGAGGTCGCTAGGCGGGAGGAGCTGCAGGCGCTGACCGGCCTCGTCACGCCCCATAACGGCTTCGTGTCTCTGGCGCTCCAGAGCGGCATCGCCACGGCGCTGCTGCTCATCGCAGGCCTCGGGCGGATCCTGCTGGCGCCCGCCGCCTTCGGGCCGTTCCTGACCTACAGCGCGGTGTTCCTGATCCCGTCGCTGATGTTCGAGGAGCTGTCGGTCAACCAGTACTTCCTCTTCTTCATGGGTTTCATTCTGGCGTCCCTCGCGCTGCCGCCGGACCGCGCGCCATCGGCCACGAATTAGGGGCGGGCCGCGCCGCACCGCGGCGCGGCCCGCTCGGTCACCGCATGACGAAGGGGTTCTCCGGCGCGTCGCGGCTCGTGGAGATCCAGACGCTCTTGGTCTCCAGATACTCGCGGATCGACTCGATCCCGCTCTCGCGGCCGATGCCCGAGCGTTTCATGCCGCCGAACGGCATCATGTAGCTCACCGCCCGGTAGGTGTTCACCCAGACGGTGCCGGCGCGGAGCCCCTTCGACATGCGCATCGCGCGACCGATATCCTGGGTCCAGACGCCCGCCGCGAGCCCGTAGATCACGTCGTTGCCGACCTTCAGCGCCTCGGCCTCGTCCTCAAAGCCGATGATCGACAGCACCGGGCCGAACACCTCCTCCTGGGCGATGCGCATATCGTTGGTGACGCCCGTGAAGATCGTCGGCTCGACGAACTGGCCGCCGAGCACGCCGGGACCGGAGGCGGGATTGCCGCCGAACACGCAGCGCGCACCCTCGCTCTTGGCGAGCGCGATGTAGTCAAGCACCTTCGTGTACTGGGGCGGCGTCGTGATCGGCCCGATGTTGGTGTCGGCCTGCATCGGGTCGCCGAGCTTGGCGGTGCGGGCGAGCTCGATCAGGCGCTCGGTGAATTCCTGGCGGATGCTGTTCTGCACCAGCAGGCGCGATCCCGCGATGCAGGTCTGCCCGGTGGCCGCGAAGATGCCCGAGATCGCTCCCGCGGCGGCGGCCTTCAGGTCGGCATCGGCGAAGACGATGTTGGGCGACTTCCCGCCGAGCTCCAGGGATACGCGCTTGATCTGCCGCGCGGCCGCTTCGTAGACTTTCGCCCCGGTGACGTCGGAGCCCGTGAAGGTGATCTTGGCGACGTCGGGATGCTCGACGATGGCGGTGCCGGCCTCACCGCCGAAGCCGGTGACGACGTTGAACATGCCGTCGGGCAGCCCGGCCTCCTTGGTCAGGCGGGCGAATTCCAGCGTGCTCGCGGACGCGAACTCGGACGGCTTCACCACGACCGCGCAGCCGGCCGCGAGCGCGGGGGCGCATTTCCAGGCGACGAACAGGAGCGGCGAGTTCCACGCCGTCAGCGCCCCGACCACGCCCACCGGCTCGTGCCGGGTGAACGCGAAGGTCTCGGGCTTGTCGATCGGCACCTGCGCGCCCTCGACCTTGTCGGCGAGACCCGCGTAGTACCACCACCATTCCGGCTGGTAGCGGGTCTGGCCGTACATCTCCGCGAAGAGCTTGCCGTTGTCGCGGACTTCGACTTCGGCGAGTGCCCTGGCTTCGCGCTCGACGAGATCGCCGATCCGGCGCAGGACCTTGCCGCGGGCCGAGGCCGTCATGGTGGCCCAGGGGCCGTCCCACATGGCGCGCTTGGCGGCGGCCACCGCCCGGTCGACGTCGGCGCGCCCGGCGCGCGGGATGCGGGCCCAGGGCTCGCCGCGATAGGGGTCGATGGACTCGAACCACGAGCCCTCGACCGGATCGACCGATTGCCCGTCGATGTAGAGCTGGTAGGTCTTCACGGCGCGCCTCTCCGTTCAGGGATGCGCGCCATATGGACCCGGAGCCCGCCGGCGGCGAGCCCGACGGCTCAGGCGTTGGCGCTGAGGCGCTTGATGTCGGCGTCGACCATCTCGGTGATCAGCGCCTCGAGGCTGGTCTCGGCCTCCCAGCCGAAGGTCGCCTTGGCCT
>JGI24972J35695_100214_pt1 | contig 20703 bp, 17 predicted proteins | sample AntDryMetagUQ493_FD_35695 | JGI IMG/M metagenome (IMG submission 35695)
GCGAGCGGGTTGGTGCCGTTGCGCAGGACGTCCGGGGCGAAGGCGATGCCGATCCGCCAGCCGGCCTCGGCGGGCGGGGCGTCGGAAGCGGCGGCGGTATCGGCGGCGGCATCGGCAGCGGTATCGGCAGCGGCATCGGCAGCGGCCTGGGCCGCGTCGGCGCCCGCGGCGCCGATGAGCTGCTCGAGCTCGGCCAGGATGGCCTCGCCGATGATGGGCGCGCTGGCCTCGGGCTCCTCGATGAGGCCGCGGATGAAGTCCTTGGCCGAGAGGGAGACGTTGACGAGGTCGCGGCCGACCGGGACCTCGCCGCGGCGGACGCGGTCGAAGGCGGTCTCGAAGTCGTGGGTGAAGGCGGCGACCTGCTCGAAGCCGAACATGGCGCCCGAGCCCTTGATGGTGTGCAGGGCGCGGAAGGCGGTGTCGATCAGGGCCCGGTCCTCGGGCCGGTCGCCGAGGTCGAGCAGGGTCGTCTCCAGGCAGGCGAGCAGCTCGGCGGCCTCGGCGCGGAAGATCTCCGCGGGATCCAGGGCAGTCATGGGACGATCGGACCCTCGCACGCGAAATGCACGGACAGAGCGGAGCGCGCGGACTGCAGCGAGCGGATGTCTCCGGTGCTGATCCGCGCGAACCTTGCCGAGACCGGGACACCCGCGGGACTGCCTTGGCCATCATCTCCCGTCAAAGGGAGCAGAAAGCCACGCAGTTCAGAGTCACGATCTCTATAAACATCTATAAGCAGACCGCAAATTTTGAGTTAACGACATATATTGTGCGCTCTCGTCGATCGTCTCTGACGCAATGACTCGAATATATTCATGTTATACTGAGATATATGGAAAGGTGGATCACAGGATCGAGGGAGCGGCCGGCGATCTCGCGTGCCGGCCGGCGCATGGCGATCTCCGGGTTCTATGACGGACAGGCGGTCCACCGCGGATCGGCCCGATCCGCGGTGGGCCTGGATCACGGCCCGCGACGTCGGCACCGCCGGCGATGTCGGCAGTAGGCCCAGCGCCTTCTGAAGGTTGACCGCGGTGCCGGCGTCCGGCGGGAGATCCGAGGTGATCGCTCTCCGGGGCCGGACGCGCCGGTCCTCATATCTCCGACTGTTGCCCGAGCCGGCCCCGCGCTCCTCCCGCCGCTACATCTCGGCATGCCGATCCAGCATCGCGCCTCCGAGCCGAACGGTCGTGGCGCAAGCCTCTCGCGCGTTGCATGTCCGGCGCGGGACCGCGTCTCAACGCGACGGCGGCTTCGACGTCGACGAGACGGAGGACTCGGGCGTCTCGACGGGATGAACAGCGGCGATCTTCGACCAGTCAGTCACGATCAGGAAGGTTCCTGCGGAGAGGGCAGAGGCGCAGATCGCTAGACTATCGGGCTTCAGCCGTAGGCGATCCTCAGGCAGCGAATATTGTCCAGATCGCGCACCGCAGGTATCCGTCCGATCGCGCGCCAGCGGCGCTGTCAATCCGCGGGCACGAGCCGCACGGGGATGCCCCAAGGATCGCGGACGACGAGCGTGCCGCCGGCTCCGCCAAGCACCCCGGCGGCCTCGCGCAGCCGGTCTCTTGCCGATGCCAGGGTCGGTCCATCGACCAGCAGGGCCACCTCGGCGAGGCCCGTCAGCCCCTCGGATCGGACGGCCGCACCTCGGCTGTTCCAGACGTTGCCGGCGAGCTGGTGGTGATAGCCGCCGGAGCCGAGGAACAGGGCACCGGGATAGCGGCACATCACGTCGAAACCGAGCAGCTTCGCGTAGAAGCGCTCCGCAGCTTCGAGCGCGCCCACCTGGAGATGGACGTGCCCGACGCGGGCAGCGGCCGGCATCTCCGACCAGGGACGTGTCGCGGCCGCGACGAGCCCGGCCTGGTCGAGCCGTTCGTTGCGCATCACGACCGTACCGTCCGAGGCGCGCTGCCACGCGGAGGCGGGGCGGTCGACGTAGATCTCCACGCCGTTGCCTTCCGGATCGTCGAGGTACACGGCCTCGCTCACGAGGTGGTCGGCGCCGCCGGTGAGCGCGATGCCGTGTTTCTCCGCGTGCAGGAGCCAAGCTCCGAGGTCGCCCCGGCCGGGGAGCAGGAACGCCGTGTGGAACAGGCCGGCCTCACGTGGCGCCCGTGGCCGCGCATCCGGGTCGTGCCGAAGGACGAGGAGCGTGGCGTCGCCCGTCCCGAGCTGCACGGCACCGTCGGCTTCCGAGAGGATGCGGAGCCCCAGGATGTCCCGGTAGAACCGCGTGAGCGCGCCGAGGTCGCGCACGACGAGGGTCACCGTACCGATCCGGTACGGCGCCTCGGCCAGGACGCGGTCCGGTCCGACCGGGGGCTGGCTTGAAGCTGGCGTCGCCATGGTCCGTCTCCAGAGTGCTCGGCCCGTTTGAGAGACGGGATTGCGGCCGGCCCTCAGCGGGTTCTCGTCTCCCCGGTGGCGGGCATCCGTGTCCCGGTCGGGGTCAGCCTGCTCGACGGCGTGCCGGTGCGGGCCCTGCGTCCTTGCCGCTCAACCTCTACGGCGGGTACGACCTGCCGCCGGGCCGCGTTCCAGGCCTGACGCTCACCGGCCGGGTGATCGACACGTCGGCGCAATACCACGACCGCGCCAAGAGCCAGAAGATCCCGGACGGGGCGACCCGCGATGTCGGCCTGCGCTGCGCTCCCACGTTCCGGGACCGGGCGCTGACCCTGCCGGCGAACGTCGTCAACGTGTCGGGCAACCCCACTGGGCGCCGACCGGCAGGGACGTCCTGGGCCAGGGCCTGCCGCGGACGGTCCTGCTGTCGGCCGCGATCGACTTCCGACGCCGTAGATCCGTCCGCGGCACGGTGCGGCTGAGGGCCGTCCTCGGCACCGGCCCGCTCATCGCCGCCCTGCATCCGCCCCTGCGCGCAGTCTGCCTGGACCCTGCGCGCAGGTGTCGTCGTCGTGTATCAGCGGATGCCGCCGCTGGCGGTGATGTTCTCGCCGGTGAGCCAGCGCGCGTCGTCGGACGCGAGGAAGGCCACGACCGTGGCGATGTCGTCCGGCTGACCGGCACGGCCGAGCGGCGTCTGCGCGACGAGACCGGTTTCCATCTCGGAGCCGACGACGCCCGCTGTGTGCGTGCCCTCAGTCACCACGAAGCCCGGGCTGACGACGTTCACGCGTATCTTGCGCGGGGCCAGCTCGTTGGCGAGCACCCCCGATATGGCGTTCACCGCGCCCTTGGTGCCCGCGTACACCGCCGCCGTCGGCGTGTGCACGTGCGTGATCGCCGAGGAGATGTTCACGATGCTCGCGCCCGCGCCGAGATGCTTCGCGGCCGCCCGCGTCGCCAGCAGGATGCCGAGCACGTTGACGTCGAATTGGCGGCGATAGTGTTCCTCGGTGACCTCCTCGATCGCCGCGAACTCGTAGATGCCGGAATTGTTGACGAGCACGTCGAGCCGCCCGAATTCCCGCACCGCCGCCTCGATCACCCCCTGCGCCTCGGACGCTCTGGAGACGTCCCCCTGGACCGCGATGGCCCTGCCGCCGGCCGAGGTGATCGCCGCCACGACGGCGTCGGCCCCGGACTTGCTGGACGCGTAGTTCACCACCACAGCGGCGCCATCCTGTGCCAGCGCCTTGGCGATCCCCGCACCGATGCCCTTGGATGCCCCGGTCACCACGGCGACCTTGCCCGCAAGCTTCGACATGTGTGCTATCTCCGATATGGGCCGGCTCCGGTATGGCAGCCATCGACCCATAGTTCGGAACTTCGGAACTAACGGAGCGTCGTTCAAGACCCCATAGGGACGAAATATGAGACCGCTGTTTCACCCCGCTATCGAGGACGTGCGTCCGGAGGCGATCCTGCACGCGCTCGCCGACCCGAGCCGGGCAGCCATCTTCGCCAAGATCATGCAGGCGGGCTGTGTCGAGGCCTGCTCGGCCGTCTCGGCGGTCGGGGACCGGGTCATCCCGAAATCCTCGTTGTCCAACCACTTCAAGGTGCTGCGCGAGGCCGGTTTGATCCGCAGCGAACGCCACGGCGTCGAGGTGCGCAACCATTCCCGCTGGCTCGAGGTGGAGGCACGCTTTCCCGGTCTGCTGGCGGGGATCATCAACGCCTACGCCTCGGACGCGGGCTCCGAGCTGCAGGCCGCGAAGACCACCGCGTCGCGCTGAAGACGCGGCCTGGGTCCGCGTCGGGAACCGCTCCTGGCCCTGACCCGGCAGACCGGTCCGCGTTGAGGGCGAATTTTCGGGTGATCCCGGATCCCGATGGGGATGGATGCCGTGCCGCCCGACCACCTCGCGAGGCAGCCGATCGCTTCCGCCCTGCGGCAGGCGGGGAGCGGTGCGATGGCGGACGCGGTCTGCCGGAGATCCGGCGGCCCCGACGTGGTCTGGGTGATGGACTTCAGGTCCGCCCGTTCGACGGGCGTCCGCTCCGGATCCCGACGGTCGTCGATTGCCGCACGCGAGAAGCGCTCTCGCTCAATCCGAGAGCCGACTTCAGCCCCATTCCGGTGACGAGACTCTGGACGCGGTGGCGCACCTGCGTCCGGCGTGCCGGAAGGCCTCGCCGTTCCGACCCTGGCCGAGGGCCGTGAGGGCGCCCGGGACCGGAGGCACCCCGACAGCGACGATCGTGCCGATGCGGCTCAGGGCGGCTCGACGCCTCGCAAATTCCGACCCGGCCGCCACGGCTCGCGAGCGCGCGTCGGAGGTGGACCACTGACAGGAGCAACTCCGGGAAGTCCCGGAGGCTCCTTGACGCCCGGACCAGGTTCCGGGGGAGGCTAGATCTCACCCGCGTGAGGCGGGCTGGGCACAGCTCAGGCGAGGGTCGGGACCGCGCCGGGGAAGCCCGCGGCCGGCCGGTCGTCGTCGAACTGATTGGCCAGCGCCACCACGAGCGCGAAGTTGGCGATGGCGGCGAAGGGGAGAAGCGCGAGAGCGGTGAAGAGGGTCATCGGCGTCCTGTTGTGCGGTGCGTGACGGCGATATCGCACTGCACACGCCGTCTTGGTATGCCACATTCCTCACGCCAGGCATGCGGCGCCTGCATGTGCGTGCCGGGATTAGGAGCGGCGGTCGCCGGTGCTCGGCCCGACGATCATGCGCGCGAGGACGGGGTGAGGAGGCTCGCCGACGCGAGGAGGCGGGCTCCCCGCTCGACGGGCCGAGATCCCGTAAGCCGTGTCGGGACCTGTCCGACCCGGCAGCGATGCATCGCGGCTACGTCACCGCCGGCCGCTTCACGAGAAGTGGCGCCCCACGACAAGGGACACGGCCGACCACGGCCAGCCCTTTATCCGCGCGGGCGATGCTCGACGTCGCCATTCCCAGCGCCAGCTAAGCCCAAGACCGACTCCGCGACCCGTCCCCGCTGGCGCTCATCGACCGGATCACCGCGGCCGAGGAGGCCGCCCTGACGACCACGCAGCCGGGAACGGTGCCGAACCGCGTGACCGCCGCACCGGCGGACGGGCGCGAGATCGGCCGCCAGGCCGACGATGGCACGGGCTTCGTGGCACGGCCGATGACCCGGGATGCCGTCGAGCGCGAGGTTCGCATGGATGCCGGTGAGCGTCTCGGCACGCGCGCGGTTCGCCGTATCCTCGACGCCGTCTGGACGATCGAGGAGCGGCCCGACCTCACCGGCCCGCTCCCGTCTCTGTCCTGAGCAGCGAGAAAGGGAGCGGCCGTTCCGCTCTCGGCCGGCCGGCGCAGCGGCTTCGCGTCCAGGCCGCGATCCCGTCGCCTCACCGACCCGCGTTCAACCATCTGGCGGGCCAACGGTATCGGCCGCATGGGCCTCGCGGGACCCGAGCGGCTTCGGCGGCCCGGTCGTGCTGTCGCGCGCGGTCTGACGTTCGATCTCGGCGTTCAACTTGGCCCCGAGAAGCACGATCACGACCGAGAACCAGATCCACGTCATGAATCCGATGCCCGCGCCGAGCGAGCCGTAGATCCTGTTGTAGCTGTCGAAGCTGGCCACGTACCACGAGAACGAGACCGAGGCGCAGACCCAGGAGACGGCCGCGGCGGCGCCGCCCCAACTCACCCAACGCCACTTGGCGTCGCGCCGACTGGGTCCGTACCGATACGTCACGGCCAGGCCCAGGCTCACGAGGATGAGCAGTCCCGGCCAGCGCACCAGACGCAGCAGAGCGTCCGTCAGGGCGCCCAGACCGAGCTGGTTGAGCGCGATCGGAAGGACGACGACCAAGCTGGTGGCTGTCAGGGCGAACAGGATGCCGCTGAGCGTGAACAGGAAGGTGGTGGCGTAGAAGCGCATCAGCGAACGCTTCTCGCGCTCCCGGTAGATCACGTTGAGCGCGTCGAAGAGGGCGCTCACCCCCGAATTCGCGCTCCAGAAGGCGATCAAGACGCTCACCAGCGAGGCTGTGCTGAGCGCACCGGTGCTCTGCTGGGCAACGCGTATCAGCTGGTCGGACAGGAGGTCGAGGACGCCGCTCGGCAGCACGCCCGCGAGGAGGCTCACGTGCTGGCTGATGGCGTGCGGGTCGGCAAACAGACTGTAGACCGACACGACGGTCGCGAGGGCCGGGAAAGTCGCCAACAGCGCGAAGAAGGCGACGCCGCCGGCCGTGGCGAGCACGCGATCGCGCGGGAACGAGTACACGACCCTGAAGAGGACGTCCTTCCATCCCACAGCCGGGATTTGGGCAGGATCATCTGCGGTTCGACCGCGCCCGGGTTCGCGCGCGCGGCTCTGGGCGAGGCTGAGGCTTCTCGGGTCGGGGCGGCGCGTGCTGACGGAGCGCCAATCGTCGCCCTCATCCTCGTCGTGGCTCTCGTCCGGGTTCACGCGGGATCCTGCGCGGCGGTCTACGCGGGCGCACGAGGCGCTGTCCGGGCGTGGTGCCAGCCGCGTCGGCCGTCTCGCCGCATCACGTGGCGCGGCTCGGCCTCGCGCCCATACCACCCGCTCCGGAGGCCTTTTGCAATCTCCGAGAGCGGCCATCCCCCGGGCGGCTCTCGTCCCGAGAACCGGCGCCGTTGCGGCTTCCGGCGCCACCGTGACCGATGCGCCGCGGTGATGGGAACCCCTGGCTGACGAGGCCGAGCGCGATTCGCGGCCCGAACGCGATCCCGCGTTGTCCGAGCCTGCGTTCTGAACCCGTCGAGCGTCGGGGATCGATCGTCACATGCCGAACATGCTCGTCGTCGGAGCATGCAGCGTGAAGGCATGGCCCTCATCGATCCAGCCGCTTCCGGCGTGACCTTGCTCGATGTAGCTGATCTCGTCGGCGCTGGAAGCGTAATAGTGGCGCCCGCTCTCGGTGTTGACGAACCGCTCGATGTTCAACGCGCCCGGTCCGGCGGCAGCCGAACTCGCGTAGGCGTCGAACGCAACGCCGTCATAGTGGTAGCCGGAGCCGTCCGAGAGAAGCCCGTCGCGCTCCGCGGTGCTGGTCGTGTAGAAGTGGTCGCCGGTCGTCGGGTTGGTGAATCGAAAGACGTCGTCGGTGGCCGACGACGACACCGGGGCGGCCCAGCCGACGCCCTGATAGGCATAACCCGACTGGGTGCTCTCCAGATGCGCGCGTTCTGCCGCGCTCGCCGTGTAGAAATGCTGCCCGGTGGCCGCGTCATAGAAGTGGAACACCGGCTCCAGCGCCGCGGGGGCGCCCGGATTAGCCTGATAGGCGCGCATGTAGTCGATGTTCATCTGCGCGGGAAACGGCGTCGTCGCGTCGGCGTCGCCCGGCCACGAGCCGCCGATGGCCAGGTTCGCGATCATGTACATGGGCTTGTCCAGACCGGCCGGCGTCGGTGTCCGGTAGATCTCCTGTCCGTCGAAGTAGAAGGTCAGCGTGTCCGGCTGCCAATCGACGCCGTACGTGTGGTAGCCGCCGCTCATGTCGGCGACGGCGGAGATACCCTGGCTCACGGTGTGGTTGCCGGGGGTCTGGCCGGGCGCCAGGCTGTGCACCGTGGTGTAGAGCGTGCCGGGATCGTGGCCGAGCATCTCCATCACGTCGATCTCGGGCGGCCAGGAACCGTCCTCCGGGAGCAACCAGAAGGCGGGCCAGAAGCCCTGACCGGCGGGTAGCTCGGCCCGCATCTCGAAGTAGCCGTAGGTCTGGCTGAAACTGTGGGAGGTATTGATCATCCCCGAGGTGTAGGGCTGCCCCCCCAGCTCCTGGAGGTGAGACGGGTCGGACGGCGCGGCGGTGATGCTGAGGATGCCGTCGTGAACGCTGAACGGGCTCGCGAGCGCGCTGCCGGCGGGCTGATCGGCGCGGACATACCATTGCTGCTCTTGATTGAAGGGGAGCGTTCCGGTCGACGTGACGTGGATGCTCCATTGCGGGCCGCCGGACGTGTCGAGACCCGCGGTGCCGTCCCAGAGCGTCAGCCTGTCGAAGTCCTCGCTGTACGTGAGGGTCGCTGTCTGGGCGAGATTGCTCGGATCGATACCCACGGGTCACCTGCACAGTCGCCGCACGCACCGGAGCGGTTGTACCGGATTGTACAATCATAAGCTGTAATACGGGAACCGTGGGCCGGTTCCGGCCGTGATGGCGCGCACGGTTTCGGGGACGGCACGGCACGCGGGGTGCCGCTGTCGCTGCGCGCGGAGCGACGGCGCGCGCGGGTTCTGTGCGGCGATACTCTGCGTTGGATGAGGCGCCGGCTCGGGCCTCAGGGCGACAGGCGTCCCGCCCGTTTGAAGCGAGCACGCGTATGACCCCGCCCACCTCCAGTATCAGATCGCTTCGGAGACGGCTCGCAGGAGTCAAAGGCTTCGTTGAGGAGGCGGGCAGTCTCGGGCTGAGGCCGAAAGTCGAGAGGGTCGGCCGGCTCCGTCCATCGGCCTTCCGAAAGGCAGCGCGCAGCAACGGGAGGCCCCGGCTCGGTAATCACTACTGACGCGCGCTTTTGCAACCCAAAATTGTACTGCCGGTTACGCATCAAAACCGGAGGTGCTCATGACGTCGTCCTCGCTCGCCGCGCTCAACCCGTCGTCACGCTCGCTCGAATGGCTCGTCGGGTCGAGCGCACTGTTGTCCTCCACCGCACTCTCGACCGGGCAGCTGACGAGCCTCGGCCCGATTGCCTCCCTCGTCGAGAGTGCCGTCGATGTCGGCGCCGCGGACGAGGGTGGGTCGCTGCTCCCCGACGCGCTGACGGACACCGCCAACCGGATCGTCCTCGACACGCATGCCCAGCTCGAGGACACGGGTCATCAGATCGCGGCGCTGAACGGTCCGCTCCACGGGCTGACTCATCTCGGCGAGACGATCGGGCTCGGTCATATCGGCGAGCGCGGCAACCTGATCACGGATCTGTCTGGCGCCGTCGCCAACCCGACCGAGAGCGGCGCCGTCGTTCCGGTGCTGAGCGATGCCGGCCAGGCCGCCGAGGCTGCCGGAACCTTGCTGAATACCGTCACGGCACTGCCCGTGGCCGGCAACGGGCTCGTCGGCTCCGGCGGCACGCTGGCGCCGGTGACGGGGATCCTCAACCAAGCCGTCCTCGACCTGCACACGACGCTCGAGGATGCCGGCCACCAGATCCCGGTGCTCAACGCGCCGATTCACGCCCTCACCGGCCTCGGCGAGACGGTCGGCCTCGGTCACATCGGCGCGGCAGGCAATCTCCTGACGGACACGCTCGCCGTGCCGGGATCGATTCTGAGTGGCGGCGGCCTCGCCTCGGCCAGTCCGGTCCTCACGGATCTCGGTCCCGTTCTCGGAGCGACCGACACGCTGATCACCGCCGTCACAGGCACCGCGACCGCCGGCGGCCTGCTCGCGCCGGGCGGCCTTCTCGCCCCGATCACGAACCTCGCGAACACCGCCGTCCTCGACGTCCACATGACCCTCGAGAACCTCGGGCACGAGATCCCGCTGCTGAACGGGGCCGTCCACGGCCTGACCAATCTCGGCGAGACCCTCGGCCTCGGCCATCTGGGCGAGGCCGGAAACCTGCTGACCGACGCCGCGGCCCTGCCCGGTGCCCTCCTGGGCGGCCAGGGGCTCGGGGCGCTGTCCCCATCCTCGGCGATGTCGGCGCGGTGGCCGGCGCTGCCGGCGGCCTGCTCGGCGGCGTCACCGGCATCGTCGGCGACCTGGGGGGTGCGGGAGCGCCGGGCACGGGGAGTCTCCTCGCCCCCGTCACCGCCGCGGTCGACGGCCTGCTCGGCGGCGTGACCGGCGGCGCCCTGGACGGAACCGGGGCTCTGCTCGGGCCGAACGCACCGCTGCAGCCGGTGGGCAATGTCGCCAACACCGTGATCGACGCCGTTCACGCGACGCTGGAGCAGGTCGGACACGATGTGCCGATCCTCAACGACCCGCTCCATGCGGTGATCGCGCTGGGCAACACGGTCGGGTTGGGTGAACTCGGCGACACCCACAATCTGCTCACCGACACCATCAACCTGTCCGGCGCGATCCTGACCGGAAACGGGCCTGGCGGCGTGGCTCAGGTCGCCGACGATCTCGGGCACGTGGCGGACGCGCTGGGCGGCGTTGTCGGCGCGGCGACCGGTCTCCTCGACACGGCCGGCGGCGGTCTCGGAGCCGGCCTGCCGAGCGGTGGCCTCCTGGCACCGGTCACCTCCGCGCTCGGCGGCCCCACGGGTGGCCAGGGTACCGGTGCCGTCGACGGTCTCCTGGGCGGCCTGAACGGCGGCACGGGCTCCGGCGTGACCGGTGCGCTCCTCGGGACGGACGCGCCGCTGCAGCCGGTCGGGGATGTCGCCAATACGCTGATCGACGGCGTCCATGCCGGCCTGGAACAGGTCGGCCACGCTGTGCCGGCCCTGAACGACCCGCTCCACGCCGTGATCAATCTCGGAACCGCGGTCGGCTTGGGAGAACTCGGCGAGTCGAGCAATCTCGTGACCGATGTCGTCAACCTGCCGGGCGCGGTGCTGGCCGGCGACGGGGCACCCGCGGTGGCGCAGGTGGCGAGCGACGTCGGATCCGTGACCGGTGCGGTCGGCAGCGTGCTGGGTTCGGTCGCGGGAATCCTTCCTGCAGCCGGCGGGGACGGTCACCAGACCGGCACTCCGGTCGACGGCGGCGTCGCGGCCGTCACCACGGTCCTGGGCGGGGGCGATGCCGGTGCGGCGGGCGGCGCCGTCGGGAGCCTGCTCGGCGATCTCACCGGCGGCCCATCGGGTGAGGCGGGAGCCGGGACCCACCCGTTGATCGACGTGTCGGCGGGGCCGACCACCGCGACCCCAGTCGCGGACGTCGCCGTGCTCACGCCCTCCGCCGATCCGGCGCACGCCGTCGAGGTGAGCGCGATCGCGGTGAGTGCCGATCAGCCGAGTTTGGCCACGGCGAACCTGCTCGGCAGCGACAGCATCCACCTGCCGCAGACCGGCGGCGGCGCCGATTCCCTCGTCGGCCACCTCGTGGACGCGGTGTCGGCGACATCCGCCGCGCCGGCCGGGGCGGGTGCCGCTCAGGGCGTCAGCGTCGATCTCGGCATCGCCACGATCGATCTCGGCGGCCACGCCGAGGTTCAGCACGCGGACCCGACTCCCCACGCGGCCACGAGCGGCCTGCATCTGCTCGGCCTGTGAGATCCGGCCCCGCCGCTTCCGCGGCGGGGCCGTCCCGACGCTGCGGCCCGCGTCGCGTCGGCCTGAACCGCTTCGCTGACCTGCAAAGCCGAGGGATCGATCTGTGACCGACGAACGCGTGTTGCGTGTCGCGAGGCGCCGGGAGTTCTGGTCCGCGGTTCGGGCCGGACGCACGTGCCTGATCACCGTGATGATCATCAGCGGTCTCATCAACCTGCTGATGCTCACGGCCCCGATCTTCATGCTGCAGGTCTACGACCGGGTGCTGCCGAGCCGGAGCATCGCGACGCTCGTCGGTCTCGCCGGCATCACGCTGATGCTGCTCGTGATCCAGAGCATCTTCGAGATCTTCCGGGCCCGCATCCTGGCGCGCTTCGGTCGCCTCGTCGACGAGCGCCTGGGGCCGCGGATCTTCCGGGCCCTGCTGGCCCGCGGCGCCGAGATGCCGCGCGGCGACGACGGACCCCAGGCCCTGCGCGATCTCGATACCGTCCGCGGCTTCGTGTCGAGCATGGCGGTCAGCGCCTTCTTCGACCTGCCCTGGGTGCCGCTCTACGTCGCGGTCTGCTTCCTGTTCCATCCCTGGCTCGGCGCGGCGGTGGCCGGGGGCGCCCTGTTCCTGTGCGTGCTGACGGTCCTCACGGACTGGGCCTCGTCCACCTCCACTCAGGAAGCCGTCCGGACGGCCGGTGACCGCCGGTCCTTCACCGACATGGCGCACCGGACGGCACCGCTGCTCTCGGCCCTCGGGATGCGGTCCCGCATGGCGGAACTCTGGCAGGTCCGGTCCCGGCGGAACCTCGACGTCGCGGCGTACGGGAACGATCTGGCCATCGGCTTCGGCACGACGGCACGCCTGCTGCGCACGGTGCTGCAATCCAGCATCCTCGGTCTGGGAGCCTTCCTGGTGGTGCGCGAGGAGGCGACGGCCGGCGTGATGCTGGCCGCCACGATCCTGTCCGCCCGCGCCCTCGCGCCGGTCGACCTGGCGATCGCCAACTGGAAGTCGTTCTCGGGCGCCCGACAGGCCTGGGGCCGCCTCGTCGCGTTCCTGCCCCGGCGGGAGCCCGCCGCCCTCACGCCGCTCCCGGCGCCGCGGGAGAGCGTCCGCGTGACGGCCCTGTCGATCGCGGCGCCCGGAACCGACACCCTGGTGCTCCACGACGTCAACGTCGCCCTCGCCCCCGGCAGCGCCCTCGGCGTGATCGGGGCCAGCGGCTCCGGCAAGTCCACCTTCGCCCGTGCCCTCGTCGGGCTGGCGCGCCCGAGTCGCGGCGTGATCCGCCTCGACGGCGCGTCGATCGATCAGTGGGACTCCGATGCCCTCGGGCGCGCGGTCGGCTACCTGCCGCAGGACATCGAGATGTTCGACGGCACGATCGCCGAGAACATCACGCGCTTCGATCCCGAGCCCAACCCCGAGGCCCTGCTCGCGGCCGCCCAGGCCGCCGGCGTGCACGAGGTCGTGCTCCGCCTGCCGGGCGGCTACGATGCCCGCGTCGGTTCCGGCGGCCTGGGCCTCTCCGGCGGTCAGCGGCAGCGGATCGCGCTCGCGCGGGCGCTCTACGGCGATCCCTTCCTCGTGGTCCTCGACGAGCCGAACTCGAATCTCGACGTCGACGGCGACCGCGCCCTGTCGGCCGCCGTGCAGGGCGTGCGCGCCCGCGGCGGCATCGTGGTGGTGATCGCCCACCGGCCCAGTGCCCTGGCGGCGGTCGATCGCATCCTGGTCCTGGGGGAGGGGCGCGTGCAGCTGCACGGTCCGCGCGACGACGTTCTGTCGAAGCTCAATGCCCTGACGCGACGGACGCCCACGAGGGTTGCATGACGACGGGTCACACGCCTATCGGGCCGGGGGCGGATCCGACCCGCGAGACGCGGCGCTCCTTGCGGCGGCACGTCGCCGGCGTCGTCGCCGTGATCGTCGTCGCCACGGGCGCGGGAGCCTGGACGGCGGCGACCGAGTTGTCCGGCGCCATCATCGCCACGGGGTCGCTGGTCGTCGAGAGCAACATCAAGAAGGTCCAGCATCCGACCGGCGGCGTCGTCGCCGAACTGCCGATCCAGGAGGGTGCGCGCGTCCAGGCGGGCGACCTGCTGGTGCGCCTGGACGCGACCACCGCCCGGGCCACCTACGACAGCGTCACCAAGAGCCTGTGGGAGATCGCGGCGCGCAACGCCCGACTGGAGGCGGAACGCGACGGCCGCGACAGCCTCGCCATCGCCCCCGAGCTCGAGGGAGCCGGACCGGAAGTGGCCCGGATCGTCGACGGCGAGCGCAAGCTGTTCCGCTTCCGACGGGACGCGCTCCAGGGCCAGAAGGCGCAGCTTCGCGAGCGGATCGGTCAGCTGAACGAGGAGATCAAAGGTCTGGCCGAGCAGGCCGCCGCCAAGGAGCAGGAGACCGCGATCATCGGGCGGGAATACGAGGGCGTCGAGGATCTCTGGAAGAAGAACCTCATCCAGCTGACCCGGCTCACGAGCCTCCAGCGCGACATGTCCCGCCTGAAGGGTGAGCGCGGCGTCCTCGTCGCGAACATCGCGCAGACCAAGGGCAAGGTCTCGGAGACCGAGCTTCAGATCATCCAGCTGGAGCAGAATCTGCGCAGCGACGTCGCCAAGGAACTGGCCGAGAACCGCGCGAAGGCCGCGACGCTGACCGAGCAGAGGATCACGGCCTTCGACCAGCTGCAGCGCATCGAGATCCGCGCGCCGCAGACCGGCTACGTGCACGAACTCGCGGTCCACACCCGTGGCGGCGTGATCTCCCCGGGCGAGCAGATCATGCTGATCGTGCCGAATGCGGACTCGCTCGTCGCGGAGGTTCGGGTCGCGCCGCAAGACATCGATCGGCTGCAGACCGGCCAAGCCGCCGGACTTCGCTTCCCGAGCTTCGACCAGCGCACAACGCCGGAACTGAACGGCCGGGTCGTCCGGATCGCCGCGGACGTGAGCGAAGACAAGCGGACCGGCAGCTTCTACTATCTTGTTCGCCTGGGCGTGACGAAGGAGGAGTTGAATCGGCTGGACGGGGCCAAGTTGATGCCCGGCATGCCGGTAGAGGCCTTCATCCGAACTGCCGACCGAACCGTTCTCTCCTACCTCACGAAGCCGCTCGTCGATCAGGCCCGACGCGCTTTTCGTGAGAAATGAGGCTCTCCGACTCCCCCGCGAAACGCGTGTCCCCGATCCGGTCGAAGGCTCCCGCCACGCCCTCCAGGATCAGCTCCGTGCCGTAGCTCCGGCGCGTCGTCGCCTCCGGATTGATGGCGACACCGCTCTCGACCCAGCCCCAGGCCCGTCGCCGGCATCCGCGCCGGTCGAGGACGACTCCCAGGTCGCGTCGAGTCGGCCGGTCTCGACCGTCAGCGCACCGGACTCCACCGCATCGGTGGTCAGCTCGTGCAGGGCCAGGGCGAAGCTCTGGATCTGCCGCGCCTTCCGAGAGACCCGCGGTCCCGCAATCGTCGGTCGGTCCCGGGCTCCGCTCGCGTGCGCCGCCACCTCAGCCCTGATCAGCGCTCCGACCTCGACGGTATCGCCCCCCGCATGGCTGAGCAGGGCCCGCGCCCGGCTGAGCGCCCGCAGCCCTCCTCGAACGCCACGACCGGACCGCCCTGTCTCACCGTGCGGCAAGGATTGGGCAGGCTGCTGCGGACGTCCTGATCTGACGGCGGCGACGGTTCGAGGCGTCGGAACGGGTGCCGCACCGGCGACGGCCGTCGTTGGTACACCGGCCGCCGCATCGAGGCGGAGGCGGCCGTCGCGAAGGTGAACATTGCCTCGACCCTGGCCTGCCCGCGCCATGCGCCCCGCGTCCAGCGCGTTGCCGGGACGGTCTCGCGAGCATGAAGCCGTGGATGGTCGCCCCGATCACGCGCCGCCGATCCGCTCGAGACGACCTATCTCCGTCGCCACACCGCGTTCTCGTCGATCCTCAGGAGCAGCGTGACCGGCACGAGACCGATCATCACGATGAGAACTGCGGCGACGGCGCCATCCTCGTACGTGCCGCGCGCCGCCTCGCCGTAGAGAAACGTGCTCAATGTCTCGACGTTGAGAGGGCGCAGGAGCAGCGTCACCGGCAGCTCCTTGGCGATGTCGACGAACGCCAGCAGCCCGCCGCTCAGCATCGCGGGCCAGGCCAGCGGGATCTGCACGGTGGCGAGCGTGGCGAGCCGCCCGCGCCCCAGGACCCGGGCCGCGTCCGATATGGTGTGCGGGATCCGCGCCAGGCCGGCCTCGCTGGCGCCCACCGTCACGGTCAGGAAGCGCAGAGCGTAGGCGATGACCAGGGCTGCGCCCGTCCCAAGCCCCACCGAGACGGTGGCGAAGCCCGCCTCGAGCAACCCGGAATCGATCAGCGCCAGGGGGCCGAGCAACCCCACCGCCAGCACGGTGCCGGGCATGGCATAGCCGAGCCCCGCCGCGCGAATCAGCGCGCGCCCGGCGCGGGCGCTCAACAGGAACGGCGCCGCCGCCACCAGCAGGCCGACCACCACCGTCACCCCCGTCGCGAGGCTCGCGTAGAGGATCGTGTTGCCGGTCTGGACCGCCAGCGTGTCGGGCCACCCCCCGCCCGCGACCCGCCGCCATGCCTCGCAGGCGAGGTGGCCCGCAGGCAGCAGAAAGCCGAGGACGACCGGCGTCGCGCCGAGGGCCACGGCGGTTCCGGCGCGCCAGCCGGAGAGCCGACGCCGCGTGACCGCCGCGTTCCGGCGGGCGCTGCCGGCATAGCCGCGCCCGCCCCGGGCCAGCCGCTCCAGGCCGACGAGGGCGACGACGCAGGCGAGCATCACCAGCGCGATCTGCGCCGCGCCGGGTAGATCGGAGCGGTTCACCCAAGTCGCGTAGACCTGTACGGTCAAGGTGCGCACGCCCAGGAACTCGGCAGCACCGACATCGTTCAGCGCCTCCATCAGGGCGAGGCCGGTGCCGAGCGCCACCGCCGGGCGGGCAAGCGGGAGGGCGACCCGCAGGAAGCTGCGGAACGGCCCGGCGCCGAGCACCCGCGCGGCCTCCAGCAACGTGCCCGCCTGCATCAGGAACAGCGCCCGCGTCGGCAGGTAGACGTACGGGTACAGGACGAAGCCGAGGAGCAGGATGCAGCCCGGTAGCGAGCGCAGGTCCGGCAGGGGCAGGTCGCGGGGGCTCGACAGGCCGAGCAGGCTCCGCAGCCCGGCCTGAAGCGGCCCGAGGGGATGCGACAGGTCGAGATAGGCGTAGGCCACGACATAGGTCGGCATCGCCAGCGGCAGAAGCAGCGCGCCTTCTAGGACGCGGCGGCCGGGAAAGTCGAAGGCCGAGACCAGCCACGCGGCCCCGGTCCCGAGCCCGATCACCAGGAGGCCGACGCCCGCCAGCAGGAGGGCGGTGTCCCGGATCGCCTGCGGCAACACGTAGGCGGCCAGATGCGGCCAGAGTTCGCTGCCGCCACCGAGGGCCGCGATCCCCAGGGAGATGACCGGCGAGAGCAGCAACGCCGCCAGCGCCGCCGCGCCCGCCCAGCCGAGACCGCGCGTCGCCGCCATCCTCGTCCGCACGGGCTCAGTTGTCGAAACCGACCTTGTCGACGAGCAGGCTCGCCGCCTTGCGGTTGCGGGCGATCTCTAGCAGCGGCGTCTGATCGATCGTCAGGGTGCCGAGGCTCGCGAGCAGCGGGTCGATCGCGGCGCCGGCCTTCACGGGATACTCGTAGTCGGCGTTGGCGTAGACCGCCTGCGCCTCGTCGGAGACGAGATATTCGAGGAGCTTCACCGCCTCCTCGCGATTGGGCGCCGCCTTGGCGACGACGGCGCCCGAGACGTTCACATGGGTGCCGCCGCCCTCGAAGGTCGGGAGCACGACCTTGATCGCCTTGCCCCATTTCTGCTGGTCCGGTCCGCCGCGCCCCGAGCGCATCAGCCCGACATAGTAGGAATTCCCGAGACCGACCTCGCAGAGGTCGGCGGCGATGTCCCGGGCCACGTCGCGGTCACCGCCCGCCGCCTTCCGGGCGAGATTGGCCTTCAGCCCGCGCAGCCACGCTTCGGTCTTCTCCGCGCCGTGGCGGACGAGGAAGGCCGAGATCAGGGCGGTGTTGTAGGGGTGCTGTCCCGAGCGCAGGCACACCTTTCCCGTCCACTGCGGATCGGCGAGGGACTCGTAGGTCGCGGCGGTGAGGCCCGAGAGAGTCTCGTCGGCGTAAAGCACGCGGGCGCGCATCGAGAGGGCGAACCACCGGCCTTCGGCGTCGCGCAGGGGCGCGGGCACCGCCGCCTCCAGCGCGGGCGAGCGCACCGGCTGGGCGAGATCGCGGTCCACGAGTTCGATCAGGTTGCCGATATCGACCGTCATGAGGATGTCGGCGGAGGAGCGGGCACCCTCGGCGGCGACGCGCTCGGCGAGGCCCTTCTCCACGAAGACGGTGTTGACCTTGACGCCGCTCTTGGCGGTGTAGGCTTCGAGCAGGGGGCGGATCAGGCCCGGTTCCCGCGTCGTGTAGAGGTTCACCTCCGCCGCGTGGGCAGTCACGCCGAGGCCGAGCGAAAGGACGAGGCCAGACCAGGCGAACTTTCCGGAGAGAGACGACACGGCAAAACCCCCTTCATCAAACGATGCGTAGGGCGGTATACGTGTAATCATTATATCGCAAGAAAGTTTTGTTTTTAAATATTCTAATTCAGTGCAGGCTCGTCTTCGCTGGCGCCTGCTGCAGGGAAGATGTGAGCCTGTTCCGGCACAAGGTGAATGCCGACCTCGTCTCCGGGAACGGCCGCCGGCGGGAGGTGCAGGCGCAGCGGCGCGTCGAGGCCGGTCACCGCGAGATCCAGGCGCAGGCGCGGTCCCGCGAAGGTGCGGCCGAGGACGGAGGCGCGCACCCCGTTCCCCGCCGGTCCGCGCGAGGCCTTCAGACGGATCGCCTCCGGGCGAAGGCACACCGTCACATCCCCGTCCGGCAGGGCGGCAGGCCGGGGCAGCGGACCGAGCGGCGTCGCGATGCGGTCGGCCGCCGCCCGGCCCGGAATCTCGATGATCTCGCCGAGCGCCCTGGCGGCGAAGGGCGTCTCCGGCGCGCCGTAGATCGCCTCGGGCGTGCCGGATTGGACGATCCGGCCGCGGTGGATCAGGACGATGCGGTTCGCGAAGGCCACGGCCTCCGCAGCGTCGTGGGTCACGAGGAGCGCGCCGGTCCGGTCCCGGCGCAGGACGGCGAGGGTGTCGGCGCGAACGCGATCGCGGTTGCCGGCATCGAGGTTCGAGAACGGCTCGTCGAGGAGCAGGACCCGCGGGCGCGGTGCCAGGGCGCGGGCGAGCGCCACCCGCTGCGCTTCGCCGCCCGACAGGGTGCCCGGATAGCTGTCGGCCCGGTGCGCCAAGCCCACCTGCTCGAGCCGCTCGCGGGCGACGCGCTCCGCCCCCGCGCCACCGAGATGGGCGAGGCCGAAGCGAACATTGGCGAGCACGGTGAGATGGGGAAACAGCGCGTAGTCCTGGAACATGAGCCCGACGCCGCGGGTCGCGGGCGACTCGTTGCGGCCGCGGCCGGCGACGCGCCGGCCGCCGATGGCGATCTCGCCCGCGTCCGGCGCGTCCAGGCCGGCGATGAGCCGCAGCAGCGTGCTCTTCCCGCAGCCGGAGGCGCCGAGCACCGCCACGATCTCGCCCGGCTCGAGGGTCAACGAGACGCGGTCCAGGGCGAGCGTCCGGCCGAACCGCCGGCTCACGCCCGAGACCACCAGCCGCGAGGCGGCGGGACGGGAGGCAGTGTCGAGCGTCGGAACCGTGCGTCGTCGAAACAAGGATGGGCAATCCCGGAGGCGGGCCTTGCAGGAGAACGGCCGACACCGTCCTTCTCATCCAGCAGTGGTCATGGCGCTCAGCTCAGGCTGACGAACCGCCTGCGACCACCTCTCCGGACAACGTCTCCGGAGCGGATGAGCCCCTTCCGGCAAGCTTCGACGGGCGCCGATGCGCCGCCGGGCGTCGCCGTCGGGTGGAGGTCGAGCCGACGGCTTCCGGGGTGCGGGACGCCGATCGCTGTCATCGTGGGCCGACGGACTCGTTCTCGAGAACGATGATGGATCGAGAACGCGACCGGCCTCTCGGCACCGGGGCTGGCGGGGGTTCACGGCCTGAGCCGGAACAGAGCCTCCGATCAGGAGGGGCTTCGGCCCACCTAGACCGGGCCAGCCATCGTCGACGCCGCGACGCGTGGCATCGACGCAGGGCAGGGCAGGGCAGGGTAGGGCGCCGCGCGATCCCGATAGGATTCGAATATCGCGAAAGCCGTGCCGAGCCCGCGCGGAGGTCCTGGAAACGGCCGGGCGGGGTGGAGAGCGGTTCAGCAGCTCGCGGTGGGATCGGGATCCGCCGCCCCGCACACTCAGGAGCGGCCCTGGCGGTGCCGATGGGCTGCGATGTCCGTCAAACAGCCATCCGGCCGGCCTGGCATGCCGCGGCCCTTCTCAGCGCGGAGCGGACAACGAGGATGTGCCCGGGCATGATGGCCGCGAGATAGGCGTGTCCGAGGCGGTTACGGCAGCGGACGACCGTGGTGGCGACGAGGTCCTCCCGCCCGTCCGGGCGCTGGCTGAGAAGAAGCGACAGGCGAAAATCGAGGTGGCGGTCGTCCTCTCCCAGGACGATCTCGCGCTCAGACCGAGAGAGTACCGGAAAGAAGTCGATCCGGTCCCGGCCGTCGGCCTTGAGGCGGACCCTCATCGCCCCCGACGTCTCAACCCCGAAGAGGCGCACAGCCGCGTCGCGCAGTGCCATGGCTGCCGTGATCCAGGGGGCCGGGTTCAAGAGCGCTTCTTGAGCCAGCCTTGACAGGTCATGCGGCCCCGGCCCGGGCAGCGTCACCGCGAAGGCGTCCACGAGATCCGCGCCCGGATACCGAGAGGCCACCGCGCACTCGGCCGGCGGCATCATCGAGCGAACGTGGGACAAGCGCTCAGCTGGCCTGTGTCCTGACGCGCCCAACACCGGCGAGACGGCGCAACGAGCGGCGCTGACAGCGGCGTAGCGCGACGGCAAAGCTGATTCCGACCCGTCCGCTTCTGGCCTCTGGCGCCCAGAAGCAGATGGGGTGGATGGCTCCCGCTCCGACTGACGGCGTCTCGATGCCAAGATGTGGTTGCTGTCAAAGCAGCAGCCACGCTCATGCAGGAGCCATCC
>JGI24972J35695_100282_pt1 | contig 15491 bp, 8 predicted proteins | sample AntDryMetagUQ493_FD_35695 | JGI IMG/M metagenome (IMG submission 35695)
CACCAGCGGCGGGCCGCGCGTCAGCACGCCGGGCGCGCCCGCCGGCAGCAGCTCGGGCAACGCCGCCACGGGCAGCGGAGCGGCGCCCAGCGGGCGGTAGCTCCGCCGACGCGTCCTGTCCGGGCGCGTCGGTGCGTCGGGCTTGCCCGGCTCCCGGCGCGCCCCTCCGGGTCCGGGCTCGCCTGCGGCGCACCGGGAGGACGCTGCGCGAACGGGTCGAGAGCGCCGGGGCGGGCGTCAGCCGCCCAGCCCGCCCACGCACAGGTACTTGGTGTTGAGGTAATCCTCGATGCCCTGGTACGAGCCCTCGCGGCCGAGGCCGGATTCCTTCACGCCGCCGAAGGGCGCCACCTCGGTGGTGATGATCCCCTCGTTGATCCCCACCATGCCGTATTCCAGCGCCTCCGCGACCCGGAAGGTCCGGCCGAGGTCGCGGGTGTAGAAGTAGCAGGCGAGCCCGTACTCGGTGTCGTTGGCCATGCGGATCGCCTCCGCCTCGTCGCGGAAGCGGAACAGCGGCGCCAGCGGCCCGAAGGTCTCCTCCCGGGCCACCGCCATGGCGGGCGTGGCGCCGGTGATCACCGTCGGCTCGAAGAACTGGCCGCCGAGCGCGTGGCGGTGGCCGCCCGCCACCACGCGGGCGCCCTTCTCGACGGCGTCGCGGATATGGGCCTCGGTCTTCTCCACCGCGGCCATGTCGATCAGCGGCCCCTGGGCGACGCCGTCCTCGACGCCGTTGCCGACCTTCAGGCGGTTGGCCGCCTCGGCCATCTTCTCCGCGAAGGCGTCGTAGATCCCGTCCTGCACCAGGAACCGGTTGGTGCAGATGCAGGTCTGGCCGGAATTGCGGTACTTGGCGAGCATCGCGCCGGCGACCGCCCGGTCGAGATCGGCGTCGTCGAACACGATGAACGGCGCGTTGCCGCCCAGCTCCATCGAGACCTTCTTCACCGTGCCGGCTGCCTGCTCCAGCAGCACCTTGCCGACCTCGGTGGAGCCGGTGAACGTGATCTTCTTGACGAGCGGGTTGCCGGTCATCTCGCCGCCGATGGCGCGGGCCGAGCCCGTCAGGATGCTCACAACCCCGGCCGGGAAGCCGGCGCGCTCGCACAGCACGCCCCAGGCGAGGCCCGAGAGCGGGGTCTGCGAGGCGGGCTTGATCACGATCGGGCAGCCGGCGGCGAGCGCCGGGGCGATCTTGCGGGCGATCATCGAGGACGGGAAGTTCCACGGCGTGATCGCCGCCACCACGCCGACCGGCTCCTTGGTGACGAGGATCTTGCGGTCGCCCCAGGGGGAGGGGACCACGTCGCCGTAGACGCGGCGCGCCTCTTCGGCGAACCACAGCACGTAGGCGGCCGACATGGCGACCTCGCCGCGGGACTCGGTCAGCGACTTGCCCTGCTCGGCGGTGAGGATCTGCGCCAGATCCTCCTGATGCTCGGTGACGAGCGCCGCGAGCTTGCGCAGCAGCACGGCGCGCTCGTTGGCGGTCTTGGCGCGCCACGCCGGGTAGGCCTCGTGCGCCGCCTTGATCGCCTGGCGGGTCTCGTCGGCGCCGGCATTCGGCACCTTGGCGATCAGCGCGCCGGTCGCCGGGTTGGTGACGTCGATGCTGCCGGAGCCGGCCTTCGACCATGCGCCGCCGATCAGGCAGGCATCGACCAGCAGGGCGCGGTCCTTCAGGGAGGGGGTCTCGAACTCAGGCATCCAACGGTTCCTTCGGCGGCCGCGGCATGTCGGTCTGGGACATGCCGGGCCGGGGCTTGAGAGGCACGCTCTGGGCCGTATTCCTCGCCTGCGCCTCGGCTCTTGTCTCGAAGACATGGGGAGCCAGGTCGCGGCTCGCCAACGAGGCGCCGAGTTTCAATCGCAAGAACGCGCTGGTGGTATACCGGGACGCGGTCTCGTAATAGCGGTTTTCGAGATAGGCGATCGCCGAGAAGTACGCGTCGCTCACCGTCGGGTCGATCTCGAACCCGTCGTAGTTGGCGATCAGGTGGACCTTCCGGCCGATCTCCTGGCAGGCGCGCTCGTATTCGCGGCGCACCAGCTCGACGTCGTCGATGGTCCGGACCTGGAAACCCTCGAGGTTCGAGAACAGGATGTTGCGCTCCGGGTCGTAGCTGATCCGCTCCGACAGCGAGAGGCCCAGCAGCCAGGGCTCCAGCGCCATCACGGACTCGCGGAACAGGCGCGGATCCATCGGCCGCGGATCCTGCACGATCGGGGTGAAGCCCATCTGCCCGAGGATGTCGCGCGCGATGTCGATGCCCGGCGCGACCTCGACCAGCTCCATGCCGGCCCGGGTCCGGCGGAACACGCAGCGCTCGGTCACGTAGAGCACCGGCTGGCCGCGCTCGGCCGCGTAGGCCCCCGAGAAGGTCACCTGCTCCACCGCGGCGATGAATTTCCGCGAGCGCCCCTCGCTGAGGATCCGGATGCCGCCGTCCTCGACCGCCACCTTGAGGCCGTCGGCCGTGAAGGTGCCGGCGAAGACGAGGCTCTTGGCGTTCTGCGAGATGTTGATGAACCCGCCCGCGCCCGCGAGCCGCGTGCCGAAGCGGCTGACGTTGACGTTGCCCTCGGCGTCGCACTGGGCGAGGCCCAGGCAGGCGAGATCGAGGCCGCCGCCGTCGTAGAAGTCGAACTGCTGGTTCTGGTGCAGCACGGCGGCCGGGTTCAGGGCGGCGCCGAAATCCAGCCCGCCCTGCGGCAGGCCGCCGATCACGCCGGGCTCGGCGGTCAGCGTCAGGTATTTCAGCACCCGCTCCTCGGCGGCGACCGCCGCGACGCCCTCGGGCATGCCGATGCCGAGATTGACCACGCCGCCGGGCGGCAGCTCGAAGGCGCAGCGCCGGGCGATGACCTTGCGGGTATCGAGCGCCATCGGGGCGATCCGGTCGAGCGGCACCCGCTGGCGGCCCGTGAAGGCGTGGTTGTACGGCGTGCCGTAGGTCTGGCGGTGGTTCTCGGGACTGCTGAGCACCACGCAGTCGACCAGCACGCCGGGCACCTGCACCTCCCGCGGGTTGAGGGAGCCGGCCTCGGCGAGCCGCTCCACCTGGGCGATGACGAAGCCGCCGGAATTCTTCGCCGCCATGGCGGCGGCGAGGTTGTCGAGGGTGAGCGCCTCGCGCTCCATGGTGATGTTGCCGGCGGGGTCGGCCGTGGTCCCGCGGATCAGCGCGACGTTGACCGGGAAGGCCTTGTAGTGGAGCCAGGTCTCGCCGCCGAGCTCGACCACGCTGACGAGGTCCTCCCGGGTCACGGCGTTGAGCTTGCCGCCCTCCAGCCGCGGGTCGACGAAGGTGCGCAAGCCCACCTTGGTGATGTGGCCGGGGGTGTGGGCGGCGATCTCCCGGTAGAGGTGCGAGACCACGCCGAGCGGCAGGTTGTAGGCCTCGATCGCGCCCGCCACCGCCATGGCGCCGAGCTTCGGCACGAGCGCCCAGTGGCCGCCGACGACGCGGCGGACGAGGCCCGGGATCGCCAGGCGGTTGAGGCCGCGCTCCTTGCCGTCGCCGGGGGCGGCGGCGAACATCAGACCGAGCCCGTGCGGGCCGGCGCCGGATTCGAAGCGGCGGGCGAGCGCCAGGATCAGCTCGTCGGGCGTGCCGATCCCGACGAAGCCCGACACCGCGACCATGTCGCCGTCCTGCAGGATGGCGGCGGCCTCGTCGGCGCTGACGATCTTGTTCTTCAGGCTGCCCATGCGGTGCTCCCCCGAGACTGCACGCTACCCCCGCTCGCCGAGCCAGTCGGCGATGCCGGAGCCCAGCAGCTTCTGTGCCTTCCCGCCCACGAACACGCCGACATGACCGCCGGGCAGACCCATCTCGGTGTAGTCGGTGGTGCCGATCTTATCCTTCAGCGCCTGCGAGGTGGCGGGCGGGATGATGTGGTCGTCCTGGGCGAAGACGTTCAGCACCGGGCAGGTGATGGCCTTCAGCTCCACCCGCCGGCCGCCGAGCTCGAAGGCGCTCTCGACCAGCTTGTTGTCCTGGTAGAGGTCCTTCAGCCACTGCTTGGCGGCCTCGCCGGGATGGTCCGGACGGTCGGCGATCCACTTCTCCATGCGGAGGAAGTTCAGGAACTTCTTCCTGTCATCGAGGGCGTCGAGCAGGTCGAGGTTGTACTTCGTCATGGTCCGCATCGGCGTCATCATCGAGAACACCGAGCCCATGAAGGCGCCGGGCAGGGAGCCCTGCGCCTCGATCAGCCGGTCGACATCCTCGGGCGTCAGCGAGCGCGTCCAGACGTTGATGAAGCCGTGGCCGGCCCGGTTCTCCCGCGTGTCGGCGTGGAAGTCGATCGGCGTGATGGTCAGCGCCATCGCGTTGACGGTCTCGGGGTAGAGCGCCGCGTAGCAGGTGGTGAAGACGCCGCCCTCGCAGATGCCGAGCAGGCTGATCCTCTCCCGCCCGGCCGCCTCCTGGATGAAGGCGACGCATTCGGCGAGGTAGCCGTCCACGTAGTCGTCGATGGTGACGTAGCGGTCGGCCCGGCCCGGATTGCCCCAGTCGACCACGTAGAGGTCGAGGCCGAGATTCAGCAGGTTGCGGACCAGCGAGCGGTCCTCCTGCAGGTCGGCCATCGTGTAGCGGCCGATCAGGCCGTAGACGATCAGGACCGGCGGCAGGCCCTTGCTCTCGGCGAGCGGCCGGTAGCGGTAGAGGCTGACCTTGTCCTGGCTCCAGACCAGATCCTTCGGCGTGGTGGCGATCTCGACATCCGCGTCGCTGACATCGGCGAACAGCTTGGCGCCCTCGCTGATCCGGCGGCCGAGGGTGCCGACCTCGGCCAGCAGCGCGGCGGGGGTGAGATTCAGCGGCGCGGCCGGCCCCTTCGGGCTTTCCGGATCAGCCATGAACTTCCTCCCCGACCTGTGAACCGCCCGCCTTCGCGACCTTCCCGGCCTGCCGGCGCTCGCGGCGGAGCGCCCGCACCTCGCGGCGCAGCTCGGTGAGGCTCTTGTGGACGTCGTCGAGCTCGGCCCGGGTCGGCTGGCCGTAGAACTCGGACAGGAAGGCCGCGACGTCCTGCTGGGCGAGCCGGAGGTCGGTGGAGGCGCGCAGCACCGCGCGCTGCGAGGCCAGGAACTTGTCCGAGCGCTGCACCTCCAGCAGGACCGCGTTGGCGGTCTCGATCCAGCGGCTCATCATCTCGCGGGCGGAGGCGAAACTCTCGCCGCGCTCGGCGCGGGCATTGGCTTCCTGGGCGAAGGTCCCGGCCGCGCGCGTCCAGGCCTCCAGCATCACGGCCTGGTGCTCGCTCTGCGCCCGCCGGAGCGTCGCCCAGGCGGTGAACAGGGCCGCGTAGCGCCGCTCCGTCTGCCACAGGTCGGCGAGCTGCGGGCCCTCGGCCATGCGGGTCAGGGCGGCGTCGAACTCGGCCGAGCCGCCGAGCCAGGCCTGCGGATCGAAGATCCGGGCCAGCACCGCCCCGGCGGTCGGGTCCGGCGCGCCGGGGCCGCCCTGGAGGGATCTCGCGAGGGTCTGCGAGAGGGCGGTGGCGGCGGTCCAGGCCTCGGTCAGCTTGGCCTGCGCGGTGGCGAGGCCGGCGACGTCAGGCGTCGGGAAGGTCGGCCAGCCGAAGCCGGGCGCCGTTTGCCCGGCGCCCTGGGTGAAGAAGCCCGTGCCGGCCCGGGTCCAGAACTCGCTCATCGCCCGGAACGCGTCGAACTGGTCCATGCTGGCGTCTCTCCTCACAGCCTCAGGGCTGAAGACTTCGGACCCGCCGTCTCCGCGAGCCAAGCGAAGCGATCCAGCAGCGCCACGCTCGGCGCGGGCGCGCCGCCCTGGGTCGCCTCGCCGCGCTCGCGATGACGGTGGAGGCTGGACCGATCGGGCGACAGCCCCGGCACCGCCGCCGCCGTCGCGCTCACGCCGCCGGCCGCGCCTCTCCCAGCGCCTCGGCGTAGATCGCGAAGGCGTCGTCGTAGGTGACCTCGCGCGGGTTGTTCACGAGGAGCCGCGTCTGCTTCATCGCGTCGGTGGCCATGCGCTCCAGGTCCTGCCGGGCGACGCCGACCTCGGCGAGGGACGCCGGCACCTTGCAGTCGCGGCAGATCGCGTCGAGGCTCTCCACGAAGCGCCGGGCGGCCTCGGGCTGCGGCAGGTCCGCGGCCGCCGGGTCGAGGATCGGCGCGAGCTCGGCGTAGAGCGCCTCCGCGTGGGAGAGGTTGAAGCGCATCACCCCCATCAGCACCAGGGCGTTCGAGAGCCCGTGCGGCACGTGGAAGATCGCGCCGACCGGGTAGGCGAGGGCGTGCACCGCCGCGACCGGCGCGTTGGCGAAGGCCATGCCGGCCAGCATCGAGCCGAGCAGCATGCCGGAGCGCGCCTCGAGGTTCTTCCCGTCCGTGCAGGCGGTGCGGATGTTGGCCGAGAGCAGCGCCAGCGCCTGCTTGGCGAGCTGGTCGGAGATCGGGTTCTTCTTGTTCTTGCTGGTGAAGGCCTCGATGGCGTGGACCATGGCGTCGATGCCGGTCGCCGCCGTGACGTGCGGCGGCAGGCCGAGCGTCAGCTCCGGGTCGAGCACCGCCCAGTCCGGCAGGAGCTTCGGGGCGACGACGCCCTTCTTCTCGGTGGTCGGCGTCGTGACGATCGAGATCGGCGTCACCTCCGAGCCGGTGCCGGCCGTGGTCGGCACGAGGATCAGCGGCAGCCGGTCGCCCTTGGCGAGGCCGACGCCGTAGATCGAATCCAGCGGCTCGTCGGACTTGGCGAGGTAGGCCACGAGCTTGGCGGTATCGAGGGCCGAGCCGCCGCCGATCGACAGGACGAGGTCGGTCCCGAGGTCCCGGGCGCGCTTGGCCGCCGCCTCGATCACCGTGGAGGGCGGGTCGGCGACCACGTCCTCGTAGACGTCGAGGGCGACGCCGGCCTCCGCCAGCGCCGCCTCGGCGGCCTTCGTGAGGCCGGCGCCGCGCACGCCCTTGTCGGTGACGAGCAGGACGCGCTTCGCCCCGAAGCTGCCGACGATCTCGGGCAGCTTCCGGGAGGCGCCGGCCTCGAACAGCACGTTCGGCGTGGTCTGGAAGGTGAACGGGTTCATCGCGCTGCCCTGTTGTCGTGCCGATCCGTCTGCGGGGCCGAGGTCACTCGGCCGGCTCGAAATCCTTCACCTTGGCGCGCAGCTCGTCGACCAGCACGCGGGTGTTCTCCGAGTAGTCGATCGGCACCGCCACGAGGTGGACGCCGCCCGCCGCGAAGGCCCGGTCCAGCGTCGGCACGAGGTCGTTGACCGACTCGACCCGGTGGCCGGTGGCCCCGTACGACTTGGCGTAGAGGACGAAGTCCGGGTTGTTGAAGGTCATGCCGTAATCGGCGAACTTGTCGACCGCCTGCTTCCAGCGGATCATCCCGTAGGCCGAGTCGTCGAGCACCAGCACCACGAGGTTGAGCTTCAGCCGGACGGCGGTCTCCATCTCCTGGCTGTTCATCATGAAGCCGCCGTCGCCGCACACCGCCATCACGCGCCGCTTCGGGTAGAGCATCGCCGCCATCATGGCCGAGGGCAGGCCGGCGCCCATCGTGGCCAGCGCGTTGTCGAGGAGCAGCGTGTTGGCGACGTAGGTGCGGTAGTTCCGGGCGAACCAGATCTTGTACATCCCGTTGTCGAGGCAGACGATCCCGTCCTCGGGGATCACCCGGCGCACGTCGCGCACGAGGCGCTGCGGCGTCACCGGGAAGCGGTCCTCGCCGGCCCGGTCGCCGATATGGCTGAGAATGTGCTCGCGCAGGTGCAGCAGCGCGCCGGCGTTCGGGAGCTTGCCGTCGAGCTTGTCGGCCAGGAGCTTCAGCGTCGGGCCGAGGTCGCCGACCACCTCGGCGTCGGGGTAGTAGACCTGCTCGACGTTGGCCGGCATGTAGCTGATGTGGACGACCTTCTGGTCGGCCTGGCCCATGAAGAACGGCGGCTTCTCGATCGTGTCGTGCCCGATCGCGATGATCAGGTCGGCCCTGTCGATCGCCTCGTGGACGTAGTCGCGCTCGGAGAGGGCGGCGGTGCCCATGTAGAGGTCGGTCCCGCCCGCGACGGTGCCCTTGCCCATCTGGGTGGTGAAGAACGGGATGCCGGTGCGCTGCACGAAGCCGCCGAGCTCGCCGGTGGCGCGGGGGCGGCTCGCGGCGGCGCCCAGCATGATCAGCGGGCGCTCGGCCTTCAGGATCATCTCCGCGGCGCGCGCGATCGCGGTCGGGTGCGCGACCGGGATGTCGATCGGGTGCGAGGGGACGAGGTCGGCCTCGGCCTCCTCGGAGGCGATGTCCTCGGGCAGCTCCAGCAGCACCGGGCCGGGCCGCTCCTCGGTGGCGACCCGGAAGGCGTCGCGCACGATGGTGGGGATCGAGGAGGCCGAGACGATCTGCCGGGCCATCTTGGTGATCGGCTTCATCGACGAAATCACGTCGACGATCTGGAACTTGGCCTGGCGCGAGGACAGGATGCCCTTCTGGCCGGTGATGATGATCATCGGCATGGCGCCGAGATGCGCGTAGGCCGCGCCGGTGGAGAAGTTCAGGGCGCCCGGGCCGAGCGTCGAGAGGCAGACGCCCGGCCGGCCGGTGAGGCGGCCGTGGGTGGCGGCCATGAAGCTCGCCGCCTGCTCGTGGCGGGTCAGGACCAGCTCGATCTTGGAGTTCCGCAGGGATTCGACGACGTCGAGGTTCTCCTCTCCGGGAATCCCGAAGATGCGGTCGACGCCCTCGTTCTCGAGGGCCGCGACGAGGAGATCTGAACCCTTGGGCATGCGAAGTCTCGCTGATGCAACGGTATTCCCGGGACGTCCACGTCGATCCCGGCACTTCGATCGCGAGGCCGTGAACGACACGAGACGGAGGAACACCCCCCGAATACTCGGTTCGTTAGAGGGCCGGCCTGTAGGGTGGTCAAGGGCCGTCCGGGCCCGTGACGTCACAGAGCCGGCCGGATGCTACCGTGCGGTCGTCCGCCCCGGCTCCGGGGTGGGCGACGGCACGGACGGGGCCGCCCCGCATTCCGCGATGGGACAGCGATGGATCGCATCGAGAGCGACAAGACGGCGCCGCCCGAGGACCGGGAGGCGGACGCCCCGGGCCTGGACGCGGTGCTGGCGCCGGTCGCCGAGTTCCCGCGGATCGACCTCCGCGCGGGCGTCGAGGCCTGGGACAAGCGCCGCAAGGCCGGCAAGCGGCGGCGCGCCGAGGTGCCCCACGCGCGCCAGGCCGCGCTGGATCCCGATCCGGACCGGCCCGACCCGGTCGCCCTGATCGAGGCCGCCCACGCGGGCCGCCAGCCGCACCTGATCCCGCTGCGGGTCGCCCGGATGGCGAGTTCGCCCTTCGCGTTCCTGCGCGGGGCCGCGCACGTCATGGCCTGGGACCTGTCGCGCGGGCCGCGCAGCGGCATCGACGTCGTGATGAACGGCGACGCGCACACCGACAATTTCGGCCTGTTCGGCACGCCGCAGCGCGACATCGTCCTCGACCTCAACGACTTCGACGAGGTCACGATCGGCCCGTGGGAATGGGACCTCAAGCGCCTCGCGGCCGGGCTGGCGGTCGCCACCGCCGACGCCGGCGCGCCGGCGAGCGAGCGGCGCGCGGCCGTCACGGAGGCGGTCTCCGGCTACCAGCACACGATGCGGCGCCTCGCGCCGCAGGGCTCCCTCGACGTCTGGTACCAGACCACCCGCGCCGACGCCCCGCACATCGCCGGGCTGCAGATGGACGCGGAGGCCCGGGCCGTGGTGCGGCGGGCGGTCGACAAGGCGCGGCGGCGGAACAACCGCAGCCTGCTGGACCAGGTGGCCGAGCGGCGCACCGACGGCAGCTGGCGCCTGCAGACCGATCCGCCGATCCTGACGCCCGTGGACGCGGAGACCCGCGAGGGCGTCGTCACCGGCCTGGAGCGCTACGCCGAGACCCTGCCGCGGGAGCGACGCTTCATGCTCGACCGCTACCACGTGGTCGATGTCGCCCACCGCGTCGTCGGCGTCGGCAGTGTCGGGACCCGGGCCTACCTCGCGCTGCTGTTCGGCAATTCCGACGCCGACGCGCTCTTCCTCCAGGTCAAGGAGGCGGTCCGGCCGGCACACGCGCCCTACCTGCCGGGCGTGCCGGCGCCGTTCTCCGGGCACGGGGGCGAGCGGGTGATCTACGGCCAGCGCCTGCTCCAGGCGGTGGGCGACCCGCTGCTCGGCTGGACCAGCATCGCGGGCCGGCCGTTCTACGTGCGCCAGATGAAGAACCTGAAGGGCGCGATCCCGCTGGCGCGGATGTCCGGCGCGCCGCTCCTGACCTTCTCGTACGCCTACGGGACGCTGCTGGCGCGCGCCCACGCGCGGACCGGCGACGCGGCGGCGATCGCCGGATACTGCGGCAGCGGCAAGCACCACGACCTGAGCGGGGCGATCGCCGACTGGGCGGCTTCCTACGCGGAGCGCAATGCGGCCGACTTCGCCCTGTTCCGCGCGGCGATCGCGAGCGGCCGCCTGGAGGCCGCGGACGATCCCTGCCTCTGAGCCCCGGGCTCAGATGATGCCGGGGGCCGGCGGCTCGTGGGCCAGCCGGACCAGGAGTTCCCGGAGCCAGCGATGGGCCGGGTCGTGGTCGTACGAGGCGTGCCAGAGCATCGACACGGACACGTCGTCGAGGGGGACCGGCACGGGGCTGACGCTCAGCGCCAGGGCGCTGGCGAAGGAGGTGGCGAGCCGCGCGTGCATCGTGGCGATCACCGGCGCCGCCCGCACCATGAACGGGACGACGAGGAAGCGCGGGGTCGTGACCGCCAGGGTGCGCGAGCGCCCGATCAGCGCGAGGGCGTCGTCGACGACCCCGTGGGCGGTCTCGCGCAGGGACGTCAGCACGTGGGGGAAGCGCAGGTAATCGTCGAGCCCGATCGGCGGCTCCAGGCCGATCAGCGCGGCGTTGAACAGCACCACGTAGCTGTCCCGGTAGAGGAGGCGCTGCTTGTGGTGGAGCTGCCCCTCCGAGAACAGGCCGATGGCGAGGTCGACCCGGTCGGCGTCGAGCTCGTCCAGGATCCGGGTCCGGTCGACCGAGCGCAGCAGCAGCCGGATGCCGGGCGCGTCCCGGCGGAGCTGCGCGATCAAGCGCGGCCCGAGCAGCGCCTCGACGCTGTCCGGAAGGCTCACCGTGAAGCTGCGCGCGACCGTGGCCGGATCGAACTGCTCCTCCCGGTGCACCAGCGCCTGCACCTGCCGGAGGGTGCTGCGCAGCGGCTCGGCGATCCGGAGGGCGCGGGGCGTCGGCCGCATCCCGTCCGGCGCCCGGGTCAGGAGCTCGTCGTCGAACAGGCGGCGCAGGCGGGCGAGGCTCGAACTCATCGCCGACTGGCCGATCCCGACGCGCGCGGCGGCCCGCGTGACGCTCCGCTCGTCGAGCAGCGCGTCGAGGGCGACCAGCAGGTTCAGGTCGATCCGGCTGAGATCGATATGGTCGATGGCCACGGGCGTCGCGTTCGATGGGGATTCGGACGCCCGACATAGCAGACGCGACGGCGTGCCCGTCATCCCGGGGATCCCCGCGCCGATGGGCCAGGATCCCGCTCCGACGTCGCCGGTCGGGACACCCGCGCCGTGCCCCCTCTCCCGTGCGGGAGAGGGCTGGGGTGAGGGACAAGACGTTTCCGGATCGGGCGGACCATCACCGCGCGTCCGCGTCGAGCCACGTCCGGACAGACCTGATCCCTCACCCTGTCCCTCTCCCGCACGGGAGAGGGGACCCGCGCTCGCCCCCGCGCGTCGAGACATCCAACTGCGCTCCGACCTTGACAATGTTCCTATTTTGTGCTTCCTGACCGCACCTGTCCGCGGCGCCTCGGGAGCGATCCCGGGGCGTCCTTCGGGGGCCGGCCCGGTGGCTGACCGGTCGGGTCCGGGGACGGGGCGGCGCCCGCGTCGGTGGCTCTCAGCCGCCATCGCCCCGGGCGGCGGACCGGTGCGGGGCGTGCCTCGGACGCGGGCGTGAGACCGGGCGGCACTCTGCCCGGCGGGGGAGGAAATGCCCCCGCGCCGACCCGCCTCTGGGCCGACCCTGAGCGACCTGCGGACCCGCCCACGACGAGGCGGGGGACGGCTGGAAGGCCACGGCGCCGATGCGGGTTCCGGGGGTTGCGGGCACGGCGTGCGCGCACCTCGCCCGAGACCGCTAACGGGGAGTCGCAGGACCGGGACGTCGGAGACGCCGCGACGAGAAAGACGGCAGCGGCCGGGGGAGAGGCCCGGCCGGTGCCGCGGGGCGCCGCGGGGATCGGATCCCGCGCGTACTTGGCCGACACCTGGGTTCCCGCGGCGTCCCGCGTCCCTCGTGCGGTCTCCCGGGCCATGCCCCCGGCGCCCAGGCGCGCGGGGACGATCACGCGCGTCGGAACGGCGGGCGGGGGCCAGGGATGCGTGGAGTTGCACCGCACCGTTGTTCCCTCGCCCGAGAAATCGGTCTACACGGCCGCTCCCTCGAAATCGCTTACCTGCCCCGTATGCAGGACTGAGCCCGGAGACGCGCGCACCATGCCGATTCTCACCTTCCCCGACGGCAACACGCGGGAGATCGCCGCCGGCACCACCGGCCGCGCCGTGGTCGAGGGCATCGCCAAGTCGCTGGCCAAGCGCGCCGTCGCCATGGCGCTCGACGGCACGGTCGCCGACCTCGACGACCCGATCGACCGCGATGCCCGCATCGAGTTCCTGGACCGCACCGACCCGCGCAGCCTGGAGCTGATCCGCCACGACTGCGCGCACGTGCTCGCCGAGGCTGTGCAGGCGCTCTGGCCGGAGACGCAGGTCACGATCGGCCCGGTGATCGAGAACGGCTTCTACTACGACTTCCACCGCGAGACCCCGTTCACGCCCGAGGACTTCCCGAAGATCGAGGCGAAGATGCGCGAGATCATCGCGCGCGACGCGCCCTTCACCAAGGAGGTCTGGACGCGCGACGACGTGCGCGGCCTGTTCGCCGGCAAGGGTGAGGGCTTCAAGGTCGAGCTGGTCGACGCGATCCCGCCGGGCGAGGACCTGAAGATCTACCGCCAGGGCGACTGGTTCGACCTCTGCCGCGGCCCGCACATGACCTCGACCGGCAAGGTCGGCACGGCCTTCAAGCTGATGAAGGTCGCGGGCGCCTACTGGCGGGGTGATTCGAACAACCCGATGCTGACCCGCATCTACGGGACGGCCTGGGCGAACCAGGCCGACCTCGACGATTACCTGCACCGGCTGGAGGAGGCCGAGCGCCGCGACCACCGCCGGCTCGGCCGCGAGATGGACCTGTTCCACTTCCAGGAGGAGGGCCCGGGCGTCGTCTTCTGGCACGCCAAGGGCTGGACGATCTTCCAGGAGCTGATCGCCTACATGCGCCGGCGCCTGCGCGGCGACTACGCCGAGGTGAACGCCCCGCAGATCCTCGACAAGGCCCTGTGGGAGACCTCCGGCCACTGGGGGTGGTACCGGGAGAACATGTTCGCCGCGCAGTCCGCGGGCGAGGAGGCCGAGGACAAGCGCTGGTTCGCCCTCAAGCCGATGAACTGCCCGGGCCACGTGCAGATCTTCAAGCACGGCCTGAAATCCTACCGCGACCTGCCCCTGCGCATGGCCGAGTTCGGCATCGTCCACCGCTACGAGCCGTCCGGCGCCATGCACGGGCTGATGCGCGTGCGCGGCTTCACGCAGGACGACGCCCACGTCTTCTGCACCGAGGACCAGCTCGCCGACGAGTGCCTGAAGATCAACGACCTGATCCTCTCGACCTACGCGGATTTCGGCTTCGACCAGATCGTCGTGAAGCTCTCGACGCGGCCCGAGAAGCGCGTCGGCTCCGACGCCCTCTGGGACCACGCCGAGGACGTGATGACCCGCGTGCTGGCGCAGATCGAGGAGCAGTCCGGCGGGCGGATCCGGACCGCGGTCAACCCGGGGGAGGGCGCGTTCTACGGGCCCAAATTCGAGTACGTGCTGCGCGACGCCATCGGCCGCGACTGGCAGTGCGGGACCACGCAGGTGGATTTCAACCTGCCCGAGCGGTTCGGCGCCTTCTACATCGACGCCGACGGCGCCCGGAAGCCGCCCGTGATGGTCCACCGGGCGATCTGCGGCTCGATGGAGCGCTTCACCGGCATCCTGATCGAGCACTTCGCCGGGCACTTCCCCCTGTGGCTGGCGCCGGTCCAGGTCGTGGTGGCGACGATCACCGGCGAGGCCGACGCCTACGCCCGCGACGTCATCCGCACCCTGGAGCGCGCGGGCCTGCGGGTCGAGGCGGATCTGCGCAACGAGAAGATCAACTACAAGGTCCGCGAGCACTCGCTGGCCAAGGTGCCGGTGCTGCTGGCGCTCGGCCGCCGCGAGGCGGAGGAGCGGACGGTCTCGATCCGGCGGCTCGGCAGCCAGCAGACCCGCACGCTGCCGCTGACCGAGGCCGTGGCGGCCTTCGTGGAGGAGGCGACCGCGCCGGACATCCGCCGCGCCGAGGCGGTCGCCGCGACGGTCCCGACCAGCGACACGGTGCTCGACGCCCACCACGACCGGCACGACGCGCCCTGACGGGGCCTCCGGAAGACGTCGTCCCGGCGCCGCGCGGCGGCGCCCGGGACGACAGCGCGGATCCACCGCGTCGAGGCCGGGTTCGAGCCGGCGACCGACAGAGTTCGCGTGTCGGGATCGCGGTCTCAACTTGCGGATGGTCAATCTCGGCGTGGATCGCTCAACGCGCACAACTTTCGTCAAGGTTGGCGAAAGGAATCCCATTCTATGAAGGCCGGAGACTAATTTCCGAGCCGGCTCGATCCGGCAATCGCCCGACGACGCTGTCGGGCGCTTCGGGGGACCGGCCATGGCGGCGGAGGCGGGCAGGGCGGCGACGAGGCTGGCGCGGCGCCACCGGCAGGTGGCCTGCGACCGGCGCCAGGACGGGCTCGGCCGCGGGCGCAAGCTCGGACCCGGCATCGTTCAGGCGCTGGATTCGCTGCCGCACGGCCTGTGCCTGTTCGATTCCGCCGACCGGCTGCTGTTCGTGAGCGACGGGTTCCGGCGCCTGTTCGGCCCGCCCGCGAGCCGGGTCCGGCCCGGCATGCACGCCCGGGCGGTGGGCGCGGCGAGCGCGGCGGGGGCCCTCCCGGCCGACCGGGATCCCTGCGGCCTCTGGGCGGCGCGCCGGCGGCTCCTCGCCCGGGGCGCGACCGACGCCGTGGTGCAGACGCTCGCGGACGGGCGCCAGATCGCGATCACGCTGCACCCGCAGGCCGGCGGCGCCTGGACCGCCCTGTGGGAGGACGTGACCGAGCGCTGCCGGGCGGAGTCGCTCCTGCGCTACATGGCCCACCACGACCCGCTGACCGGCCTGCCGAACCGCCGCCTGTTCGCGGCCCGGCTCGAGCGGACCCTGGCGGACCTCGACGGCGCGCCCTGCGCGCTGCTGTGCCTCGACCTCGACGGCTTCAAGCCGGTGAACGACCGCCACGGGCACGCGGTGGGCGACGCGCTCCTGCGGCAG
>JGI24972J35695_100307_pt1 | contig 14244 bp, 9 predicted proteins | sample AntDryMetagUQ493_FD_35695 | JGI IMG/M metagenome (IMG submission 35695)
CGACGCCGTCCGCCGCGAGGCGCTTCCCGACCTCGGCACCGATCCCCGGCAGGCGGCCGCCGCCGCGCCGGCGCGCGCGCCCGCGGAGCCGCCGGCCCGCGGGATCGCCGTCACCGTCCGCGACCTGCACAAGAGCTTCGACGGCAACGCCGTCATCGAGGGCCTGAACCTGTTCCTGCCGGCCGGGGGGTTCACCGCGGTGGTCGGCCGCTCCGGCTGCGGCAAGAGCACCCTGCTGCGCCTCATCCTCGGGCTCGACACGCCCACCGGCGGCCGGATCGACCTCGAGGGGCCGGCCGCCACCCCGCGCCGGTCCGAGCCGCCGAAGCGGATCATGTTCCAGGAGCCGCGGCTGCTTCCCTGGGCGCGGGTCGTCGACAACGTCGCGGTCGGCCTGTCGGGGCACGGCTCCCGGGCCGAGCGCCGGGAGCGGGCGCTCGCCGCGCTCGCCGAGGTCGGCCTCGCCGACAAGGCCGGGCAGTGGCCCGCCACCCTGTCGGGCGGCCAGCGCCAGCGCGTGGCCCTGGCCCGGGCGCTGGTGAGCCGGCCGGGCCTGCTCGCCCTCGACGAGCCGCTGGGCGCCCTCGACGCCCTGACCCGGATCGGCATGCAGGACCTGATCGAGCGGATCTGGCGGGCGCAGGGGTTCACCGCGCTCCTCGTCACGCACGACGTCACCGAGGCGGTGGCGCTGGCCGACCGCATCCTCGTCGTCGATGAAGGGCGGATCGCCCTCGACCTGCGGGTCGACGTTCCGCGGCCGCGCCGGCGCGGGGACCCGGACCTCGCCCGCCTCGAGGGCCGCATCCTCGATCACCTGCTCGGATCGCAGCCGACCGCCTGAACGCGGGGCCGCCGTTTCCCGGAGGCGGCGGCCCGCCCTAGCTCTCGACGATCACCGGATGCGCGCAGTCGGATCCGGCTTTTCCGCATCCGGCCACCGGGCCGCACAGGAGATTCCGATGCACGCAGCCAATGACGGGCGCGCCGACGTCCTCTGGTTCCTGCCGACCCACGGCGACGGCCGCTATCTCGGTGCGCGGGAGGGGGCCCGGGATGTCTCGCTCAGCTATCTCCGGCAGATCGCGCAGGGGGCGGACGAGCTCGGCTATTACGGCGTGCTGCTGCCCACCGGGCGCTCCTGCGAGGATTCCTGGATCGTCGCCTCCGCGCTGGCGCCGCTGACCAAGCAGCTGCGTTTCCTCGTGGCGGTGCGGCCGGGCCTGATGGAGCCCTCCGCGGCGGCCCGCATGACCGCGACCCTAGACCGGATCTCGGACGGGCGCCTCCTGATCAACGTCGTCACCGGCGGCGACCCGGTGGAACTCGCCGGCGACGGCGTATTCCTGTCCCACGACGCGCGCTACGCCGTCACCGACGAGTTCCTGACGATCTGGCGCGGCCTGCTCGCGGGCGAGACCGTGACCTTCCAGGGCGATCACCTGCGCACCGAGAACGGCCGGCTGATCTTCCCGCCGGTGCAGAAGCCCTATCCGCCGCTCTACTTCGGCGGCTCGTCGGCGGCCGGCATGGCGGTCGCGGCCGAGCATTGCGACGTCTACCTCACCTGGGGCGAGCCCCCGGCCCAGGTCGCGGAGAAGATCGCCGCCGCCCGGCAGGCCGCCGAGGTGAAGGGCAAGACCTTCTCGTACGGCATCCGCCTGCACGTCATCGCCCGCGAGACCGAGGCCGCGGCCTGGGAGGCCGCCGAGCAGCTGATCTCGAAGCTCGACGACGCCACCATCGCCAAGGCGCAGGAGACTCTGAAGCGGCAGGATTCCGTCGGCCAGAGCCGCATGATGGCGCTCCACGGCGGCAGCCGCGACAAGCTCGTGGTGGCGCCGAACCTCTGGGCCGGCGTCGGCCTCGTCCGCGGCGGCGCCGGGACGGCGCTGGTCGGCTCGGCCGACCAGGTCGCCGACCGGATGAAGGCGTATATCGATCTCGGGATCGACCGCTTCATCCTCTCGGGCTACCCGCACCTGGAGGAAGCCTACCGGTTCGCCGAGCTGGTCTTCCCGAAGCTGCCGCTGCGCGCCACCACCGGGCGGCCGGCCAGCAACGCCCGCAACGACGGCCCGTTCGGCGAGATCATCGCCAACGACCTCGTGCCGACCCGCCGCGTCGGCGCGCACTGACCGGCGGCCCCGCCGGCACGGGGCATGGCTGATCTGCATTCGGACAGCCCGGGCGTCACGGTCATGCCATCCTTGGCGCCCATCCGCACCGCCCATCGCCGCGCGACCCGCTCGCGCGGCCTGGACGAGCGAAGGATTTCGATGACTTCGACCAAGACGGCCCTCCTGGCCATCGGTCTGTGCCTCGGCCCCGCCGCGGCCTTTGCGGAGCAATCCCCGGCCCGGGAAGCCCTCAAGCAGTACTGCACCGGCGACTACATGGATTTCTGCAGCGCCTACGCGCCGGGCGGTCCGGAGGTCGAGGCCTGCTTCAAGGCCAATCTCAAGAAGCTCTCCCCGAACTGCTCGGCGGCGATCACCGCCTACAAGAAGGAGCAGCGGGCGACCAAGCGCGTCAGCGAGGCGCGCTGAGGGCCGAACGCCCGTCCCGCCGGCGTCCGCGACCCGGGAGCCCCCGGCAGCGCGCGCCGCTCCTCCGTGCGGGCTCGGCACGTCGCGCCAGCACCGTCGCCGACGCCGCGCCGGCTCACGCCCGCTGATCCGCCCCGTCTTGCCCAAGCGCCGCGGGCAAGTCCTTTCCCGGGGGAGCCCGAAGGCGGGCAACCCGGAGCCGTCGCCGGCGCGGGACCCGGGCGTTTCCGCGTGTCCGGATCCCGGGCTCCGCCCGCGTGGGCCCGGGAGATCCGCGCCTGTCCTGGCGCAGGGCGCGCCGCGATCGGACAGGCCGGATCTTCACGGGCGACGCCCGCCGGCACCGCGCCGGGGCCGCGGATCGGCCGACGCGGCGCGATCCACCGCAGCAATCGCCACAATGCTGCCGCGCCGGAGCGGCCTGCACGATAATTTAAGCCGGCACCTGCCATCGGTTGAGAACTGGCGTGGCCAAGGTCAGGTCCTGCGATTCGGCGATGATCCGCGCGCGTGATTGCGCGGGATCTGCCCGGGGATCTGCGAGCTCCGCGCCCGTCGGGATTTCGAGACGCGGGTACCGTGCCGATGACGACAACCGACCTGACGTCCGCCGGGACCGCATCCCCGGCCGGCGGCCGCGCGGCGATGCTGCGCGGGGCCCGCATCGTGGCGGCCGCGGCCGTCACCGTGATGGTGCTGCTGCTCGACCTCATCAGCTACTCCCAGCTCATCTTCTCGGGTCCGCTGGCGGAGAGCCGCGCGGCCGGCCTGTCGGCGCTGCTCGCGGCCTACGTGCTGGGCAGCCTCGTCTTCATCGCCACCCGCCGGACCGCGCGGATCTCGCTGTCCTTCATCGGCGCGGCCGCGATCGTGCAGGCGGCGATCGCCGCGGCGGTCGCCGGGCAGCTCGAGGCCGCGGGCATCACCGATCCGGAGACGGTCGGCCAGCTCGTCCTCGTGGCCTGCGGCGTCTCGACCTTCGCCACCGGCGTGATCTTCGCGCTGCTCGGCACCCTGCGGGCCTCCCTGCTGGTGCAGCTGCTGCCCTACCCGGTGCTCGCCGGCTTCCTCGGCGGCGTCGGGCTGCTGTTCCTGCGCAGCGGCGTGCAGATCGGCGGCCATGTCGACGATCCGGTCGCGGCGCTGCTCCGCACCGTCGATCCGGCCAACCTCGATCCGGGCCGGATCGATGCCGGGGCGCTCGCCCGCATCGCCCTGACCCTCGCCATCGGGTTCTGCGCCTTCTACCTGCCCCGGATCGTCCGGCACTGGGGGACCTACCCCGCGGTGATCCTGTCGAGCCTCGCGGTGGTCCATCTCGGGCTGGCCTGGACGGGCACCAGCGTCGCCGCCGGGCAGGCCTCGGGATGGCTGATCGAGCCGCTGCCGACGGGCACGCTGCTGCGCCCGCCCGCCATCGGCAGCCTGATGGCCTTCGATCCGCGCCTGCTCCTGCCGATCTGGCCCAAGATCGCCACCCTGGTCGTCGTGGCGGTCATCATCCAGATCCTCTACGTGGTCAGCGTCGAGCTGGAGATCCGGCGCGACCTCGACATCGACCGGATGTTCGTGGCCTCGGGCGCCACCAACCTGGTCGGCAGCGTGTTCGGCAGCTCCGCGATGGGCTTCGGCCGGACCTCGACGCTGCTGCTGCACAATATTGGCGGCGGCCACTGGCTCGGCTGGTGGCTGACCCTCGCGGTCATGGCGGCCCTGCTCATCGTCGGCGCGAGTCCCCTGGCGCTGCTGCCCCGCCCGCTGGCCGGCGGCGCGCTGATCGCCATCGGCATCGGGCTCCTGTTCAACCTCGGCCTCGCCAGCCGGACCCTGCCGGGGTGGGAGATCGCCATCGCGCTGGTCGTGTGCGCCGCCACCGCGTTCTTCGGGGCGACCACGGGCTTCCTCGTCGGCGTCCTGCTGGCGATCCTGATCTTCGGGGTTCAGTACGGGCAGATCGGCGCGATCCGCCGGTCGCTCTCCGGGGCGGAGCGGCGCAGCAGCGTCATCCGCGGTCCCGACGCCGCCGCGCGGCTCGCGGCGGCCGGCGGCCGGACCCGGATCTACACCCTGCAGGGCTACCTGTTCTTCCTCAACGCGCAGGCGATCCACCGCCGGGCCGCCGCGGAGGCCGGCGACCTGCGCGTCCTGATCCTGGATTTCCGCGAGACCGTGGGGCTCGACAGCTCGGCGCTGATCGCGTTCCGCAAGGTCGGCCAGCTCGCCGAGCAGCGGCGCTTCGACGTGCTGCTGGTCCACGTGGATCCGGCGGCGCGGCTGCTGATCACCCGCAACGGGCTCACCGCCGACCCGCGCGTCCGGATCCTCGACACGCTGGACGAGGCCCTGCGCGCCGCCGAGGCCACGCTCCTGGCCGAGGCCGGCGGCGCCGGCCCGGGGGAGGTCGCCCTGTTCGCCCGGCACATGGCCGACCGGCTGGGCAGCGCGTTCGGGCCGGACGACTTCGCGCCCTACCTGACGGTCCGCGAACTCGCGGCGGGCGCGGCGCTGATGCGCCAGGGGGAGGCGGCCGACGCCCTCTACTTCCTGGAGCAGGGCGTCGTCTCCGTCGAGATGGAGGTACCCGGCCGCGGCAACCTGCGTCTGCGCACCACCACGGCCGGCACGGTGATCGGCGAGATCGCGCTGGTCCAGGGCGGGCGGCGCACCGCCACCGCCGTCGCCGAGAGCCCCTGCCGGGTGGTCGGCATCGACCGCGCCGCCCTCGCCCGGATGGAGCGGGAGCGCCCGGACCTCGCGCTCGCCTTCCAGCGCTTCCTGATCCTGGAACTGGCCGGCAAGGTCTCCGACACGAACCGGCTGCTCGAGGCGGAGATGCAGTGAGGCGCCCGGCGGCGCGCGCCGTCCCGATCGCGCGTCAGGCCGCCGCCAGCACCACGGCGAGCCCGAGATGGGTGACGTGGTGCAGGAACTGGTCGATGCCCATCAGCCACCAGAACCGGGCGTCGGTGGTCGGCAGGCGGGTCCGCTGGCCGACCAGCACCTTGCCGCGGTCGATCCCCGTGTGGATCGCGAAATCGACGAGCGCCAGCCACCACAGGGCCGGCTTCACCGCGAGCGCGATCGCCAGCGTGCCGAGGCCGTGCAGGCCGGTATGGGCGCAGAGGGGGCCGAGCCAGGCCGAGGACCGCTGCTTGCCCTGCGCCATCCAGTTGGTCTGAAGGAAGAAGTCCGCCGCGAGGTGCTTCACGGCGAACGCCAGGACCAGCAGCGCGAAGGCACCCACCGGGACGAGCGTATCGGCGGACGGCATCGCGGCCCTGGCTCTCCTGCCGCGATCCTGCGGGGAAGGGTTCGGCAGCGCGCACCGCGCCCCGAATCGAGGAAGCGCCAGCATACACGCGCCGACCGAGCCTGGCGCGGGCCGAGATCCAGCGCGTCACGCCGGCTCGTTCCGAGAAGTTCCGGCGTAGAATTCAGGATCCAGACCGATGTTTCGTCCTCCGGCGGTGCGATCGACGAGACATTCCATCTATTCCCTTGAGAACCTCGCGGGGCGGCAAGTTTTAATAATTCCAATCAACAAAGATAGACGTTGTTCCACAGAACAGCCGCGTGATACCCGTCCGACCCGCATGAGCCGTACCGATGGGACATCGTGAGCGGGACAGTGGCGACCTGGAACTGCGACGCCGGCTTCTCTGGCCAGGGGATCGCCGCGGCCCCGCCGGGCCGGCCCGGCCGGCCGCCGCCCGGCGGATCCTGGAACCTCGCGGCGTTCGAGCGCCATCGCGCCACCTATCTCGCGCGGGCACGCCGCATCCTCGGCTGCCCGGCCCAGGCGGAGGACGTGGTCCAGGACGTGCTGCTCCGGCTGATCGCCGATCCGCCCCCGGCCGAGACCGTGATCCAGGCCGCCTATATCGGGCGGATGGTGCGCAACCTCGCCCTCGACCGGGCCCGGCGGCAGGGCTTCGAGCGGCGCCTGTTCACCGATCTCGACGCCGCCCCGGACCCGGCCGATCTCGGCACGGGGACCCCCGAGGCGGCCGCGGCGTCGCGGGAATCCCTGCGGCAGGTGGAGGCCGCGGTGGCCGAGCTGCCGGAGCCGGTGCGCACGGCCTTCCAGCTCCACCGGGTCGAGGGCGTGCCGCAGGTCGAGATCGCGGCCCGGCTCGGGGTCTCACGCGCCCTGGTGTGCGGTCTCGTGCGCCGCGGCCACCTGCACTGCCTCGCGGCCCTCGACCGGCGCTGCGCCGCCTGCCCGGCGCGCGTCCAGGCCCCAGGCCAGCAGCAGCGCCAGGCCGAGCCCGTCGGCCAGGAACTCGGCCGCGACCCGGCTGGCGAGCACCCCCGCGTAGCCGAGGAGCGGCGGCAGGATCAGGAGCGGCGGGATCAGCGCCAGCCCCTGCGCCGCCAGCGACACGGCGGCGGCCCGGCGCGGCGCGCCGATCGCCTGGAACAGGGTCGCGGCCGTGAGCTGTAGGCCCACCGGCATGAAGGCGACGGCGAAGAGCGCGGTGGCGCGCGCGCCCGCGCGGGCGGTCGCGGGATCCTGCGCGAACAGGCCCGCGAGGGGCTCGGCGCAGGCGATCATCAGGCCGCCGACGACGAGGCCGTAGGCGAGGGCGGCGGCGAGCACGAAGGCGAGGGCGCGGTGCAGCCGGTCCCGGCGGCCGGCGCCGGCGGCGTGGCCGAGCACCGCCTGGGCGCCCGCCATCGTCCCGAGGAGCGGCAGCGCCGCCACCAGGGTCAGGCGCAGGGCGATGCCCTGCGCGGCGACCGCGGCGTCGCCGTAGGGCGCGGCCGCCTCCACGAACAGCGCCATCGCGACGGCCGCGAGCAGGCTGGAGCCGGTGGCGGGCAGCGCGAGCGTCAGGGCCTCGGCGAGGGCCCCGCGCCCGATCCGGCCGCCGGGCCACCGGAGCGACACCCGATCCGCCCCCCGCGCCCGGGCGAAGTGCAGGCCGTAGGCGGCCGCGCCCGCGAGCTGCGCGCCGATCGCCGCCCAGCCGGCGCCGACGGTGCCGAGGCCGCAGACCCGGATCAGCACCGCGTCGAGCAGGATGTTGAGGCCGAAGCTGCCGACCATGACGGCGCCGCTGAGGCGCGCGTGGCCCTGGCCGCGCACGACGAAGCCGCCGACGATCATCACCAGCATCAGGGCCGTGCCGACCGTGGCGAGCGCCGTGTAGGGCGCGGCCTCCGCGGCGAGGGCGGCATCGGCGCCGAGGAGGCGGAGCCAGAACGGCGTGTCGGCCACGATCGCGGCCGTCACGGCGAGCCCCGCCGGCAGGCTCAGCCAGAAGCCCAGGCCGGCGGCGGCCGCGGCCCGGTCGCGGTCCCCCGACCCGAGGGCGCGGGAGACCTGCGAGGCCGCCGCGATCCCGGCCCCGTAGCCGAGCGCCGCGACCAGCAGCGTCACCGGGTACGCCAGGGCGATGGTGGCGATCGCGGCGGCGCCGAGATCGGCCACGAACCACGCGTTGACCAGCATCTGCAGCGCGTGCGCCGAGATGCCGAGGATCGCCGGCCCGGACAGCCGGAGGACCAGGCCGACGACCCGGTCCTGGTCGAGGTCGACCGGCCGCCTCACGGGATCGAGGCGGCCGAGCGGATCGCCGCGCGGGCGGCCCGCTCCTCGGCGAGGATGGTCTGCGCGATGGCGCCGGCCCGCACGGGCAGGATCGACAGCAGCGTCTCGGTCAGCCCGTGGGTCGGCTCGCTGAAGCCCTGGAGATGCAGGCTCACCCGGGGCTCGGCGCGCTCCAGCGGCAGGCGGTAATGCCGGTCCGCGGTGTCGCCGGCGAGGAACGGCCGCACGGGCTCGAGGATCGCCGGCAGGGCGGCGCGCTGGTAGCCGGTCGCGCAGATCACGGCCGCGTAGCTCTGCCGCTCCGTGGTGCCGTCGACGTCGTCGCGCAGGGTCGCGCGCAGGCCGTCCGCTACCGGCTCCAGCGCCTCCACCCGGGTGCTGCGCCGCAGCCGGTAGCGGGTCACCCCGCTCACCGTCTGCTCGTAGAGCGTGGCGTAGAAGTCCTGGATCAGGTCGGCATCGACCACCGCGTAGTTGGTGGCGCGGTGGGCGGCGATCAGCTCCGCCCGCACCGGCGCCGCGGCGCTGTGGATCCGATCGACGGAGGCCGGGTCGAAGATCTCGTTCACGAAGGGGCTGTCGTCGGCGGGCTTCAGGGCGGGCCCGCGGATCGCGAGATCGACGAGCGCCCGCGGGTAGCGCGCGCCGAGATCGGTGACGATCTCCACGGCGCTCTGGCCGCCGCCCACCACCAGGATGCGGGGCTCCGGCCCGTCCAGGCGCGGCGCCCCGAGGGCCTGCGCGATCCCCGGCAGGTACCAGGAGGAGTGGATCAGCCGCCGGTCCCGCGCGTGGGCCGCGAAGGGGGCGGGGATCGCCGGGNCGCCGCCCGCCGCGACGACGAGGTGACGGCAGCGGCGCAGGCGGCGCGACCCGGCATCGCCCCGGGCCTCCACCACGAAGGCGGCGAGCCGGCCGTCGCGGGTCTCGGGCCGCACGGAGTCCACGATCTCGCCGTACGCGACCACGTCCGAGAACTGGTCCGCCGCCCAGGCGAGGTAGTCGTTGTACTCGACCCGCGACGGATTGAACGTCTTGAGGTTGAGGAAGGTGCTGAGCCGCCCCTTCACGTGCAGGTAGTTGAGGAAGCTGAACGGGCTCGTCGGGTCGCGCAGGGACACGAGGTCCTTCACGAAGCTGATCTGCATGTCGGCGCCGGGCAGCATCATCGCCCGGTGCCAGCCGAACCGCTCCTGCCGCTCGATGAACCGCAGGGACGGCCGCGGCGGTCCGTCGCCCATCGCGTCCCGGAGGGCGATGGCCAGCGACAGGTTGGCCGGGCCGAAGCCGATCCCGATGATGTCGTCGGTCGCGGGGTGATCCGTCATCGCTCGCATCTCGCTCGCTCGAAGGGCGGTCTAGGCCGGCACGGCAGGGGGCCGCGGCGCCGCGTCGGCGGCGGCCGCGCCCGGCACCCAGAGCCGGTCACGGACGAAGTGCTCGCGCGACAGGGCGACCAGGGCCGCGCGCTTGTGGGGGAAGTCGACGGTGGCGATCGTCGCGAAGCCGGAGGCGTGGAGGTTCCGGATCTGCTGGGCGTGATCGGCCCGCGGCTCGCCCACGACGCGCTGCGTGCGCGGCTCGTCGAGGAACAGGTAGTGCATCAGCGACGGCAGCCAGGCCGAGAGGGCGGGCCGCCCGCGCACGGACGCGTCGCCGATCGCCACGTGCCAGCCGCGGTCGTAGGGGCCGGACTCGTAGAGCGGCCCGAGCCGGCTCTCCCGCGCCCAGTACAGCTCGAAATAGCCGAAGGGCCTGCCGTCGAGGCAGCCGAACAGCGGCAGGGTGGCGGGGTCGGCCTGGAGCCCGGCGATGTAGGCGGCGTGCGCCTCCAGGGTGCCGGTCTCCTGCCAGACCGCGGCGACCCGGGGATCGTTCATCCAGGCCGAGAACAGGGCGACGTCGCCGGGCTCCGTCATCGTGCGGAAGCTCAGGCGCCGGTCGAGCCAGGGGATCGTCCGCGCGTAGACCGCGCCGGAGGGCGTCCCGGGCCGCAGCGGGTGGCGGCGGCCGGCCGTGGCGGTGAACAGCTCGGGGAAGGGCGGACGGGCCTTCGGGAGCCAGCGGGCGGCGCATTGCCAGAGGAGACCCGGCAGGATCTCGACCCCGTCGCCGACGGGCCGGGCCGCGCCGAGGTCGAGCAGCCGTCCGGACGTCGCCGGATCGGCCGCGACGACGATGCGCAGGACCTGCGTGTCCTGGGCGGTCAGAGCCTCGGCGCGCGCCAGGATCGCCTCCGCGGCCGCGGCCGGCGCGGCCGGCTCGGCGAGGCGGATGACCGGCGCCTCCCGGGTTCCGTCCAGGGTGAGGGGCACCGGCACGGTCGCCGGCGCGCTCACCGGCGCGCTCACCTGCGCCCCCTCATCGTGGATGCTCGCGGGGTGCGCCCCCGGGTCGCGCATCGCTGGGCTCGAAGCGTCCGTCATCCGTCCTCCGCACGTCGTCGGCACCTCCCTGACGGATGGGGCCGCCCGGCGTTCAGACGTTTCGCGCGGTCGCGTCCCGGCGGCCCCGAGGCGCGGCCGTGAACGGCCCCCTGCCTCAACCGTCACTCCGTCGAAGCCCGGAGCGGCGCAGGAGCGAGCGGATGGACCAGCAGGCCGGCCAGGAGGCGAGCGCAGAGGCGGGCGCGGGCGCTGTTGCGGGCGCGATGGTGGGCACCATCGCGGGCACGGCCGCGGAACCGGCCGCGGAACCGGCCGCGGACTGGACCTTCGAGCCGGTGGTGGTGGCCTTCGACCGGGCCGGGCACGGCGCCTTCTGGCCGGCGGGCCGGGCGCTGCCCGCCGGCTGGACCCTGGCGTACGGCCCCTGCGGGATCGCGGCGGCCCGGGACTGGATCGCGGATCCGGCGCGGGTGACCGAAGCCGCCCCCGCAGCCNCCCCCGAAGCCNCCCCCGCCTCGGCGCTCGCCCCCGACGCCGACCGCGAGAGCGTCCCGGCCCGGCTCGCCCGTCTCGCCGCCGCCGAGCCCGTCTCGCCGCCGCCGAGCCCGAACGGCCGGCGGTGCTGTTCGGGACCCGGACGCTGACCCGGGGCGAACTCGACACCCGGGCCGGCGCCCTCGCGGCCGGGCTCGCGGCGCGCGGGATCGGGCGCGGCCACCGGGTCGCGGTGGCGCTGGAGCGCGCGCCGGAAACCATCGTGGCGCTGCTCGGGGTGCTGCGGGCCGGCGCGGCCTTCCTGCCCGTCGACCCGGCCTACCCGGCCGCCCGCGTCCGCGCGATGCTGGCGGATGCCGGCATCGCGCAGTGTCTCACCACCGCCGCGATCGCCACGCGCCTGGAACTGCCCGCGGGCGTCGCCCGGCTCGATCCCGCCGCGCTGGAGGCCGCCGCGCTGGAGGCCGCCGCGGACGGCCCCCGTCCCGCCCTGCCGGAGCCGGGGGATGCCGCCTACCTGATCTACACGTCGGGCTCGACCGGGACGCCGAAGGGCGTGCTCGTGGAGCACGGGCCGCTGGCCATGCACTGCCGCACCACGGCCGAGGCCTACGCGATGGACGCGGAGTCGCGCGAACTCCACGTCCTGTCCTTCGCGTTCGACGGCGCCCACGAGCGCTGGATGACGCCGCTCGTCGCCGGCGGCTGCATCGTGCTGCGCGGGCCCGAGCTCTGGACCGCCGCCGAGACCCTGGCGCAGATCCGCCGCCACCGGGTGACCCATGCCGGCTTCCCCACGAGCTTCATTGGCCAGCTCGCCGAATGGGCCGAGCGCCTGGGCGAGGCGCCCCCGGTCCAGGTCTACTCCTTCGGCGGCGAGGGGATGCCCCGGGAGACCTTCGCGCGGCTCGGCCGCGCCCTGAAGCCCCGGCTGCTGATCAACGGCTACGGCCCGACCGAGTGCGTGATCTCGCCCCTCGTCTGGGCGGTGCCGCCGGACGCGACCTTCGCCGAGCCCTACGCGCCGATCGGCGGCCCGGTCGGGGCGCGGGCGGCCTACGTGCTCGGGCCCGACCTCGAGCCGGTCGCGGACGGCGAGACCGGCGAGCTCTACATCGGCGGCGGCCTCGCCCGGGGCTACTGGGAGCGCCCGGCGCTCACCGCCGAGCGCTTCCTGCCCGACCCGTTCGCCGCGGGCGGCGGCCGGATGTACCGCACCGGCGACCGGGTCCGGCGGCGGCCCGACGGAACCCTCGCCTTCGCGGGGCGGGCGGACGATCAGGTCAAGATCCGCGGCCACCGGATCGAGATCGGCGAGGTCGAGGCGGCCCTGCGCGCCCTGCCGGGGGTCGCGGAGGCCGCGATCCTGCGCCGGCAGGGCCCGGCCGGCGCCTATCTCGCGGGCTACGTCGTGCCGTCACGCGGACGCCGACCGGAGCCCGGACGCCTGCGTGCCGGCCTCGCCCGCACCCTCCCGGAGCCGATGGTGCCGGCGAGCCTGACGATCCTCGACCGGCTGCCGGTCACCGCCAACGGCAAGGTCGACCGCAACGCCCTGCCGGATCCCGCCGCCGACGACCGGCGCGGGCGCCCGCCCGGGACCGCCACGGAGCGGCGCCTCGCCGGGATCTGGTCCGAGTGCCTGGGCTTCCCGGTCCGGGTGGCGGACCGGCGCTTCTTCGAGCTCGGCGGCGATTCCCTGTCGGCCCTGCGGCTGGTGGCGCGCCTGCGCCTCATCGCCCCGCGGGGCGGGATCGGCGTGGCGGATCTCCTGCGCGATCCGACCATCGCGGAGCTGGCGGCGCGGATCGACGCCGGATCGGACGCCGCCGACGCGGAGGGCCTCGCGCCCCTGGTCCGGCTGTCCGCCGGCCGGCCGGAGAGCGGTCGGCCGCTGCTGGTGCTGTTCCCGGGGCTGCTCGTCAGCACCCGGGAATACGAGCCCCTGGTGGCCCATCTCGGCCCCGAGCAGGAGGCGCACGGCTTCCTCTGCGCCTCCCTGGTGGAGGCGGTCCGGCCCCTGCCGGCCGTGGCCGAGCTCGCGGACGCCTATGCCGAGCGGGTGCGCGACCTCATGCGCGGCCGTGCGGGGTCCTGCGTCTTCCTCGGCTGGTCCTGGGGCGGGGTGCTCGCCTACGAGACCGCCCGGCGGCTCGGCCCGGACTGTCCCCTGGACTGGGTCGGCATGCTCGACGCCTGCGCCTTGGAGGCCAACTTCGCCCCGGGCGCCGGCCGGCCGATCGAGCCCGCGGAGCGGGCGGCGCACGAGGCCCTGGTCGAGGCCTGGCTCGCGCGCGCGCCGATGCGCGCGCACTGGGAGGCCCTGCGCGCCCGCATGGACCCGGAGGCCACGGTGCAGTTCCTGCGCTTCCTCGCCGCCGAGCCGCAGCCCCTGCCGGCCGACGGTCCCGAGGTCGGCAGCCGGGAGCGGATGCTCTGGACGCTCGTCGACCACGCGATCCAGTTCCGGGCCCTCCGCCTGGAGCCCGGCACGGTGCCGATCCGCAGCTTCGCGGCGGCGGATTCGCGGGCCCGCGGCCTGCCGGTGATCGACTGGGCGCCGCTCACCGACCGGCTCCTCGGGGTGGAGACCGTCCCCGACACGGATCACCTCGACATCGTCCTGTCCCCGCACCTCCACGACCGGATCGCCGCGCTGACGGCGCCGGCCGCCGAGGCACCCGCGCTGTCCCCCGCGCGGGCCCCCGCCTGGACGGCCGCCTGACATGCAGGAGCGCGAACCGACCTTCGACGCCCTGCGCGACGCCCATGTGGCGGCGCTCACCGGCTCCCTGATCGACGGCCTCGAGCACGGCCCCGGCGGGGCCGGCTACGTCTGGTCGCGCAGCATCCCGGACCCGACCCTGAACTTCGCCTTCGGGGTCCGCCGTCCCGACCAGTTCGCCTGGGCGGGCGCGGCGGCCCTCGGACGCGCCCGGGCGCCGGCCTTCCTGGCCCGGGACGACGGGGAGATCGCGCTGCTGCGCGCCCTGTTCGAGCCCGCGATCCTCTACCCGGCGAGCTGGATGGTGGCGCGGGGGCTCCCGGCGCCGGCCCCGGCCGGCAGCGCCGTCACCGTGCAGGCGACGCCCGCGCCGGGGCCGGATTTCGAGCGGGTCTTCGCCCACCTGTCCGACGCGCCGGCCGTGCGGACCCATCTGCGCCGCTACTACATCCCGGCGCTGCGCGCGGCCCGGGGCCGGCCCGGCCTCGCGGCGCTGCACCTCGTCCTGCGCGACGCCGCCGGGCCGGCGGCCTG
>JGI24972J35695_100320_pt1 | contig 13832 bp, 7 predicted proteins | sample AntDryMetagUQ493_FD_35695 | JGI IMG/M metagenome (IMG submission 35695)
CGTCGCCGGCACGCCGCGGCGGGTGACCGCCCCGTCGGCGCCGCTGCGCCGCGCGCCCGCCGCCGACGCGGGGCTCGACACCGAGGCGCTGCTGGGCGACGCGGTCGATCTCTACGACGCGGCGGACGGCTACGCCTTCGTGCAGCTCGCCCGCGACGGCTACGTCGGCTACCTGCCGGCCGACAGCCTCGGTCCGGTCGATCCGGAGCCGACGCACCGCGTCACCGCCCTGCGCACCTTCCTGTATCCCGAGCCGGACCTGAAGCGGCCGGTCCTCGGCCATCTCAGCCTCGGCGCCCGCCTCGCGGCGACGGGGGAGGCCGGCGCCTACCTGGAGACGCCGGGAGGCTACGTGTTCGCCCGCCACTGCGCGCCCGTCGACGCCCGCGCGCCGGACTACGCGGCGACGGCCGCGCGGCTCGCCGGGACCCCCTATCTCTGGGGCGGCCGCACCAGCCTCGGGCTCGACTGCTCCGGCCTCGTGCAGCTCTGCCTCGACGCGGCGGGGCTGCCCTGTCCCCGCGACGCCGACATGCAGGAGCGGGCCCTCGGGCGGGCGCTGCCCTTCGACCCCGCGCGCCCGGACTTCGCGGGCCTGCGCCGGGGCGACTTCGTCTTCTGGCGCGGCCATGTCGGGCTGATGGGCGATCCCGAGACGCTGATCCACGCCAACGGCCACCACATGGCGGTCGCCGCCGAGCCGCTCGCCGAGGCGGTCGCCCGCATCGCGGCGCACAGCTTCGGCGCCGTGACGGGGATCCGGCGGCTCTGAGGGGGCCGGCGCGGGTCCCATTGCCGCGGCAATCGTGCTACAGACGGGCCACGGAGCGGCTCCGCTTCCCTCTTCCCGCCCGGTTCCTGGGCCAGTCCTGTTGACAGGACAGCCCCGCCCTCGCCACATCCCCCGCATGACCGCCGATATCGCGACCCCCGAGCCCGCCCCGGGCACCGCCGGCAAGCCGCCGCTGGAGATCCTGCTCTGCGCCCCGCGCGGCTTCTGCGCCGGCGTGGTGCGGGCCATCGACGTCGTGGAGCGGGCGCTCGCCATCTACGGGCCGCCCGTCTACGTCCGCCACGAGATCGTGCACAACAAGTACGTCGTGGAGAGCCTGAAGCGGAAGGGCGCCGTGTTCGTCCGCGAGCTCGACGAGGTGCCGGACGGCGGCGCCCCGGTGATCTTCTCCGCCCACGGCGTGGCCAAGACCGTGCCGGCCAACGCTGATTCGCGCGGGCTGACCACGATCGACGCCACCTGCCCGCTGGTGACCAAGGTCCATCGCGAGGCCGAGATCCACCACAAGCGCGGCCGCCACGTGCTGCTGGTCGGCCATTCCGGCCATCCCGAGGTCGTGGGCACGATGGGCCAGCTGCCCAAGGGCTCGATCACCCTGGTGGAGGATCTCGAGCAGATCGCCGCCCTGACCCCGGACAATCCCGACAACCTCGCCTGGGTCACCCAGACGACCCTGTCGGTCGACGACACCCGCCACATCGTCGACGCCCTGAAGAAGAAGTTCCCGAACATCACCGGGCCCCATAAGGACGACATCTGCTACGCCACCACCAACCGCCAGGAGGCGGTGAAGCAGGTGGCGCCGCTGGTCGACGCCCTGATCGTGGTCGGCTCGTCGAACTCGTCGAACTCGCAGCGCCTGCGCGAGGTCGCCGAGCGGGTGGGCTGCCCGATCACCCGCCTCGTGCTCCGCGCCGAGGAGATCGACTGGCCGGCCTTCGAGGGAATCCGCAAGCTCGGCCTCACGGCAGGCGCCTCGGCCCCCGAGGTCCTGGTCGAGGAGATCATCGACGCCTTCGCGGCCCGCTACGACGTGATGGTCGACACGGTCTCGACGGTGATCGAGGACATGGTCTTCCCGCTGCCGCGGGAGCTGCGCAGCGAGGCCGCCGAGTAAGGCGGTCCGGTCGACGGCGCGGGACCGACGCCTCGGTCTCGGGGCGCGCGGCAGGCTTTGTGCGGGGGCGCTTCGGCGCCCCTTGCCGTATCGAACTTCCGACATCAGAGCGCAGACACGTGGCCGTCTACACCGAGGTATCCGACGCGGCGCTCGCCGAGTTCCTGTCCGCCTACGCGATCGGCAGCCTGCTCTCCTTCAAGGGCATCGCGGAGGGTGTCGAGAACTCGAACTTCTTCCTGCACACCACCGAGGGCGCCTACATCCTGACGCTCTACGAGAAGCGCGTCCGGGAACAGGACCTGCCGTTCTTCATCGGGCTGATGGAGCACCTCTCGGCCCGCGGCCTCGCCTGCCCGCAACCCGTGCGCGACCGAGCCGGCCAGGCCCTCGGCCAGCTCTGCGGCCGGCCCGCCGCCATCGTGAGCTTCCTGGAGGGCGTCTCGGTCAGGGCGCCGGGCGCCGAGCATTGCCGGGAACTCGGCCGGGCGCTCGCGGAGCTGCACGCCGCCGGCCGGGACTTCCCGATGGTGCGGGAGAACAACCTCTCGGTGTCCGCGTGGCGCCCGCTCTTCGCGCAAGCGGAGGCCCAGGCCGATTCCGTCGAGCCCGGCCTCGCGGCGCGCACCCGGTCGGACCTCGCCGTCCTGGAGGCGCACTGGCCCCGGGACCTGCCGGGCGGCGTGATCCACGCGGACCTGTTCACCGACAACGTCTTCTTCATCGGCGACGCCCTGTCGGGCCTGATCGACTTCTACTTCGCCTGCACGGACGCCTTCGCGTACGACCTCGCGGTCTGCCTGAACGCGTGGTGCTTCGACCCCGACGGCACCTTCCACCGGGACATGGCCGCTGCGCTGATCGCCGGCTACGAGGCCGTGCGGCCCCTGGAGGCCGCCGAGGTCGCGGCCCTGCCGATCCTGTGCCGGGGCGCCGCCCTCCGCTTCATGCTCACCCGGCTGGTCGACTGGCTGAACGTGCCCCCGGGCGCCCTGGTGAAGCCGAAGGACCCGCGGGAATTCGATCGCCGGCTCACCTTCCACCGCCAGGCGCGGGACGCCCGCGATTACGGGCGGGCGGGCTGAGACGCGGATGAGCCGGCGACCCGCCGAACAACCGGGTCGATCCGTCTGCCACGACCAGTTTGACAGGGCCTAAACCCCGTCACCGCGGGCGCAGCGTCGTGCAGGGTCGCGCGACGCCCGTCGCCGTGGCGCTGCCCTGCATCGCTTCGCTGCGCGCGCACTGACGGCTGGGCCGCAGGAGGCGGCCGCACCGCTTCGGGAAGGGGAGGCGCGGGACCGCCGACCCTCGCGTTCGAGCGAGTCGTCGGGCCGCTCAGTCGGTCTCGCCGTCCAGCCCCAGCCAGTGGCGGCCGTCGCGGGCGAGCAGCGCGTCGGCCTCCGCCGGGCCGGCGCTGCCCGCGGGGTAGAATGTCACCTCCGCCTGCGGCCAGCCCTTGAGCAGGGGATCGACCGCCGCCCAGCCGGCCTCGATGTTGTCGGCGCGCTGGAACAGCGTCGCGTCGCCGGTCATGCAATCGTAGAGCAGCGTCTCGTAGCCGACATTCGGCCGGTCGGCGAAGAAGTCCTTGTAGCGGAAGCCGGAGCGCACCCGGCCGATCTTCATCTGCGGCCCCGGCACCTTGACGTTGAACTCGGTGCTGACCCCGTGATCGGGATCGATCTGGATCCGCATCACGGTGGGCCCGAGGTCGGCCGTGGGCGTGTCCTCGAACATCTTGAACGGCGCCGGCTTGAACAGCACGGCGATCTCGGTGCGTCGCCCGGTCATGCGCTTGCCGGTGCGGACGTAGAACGGCACCCCGGCCCAGCGCCAGTTCTCGATGTTGAGCTTCAGGGCGATGTAGGTCTCGGTGACCGAATCCTTCGCGACGTGCGGCTCGTCCCGGTAGGCGGGCACGTCGCGCCCCTCCGAGGTGCCGGCCGTATACTGGCCGCGCACCGCGTCCTCCGGCGGGATCGGCTTCACGGCCTCGGCGAGCTTGGCCTTCTCGGTGCGCACGGCCTCCGCGTCGAAGGAGTTCGGCGGCTCCATGGCGACCATGCAGAGCAGCTGGAACATGTGGTTCGGCACCATGTCGCGCAGCGCCCCGGTCGGCTCGTAGAAGCCGCCCCGCTCCTCGACGCCGACGGTCTCGGCCGCCGTGATCTGGATGCTGTCGATGTATTCCCGCCGCCAGACCGGCTCCAGCAGGCCGTTGGCGAAGCGGAACGCCATGATCGACTGAACGGTCTCCTTACCCAGGAAGTGGTCGATCCGGTAGAACTGGCTCTCGTCGCCCTGGCGGAGGATGCGGGCGTTCAGCTCCCGGGCCGAGGCCAGATCGGAGCCGAACGGCTTCTCGATGACGACGCGGCGGAACGTTCCGCCCTCCTGCTTCAGCAGGCCGGCCTGCCCGAGCCCGTCCACGATCGTCCCGAAGAAGCGCGCCGCCACCGCGCAGTAGAACACCGCGCTGCCGGTGACCCGCTGCTTCACGGCCGCGTAGGTCTCGGGCTTCTCGAAATCGCCCTTCAGGTAGTGGAGCCGGTCCCGGATGAAACCCCAGCTCTTCGGGTCGATGTGGTCGGCGTGGAACTCCGAGGTCGGGTCCTTGCTGAACGCCTCCAGGGTCTGGGTGAGATTCTCGCGGAGCGACTCGTCGGTACCGTCATTGTGATCGATGCCGAGGATCGAGAAGCCCTCGGACAGGAGGCCCGCCCCCGCGAGGTTGTAGAGCGAGGGCATCAGCAGGCGCTTGGTCAGGTCGCCGCCGGCCCCGAAGATCACCAGCGTGCAGGGCGGCGCCGGCTGCGTGCCGCAGGCTGCCGTGTCCTTGAGGGCTGTCGTCGGCTCGGCCATCCCTGACTCCCGTGTGACTGCGGTGCAGCAAACCGGCCTGACAACCCGCCGCGGCGGGGCCCGTTCCGGTGCCCCTCGGGCTATGCCGCGCCGAGTCTAGGATCAAGGAACCCCGCACGCATACCCTCTCCGTCGAGCCCTGGGCGCACAGCCACGCCTTCCCAGGTGACCGGCACGATCTGCCACGCCGCCGGACCGGGGCGGTCGCCGCGCGCGCGGCCGTCGCGAGATTGGCGGGGATCGTCGGCGGCGCGTGCCTCGGCTCGATGGCCCTGGGCGCCGACGGCTGGCGCTTGTCGACCCGCGCGCCGGTGCTGGGCATCGCGGCGCTCGCCTACCACCTCGCCCGGCGCCACGCGGACGATCGCCGCTTCGGCATCGGCAGGTTCGGCGACCTGGCGCCTTCGCCAGCGCCCTGCTGATCGGCCCGATCGTCCTGCTGATCGGCGCCGAGAGCCTCGACCGGCTGCGGCACGCGGTGACGATCGACTTCGATCAGGCGATCCCGATCGCGGTCCTGGGGCTCGCCGCGAACCTCGCGAGCGTCCAGCCGCTGCACGACGACCACGGTCACCGCTCAGGACGAGGGTGCGGGTTGGACGCTCCGGGCCGCACCATCACGCGGCCCGCCGGCCGCTACTCGTCGGGGCGGACGGCCTGGCCGCCGCGGTCGATCGGCAGGCTCGGACCCTTCAGCTCGGAATCGCTCGGCAGGGCGCGCACGTCCCAGCCGCCGCCGAGTGCCCGGATCAGCGTGACCGCCGCGGTGAAGCGGCTCAGCCGCACCTGGAGGGCGTTGACCTCGTTGTTCACGAGCAGGTTCTGGGCGGTCACCACCGTGGTGAAGTTCTGGGTGCCGGCCCGGTACTCGTTGAGCGTGATCTCCACGGCCTTGCGCGACAGGTCCACCGCGGTGTCCTGGGCCCGCTGCTGCTGGCCGAGGATACGCACGGCCGCCATCTGGTTCTCGACCTCCGCGAAGGCGGCCAGCACCACCTGCCGGTAATTGGCCACCGCCGAGTCGTAGCCGGCCTCGGCCGAGCGCAGGGCCGCCGTGCGGGCGCCGCCGTCGAACAGCACCTCGCTGCCGGAGGCCGCCACCGACCAGACTTGGTTGGCCGCCGAGAGCAGGCCGTTGCGGGTCGCTCCCGAGATGCCGCCCTGGGCCGAGATCGTCACGGTGGGGAAGAAGGCCGCCACCGCGACGCCGATGCGCTCGCTCTGCGCCTGGACGAGGCGCTCGGCCTGGGCCACGTCGGGGCGCCGCTCCAGCAGGTCGCCGGGGATGCCCACCGGCACGCCCGGCGGGTTGCGCGGGATGCCGGCCACCGGGATCGACACCTCCGAGGGCGGGCGCCCGATCAGCGTGGCGATGGCGTTGACGTACTGCACCCGGGTCAGCCGCACCGCGATGGCCTGGGCCTCGATGGTCTGCACCTGGGTCTGCGCGGTGATTACGTCGGAGCGCGCCGCCACGCCGGCGGCGTACTGGTTCTCGGTGATCGCCAGGGTTCTCTTGAAGTTCTCGACATTCTCGTCGAGCACCTTCTGGAGGGAGTCGGCGTAGCGCACCGTCAGGTAATCGGCCGCGATCTCGGCCTGGATACTCAGCCGGGTCAGCGCGATCGTGGCGGCGTCGGACTGCGCCAGGGCCGCCTCGCTCTCGATGGTGCGGCGGGTGCCGCCGAACAGGTCGAGCTCCCAGCTTGCCTGGCCCAGCAGCGACACGTTGGTGCGCGTGGCGGTGCCGCTGCCGGTCCGGGTGATGCTCGGCGCGCCGATCACGGTCGGGTACAGGGCGGCCTGCGCGGAGGCGACGAGCGCCCGGGCCTGCCGGTAATTCGCCACCGCCTGCCGGAGGGACTGGTTGTCGACGTCGACGAGGCGGATCAGGCGGTCGAGAGCCGGATCCTTGAACACCCGCCACCAGTCGCCGCGCTCGACGGCGTCGCTCGGCCGGGCCTCGCGCCAGCCCTTCCTGCGCGCCGCGACGTAGGCCGGGCTGTCCTCCCGGACGCCGCCCTGCTTGTAGGCGAGCGGCGTCTCCACGGAGGGCCGGGTGTAGTCGGGCCCGACCACGCAGCCGGTCATGAGGGGGGCGGCGAGGAGCAGGGCGGCGAGGGCGTGAAGCCGACGATCGGTCGCAAGCGCGCCGCCCGCCTCGAACCCCATCCGGAGGTGCCGAAGCGTGGCGGAGGCCTCGAAAGAGCCTCCCGGCAGGCCGTGCGATCCCCGCAGGCCTCCTTCGAGGCCGCGACGCAGCACCTCGGGACGAGGACGCGGATCGGACGGACCCTCGGGTACGCCGGGGCCCGCGGCTGTTTCACGTGAAACCTTAACCATCACTCTCCGGCCGGCAGCGCCGCTTCTCCGCCCCGCCCGGCGCGCCGACGCCGGTTGAGCACCCTGTGCCGGAGGCGATCGAGGGTGAGGTAGACGACGGGGGTGGTGTAGAGGGTCAGGATCTGGCTCACAATCAGCCCGCCGACGATGGCGATGCCCAGCGGGCGGCGCAGCTCCGCGCCCTCGCCGTTGGCGAGGATCAGCGGCACGGCACCCAGCATGGCGGCCAGCGTCGTCATCATGATCGGCCGGAAGCGCAGGAGACAGGCCTCCCGGATCGCGTCCACGGGATTCGCCGCCCGGGTCCGCTCGGCGTCGATCGCCACGTCGATCATCATGATCGCGTTCTTCTTCACGATGCCGATGAGCAGGAACACCGCGATCAGCGCGATGATGGTGAAGTCGGTGCCCGTCACCAGCAGGGCCAGCACCGCGCCGACGCCGGCCGACGGCAGGGTCGAGAGGATCGTCAGAGGGTGCACGAAGCTCTCGTAGAGGATCCCCAGCACCGCGTAGACCGCCAGGATCGCCGCCAGGATCAGCAGCGGCTGGCGCGACGCGGAGGCGACGTAGTTCTTGGCCGCGCCGGCATACTCGCCGTGGATCGTGGCGGGCAGCTGAAGGGACGCCATGGCCCGGTCGATGGCGGCGGTCGCGTCCGACAGGCTCTTGCCCGGGGCGAGGTTGAACGAGATCGTGGTGGCCACGAACAGGCCCTGATGGCTCACCTGCACGGGGGCGCTGCCGGGCTCGATCCGCGCGAAGGCCGAGAGCGGCACCATCGTCTCCTTGGCGGAAGAGACCGGCGCGCTCGACGAGGCGCCGCCCTTGCTCGCCGCGATGGCGTTCGCGGAGGCGTTGCGGGCCGAGTCGGACGCGATGGCGGCGGCGTTCGAGGCGGTGTCGGCCGTGCTGGCGGAGGCGGCCGCCGCCGCGGCGGCGCCGGAACTCCCGGAGCCGCCCACCGCTCCGGAGCCCGTGGCGACACCGGTCGCGGCGCTCGCCGACGACCCGCTGCCCGGGCTGCTGGTGCCGGTCGCCGCGTTCGTGTTGACGGTCCCGCCCGCCGCCACCGTGCCGGCGACCGCGTTGGTGGTGGCCGAGCCCGGCGCGTTGCCGCCCGAGGTCGAGACGTAGATCTGCTTGAGCGTCTCCGGCGTCTCCAGGTAGCGCGGCGCGATCTCCATCACGACGTGGTACTGGTTCAGCGGGTTGTAGATCGTCGAGACCTGGCGCTGCCCGAAGGCGTCGTAGAGGGTGTTGTCGATCTTGTTCGGCGTGATGCCGTAGCGGAACGCGGTCGCCCGGTCGATCACGACCCGGCTCTCCAGACCGCCCTCCTGCTGGTCCGAGGTCACGTCCGCGAAGGTCGGGTCCTTCTGCAGGGCCGCGACCAGCTTCGGGGCGGCGGCGAACAGCTCCTCGGCGGTGTCCCCCTGGAGGGTGTACTGGTACTGGGCGAAGCTCTGGCGGCCGCCCATCTGCAGGTCCTGGCGCGGGAAGACGTAGAGGCGCGCGCCCGCGACCTGCGCGAGCTTCGGCCGCAGCCGCGCCATCACGGCCGAGATCGGCGCCCGCTCGTTGAGCGGCTTCAGGCCGACGAAGACGTTGGCCGAGTTGGTGCCGCGGCCGCCCGTGAAGCCGACGACGCTCTCGACCGCCGGATCCGCCCCGACGATCGCGGTCGCCTGCGTGAGCTTCTTCTCCATCGACTGGAACGAGATGCGCTGGTCGGCCTGGATGCCGCCCATCATCTGCCCGGTATCCTGCTCGGGGAAGAAGCCCTTCGGGACGATGATGTAGAGGTAGACGTTGAGCCCGACCGTGGCGAGCAGGCTCAGCAGGACGAGGCGCGGATGGGCGAGCGCCACCTCCAGCGTCCGCGCGTAGGCGCCGAGCAGCCGGGCGAAGCCGCCCTCCAGGATCCGGATCAGCAGGTTCGGCCGGCGGCCGGCCGGCGGTTCGCCATTGGGGCCATGCCCCTCGGCCCGGAGCAGCCGGGCACACATCATCGGCGTGGTCGTGAGCGAGAGCACCAAGGAAATCAGGATCGACAGCGACAGGGTCACCGAAAATTCCTGGAAGATGCGGCCGACGAGGCCGCCCATCAGCAGGATCGGCAGGAACACCGCGATGAGCGACAGGCTCATCGAGATCACCGTGAACCCGACCTCCCGCGCGCCGATCAGCGCCGCCTGGAGCCGGGGCTTGCCCTCCTCGATGTGGCGCTGGACGTTCTCCAGCACCACGATGGCGTCGTCGACCACGAAGCCGGTGCCGATGATCAGCGCGGTGAGTGACAGGATGTTGAGCGAGTAGCCGAGCAGGTACATCGCCGAGAAGGTGCCGACGATCGAGATCGGCACGGCGACCGCCGGGATCAGCGTGGCCCGCCAGGAGCGCAGGAAGCCGTACACCACCAGGATTACGAGGCCGACCGCCACCAGCAGGGTCTCCTCGGTGGCCGAGAGCGAGGCGCGGATCGTGGCGCTGCGGTCGCCGGTGAGCTTGATGTCGATGCCGCCGGGCAGGGACGCGGTGATCTGCGGCAGGGCCTCCTTCACGGCCTTGATGGTCTCGACCACGTTGGCGCCGGGCTGCTTGTAGACGAACAGCAGCACGCCGGGCTTGCCGTTGACGATGCCGAGGTTGCGCTTGTCCTCGACCCCGTCGAGCACCTGCCCGACATCGGTGAGCTTCACCGCGGCGCCGTTGCGGTAGGCCACGATGATGTCGCGGTAATCGGCGGCCTTGCGGCCCTGGTCGTTGGCGTAGAGCTGGTAGCGGCGGTCGCCCGCGTCGATCTCGCCCTTGGGCGAGTTGGCGTTGGCCGAGGCGAGCGCGGCGCGGATGCCCTCGAGGCCGATGCCGTAGTTGAACAGGGCCGTGGGATCGAGCTCGACCCGCACCGCCGGCAGGGACGAGCCGCCGATATCGACGTTGCCGACGCCCGGCAGCTGCGACAGCTTCTGCTGCACCACGGTGGCGGCGGAATCGTAGACCTGGCCGCGGGTCAGGGTCTCCGAGGTCATGCCGAGGATGATGATCGGCGTGTCGGCGGGGTTGAACTTCCGGTAGGTCGGGTTCTGCCGGAGCGAGGCCGGCAGGTCGGCGCGCGCCGCGTTGATGGCGGCCTGGACGTCGCGGGCCGCGCCGTCGATGTCGCGGTTGAGGCCGAACAGCAGCACGATCCGGGTCGAGCCGAGGGAGTTCGTGGACGTCATCTCGTTGACGTCCGCGATGGCGCCGAGCCGCCGTTCGAGCGGCGCCGCCACCGTGGTGGCCATGGTGTCGGGCGAGGCGCCGGCCATCTGCGCCTGGACGAGGATGACCGGGAAGTCGATCTGCGGCAGCGGCGCCACCGGCAGCTTCAGGAAGGCGAACAGCCCGGCGAGCAGCACGCCGATGGTGAGCAGCGTGGTCGCCACCGGCCGCCGGATGAACGGCTCGGAGATGTTCACGGCAGCGCCTCGCCGCCCGCCAGATCCGGCCCCCGCCGCCCCGAGATCCGCCGCTCCAGCCGGTCGAACGCCAGGTAGATCACCGGCGTCGTGAACAGCGTCAGCACCTGGCTGACGATCAGGCCGCCCGCGATGCAGATGCCGAGCGGCTGGCGCAGCTCCGAGCCGACGCCGGTGCCCAGGATCAGCGGCACCGCGGCGAACAAAGCCGCCAGCGTCGTCATCAGGATCGGCCGGAAGCGTAAGAGGCAGGCCTGGAAGATCGCCTCGCGGGGCTCCAGCCCGTCCTCGCGCTCCGCCTGGAGCGCGAAGTCGATCATCATGATGGCGTTCTTCTTCACGATGCCGATCAGCAGCACGATGCCGATCACCGCGATGATGTCGAGCGACAGCCCGAACAGCATCAGGCCGAGCAGCGCCCCGATGCCCGCCGACGGCAGGGTCGAGAGGATCGTGATCGGGTGGATGAAGCTCTCGTAGAGTACGCCCAGCACGATGTAGACCGTGACGATCGCGGCGAGCACCAGGAACAGCTCGTTGCCGAGCGCCGACTGGAAGGCGAAGACCGAGCCCTGCGGCACCACCCGGAACGAGGGCGGCAGGCCGATCTCGGCCTTGACCCGGTCGATCGCCTCGACCGCCTGGCCGAGCGCCGCGCCGGGCGCGAGGTTGAACGACACGGTGGTGGCCGGGAACTGGCCGAGATGCGAGATCAGCAGCGGCGCCCGCCGCTCGCTGATCCGCGCCACGGCCGAGAGCGGCACCTGCCCGTTGGTCGCCGTGGACGAGGGCAGGTAGATCGCGTCGAGGCTGCGCAGGGTCGTGTGCAGCTTCGGGTCGGCTTCCAGGATCACCCGGTACTGGTTGGACTGGGTGAAGATCGTCGAGATGATCCGCTGCCCGAAGGCGTCGTAGAGGGCGTTGTCGATGGTCGCCGGGGTGATGCCGTAGCGGCCGGCGGTGGGCCGGTCGATGGTCACGTAGGCGGCGAGCCCCTGGCCCTGGTGGTCGCTCGCCACGTCGGTGACCACGGGCGACTTCGCCAGCGCCTCGGTGAAGCGCGGCACCCAGGTCTCGAAATCGTCGATGTTCGGGCTCTCGAGGATCACCTGGTACTGGGTCGCCGAGACCGCGGTGTCGATGGTCAGGTCCTGGACCGGCTGCATGTAGAGCCGCATGCCGGGCTGGTTCGCGGCGGCCGCCGAGATCCGCCGGATGATCGCGCTGGCCGTCGCGCTGCGCTCCTCCCGGGGCTTGAGGTTGATCAGCATCCGGCCGGAATTGAGCGTGACGTTCTGGCCGTCGACGCCGATGAACGAGGACAGGCTCGCCACGTCCGGGTCCTTGAGGACGATCTCGGCCATCCGCTGCTGGCGCTCGGCCATGGCGGCGTAGGAGACCGACTGGTCGGCCTGGGTGATGCCCTGGATCACGCCCGTGTCCTGCACGGGGAAGAAGCCCTTCGGGATCACCGCGAACAGGTAGATCGTGAGCCCGAGCGTGCCGAGCGCCACCAGCAGCGTCAGGCCCTGGTGGTTCAGGACGACCCGCAGGGAGCGGCCGTAGGACTCGATCGTGCCGTCGACGGCGCGCCGGCCGAGGCGGGAGAGGACGCCCTCGCGGCGGCGGTGACCGGCTTCCGGGACGTGCTTCAGGAGCCGCGCGCACAGCATCGGCACCAGCGTCAGCGAGACCACCGCCGAGATGACGATCGTGGCCGCCAGCGTGATGGCGAATTCGTGGAACAGCCGCCCGACCACGTCGCCCATGAACAGGAGCGGGATCAGCACGGCGATCAGCGAGACGGTCAGCGAGATGATGGTGAAGCCGATCTCGCGGGAGCCCTTGAGGGCTGCCTCCAGGGGCGAGTCGCCGGCCTCCACGTGGCGGGCGATGTTCTCGATCACCACGATGGCGTCGTCGACCACGAAGCCGGTGGCGATGGTGAGCGCCATCAGCGACAGGTTGTCGAGGGAGAAGCCGTACAGGTCCATCACCGACAGGGCGCCGACCAGCGACAGGGGCACCGACAGGCTCGGGATCAGGGTCGCCGACAGGCTGCGCAGGAACAGGAAGATCACCAGCACCACGAGGGCGATGGCGAGGCCGAGCTCGAACTGCACGTCCTCCACGGAGGCGCGGATCGTGGTGGTCCGGTCGGTGAGCGGCGCCACCGCCACGGCGGCCGGCAGGCTCGCCTGGAGCTGGGGCAGCAGCGCCTTGATCTTGTCGACGGTCGCGATGACGTTGGCGCCCGGCTGGCGCTGGATGTTGAGGATCACCGCCGGCGTCGCGTCGGCCCAGGCGCCGAGCTTGGTGTTCTCCGGCCCCTCGACCACGTCGGCCACCTCCGAGAGCATCACCGGGGCGCCGTTGCGGTAGGCGATGATCGCCGCGTCGTAGGCCTTCGGGTCGCGGATCTGGTCGTTGGCATTGATCGCGTAGGACTGCTTCGGCCCGTCGATCGTGCCCTTCGGCGTGTTGACGTTGAGGTTGGTGATGGTGGTGCGCAGGTCGTCGATGTTGAGCCCGTAGGCGGCGAGCGCCCGCGCGTTGAACCGCACCCGCACGGCCGGGCGCTGGCCGCCCGAGATGCTCACGAGGCCGACGCCCGCCACCTGGCTGATCTTCTGGGCCAGCCGCGACTCGGCGAGGTCGCGCACCTGGGTGAGCGGCAGGGTCTTCGAGGTCAGCGCCAGCGTCAGCACCGGCGCGTCGGCCGGGTTGACCTTGGCGTAGATCGGCGGCGCCGGCAGGTCGGAGGGCAGGAGGTTGCCGGCGGCGTTGATCGCCGCCTGGACCTGCTGCTCGGCGATGTCGAGCGGCAGGTCCAGGCTGAACTGCAGGGTGATGACCGACGCCCCCGCGGAGGATTGCGAGGTCATCTGGTTGAGGTTGGCGAGCTGGCCGAACTGGCGCTCCAGCGGCGCCGTCACCGAGGAGGTCATCACCTCCGGGCTGGCGCCGGGATAGAAGGTCTGGACCTGGATCGTCGGGTAATCGACCGCCGGCAGCGCCGAGACCGGCAGGTTCAGGTACGACACGCCGCCGACGATCAGGATCGCCAGCATCAAGAGCGTCGTGGCGACCGGGCGGAGGATGAAGAGGCGGGACGGGTTCATGGACGCGCCGCCTTTTTCCCCTCTCCCCGCGGGCGGGGAGAGGCCCGCAGGCACCTTGTCGTGCCTGCGGGAAGCGGAGGCGAAGCCGCAGCGGCGGTGAGGGGGGGCCGCAGGATGAGGCTCTTACGGCC
>JGI24972J35695_100335_pt1 | contig 13101 bp, 13 predicted proteins | sample AntDryMetagUQ493_FD_35695 | JGI IMG/M metagenome (IMG submission 35695)
CCGGCGGGGTCAGCTCGGCCTGCGGCCCGGTCGCGCGCCGGGCGAGGTCGCTGCCGATGCAGCCACCGAGCGACAGCAGGACGGCGCAGAGCGCGGCGGTCGGGGCGGTGACACGCACGAGACGGTCCCGCGCGCTTGTCGGGCGCGCCATGGCGCGTACTCCTTCGGGCAGGCTCCGCAGCCTGACCGGCACGATCCCAAATGTAAACGCGGCGGCCCGGACTTGCCCCCGGTCGCGCGGCCCCGCCGCGACGAGAGGCGGCGGGTGTGGCAAGATCGCCGGCGATGACCCGCAGATTCGACGACCCGGGGCCCGCCGCCTCGACCCGAGCTCCGTTACAGAAGCTCGCCCCCGACCGGCCGCGCAGCACGACCTTCACGGCCTTCGGGCTCGCGAGCGAGACAGAGCCCCTGTCCCCGGGCCTGCACATCGTGGCGACCCCGATCGGGAACCTGCGCGACATCACCATCCGGGCGCTGGCCACCCTGGCGGCGGCCGACGCGGTCCTGGCCGAGGACACCCGCGTCACCCGGAACCTGCTGGCGCATTACGGGATCACGACGCCGCTCCTGGCCTATCACGAGCATTCCAACGACGCGGTGCGCGAGCGGATGGTGGCGCGGCTGCGCGCCGGCGAGGCCCTGGCGCTGGTCTCGGATGCCGGGACCCCGCTCGTCTCGGATCCCGGCTACAAGCTGGTCCAGGCCGCCATCGAGGCCGGGATCGCCATCACGCCCGTCCCGGGGCCATCCGCGGTGATGACGGCGCTGGTCGCGGCGGGCCTGCCGACGGATCGCTTCTTCTTCGAGGGCTTCCTGCCGCAGAAGGCCGGAGCGCGGCGCAACCGCCTCGAGGCGCTGCTCCAGGTTCCCGGCACGCTGGTCCTGTTCGAGTCGCCGCATCGCCTGCCCGACATGCTGGCGGACGCCGCCGCGGTGCTCGGTTCGGAGCGGCCCGCCGCCGTGACCCGCGAGCTGACCAAGCTCTACGAAACCATCCGGCGCGATACGCTGGGCAGCCTGAGCGCGCGCTTCGCCCAGGAAGGACCGCCGAAGGGGGAGATCGTGGTGATCATCGGTGCGGCGACGGCGCCGGAGCGGACCGCGGACACGGACGCCGCCCTCGACGCCCTGATCCTGGCGGCCCTGGAGCGGCACTCGATCAAGGATGCCGCCAGCCTCGTGTCCGACGAGACCGGGCAGCCGCGGCGCCTCGTCTACGCGCGCGCGCTGGCGCTGGCGCGGGACCCGGGATGACCGGGGCTCTGCCGGACGGGGCCGGCCGGCGCCGCGCCGCCTATCGGCTCGGCCACCGGGCCGAGTGGTTGGCGCTCGCCGCGCTGATGCTGAAAGGCTACTGGCCGATCGGGCGGCGCGTCAGCGTCGCGGGCGGCGAGATCGATCTCGTCGTCCGGCGCTGGAACACCGTCGTCTTCGTGGAGGTGAAGGCGCGGGCGAAGCGCGACGATGCCCGGGAGGCGATCGACGGCGCCAAGCGGCGGCGATTCTCCCGCGCGGTCCGGGCCTGGATCGGTCGCAATGCCTGGTGCGCCGGAGCGACGTTCCGGGCCGACGCCGTGTTCGTCGGGCATCGGGCCTGGCCCGCCCATGTCGAGCGGGTCTTCACGATCGAGGGGCTCTGACGCGGGGACCTCAGCCTGCCTGCGCGAACGCCCCGCTCTCAGTCGCGGGCCGCGCGGATCGCCCCGATCAGGGTGCGCTTCAGGTCGGCCTGGCTGAACGGCTTCTGGACCACGGGCCTGTCGCGGAACGGCTCGCGGATGCCGGCGCCGCCGTAGCCGGTCGAGAAGACCAGCGGCAGATCGCGCTTGGCGATGGCCTCGGCCACCGGGTAGATCGGCTCGCCCGCCACGTTCACGTCGAGAATGGCGACCTCGAACGCCTCCTGCGACGCCATCTCGAGCGCCGAGGAGAGACGCGCGGCCGGCCCGACCACGGCACAGCCGAAATCGAGGAGCATGTCCTCCAGCAGCATCGAGATCGCGGCCTCGTCCTCGACGACGAGAACACGGACGCCGTTGAGGACGTCGTCGTTGGGGTCAGCAATCACGCCGGGCCGTCTTCCCTTCGAATGCCCCCGTCGCCGGGGATCTTGCCATGCGGTTGGTCAGGCCTTGCGCACCGCGTGAGCAGCGTCCGGAAGGGTGAACGCGGCCCGAGGGTCAGCCCGCGAGACAACCTGAGGCGTCGCCCGTAATGCGCAATGTGTCAAGCGTTCCTGGCCCGTTCCGACACCCAGACCGGGCGGTATGTTAACCGATGATACATTTTTGTGCTGACGGCGCCGCGAGGGCGGCCCGGGGCCGCGCCGCGCATCACCTCAGTCGTCCTTGAAGCTGACCTTGGCACCTCGTGTCACATGCGCGGCGAGGTCGCGGGCATTCCAGTTCGTCAGGCGGATGCAGCCGTGAGACTCGGTCTTCCCGACCTTCTCGGGCTCAGGCGTCCCGTGGATCCCGTAGCTCGGAATCGCCAGATCGATCCAGACCAGGCCGACCGGATTGTTGGGCCCCGACTGGATGGTGAACTTGTGCTGCGCTTTCACGCCCTTGAAAGCGTATTTCGGGTTGTAGGTGTAATCGGGGTCGAACGCGACGCCCTTCACCTTGGTCTCGCCGCTCGGTGCCGGCTTCTCGGAACTGCCGATCGACGCGGGATAGTAGGCCAGGAGCTTGCCGTCGGCGCCGAACGCGCGAACGTCGCGGCTCGTCTTGTCCACCTCGATGCGCTCGACCTTCGGCTCCTGCGGCAGATCCTTGGCCTTCGGCTTGTCCGTCCCCATCGGCTCGACCGCCGCCACCGCGATGGTGGTGCCGGCCTTGTCGAGGGACTTGCCGGGATTAAGCGCGCTGACGAGGTCGCGGCTCATGTGGAACCGCTCGGCCAGCATCTCGCGGGGGTTGGTGTAGCCCAGCGTCTTGAGCTCGGCCTGCTCCTCCATCTTGGGCGGGATCCGCTCGACATAGGGGCCCGCGGCGTCGCTCTCGGTGAGCGTGTAGTCCGTGACCGCGGGCTTATCGCTGGTCGCCTGGAGCTTGTCCCAGATCTCGGGCGTCAGATCCTCGCTGGCGGGCAATCCCTGAGCCACCGCGAAGGCCGAGAGGGCGTGCCGGTAGTTGTCGCCTTTCCGACCGTCGATCGCGCCGGGATAGAAATGCGCGCGATCGAGCAGCACCTGGGCTTTGACGATCAGCGGATCGGCCTTCTCATCGGACGACTTGGCCCGACGCTTCTTCGCGTCCGGCTTCGCGCCCTCGGTCTTCCCGGCGCCCGTCTGTGACAGGGTCGCGGCGTTCACCGCCTCGGCGGTCAGCGCCGGCGGCTCGGCCGTCTCGGCCTTCTGGCCTTTCCCGGTCCGCGCCGTCGCGCCGTGCGCGGCCAGACAACTCGCCAGCAGTGCCGCGCTGACCGACAGCCAAGGTTTCGGGATCATCGTCGTCGTCATTCCGGGGAGCGGAGGCGCTCCCGAGCCGAGAAATGCCGGATCTGCGGGAACGTTCCACGCGGCTCTACTGGCACAAGCGGTGACCGGCGTTGCGCTCGCGCTCGTCGAGATGGAAATGATTGGCGTGGGCGGCGTTCGATCCCGGGCCGAGGACGGTGCGGAAGAAGCCGCACGCCTTGGCGCGCACCGCGCCGAGGAACTGTGCCTCTTCGGAACCGTCCGGCATCGCCTTCACGGGGATATTCGCGCGTCCCGCGAAGGCGAAGCCCATGATGTCGGCGGCGTTGGCGAAGGCGTGCTCGCTGAGCTTGGCGTCGACGTCGTGGTTCTGCCCGCGGCAGACATAGGAGCCGCCGAGCTCGAGCGCGGTCACCGGATGCTTCAGCGTCCGCTCGGCCTCGACCTGAACCTCGGTGACCCAGCGCGCCAGCGCCTCGGCGGTCCGGCAAGTCAGCGTGGCGCCCTGCGGCAGGGCCACGCCGTCGGCGAACTTCGTCACCTTGAGCGGCAGCGGCGCGGTGCACTGGCCTTCTGAGATCGGCGGCAGCGGCTCGAAGTCGACGCCGAGGCGCTTGAGGCGCGTCCGGCAGGCGCTGTCGTCCGGCGGCGTCACCTTGAGGGCCAGGGCGGCCGCGCCCGACAGCTCCGGCGGCCGCTCGGGCGGTGCCGGCGGCGGTGACGGGATCTCCGGCTTGGCGGCCTCTCTGGCGGCGTCCTTGCCGGCGTCCTTCCCGGCGTCCTTCCCGGTTTCCTGAGCGGCGTCCGAGGGCTTCTCGCGGCCGGTCTCCCTCGACGGCTCCCGGACCGGTTCCTTGCTCGGCTCAGCCACGGCCGGTTTCAGCTCCGGCGGCCGCGCGGGCGGCGTCGGCGGCGCCGGATCGGCGACGGGCGGCTTCAGCGCCTCGGGACGCTCCGGCGGCAGGGGCGGGGGCGTCGGCACCGTGGCCGCCGGCGCCTCGATGGCGCGGACCGGCGATACCGGGAAGGCGAGCCCCGCGGCGAGGGCACCGCCCGCGAGAACCAGCGCGGGTCGGAGGGTCGATAGGCTGCGTCCCGGCATGGGGCCTCGAAGCGTGGGCATTGGCCTCTACAACGAGCGAGACGTCATTCGGATCGCCCGGACCCGGTTGACGGCCGCGCCGATCGGACCACTGTCTTCCGGATCGCGCCGGCACACCCCATGTCGGCGCACCGGCGGCGCAGACGAACGCGCTGTCGCGTGGACGTAGATTTGAGGACTGCATGTCGGACGCAGCTGATGCCGGGCTCCCGAGCCTGCCGCAGGACAATCCCTTCCGCGAAGCGCGGTGGAGCACCCCGCACGGCCTGCCGCCGTTCGAGCGGATCCGGCCGGAGCACTACGGACCCGCGTTCGAGGCCGCGCTCGCCGCGCACGATTCCGAGATCCGCGCCATCGCCGGCCAGACCGCGCCGGCCACCTTCGCCAACACCGTCGCGGCGATGGAGCGGGCCGGCCTCGCCCTCGAGCGCGTCGCCGGCGTGTTCTACAATCTGACCGGCAGCCACACCAACCCGGAGTTGCAAGCCATCGAGCGGGAGATCGGGCCCAAACTCGCCCGGCACGGGAGCGCCATCTACCTCAACCCCGAGCTCTGGGCCCGGATCTCGGCGATCGACGCCGGGGGGCTCGGTGCGGAGGAGCGGCGGGTCCTCGACCGGTACCGGATCCGCTTCCGCCGGTCGGGGGCGGATCTCGGGCCCGTGGACAAGGCCCGCATCGCCGAGATCGCGGCGCGCATGTCGGAGCTCGGGACGACGTTCAGTCAGAACCTCCTGGCCGACGAGAGCAGCTTCATCCTGCCGCTGCAGGGCGAGGAGGACCTGGCCGGCCTGCCGCCGTTCCTGCGGGCCGCGACCGAGAGCGCCGCGAGGGAGCGCGGCCTGGACGGGCACGTCGTCACCCTGTCCCGCTCGCTGATCGAGCCGTTCCTGGTCTGCTCGACGCGGCGCGACCTGCGCGAGCGCGCCTACGCGGCCTGGACCCGGCGCGGCGAGAACGGCGGCGCGACCGATAACCGCGCGATCATCGCGGAGATCATCCGGCTGCGCGCCGAGCGCGCGCGGCTCCTCGGCTTCGAGAGCTTCGCGCATTTCGCCCTCGACGACACGATGGCGGCGAGCCCGGACGCGGCGACCGGGCTGCTGCGGGACGTGTGGACGCCGGCCCGCGCGCGGGCGGCGGAGGAGCGCGATCGCCTCCAGGCCACGATCCAGGCAGAGGGCCACAACTTCGCCCTGCAGGCGCACGATTGGCGGCACTACGCCGAGAAGGTGCGGCGCGCCGAGCACGACCTCGACGAGAGCGAGATCAAGGCGTACCTGCCCCTCGAGCGGATGATCCAGGCGGCGTTCGACACGGCCGCCCGGCTGTTCGGCCTGACCTTCACGGAACTCTCCGACGTGCCGCGCTACCATCCCGATGTCCGGGTCTGGCGGGTCGGCAATCCCGACGGGTCCGAGGTCGGCCTGTTCCTGGGGGACTATTTCGCCCGCGCCTCGAAGCGGTCCGGCGCCTGGATGAGCGCCTTCCGCTCGCAGGAGCGCCTCAACGGGCCGATCACGCCGATCATCGTCAACGTCATGAACTTCGCCAAGGCGCCCGACGGCGAGGCGACGCTGCTGTCCTTCGATGACGCCCGCACCCTGTTCCACGAGTTCGGCCACGCCCTGCACGGGCTGCTCTCGGACGTGACCTACCCGCTCCTGTCCGGGACGGCGGTGTCGCGCGACTTCGTCGAGCTGCCCTCGCAGCTCTACGAGCACTGGCTCGAGCAACCGGAGGTCCTGCGCGCCCACGCGCGCCACCATCGCACGGGCGAGCCCATGCCCGACGCCCTGCTCAGGAAGCTGCTCGCCGCGCGGACCTTCAATCAGGGCTTCGCCACGGTGGAGTACACCGCCTCGGCGATCGTCGACATGACGCTGCACCTCTCGGCGGAGGGCGAGGGCGGTCTCGACGTGCCCGCCTTCGAGGCCGAGGCCCTGCGGCGGATTAGCATGCCGGCCGAGATCAGCATGCGGCACCGCACGCCGCACTTCGCCCACATCTTCTCGGGGGACGGCTACGCCGCCGGATACTACAGCTACCTCTGGTCGGAAGTGCTGGACGCGGACGCCTTCGACGCGTTCCGCGAGGCCGGCGACATCTTCGATCCGGAGACGGCGAAGCGGCTGCGTACCTTCGTGTACGGGGCCGGCAACCTGCGCGATCCGCGCGAGGCCTACACGGCCTTCCGCGGGCGGATGCCGAGCATCGAGCCGCTGCTGAAGAAGCGCGGGCTGGCGGCCTGAGCCGTCAGACCGCGGTAAGGGTTTCGTAAACAAACGTCCTTAACGAACGCTTGCAGCGCGAGGCCGCGTGCGGAGTTCGGGGCGATGACGAAGATCGAAGCCAAGCAGGCCGGGTCCCCGGGGGTCTCTCCGGCCGAACTGCTCAGGGCCGCGGTGACCGGCAAGACCGAGGCCGCGGCAGCCGCGAACGAGACCGCGGCCTCGCCCGCCGCCGCGAGATTCACGATGGCGTCGCTGTCGCGCCTCGATCCGAAACGGTTCGCGGTCCCGGGCGCGACCCTGGCGATCGGTGTCCTCCTGGGCGGGGGCGTGATGGCGCTCTCCCGCCCGGCCTCCGTCCGGCCCGACGCGCTCGCGGCCCTGGAGACGACGCTCGATGCCGGCCGCACCGAGACCGTGCGCCTCGCCGCCGACATCGCGCAGCTCCACACCGTGCTCGCCGACCTGCGCGCCTCGACTGACGTCGCGCGGAAGGAGGCGGCGAGCCGGAGCACCGCCCTCGGCGAGCGCCTGGCGCAGGTCGACAAGAGCCTGAACGGCAAAATCTCGGCCCTCGGCGAGCGGCTCGAGCAGGTCGAGCGCGACCACAACACCCGCCTCAGCGGCCTCGCCGCGCAGCTCGACCGCCGCGCCGCCGCGACGCCGGCCGCCGCGAAGACGGAGCCGACCCAGACCGGGAGCATCGGGGAGCCCGCCCGCGCCGTCGAGGCGAAGCCCGAGGTCAAGGTCGCGGACGCCAAGGTGAGCGAGCCCAAGCCGAAGCCGGCCGCGTCCGACAAGCCGCCGGTGATCGAGGGCTGGGCCCTCCGCGACGTCTACGAGGGCACCGCGATCCTGGAGAACCGTCGGCGCCGCCTCGTCGAGGTCGCCCCCGGCGACGTCATCCCCGGCGTCGGCCGCGTCGAGGGCGTCGAGCGCCACGGACGGGAATGGGTGGTGGTGACCCGGCAGGGCCTCGTCACCGCGCAGGCCTGGTAGGCGTCGGCGCGACGGCCGAGCGTCTCAGCGGCCCGTGAACCCGGTCGGCGCCAGCTCGCCGGGCGCGATCGGGAAGCGCGGCTCGATCGTCATCGGGTCGGCCAGGGCCGCCGCGCGCTCCGCCCGCCTGCGACCGTGCCTCAGGGCCCGGGTCTGAGCCGCGCGGGTCGGGTGCAGAATGGCAGCGAGCAGGGACTGCCCTTCGAACTCGCTGTCCAGGTTCTTGGCTTCGTAGACGGGCATGGCCGGCCTGCTTGAGTGCGGTACCGGACACTGCCAAAGGCGTCGATCCGGGCCACATCCCCAATAACGGGGATCGCGTGGACAGGTTCCGTCAAGCTTTCGCCTCGAAACCTCTTTTTTACTCTTCGTCCAGGCGTCACCCGAATGCAGTGCGGCCGCGCACACCGATCCGCGGTCAGACGAACTGGTTCAGCCCGGGGATGGAGCCGATGATCGGGCCCATCGCGTCCTCGCCGACCTTCTCGCGGCCGAAGGCGAACAGCTCCTGGCCGAGGGGCTGCATCTGACCCATCGGCACGCCGGCGGCCATCAGCTTCTGGCCGAGCGCCATGACGCCGCCGCCGCCCATCATGCCGCCGAGCATGCCCATCAGGCCGCCGCCGCCGCTCTCGCCGGCGTTCGACTCGGCGATCAGCGCCTCTGAACCCGGCAGGGCCGCCAGCAGCTGGCCGACCTCGGCGGCAGGACCTTCCTTCTGCAGGAAGGCCAGGATGTGCCCGATGGCGGTCTGAGCGGTCGCGGCGTCGAGCCCGGTGCGGGTGGTGACGCGGGCGAGCAGTTCTTCCATGGTGATGATCTCTTCGGAACGCTTCCAGACGTCCTTCGACTCTGGGGCGTCGGAAATCAAGCGCGCGGCATCGCTCCCCGGGAAAACTCCCCGGCTTCGCGCGGGCGATCGCGCGCGGGCCGAGGCCGGGCGCGGGGAGGCAGCGGCGACCGGTTACAGCGGGCACGGTGCCGCAGTGAGCGATCTCGCCAAGGATCGCCCCATCCGGTAGACCCTGGGCCAGTCTTGAACCGTTCCAGGCCACCGGGCCGGGTTAGTCAGGGAGTTGCCAGACCATGCGGGTCGGCCTGTTCGTGCCGTGCTACGTCGACGCCTTCGAGCCCGAGGTCGGGATCGCCACCCTCGAGCTCCTCGAGCGCCTGGGCTGCACGGTCGAGTATCCGTTCGACCAGACCTGCTGCGGGCAGCCGATGACCAATACCGGCTGCCACGCCGAGGCCGCCGCGACCGAGGCGCTGTTCGTCAAGAACTTCTCCGGCTTCGACTACGTCGTCGCCCCGTCGGGCTCCTGCGTCCACCAGGTACGGGAGCACCTGACGGCGATCCCCCAGACCGACGAGGTCCGCCACGTCCGCGCCAGCACCTACGAGCTCGTGGAGTTCCTGCACGACGTGCTGAAGGTCGAGGACCTGCCCTGGGCGAACTTCCCGCACAAGGTCGCCTATCACACCAACTGCAACGCCCTGCGCGGCATCCATCACGCGCGGCCGACCGAGCTGGTGAAGCCCTACTTCTCGAAGCCCCTCGACCTGCTGCGCCTCGTGAAGGGCGTCGAGCTCGTCGATCTCGCCCGGCCGGACGAGTGCTGCGGCTTCGGCGGCACCTTCTCGGTGTTCGAGCCGGCCGTCTCGGCCAAGATGGGCTACGACAAGGTCGCGGATCAGAACCGGGCCGGGGCGGACTACGTCGTGTCGGCCGATTCCTCCTGCCTGATGCACCAGAAGGGCTGCGCCGAGCGTCTGGGATTGCCGCTCAAGTACATCCACATCGCGCAGGTGCTGAACGGAGCCGCCGCATGAGCGTCGAGGACCTCAACCCGCGCGAGCGCGAAGGCGTCATCCACCCGGAGGTGCGGGCCGGCCACGACGAGAGCGAGCGGGCGCCGGACGGCCGGCGTCTCCAGCACGCGGAGGCCGCCTCGAAGCCGATCCGCGCGCCGCAGACCCGGGAGCCGCAGCCGCGCGGCGCGAAGATCCGGGGCGATCGCCCGATCAACCAGTCCGAGGCCGCCGAGCGTTTCCTCGCGGCGCCGCTGCACCAGGCGGCCCACGACGAGCGCCTGTGGGACCTGCGCAAGAAGCGCGACGCCTCCGCGCACGGGATCCCGGAATGGGAGGAGCTGCGCGAGCTCGCCTCGCAGATCAAGACCCACACGCTGAGCCATCTCGACCGGTATCTCGAGCAGTTCGAGGCGGCCGCGAAGGCCAACGGCGTCCACGTGCACTGGGCGAAGGACGGCGCCGATCACAATCGGATCGTGCTGGAGATCCTGCGGAGCCACGGCGCCAGGACGCTGGTGAAGTCGAAGTCGATGCTCACCGAGGAGTGCGGCTTCCGCCACCACATGGCGGCCAACGGCATCGAGGTCATCGAGACGGATCTCGGCGAGCGGATCCAGCAGCTCGACAACGAGGAGCCGAGCCACGTCGTGGCGCCGGCCGTCCACAAGACGCGGATGGACGTGGCCGAGGTCTTCGCCAAGACGCTCGGCACCGATCCGGACAACGACGACGCGCACTACCTCGCCGAGAGCCAGCGCGAGACCACGCGGCCCTACATCCTCAAGGCCGATGCCGGCATGACGGGATGCAATTTCGCGATCGCCGAGACGGGCACGGTCGTGACCTGCACCAACGAGGGCAATGCCGACCTCTCCGGCAACGTGCCGCCGCTGCAGATCCACTCCATCGGCATCGAGAAGATCATCCCGAAGGTCGAGCACCTCGGCGTATTCATCCGCCTGCTGTCGCGCTCGGCACTGGGCTCGCCGATCACCCAGTACACCTCGCACTTCCGCGCGCCCCGCGCGGGTACCGAGATGCACATGGTGCTGGTCGACAACGGCCGATCCGAGCGCCTCGGCATGGAGGAGTTCTGGACCTCCTTGAAATGCATCCGCTGCGGCGCCTGCATGAACACCTGCCCGGTCTACAGGCGGTCCGGCGGGCTCTCCTACGGGGCGACCTATTCGGGGCCGATCGGGCTGATCATCGATCCGACCTTCAACAAGCGGAAATACTCGACGCTGCCGTTCTCCTCGACGATGAACGGCTCCTGCACCAACGTCTGCCCGGTGAAGATCAACATCCACGAACAGATCTTCGCGTGGCGGAAGGTGCTGGTCGAGGAGCACCAGATCCCGGCGCTCAAGCAGGGCGTGATGAAGGCCGCGGGCGCCGTGCTCTCGCGCCCGGCCGCCTATCGGGCGGCGATCGGCGCGGCGGATTCCGCGCTGAAGGTCCTGCCGCGCTTCGCGGTCTACAACCCGCTCAACACCTGGGGGAAGAAGCGCGAGATGCCCGACGCGCCGCGCCAGACCTTCCACGCCTGGTACAAGCAGAACCGCATGAAGGACACCGGTCGATGAGCGCCCGCGACGCGATCCTCGACGGCATCCGCAGGAACCGGCCGGCCGGCGACTTCCCGCTGCCGGAGGTGCCGCTGTTCACACCGCTCGTCGGCGACGACCTCGTGGCGGAGTTCGGCGAGCGGCTGAAGCGCATGGGCGGACGCGTGGCCGAGCCCGGTGCCGGCGACGTGTTCGCGGGCGTGCGCGAGCGCCTCGACGCCGCCAAGGTCGTCGCCTCCGCGGTCCCCGAGCTGACCGGAAACCGCGATCTGCGGGGCGTGCGCGCGCCCCAGGAGGTCGAGGACGTCGACGTGGCGGTGGTCCGGGCGGTGTTCGGCATCGCCGAGACCGGCTCGGTGCTGTTCACCCAGGATCAGTTGATCGTCAACGCGGTCGGCTACCTCGCGCAGCACCTCGTCGTGCTGCTCGATCCGGCCGACATCGTGCCGAACGTGCAGGCGGCCTACCGCCGGCCGGAATTCGGCCGCTCGGCCTACGCGGTGCTGCATACCGGCCCGTCGGCGACCGCCGACATCGAGGGGGTCCTGATCCACGGCGCGCAGGGCGTCCGCTCGCTGACGGTGCTGCTGCTCCCGAGGGATGCCGCCGAGCGCGGCTGAGACCGGCTCCGTCGCCGCGGCCGTCCTCGCGAGCGGAGCGAAGCAATCCAGAAATGCGCCACGGCCGGCGATGTCGCGCTGCCTGGGTCGCTTCGCTGCGCTCGCGCTGACGGCGGCGCCGCCCGCCCGACGCGGCACCTGTGTCTTGCCCGCATCGCCCCGATCGAACGGCCATCGAGCCGGAACCGACGATCGGGCGCGCCCCTTGCTTGGACGACGGACGGGCCGTCATCCGGCAAGGAGATCCGATGCGCTACACCCTCGGTTGCAGCCTGTCCTACAACATCCTCTCGGATACCACCTTCATCTTCAATCTCGAGGTGGCGAAGCTGAAGAGCGTCGAGATCCTGAGCGAGAGCCTGGTCCTGACGCCGAACCTCAAGCGCGATCTCTACACGACGCCCGATCTCCAGAACCGCTATCTGGCGGTCAACGTCCCGACCGGTCAGTTCGCGCTGGAGTACAACGCCGAGGTCGACCTCACGGTGCATCGGGCCGACCCGGCGACCATCAACGAGACGCCCATCGGACAACTGCCCCTCGACATCCTGCCGTTCCTGCTACCGAGCCGGTTCGTCTCCTCGGACCGGCTGACGCCCTTCGCGCTGGCCGAATTCGGCGCTCTGCCCAAGGGCCACGCGCGCGTGAACCAGATCTGCAACTGGATCCACGACCACATCGCCTACCAGCCCGGCACCAGCGACGGCGAGACGACCGCGGACGAGTCCCTGCTCAAGCGCGCCGGCGTCTGCCGCGACTTCGCGCATATCGGCGCCGCCTTCTGCCGGGCGCTCGGTATCCCGGCCCGGTTCGTGAGCTGCTACGCCCATGGCCTCGTCCCGAGCGACTTTCACGCCGTGTTCGAGGCCTATCTCGACGGGCGCTGGTGGCTGTTCGACGCCACCCGACAGGCCGACCTCGACGGGCTGGTGCGGATCGGCGTCGGGCGCGACGCCGCGGAGATCGCCTTCTCGACACCCTTCGGCAACATGCAGCCGGTCAATCAGCAGGTGCGGATCCAGCGGACGGATGGGCAGGGCAGCCCGATGCCGCGCACGGTGGACGCCATCTCGACCGAGATCCCCGCGCCCCACGCCGGAGCGGCCTGAGCGCAGGTCCGGCAGCGATCACGGCGTCGTGTGATCCTGTGATCCCGGACGCGCGGCGACGGACGGGTTGACCGTGCCGGTCGCCGCATGCCGCGTGCGGGCCAGCGGGAGCCGTCAGATCGGCGGCGGAGAGCGGCGCCGGCGCCGCTCGGTCAGGCCGGCCGCACCTCACGAACGGGCGCGGATCCCGCCGCTCCGCGGGCCCGGCGGCCTCGCGAGCCTCAAGCAACGGCGGG
>JGI24972J35695_100353_pt1 | contig 12341 bp, 12 predicted proteins | sample AntDryMetagUQ493_FD_35695 | JGI IMG/M metagenome (IMG submission 35695)
GGCGACCGGCGCGGCGGCCGCCTCACACCGCACCTTCGATCGCCCGCTCCAGGATGTCGACGCCGAGGTCGATCTCCGCGTCGGTGGCGGTCAGCGGCGGGGCGATGCGGAACACGCCGCCCATGCCGGGCAGCTGCACGATGTTCATGCTCAGCCCGAGTTCGAGGCAGCGCCGCGTGATCGCGTCGCCCAGCACCGGTGCCGGCACCTTCGTGTCCCGGTCGGCCACGATCTCCATGCCCTGAAGGAGCCCGCGCCCGCGCACGTCGCCGATGCAGGCGAAGCGCTGCTGGAGCGCCCGCAGCCGCGCCGCGAGCCGCGCGCCGGCCGCCTCGGCCCGGCCGACCAGGCCGTCGCGCCGGACGATCTCCAGCACCTTGAGCCCCACCGCGGCGGGAAGCGGGTCGGAGACGTGCGTCGTGTAGAACAGGAAGCCGCGGGCGTGACAGAGATCCTCGATCTCCGGCGTGGTCAGGACCGCCGCGAGCGGCAGGCCGGCGCCTAGGGTCTTCGACAGGGTCAGGATGTCGGGCACCACCCCGTCGCGCTCGCAGGCGAACATCAGGCCGGTGCGGCCGATACCCGTCTGGGCCTCGTCGAGGATCAGCAGCATGCCCCGCTCGGTGCACTTGCGCTTGAGGGCCGCGAGGTAGCCGGGCGGAAGTTCGAGGATGCCGCCGGAACTGAGGATCGGCTCGGCCAGGAAGGCCGCGAGGTTGCCGGTCGACTGCCGATCCACCAGCGCGAAGGCGTAGTCGAGCTCGGTCTGCCAGTCGGCGGCCCCGTCCCGCGCGAAGGTGGGGCGGTAGGCGTTCGGTGCGGGAATCGCGAAGGAGCCGACGGGGGCCGGGCCGTAGCCCTTGCGGCCGGCGCTGTAGGTCGCCGAGGCGGCGCCCGCCGTCATGCCGTGCCAGGACTGCGCGAAGCTCACGATCTCCCAGCCGCCGGTGGCGAGCTTGGCCATGCGCAGGGCGGCCTCGTTGGCCTCGGCGCCGGTGGTCAGGAGAAGCGTCCGCTCCAGCCCGCCGGGGGCGAGGCCGGCCAGCTCCGTCGCGAGGTCCACCACCGGCCGGCTCAGCATGCCGCTGAACAGGTGATCCAGGCGGCCGACGTGGTCCGAGACGACGGCGGCAATCTCGGGATGCCCGTGCCCCAGGATCGCGCTCATCTGGCCGGAGGTGAAGTCCAGGATCTCCCGGCCGTCCGCGTCGTAGACGAAGCTCCCCTCGGCCCGCTCGATGATCACCGGCGCGAAGGTGCCGCCGTAGCGCACCAGGTGCCGGCGGGCGCGCGTCCAGAAATCGGGGTCGTCGTTCCGCGTCGTCATCGATCCGGGTCCCGTGGCAGGCCGGCCCATGCTAGGACGACCGAAGACCCCAGAGAAGCTTATAGTTCTGAACCGAGGGTTCAGCGATCCTGATGGCCCAGAGCCTCGACATCGACCTCCTGCGCAGCTTCGCCACGGTGGCGGAGACGGGTGCGCTGAGCCGGGCCGCGGAGCGGGTCGGGCGCAGTCAGGCCGCCCTGAGCATGCAGATGAAGCGGCTGGAGGATCTGGTCGCGCAGCCGCTGCTGCGGCGGACCGGGCGCGGTGTGGTGCTCACCGTCCAGGGCGAGCGCCTCCTCGTCCACGCGCGCCGGATCCTCGCCTCGCACGACGACGCGGTGGCCGAGCTGTCCGGCGGGCGCCTCAACGGCACCTTGCGGTTCGGCTGCCCGGACGATTATGCGCAGGCCTTCCTTCCAGCCCTGTTGCGCGGCTTCGCGCGCCTTCACCCCGACGCCGCGATCGAGGTGGTCTGTGCCGCGACGCCCCGTCTGGAGGATCGCCTGGGCCGCGGCGGGCTCGATCTGGCGCTCGTCTCGGTCCCCCTGACGGCCGGGCGGGAGATCCTGCGGCGCGAGGACCTCGTCTGGGTCGCGCCACGCGGCGCCGCGGCGCCTTGGCCCAACCCGCTGCCGCTCGCGCTCGGCGACCCCGATACCCTGGACCACCGGGCGGCCCGGGCCGCCCTCGACCAGGCCGGGCGCGCGTACCGGATCGCCTACGCGAGCGGCAGCCTGTCCGGGCTGCTGGCGGTGGCGCGCTCTGCCCAGGCTGTGGCGGTGCTCACCCGCGCCGCGGTCCCGCCCGACTTGCGCATCCTGACCCGCGGCAGCGGCCTGCCCGCGCTGCCGCGGATCGGCCTGACGATCCGCCTGGACGCCGCGCATGCCGCGCCGCTGACTCGCGCCTTCGCCGCCCACCTGCGCGCGATCCTGCCGACGCTCTGATCGGGCGACCGCACAGGGCACCCGTCGGTCCGGGCTCCGCGGACCGGGACCGGTGGCGAGCGCGGCCCTAGCCCTCCGCGGACGGCTTCTGCCAGACCACGACGATGTCGTCGTTGTCGACGTTGATCCAGTTGATGTGCGTCCGCGGATGGGCTTGGCGGATCGTCTCGAAATGCGCGCTGTTGCAGAGGAGGTAGATGTCGCTCCCGGAGTCGTCCAGGCGTGCCTCGGCCTCGTGCACGACGGAGCGGAGGCTCGGACCCGGCAAGTGCACGGCTCGGAGCTTCCTGCCGGCCAGTTCCGGGAAGGCCACGCTCCAGGCCGCCGTCACCCGCGGGCTGTCGTACGCCACGACCGTGTCGGTCCCGACGAGCCGGGACGGGCTGTGATCCAGCCGGACATCCTCGCTCCAGTTGCGATTGGCCGCGGCGATCGTCTTCGTCGTCTCCGGCGACACGACCGGCGTCGTCGCTGTGGCCGCCGCCATCGCCGCGGCGGCGACCTGCGTGCCGCGCCGGTCGGTCACGTCGAGCGCAGCGTCGATCACCTGGATGCGGTTCTCGACCAGGGCGAAGACGGCGCCGGCCGCCTCCGGCGTGAGCGTGTAGATCGACCGCGGATCCGGCGCCGCGACGGGCTTCACGTCGTGCGCCGGCGCGAGCGCGGCCGCCTCGGCGGGGAGCGCCTTCTGGGCGCCCGCCGTGATCGCGGCCATCGGAGGTACGTAATCCATCGCGCAGTCTCCAGCTTTTCCTCCGACGCGGAACCCGGCCTCCGATCCGCGCAGCGTCGTCGCCCCGGCGTCTACTGGCCGCCGACGGCCACGTGGCGCGGGCATTGACGTCCGTCATGGCGATGCGGAGCGCCGCGACCCCGAGCGTTCTGCGGCAGCGCCGTGAAATCAGCTCTGCCCGAGGCCGGCCGTGCGGGCCGGTCGATCGGAGTACGCCGCGCCTGCCGGAGCGGCCGCTTTGCGGGGTAACGACGAGAGAGGGACCACCTCGGTCATCGAGGGCCCGCCGGTCCTCATGACCGCGAGCGCCCCATCCGCGAGCTTCATGCCTCGTTGAATCGGATTTGTGGGCAAGGACTTGAGTCTGTCAACGATGCGTAAGTTGAATCCTCGCACGGTTCCGATTCCCCGCACCCGATTTGGTGACGAATTCGAAAATAAGCTCGGGTCGATCGATGCGTTGCTTCGCTCCGCTGGAGAAAGACAGAGGCGCGTATCGGGTATTCGGGGCTCTCGGACGGCGACACTGAAAGTTCGGGCGATCCACAGGTGGCGGGGGCTGCTGCGGCGTCCGCTTGACCACGCGGGTCTCGCGACCCGCCCCGACGCCGGCTCAGAGGGCGCGCCTGTGGCGGGGGCCGGACCGGCGGTCCCGCCCTGCGGGATGCGCATGGGTGCGGTGTTTGCCCGCGGCCCGCGGACATGCGAGAGAGGCCGGATGTTGACCGTCGATAGCCTCTGGCGCGCGCGGCACCGGCTCGCGCAGTTCGGGAAGAAGCGGACAGGCTCGCCGCGCATCCTCGTGATCGGCGTCTGTCAGGCCGGATCCATCGCCAAGACGATGCGCTACCTGCTGCCGCACGCGCAGGTCGATTTCGTCTCGGCGTTCACGGCCTCACGCCGGTTCCCGCGGCTCGCCGACCTGATGGCGCATGCGGACGGGTACGACCACGTTTTCACCAGCATCTACCTGCCCAAGTTCAAGGGCGGCGGCACGATCGACACCCTGCGGACGCATCCGAAGGTCCGCCTGATCCCGACCATCGTGTTCAGCGCCTACCATCCCGACTTGGTCCACGTCGGCGTGCAGGATTCCGTCACCCTCAACGGCCTGATCTCGGGGCCGATGGGGCACTCGCACTCGGCGATCACGCTGTTCGCCTACCTGTCGGGCTTCGCGCAGGCGCAGGCGCTGCGGCTGTTCTCCGAACCGGTCTTCGAGCGCCTGGGATACTTCAACCTCTGGGACGAGTCGGTCGCGTACCTGCGCGGGCTCGGCGTCCAGGCCGGGTACGATCTCGACACGCACCTCACGCGCTGGGCGCGCCGGGGCTGCTTCATGCACTCGATCAACCACACGAAGCTCTACGTCGTGGCCGACCTCGCCCGGGGTCTGCTGACCCGTGCCGGCGTGCCCTTCGAGGAATGCGACCTCGACGCGTTCCTCCCCGACGATCTCGGCGGCCAGGGTAGCTGGCCGGTCTATCCGGAGATCGCCCAGCATTACGGCGTGCCCGGCAGCGCCCTGTTCTTCAAGGCGGAGACGCGCCGGTCCGGCCCCGCGCGCACGATGAGCCGGGCCGAGTTCGTCGCCGCCTCCTACGCGAACTACGACCGGCGCGAGCGGAAGCTCCTGATCTCGCAGCGCGTCCAGGGCTGGCTCAACGATCAGCCCACGGTGGACTTCCTGCGCGAGGCCGCGGGCCGGGGCGAGGCGCCGGCGCGGCCGGCAAGCCGCGCCCCGGCGGTGAATGCCGGCAGCCTTGCCGGCCACGCCTCGTAGCGACCGTCCGGGCACTTCCCCGCGGTCCCGGCGTTGTCGCGCACGGCCCGCCGCCGCGGGATGGACGTCGAGGTGTCCCGATGAGTTCCGTGTCCCGCCATCGCGCGGGTCGTACCGCGACCGCGGCGGCCCTGACGCTCGTCGGCTCGGCGGCGGCCCTGGTCGGCTGGAGCGCGCTCGCGGTGAACCGGCGCATGCCTCTGCCGCCCGCCCTGCCGGGCCGGCACGAGCGGCTCCGGACCCGGCGCGCCGGCGCGCTCTCGCTGTACGGGTCCGCGGAGGCCGAGGGCGTCCCGCTCCTGCTGATCCACTCGATCAACGCGGCGGCCAACGCCTACGAGGTCCGGCCGCTGTACCTGCGCTACCGCGGCACGCGGCCGGTCTACGCCCTGGATCTCCCGGGTTTCGGCTTCTCGGAGCGCTCGCGCCGGCGCTACACGCCGCGCCTGATGGTGGAGGCGATCCACGCGGCGGTCGACGAGATCCGGAGCCGCCACGGCGGCTGGGCGATCGACGCCCTGGCCCTGTCGCTCTCGTGCTCGTTCCTGGCGCGGGCGAGCCTGGAGCGGTCCGACGCCTATCGCAGCCTCGCGCTGATCAGCCCGACGGGGTTCGACGCCCGGCTCTCCGGGGACGGGCCGCCGGACGACCATCGCGGCCGCGACTGGCTGCGCCGCGTCCTCGACCGCCCTCCCCTGGGGCGGCCGCTCTTCGATGCCCTGGTGACGCGGCCGAGCATGCGGTTCTTCCTGGCGAAGACCTTCGGCTCGTCCGACATCGACGCGGGGCTGCTCGCCTACGACTACGCGTCGGCCCACCAGCCCGGCGCCGAGCACGCGCCCTTCTGCTTCATCGCCGGCCACCTGTTTCCCACCGACGCGACGCGCCTCTACGAGCGCCTGCGCCTCCCGGTCTGGATGGTGCACGGGGAGCGCGGCGACTTCGTCGACTACCGGCTGGTGCCCCGGGTCGCCGACCGGCCCAACTGGCGCGTCGACACCCTGCCGACCGGCGCCTTCCCGCATTTCGAGCGGCCGGAGGCGGTCGCGGCCGGCTACGACGCGTTCCTGGCGAGCATCATTCGCCTGCCGGCGGCTCGACCGGCGTGATCCGGTAGCGGAGCCACACGACGCCGTCGGACAGGCGCTCGCAGGCCGTCAGGTCGAGCTTGCGGCGGCTGCCCATCGTGTCCGCCTCCTCGCCGCCGATGTCGAACACCGCCGGCGTCCCGCTCAGGCCATCGACCGCGGGCACGAGGAGCAGGCTCAGCTCGTCGATGAGCCCGGCCTTCAGCATCGACCCGTTGATGTGGCCGCCGCCCTCGACGAGGAGCCGCTCGATCCCGAACAGGGCGCGCAGCTTCGCGGCCGCCAGGGGGAAGTCGACCGCCCGGTCGCCCGCGAACAGGTAGGACTGGCCGCCCGCCCGCAGCGCGCGCAGGTGCGAATCCGGCACGGACTCGGTGAGCACCACCACGACGTGGTCCCCCTCGATCGCGTCGCGCGCGCCCCAATCCAGGCGACCCCGCGCGTCGAGGGCCACGGCGTAGCCGGGCGCGTCGCGGCGGGCGACGCGGTCCTCCCGCGGGACCGGCACGCCGTCGTCCGCGACCGGCTCCGGCAGCGGATCGGCGCTGTCGGCGTAGCCCTGCATGGTGACGCGCCCGCACATCCAGGCATCGCCCTTCAACTCGCCGTGGACGCGCTCGTAATGGCTGTCGGCGTCCAGCGTCTTCCAGCGTCGCACCTTGATCCGGCCGTCGACCGACGAGGTCATGTGACAGATCACGTAGGGGCGTTCAGCCGATTCCATGGGCGCTCCTCGCTTGGCGCGCCGGGGCCTCCCGCGCGGGCCACGCCGAAACTAGGCGGCGCGCCGGCCGGGCCCAGCGGATCGAACGCCGCAGCGCTTCGCGTCGGTGGACCCGGCGGGCCCCGGTCCGTAAGGATGAGTAAGCCGCCGGGAGCGGCGTCCGCGCTGGAATCCGATGATCGACCTGACCCTCGAGGCCGCCCGCACCGTCGTCGACACCGCCCTGCGGGAGGCGCGGAACCGCAACCTCAAGCCCTTGGCCGTCGTCGTCTACGATGCCCGCGGCGCGCTCAAGGCGGTCGCGGTCGAGGACGGCACGTCCCTGCGCCGGGCCGAGATCGCGAGCGGCAAGGCCAACGGCGCCCTGGCGCTGGGCCTCGGCTCGAGGGCGATCCACGCGCGGGCGGAGCAGCAGCCCTACTTCGTCGCCGCCGTCACCCACCTCGCCGGTCCCGACGCCCTCGTGCCGGTGCCGGGGGGCGTGCTGATCCGCTCCGGCGCGGGACGTCTCCTCGGCGCGGTCGGCATCTCCGGCGACACCTCGGACAACGACGAGATCTGCGCGGTGGCCGGGATCGAGGCGGCCGGCCTCAGGCCGGATACCGGCGCCTGACCGTGCGCCCGCGGCGGCGCGATTGGCTGGCCGGCGCGATCGCCCTCGCGGCCGTGCGGCCCGCCCGCGCGGCCGACGCGCTCTACCGGCGCGGCAACGACGCCGATCCCGAGACGCTGGACCCGCACCGCTCGTCCACGGTCGCGGAGGCGCACATCCTGCGCGACCTCTGCGACGGACTGCTCACCTACGACAACCGGGGCACGATCATCCCGGGCGCGGCGCGCGCCTGGTCCGTCTCCGAGGACGGGGTGAGCCTGCGTTTCGACCTGCGCCCCGACGGTCGCTGGTCGAACGGCGAGCCGGTCACCGCCGACGATTTCGTCTACGCGTTCCGCCGGATGCTCGACCCGACGACGGCGGCGAAGTACGCCGAGATCCTGTTCCCGATCCGCAACGCCGCCGCCGTGAACCGCGGCGCGGCCCCGGCCGACGCCCTCGGCGTCGCCGCCGAGGGGCCGCTCCGGCTCGCGATCACGCTGGAACAGCCGACGCCCTACATCCTGGAGCTCCTGACCCACCAGACCGCGCTGCCGGTCCACCGCGCCTCGGTCGAGCGCTACGGCGACAGCTTCACCCGGCCGGGAAACCTCGTGACCAACGGACCCTACCGGCTCGCCGACCGCGTGCCGGGCGGCGCGATCACGCTGGAGGCCAACCCGCACCATCCGGACGCCGCGAGCCTCGCGATTTCGCGCGTCGCCTTCCTGCCGACGCCCGACATCGCCGCCGCGGTGCGCCGCTACGCCGCCGGCGAGATCGACTCGCTCTCCGACCTGCCCGTCGACCAGATCGCCGACCTGCGCCGCCGCTTCGGGCCGCAGGTGGTGCTCGGCCCCTCGCTGGGGCTCGCGGCGCTGGTGGTGAACACGCGCAAAGCGCCGTTCTCGGACCGGCGCGTCCGCCGGGCGCTGTCGCTCGTCATCGACCGCGAGTACCTTGCCGACGGGCTGAACGGCGGCACGATGAGCCCGGCCTACTCCCTGTGCCCGCCCGGCCTCGACAATTATCGGACGCCCCCCGAGACCGAGGGCCGCCTCGGCCTGCCGATCGATCACGAGGCGGAGGCGCGCCGGCTGCTCGCGGAGGCGGGATTCGGGCCCGACCGGCCGCTCACCGTGGAATACCGGTTCAACATCAGCGACAACAACCGCACCATCGCGGTGGCGATCGGCGAGATGTGGCGCGACCTCGGGATCGTGACCCGCTTCGTCTACACGGACGCGAAGACGCATTTCGCCTACCTGCGCGACGGCGGCGATTTCGACGTCGCCCGCTACAGCTGGATCGCCGACTATTCCGATCCGCAGAACTTCCTGTTCCTGCTCCAGAGCGGGAACGACGGCATGAATGCCGGCCACTGGTCGGACCCCGCCTACGACGCCCTGATGGCGCGGGCCGCCACCGAGCGCGACCTCGCCCGCCGGGCCGGCCTGCTCTACGACGCGGAGGCGATCGCCCTGCGCGAGCTGCCCTGGATCCCGCTGATGCACTACCGCTCCCAGGCGCTGATCGCGCCGCGGCTGCACGGCTACCACCCGAACCTGCGCAACGCCGCGCCGACCCGCTTCATGAGGCTCGACGCGTGATCCGCTTCATCCTGCGCCGCCTCCTCCAGGCGGTGCCGACGCTGCTCGCCGTGGTGACCGTCAGCTTCTTCCTGATGCGGCTCGCCCCGGGCGGCCCCTTCGACCTGGAGCGGCCGCTGGCGCCCGCCGCCATGGAGAACCTGCGCCGGGTCTACGGCCTCGACCGGCCGCTGATCGCGCAGTTCGGCAGCTACCTCGCGGCGCTGGCGCGGGGCGACCTCGGTCCGTCCTTCTCGTTCCGCGACCAGAGCGTCCTCGGCCTGATCGCGCGGGGCCTGCCGGTCTCCGCGACGCTGGGCGCCCTCGCCCTCTCGCTGGCCACCGCGCTCGGCGTCGGGCTCGGGATCGTGGCGGCGCTCCGGCGCGGCGGGTTCGTCGACCGGCTCCTCGGCATCGGGGCCGCCCTGACCCTCTCGCTGCCGAGCTTCGTCGTCGCGCCGCTGCTCCAGATCGCCTTCGGGCTGACCCTGCGCTGGCTGCCGCTCGGCGGCTGGAACGACGGCGCGCCGAGCCATCTGATCCTGCCGGTGTTGACCCTGGCCCTGCCGCAGGTCGGTGCCCTGGCCCGGCTCACCCGGACCTCGCTGGCCGAGGCCCTGCGGACGCAGCCGGTCCGCACCATGCGCAGCCTCGGGCTGCCGCCGGCCCGCGTCGCCCGGCACGCCCTGCGGGGGGCGCTGCTGCCGGTGGTGGCCTACCTCGGGCCGCTCGCGGCGGCCCTGCTCACCGGCTCGGTGGTGGTGGAGACGATCTTCGGGCTGCCGGGCATCGGGCGGTACTTCGTGGAGGGCGCGCTCAACCGCGACTACACGCTGGTCATGGGCACGGTCCTGCTCGTCGCCGGGCTGGTGATCCTGCTCAACCTCGCCGCCGACCTCGCCTGCGCGTGGCTCGACCCGCGCCTCCGGGTGGCGGCGTGACCGCGACCGCGACCGTGGCGGCGCCGGGTCCGGCCCGGCGCGCCGTCCTCCGGTTCGCGCGGGAGCGCACCGCCGTGGCGGCGCTCACCCTGCTGGTCCTGATCGCCCTCGCCTGCCTGATCGGCCCGGGCCTCACCGGCCACGATCCCGAGCGCGCCTATCCGGACCTGCGCCAGCTCCCGGCCGGCCTCACCGCGCAGCCCGACGCCGCGCGTCTCCGGCCGGCGCTCGAGCGCCTGGCCTTCCGCATGCGCGCGCGGCTCGACGCGGTCGAGCGCGACGGCGACGCGATGCGGCTCACCCTGGGGTCCGACGCGGGCGTCGACCGCCGCAGCCTCGTCTNCCTGCCGCGCTCGGCGCTGTTCGGGACGCCCGCCGTCCTGGAGGACCGGGACGGCGGGCGCGGCCTCGTCGTAGCGGTGCCGTCGTAGCGGTGCCGATCCGGCGCCTCCACTTCCCCCTCGGCACCGACATCCAGGGCCGCGACCTGCTGACCCGCTGCCTCGTCGCCGGACGGATCTCGCTGGCGATCGGGCTCGCGGCCAGCCTCGTCGCCCTGCTCATCGGTGTCGCCTGCGGCGCGACGGCGGGCTTCGTCGGGGGCGCCGTCGACGCCGCGATGATGCGCGTCGTCGACGTGCTCTACGCCCTCCCCTTCGTGTTCTTCGTGATCCTGCTGCTGGTGTTCTTCCGCCCGAGCCTGCTGCTCATGCTGGTGGCGATCGCCGCGGTGGAATGGCTCGACATGGCCCGGGTGGTGCGCGCCGTGACCCTGTCGCTGCGCGAGCGCGACTTCGTCCGCGCCGCGCGGGCGCTCGGCCTCGGGACACCGCGCATCATCCTCCGGCACATCGTGCCCAACACCCTCGGCCCGGTGGTGGTGACCGCCACGCTGCTGGTGCCGCAGGTGATCCTGCTGGAGAGCTTCCTGTCGTTCCTCGGGCTCGGCGTGCAGGAGCCGCAGACCAGCTGGGGCGTCCTGATCGCCGAGGGCGCCCGCTCCATCGAGGCGGCGCCGCACCTGCTCGCGGCCCCGGCCGCCTTCCTGATCGCGACCCTGGTGGCGCTCAACCTGATCGGCGACGGCCTCGCGGATGCGCTGGATCCCCGCGGGGACTGAGGCCGCGTCGGGCGGCGTACCCGGACTCAGCCCAGGCGCCGGATCGGGGCACCGGCGAGCCAGGCCTCGATGTCCTCCACCGCCTGGGTGAAGAACGTCCGGTAGTTGCTGCGCGACACGTAGCCGAGATGCGGCAGGGCCAGCACGTTGGGCAGGCGCCGGAACGGGCTGTCGGCCGGAAGGGGCTCGGTCTCGAACACGTCGAGGCCGGCTCCCGCGATCCAGCCTTCCTCCAGGGCCTGGAGCAGCGCGGCCTGATCGACGATCGGCGCGCGCGAGGTGTTCACGAGAAAGGCGTCGCGGCGCATGCGGCGCAGCTCGGCCGCGCCGAGCAGGCCGCGCGTCCGGTCGCCCAGCACGAGGTGGATCGTGACGACGTCGCTCGCCTCCAGCAGGGCCTCCTTCGAGGCCGCCCGCTCCACCCCGGCGGCGGCGGCGCGGGCGTCGTCGAGATTCGGGCTCCAGGCGATCACCCGCATGCCGAAGGCGCGCCCGATCTCGGCCACCCGAGTCCCGATCTTCCCGAGGCCGAGGACGCCGAGGGTCGCACCCGCGAGGTCGGTGCCGATTGTGCTCTGCCAGGGGCCGCCTGCCCGCAGGGTCAGGCTCTCCGGCGCCACGTGACGGGCCAGTCCGAGGATCAGCGCCCAGGTCAGCTCCGTCGGCGGCGTCGGGCTCGAATCCGTGCCGCAGACGACGACGTTGCGCGCCCTGGCCGCCGCGAGGTCGATGGCGAGGTTGCGCATGCCGCTGGTCACGAGCAGCTCGAGCCGGGGCAGCCGCTCCAGCAGCGCCGCCGGGAACGGCGTCCGCTCCCGCATGATCACGAGGATCTCGGCCTGCGCGATCCGCGCCACGAGATCGTCGGGATTCGCGATGTGCTGGGCGATCGCGGAGACGGCGACGCGATCGGAGAGGCGCGTCCAGTCCGCGAGCGCGAGAGCCGCCTGCTGGTAATCGTCGAGGATCAGGCAGGTGCGCATGAGAGGGGGTTAGGCCTCGGTGGAAGGTGCGTCAACGGTCGCCGTGCGACGACGCGCGGCGCCCTGTTCCTATGCGCCGGCCAGAGCCGCGAACGCTGCCGCCACGCCGGCGGCGCCGGGATCCTGGACACCGGCGAGGTCCCCGGCCGCCAGGTAGCTCGAGCGGCCCGCGCCGGCGCGCTCCATCCCGGCCGTGACCTCGGCACCGGCCCGGGCGGCCGCCGCGGCGGCGGCCAGATCGCCGTTCTTCAGCGCCTCCACGGCTGGGATCAGGGCGTCGAGCAGGGTGCGGTCGCCGGCCTTAGCGCCGCCGTAGCCCTGGACGCGCGCCACCCCCTGCCCGAGAGCCTCGGGCCACGCGGCGCCGTCGGCGAGGGCCGAGGCCGTCGCGGCGAAGAAGATCGAACCGAGCACGCCGCTCGATCCGCCGACCGCGCGCCCGATCCGCTCGGCGAGCGCCCGGCACAAGGCCGCGGGCTCGGCCTGCGGCAGGCGGTCGAGATCGGCCTGGACG
>JGI24972J35695_100361_pt1 | contig 11962 bp, 8 predicted proteins | sample AntDryMetagUQ493_FD_35695 | JGI IMG/M metagenome (IMG submission 35695)
GGGGCCGCCGTGCGGCCCCGCGGCCCGCGGCCGGCCGACCGGAGCGTCCGCCTCAGGATACGGCGGCCGCGCGCGTGACGGACGCGGCGGTCCGCTCCCCCGAGGCAGCGATCGGCCCCTGGAATCCGGGCGTCCGGTCCGATCTGCCGTCCGCGTTCGTGCCGCTGGTCACCGTCTACCGGCCGGAGCACGTCGAGACGCCGCTCCGCGACGCCCTGGATCTGAGCGACCTCTGCGGGCTGCCCGCCCGCCAGCTCACCCGGTTCCGGGCCGGCCGCCTCGTCGTCCACGAAGTCCTGATCCGGGTCATGTCGGACCTGTCCGTGCCGGTCGGCGCGGTCTACGCCGATCTCGGCGTGAACTTCCGCGCCATCGTCACCACGATCCTGCGCGAGGGGATCGAGCCGCGCCTCGGCGAGATCGAGACCGCCCTCGCGGGGATCCGCGCCGAGGCCGACGCGGTGCTCGCCCGCGAGGTCGCCGCCATCCTGGACGACCGGCCTCCACCGCCGCCGGAGCCGCGCTGGCTCGACCGCCTCCTCGGACGCCGCCCTCCGGCGCTCGAGGCCCCGCGCGAGGATCTCGCGACCCGCGCCCTGCGCCATCTGGAGACCTGGCAGCGGCGCGCCGCCGAAGCCGGCGACGCCCTGGAGATCGCCGCCTGCGAGGCTCTGCGTGCCGTCGTGGCCGGCCTGATCGCCCGGCAGAACACGGTCATCCGCGACGCGGCCCTGCTGCGGACCATCGCGGGGACGCTGGTCTCGAACGGCTACGGCAGCCGGCGCATCGGCGAGCAGATCGAGCCCTGGATCGACGCGGTCGTGGAGGCGCAGCGCTACCGGCGGCTGGCGCCCCAGGATCATCCGGTGGTGATGAACGTGAAGGGTGCCTCGGCGTCCGGGAAGAGCACGATCCGCCCCTACCAGCTCGGCCTCGCCAGGCGCCTGGGCATGGCGTGGTCGGATTTCGCGGTGATCACCCCCGATGTCTGGCGCAAGTACCTCCTCGACTACGACAGCCTGGGCGAAGCCTCCCGCTACGCCGGGACGCTGACCGGCTACGAGGTCGAGATCATCGATATGAAGCTCGACCGCTACGTCACCCGCAAGGCGGCGGAGCGGCGGATCTCGAACCTGCTGATCGACCGGTTCCGGTTCGACAGCTTCCAGGCCGAGGCCGGCTCGGACGGGGGCGGCCAGCTGCTCACGCGGTTCGGCGATCGGGTCTACATGCAGTTCATGGTCACGCCCCCGGCCGATACCGTGGAGCGCGCCTGGAAGCGCGGCGAGCTGTTCGGCCGCTACAAGGCCGTGGAGGACCTGCTGGCCCACAACGTCGAGGCCTATACCGGGATGCCGCGCCTGTTCTTTAACTGGGCGCTCGCACGCGACAAGCAGGTGGTCTGCGAGTTCCTCGACAACAGCGTGCCGCTGGGCGAGCGCCCGCGCACCATCGCGTTCTGGGCGGACGGGATCCTCAACATCCTCGACGTGAAGGGGTTGATCGACATCGACCGCTTCCGGAAGGTCGACATCTTCGCCCGCGGCCCTGAGGCGGTGTTCAAGGGCGCCGACCTCTCTGCAGCCGCCAACACCACCTTCCTACGGGAATGCCTGCGCCGGATGGCCACCGTCCGATTCGTTCAGGCCGAGACCGGGCGGGCGATCCTGCGCCTCGACCGAGGTCGGATCACCGCGCTGGATCGGGACACTTTGGCGGCGGTGAAGGCGGGCCCGGACTGGGAGGCCGCCTGTGCGGCCATCGGCTTTCCGGCCGATCCAAGTTCCATCCCTACCCTGGAGGAGACGCTGCACCCGGCTGACGCGCCGACGCTCGGCGCGTGGGGCCCGATTCCTGCAGCGGGGCAAACGGAATAATATCGCCGCCCTGACAGTTCATCCGGTCCGTCTCACGCTGGTATATTGCATACCTAGAACGGATGTGCATGATCGTCGGTGCACCAGAGACGCCGCCACAGCAAGGCCGCGCCGCCCAAGAGAGAGGCTCAGGGATGGAACGCCAGGATTCGCCGTCGGCGAAATGGTGGCAGCTCGCCTTCGGCGTGATCTGCATGGCCATGATCGCCAACCTCCAATACGGTTGGACACTGTTCGTGGACCCGATCGATCAGCGTTACCACTGGGGCCGCGCGGCGATCCAGCTCGCATTCACGCTGTTCGTCGCCACCGAGACCTGGCTGGTTCCGGTCGAGGCTTGGTTCGTCGACCGCTACGGTCCGAAGATCGTGGTCGCCTTCGGCGGCGTGATGATCGCCCTCGCCTGGACCATCAACGCGTACGCCGACAGCCTGGCGATGCTCTATCTCGGCGCCGTCATCGCCGGCATCGGTGCGGGCTCGGTCTACGGCACCTGTGTGGGCAACGCGCTCAAGTGGTTCCCGGATCGCCGCGGCCTCGCCGCCGGTGCCACCGCGGCCGGCTTCGGCGCGGGTGCCGCCATCACGGTGGTGCCGATCGCCCGCATGATCGCGTCCAGCGGCTACCAGGACGCATTCCTGTATTTCGGCATCGGCCAGGGCGCCGTGGTCCTCGCCCTCGCCTTCCTGCTGCGCAAGCCGTCGACCAACACGCCGGTCCAGCGCAAGAAGACGCGCCTGCCGCAGACCAAGGTCGACCGCAGCCCGCGCGAGGCGGTGCGCACCCCGGTCTTCTGGGTGATGTACGTGATGTTCGTGATGGTCGCCTCCGGTGGCCTGATGGCGGCGGCGCAGATCGCCCCGATCGCCCATGACTTCCAGGTGGCCGGCGTCCCGGTGAGCCTGTTCGGCCTGCAGATGGCGGCGCTGACGCTGGCGATCTCGCTCGACCGGGTCTTCGACGGGTTCGGCCGGCCGTTCTTCGGCTACGTCTCCGACCATATCGGCCGCGAGAACACGATGTTCATCGCCTTTTCGACGGCGGCGCTGGCCGTGATCGTGCTGCTGACCTACGGCCACATCCCGATGGTCTTCGTGTTGGCCACCGCGGTGTATTTCGGGGTGTTCGGCGAGATCTACTCGCTGTTCCCGGCGACCTGCGGCGACACGTTCGGCTCCAAGTACGCCGCCAGCAACGCCGGCCTGCTCTACACCGCCAAGGGTACCGCGGCCTTCCTCGTCCCCTTCGCCAGCATCCTGTCGGCGGCCTACGGCTGGTCGGCGGTGTTCACGCTGATCATCGTCCTCAACGTGACGGCGGCGGCGCTGGCGATGTTCGTCCTGCGCCCGATGCGGGCCCGCTACCTCGCCTCGGAAGACCAGCCCGCGGCGCTCGGCGCCCAGCCGATCCGGGCGGCCTGACCGGCCTCCCACCCCACGGCGTCGCGGAAGCGACGCCCAACCTTCCCGGATCTCCCGCCCGCCCCGTCTTCGGGAGCGCGGGGGATCCCCAGCCAGCCGGCGCCGAGCGCCGCCCGTCCAAACCGATCTTCCGGGAGAAACCGTGATGACCGCAGTCGCCAAGATCGTCCACACCGCCCCCGAGGTCGAGGCCGAGCCCGATCTGACCGACGGCTTCCACCTCGTCATCGACGCGCTCAAGCTCAACGGCATCGACACCATCTACGGTGTCCCGGGCATCCCGATCACCGATCTCGGCCGCATGGCCCAGGCCGAGGGGATGCGGGTCATCTCGTTCCGCCACGAGCAGCACGCCGGTAACGCCGCGGCGATCGCGGGCTTCCTCACCCAGAAGCCGGGCATCTGCCTCACCGTCTCGGCACCGGGCTTCCTCAACGGCCTGACCGCCCTCGCCAACGCCACCACCAACTGCTTCCCGATGATCCTGATCTCGGGCTCCTCCGAGCGCGAGATCGTCGACCTGCAGCAGGGCGACTACGAGGAGATGGACCAGCTCGCCATCGCCAAGCCCCTGTGCAAGGCGGCCTTCCGCGTCCTGCACGCCGCCGATATCGGCATCGGCGTCGCCCGCGCGATCCGCGCGGCCTGCTCGGGCCGGCCGGGCGGCGTCTACCTCGACCTGCCCGCCAAGCTGTTCTCCCAGGTGATGGACGCCGAGGCCGGCCAGAAGTCGCTGGTCAAGGTGATCGACCCGGCCCCGGCCCAGCACCCCGCTCCCGAGGCGATCGCCCGGGCGCTCGAGGTCCTGAAATCCGCCAAGCGGCCGCTGATCGTGCTCGGCAAGGGCGCCGCCTACGCCCAGGCCGACGAGGCGATCCGCGCCCTCGTGGAGACGAGCGGCATCCCCTACGTTCCGATGAGCATGGCCAAGGGCCTCCTGCCCGACACCCACCCGCTCTCGGCCGGCGCGGCGCGCTCGACGGCGCTGAAGGACTCGGACGTGGTGCTGCTGATCGGCGCCCGGCTGAACTGGCTGCTGTCGCACGGCAAGGGCAAGAGCTGGGGCGAGCCGGGCTCGACCAAGTTCATCCAGATCGACATCGAGCCCCGCGAGATGGACTCGAACGTCGAGATCGTCGCTCCGGTGGTCGGCGACATCGCCTCCTGCGTCCAGGCACTGCTCGACGGCATGGGCCAGGGCTGGCAGCAGCCCCCGTCCGACTGGATCGAGACGCTCAAGACCAAGCGCGAGGCGAACATCGCCAAGATGGCGCCGAANCTCATGAGCAACGCCTCGCCCATGAATTTCCACGCCGCGCTCGGGGCGCTCCGCACCATCATCAAGGAGCGGCCGGACGCGATCCTGGTCAACGAGGGCGCCAACACCCTCGACCTCGCCCGCGGCATCATCGACATGTACCAGCCGCGCAAGCGCCTGGACGTCGGCACCTGGGGCATCATGGGCATCGGCATGGGCTTCGCCGTCGCGGCCGCGGTCGAGACCGGCAAGCCGGTCCTCTGCGTGGAAGGTGACAGCGCCTTCGGCTTCTCCGGCATGGAGGTCGAGACGATCTGCCGGTACGGCCTGCCGGTCTGCATCGTGGTGTTCAACAACAACGGCATCTATCGCGGCACCGACACCGACCCGACCGGTCGCGATCCGGCCACCACGGTATTCGTGCCGGATTCCCGCTACGACCGGATGATCGAGGCCTTCGGCGGCGTCGGCTACCACGTCACCACGCCGGACGAGCTGACCCGCGCGGTCAACGAGGCGATGAACTCGGGCCGCCCAGCCCTGGTCAACGCCGTCATCGACCCGGCCGCCGGCAGCGAGAGCGGCAACATCGGCAGCCTCAACCCCCAGAGCGGGATCAAGAAGAAGAAGTGAGGGCCGCGGGCGTCCTCAGCCCGGTCCCCTGACATCGACAGACCGGCCGGATCGCTCAGCGGTCCGGCCGTTCGTGAATGAGCGGCATCTTCTCAGGCCGATCCGCAGTTCCCCTCGCCCCTGTGGGAGGGGCAGGCCTTCGCGGCGGCAAGCTACGTCGCGCGATCCCAGACACCGATCCGACGAGTCCCCGCGATGATCGATCCCGACCTCGCCGGCCGCCTGCACTTCCGACACCGTCTCCCGACTGAGGAGCCCCTTCCCCCAGGCCGGCACGATCTCGGCCTCTTCGCCGAGCGCGACGCGGTGCTGGTGGTTCCCGAGGGTCTCGATCCGCGCCGCCCCTGCCCGCTCGTGGTGCTGTTCCACGGCGGCGGCGGCAGCGCCGAGCGGATCCTGCCGATGCTGGAGGCGCATGCCCGGACCGAGCGCTTCCTGCTCCTCGTGCCGCAATCCCTGTTTCCGACGTGGGACCTCGTCATCGCCGGTCACGGGCCGGACCGGGAGCGGGTCGCGGCGGCGCTGGATCACGTCGCTGACCGGTTCCTGCTCGATCCGCAGCGGCTCTGCTTCGCGGGCCACTCGGACGGCGGCAGCTATACGCTCTCCCTGGGGCTCGCCAACGGCGACGTGGCGCGCCACCTGATCGTCTCGTCGGCCGGGTTCCTGTCGGTTCACCTGCAGGTCGGGGCGCCGCGCATCTTCCTGTCTCACGGGACGCAGGACGAGCAGATCCCGATCGACCGGAGCGCCCGGGTCCACGTGCCGGCCCTGCGCGAGGCCGGCTATCCGGTGACCTTCGTCGAGTATGACGGCCCGCACGCCCACCAGCCGGCCGTGGTGGCGCAGGCCGTCGCGTTCTTCCTGGCGGACCCGGCCGAACGCCCCTGAGGCTCAGGCCAGGGCGGCCCGCGCCGGCGCGCGGGCGCGGACCGGTGCCTCGCGCGCGTCGGTCTCGGACAGGAGCGCCGGGATCAGGTCCGTCTGCGAGACGATCCCGACCAGGCGGCCGTCGGTGTCGACCACCGGCAGGTGGTGAAGCCCCGCCTCCGACATCCGCGGCACCAGCGCGGCCACGGGCGTGTCGGGACCGACCGGCTCGACGGCGCTCATGATGTCGGCCGCGCAGCCGTGAGGGGCGCGGCCGCGCTCGGCGGTGAGGCGCAGGCGGCGGCCGAGGCCGAGACGCGGCCCGTTCCGGTCCCAGGCGGCCTTGTCGAGCAGATCGGTCTGCGTGACGATGCCGAGGACGCGCGCGCCCTCGTCGGTGACCGGGAGCGCCTTGATCCGGTGACGGCGCAGCAGCCGCATGGCCTCGGACAGCGGCGCGTCCGGCGCCACCGCGATCACGTCGCGCGACATGATCGCCGCGCAGGTGATCGGCCCTGAGCGGCGGCCGTAGACCCGCATCTGCACGCGCCGCAGGATCTGCTCCAGGTCGCTCCGGTCGACGTCGAGAAGCTGGTCGAAATCCTCCAGCGCGGCATCGAGGTCCGAGGCCCGGAAGCCCACGCGGGCGCCGGAGGGCGGATCGGCCGTTCGCGGCCCGGCGGGTCGCAGGTGCGGGTAGGCGCGCCCGGTCAGGTTGTTGAACAGCAGGGCGGTTGTCAGCAGGAGCAGCGAGTTGGCCGCCACCGGCCACAGCACGAAGCCGTAGCCCAGCTCCCGGATCGCCGGGCCGCCGAGGACCGCCGTCAGCGCCACGGCCCCGCTCGGCGGGTGCAGGCAGCGCAGGACCATCATCAGCGCGATCGCCACGCCGATGGCGCAGGACGCGGCCACGAACGGGTCGCCGATCCAGGCCGCCGCCGTGACGCCCACGAGCGCCGCCACGGTGTTGCCGCCGAGGATCGACCAGGGCTGCGCCAGGGGGCTCGCTGGCACGGCGAAGAGCAGCACCGCCGAGGCCCCCATCGGGGCGATCAGCACCGGCAGCGCCTCGGCCGGGACGGAGACCCGACAGACGAAACCGGTCGTCAGGATGCCCACGAGGGCACCGGCCGCGGAGCGCAGGCGCTCGCGCTTGCTGACCGGGGTCAGCTCCGGCAGGAAACGGCTGAGGAATGCGCGCATCGGATCCGGGGCTCGCACATGAAAAGGACGGCGCCGGGGGAGCGCCGTCCTGTCTCAGGAACGCTGAGGTCGGGCGGTCTCTATCAGACCGCGCGGGCCTCGTGCATCGCCCGGATCTGCTCCGGCGTGTAACCCAGGTCTGCGAGCACCTCATCGGTGTGCTCGCCCAGCAGTGGCGACGCCTTCACCTCGACTTTCATGTCGGAGAACTTGATCGGGCTTCCGACGGTCAGGTACTTGCCGAGCTTCGGGTGCGCCACCTCGACGACGGTGCCGCTCTCGCGCAGGGACTTGTCCTCGGCGATCTCCTTCATCGACAGCACCGGCGCGCAGGGGATGTCGTAGGTGCGCAGGATGTCGACCGCCTCGAACTTGGTCTTGTCGGCGAGCCACTCCTCGATCGTCTTGAAGATGTCGAAGATCTTATCCTGGCGGGCCCGCGGGGTGTTGTAGCCCGGATCGGTGATCCACTCCTCCTTGCCGAGCGCCTTGCAGATCGGCGCCCAGGCGTGGCCCTGGATGGTGAAGTAGATGTAGGCGTTCGGGTCGGTCTCCCAGCCCTTGCACTTCAGCACCCAGCCCGGCTGTCCGCCGCCGCCCGCGTTGCCGCCGCGTGGCACCACGTCGGAGAACTCGCCGTGGGGGTACTGCGGGTACTCCTCGAGGTAGCCGAGGGCGTCGAGGCGCTGCTGATCGCGCAGCTTCACGCGGCAGAGGTTGATCACCGAGTCCTGCATCGACACGGCGACCTTCTGGCCCTTGCCGGTCTTGTTCTTCTGGTGGAGCGCCGTGAGGATGCCGATGGCGAGGTGCATGCCGGTGTTGGAGTCGCCGAGCGCGGCGGCGCTGACGGTGGGCGGCCCGTCCCAGAAGCCCGTGGTCGAGGCGGCACCGCCCGCGCACTGGGCGACGTTCTCGTAGACCTTCAGGTCCTCGTAGTGGTGACCGTCCGAGAAGCCCTTCACCGAGGCGAGGATCATGCCCGGGTTCAGCTCCTGGATGCGGGCCCAGGAGAAGCCCATCCGGTCGAGGGCGCCGGGGCCGAAATTCTCGACCATGACGTCGGAGTCCTGGATGAGCTTCTCGAGGACTTCCTTGCCGGCCTGGGTCTTGGTGTCGAGGGTGAGCGAGCGCTTGTTGGAGTTCAGCATCGTGAAGTAGAGCGCGTCCGCGTCCTCGACGTGGCGCAGCTGGGTGCGGGTCACGTCGCCGGCGCCGGGACGCTCGACCTTGATCACGTCGGCGCCGAACCAAGCGAGCAGCTGCGTGCAGGCCGGGCCGGCCTGGACGTGCGTGAAGTCGATGATCTTGATGCCTTCCAGCGGCTTGCTCATTGGGCGTTCTCCCTGTGCGGTTTGGTGATCGGGACCTTCGGCACGTCCGGCGGGATCAAGGTGCCCGGCGGTTCGCATCCGAGGAAGCTTCGAGTTCGGCCACGCGCTGGCGCAGGCGCTTCTCCTCGGCCCAGCGATCGGTCTCGTCGCGGATCACGGCGACGATCCCGGTCACGTGGTCGGAGGCGTCCCGCACCATCCCCACCGTGAAGGCGATGGAGAGCTGGTGGCCGTCCTTGTGGAGCGCCGGCACCCTCAGGGTCTCTGCCCCGTACCGGGTGACGCCGGTGCGCATGGTCTTGGCGTAGCCGTCCCAGTGGCGGCGACGGTGCCGCTCGGGCGTGATGAGGTCGAGGCTCTGCCCCAGCGCCTCGGCGGCGGTGAAGCCGAAGATGCGCTCGGCAGCCGGGTTCCAGACGGTGATGGCGCCGTCCGGATCGGACACCACCACGGCGTCGCCGATGGCCTCGACCAGACCGTCAAGTTCGGAGGGACCGGGCGCGGCCAGGGTCGGCCCGGTCGTCCTCATGGACGCCACCCGGTCGGCGGCGCGGATGAGAGGTGAATCGCGGCAGTCCGGCGCCTTGTCATGGGGCGGCCCTTCCTGAACGTCACTCGCGAGAACGGCGGTAAATTTCCGGTCCCGCATCCCTGAAGGGCCGTCACCCGCCCTCGTCGGTTGGTATTTGGTATGCCAAATGGGAAATGGCGTCAACCGAGGGAGTGACAGGTGGAACTTTTCTTCAAGCGGCCGAATGAGATCTCCGGCGAGGCCGAGGAGCGGACGCACCCTGCCCGACCGAGTCGGCGTGTCTCGGCAAGGCGCTCATGTTGTTCTCAGATTCGCCGCTTTCGGCGAGCAGGAGATCGTGCGTCAGGCCGCTCGTACCGGCGGTTCGGCGAGCCGCCCGGGAGACCATTTCGGTGATCCGTTTCGAGAAAGTCAGCAAGGTCTACCGCACGGAGGGCCACCGGCGGACCATCTTGGAGCAGGTGTCGTTCACCCTGAAGCCGGGCGTCTCCTACGGCATCCTCGGCATCAACGGCGCCGGAAAATCGACCACGATGCGGCTGATCGCCGGCACCGAGGACGCGACGCGGGGCCGGATCCACCGCGGCCTCAGAGTGTCGTGGCCCCTCGGCTTCGCCGGCGGTTTCCATCCCAAGATGACCGGGCGCGACAACGTCACGTTCGTGGCGCGCATCTACGGCGAGGACCCGCGCAAGGTCCTCGATTTCGTCGAGGACTTCTCTGAGCTCGGAAGCTACCTCGACGTTCCGATCTACACGTACTCATCCGGCATGGGCGCGCGGCTCGCCTTCGGTATGAGCATGGCGATCCCGTTCGACTGCTATCTGATCGACGAGATCACCTCGGTCGGCGACGCGCGGTTCTCGAAGCGCTGCGACGAGGTCTTCTCGCAGCGTCGGAAGAACGCCGACATCATCATGGTCTCGCACTCGATGGAGACGATCCGCCAGTGGTGCACGCAGGGGCTCGTCCTGCTCAACGGCCGCGCGATCATCTACGAGGACGTGAACGACGCCATCGAGGTGTACCGGCGCCTCAACGCCTGACCGCGCCGGCGGCCGGCCGTGACGACATGCTTTTGCCGCCTCGCCGTGCGAGAGACGATCGCGGCGCCGCGTGCGGCGCGGTCGGGATCCCGGTGACGGATCGACCTTCGAGGCCGGGGAGGCCGGGAATCAGACCATGAACATGGAGATCCGGAAGGCCGAGGGGCAGCCGGTCACGCCCGCGGACCGCCAGCAGGCTGTCAGCGAGTCGCTGCGGCAGATCGCGCGCATGTCGCGCTTCGCCGACCGCAAGAAGGGAATCCGATCTTACCAGGCCGATGCCAAGAATGATCCCTGGATCCCGATCCTGTTCGTCGTCTGCTTCCTGCTGCCGACCCTCGCCGGCGCGGTCTATTACGGCCTGATCGCCTCGGATCGCTACGTCACCGAGGCGCGGTTCGCGATCCGGCCGGCCCTCGGCTCCGCCGAGAAGACGTCCTCGGAGACCGGGGGCACGAATTCCGGCATGGCGAACCAGATGGTGGCGCAGGACACGCTGATCACGCGCGAGTTCATCCTGAGCCGGCCGATGCTGGAGCTCCTCGAGGCGCAGCTGCCGCTGCGCCAGTGGTACAGCAACGATTCGATCGACTACTTCTCGCGATTCGATCCGGAGAAGCCGATCGAGAAGTTCCTCCGCTACTGGAAGCGGCGCGTCGGCGTCGAGGTCGAGTCCGGATCCGGCATCCTGTCGGTGGAGGTCGAGGCCTTCGATCCCGAGGAATCCCTCGCCATCGCCAAGGCCGTCATGAAGGAGGCTGAGCGCAAGGTGAACGACCTCACCGTCAAGTCGCGCGAGGATGCGGTCGCCGAGAGCACGCGCGAGCTGCGGCTCGCCGAGGAGCGGATGACCAAGATCCGCCTCGCGACCCGCGACCTGCGCAATCGCGAGGGCGTGCTCGACGCTCAGAAGACGAACGACATCAACGTCAAGATGATCGCTGAACTGCGGGCCTCCCGAATCAACCTCGCACTGCAGCTCGCCATCGGACAGCGGGACCTTGGGCCCGACGCGCGCCGGATCATCGACATCAAGCAGCAGATCAAGGAAATCGACGAGAACATCGCCCGGATCGAGCGGCAATCCGCCAGCCAGGATCCGGAGCAGAAGCGCCTGCTCTCGGACGCGTTGACCAAGTTTGAGGTCTTGGAGAACGACCGCAAGAACGCCGAGAAATACTATCAGCAGGTGCTGACCGCGCACGAGCGCGCGCGCATCATCGCGGCCCGGCAGATCGAGTTCTTCAGCCCGATCGTCGAGCCGGTGAAGGCGGAATCCTCCACCGAGCCGCGGCGGCTCCTGATGATCGGGCTGATCACCGCGGGCGCGGGCGTCCTGTTCGGCGCCGCGATGTTCGCCCGGAAGATGATGACCTGACCACCGCCCGGCCGGGCTTCCCGGGGACGGTCCGAGATCATCAGCGTCCGGACCCGGTGCCCCGGTCGTCGGCCGCCGGGCCGATCGTGCCGCCGGTCCAGCCCTGCGCCCGCCAGCCCTCGGCACGCTCGTCGAGATCGATCGACCCCGCATGGTCGAGAATGGACAGGACGCGCTCGGCCCGGGACTCGTCGGCGCGCACCGTCACCAGGGTGCCGCCCCGGCGCACGCCCTCGGCGTAGGTCTCGGCCTCGTCCGCGCTGAGACCCGCCGCCGTCAGGCCGCCGATCAGGCCGCCGGCCGCGGCGCCCACGCCCGCCCCCGTCACGGTGGCGACGAGCCAGCCCGCCGCCACCACCGGGCCGAGTCCCGGTATCGCCAGCAGACCCAGGCCCGCGAGCAGCCCGGCG
>JGI24972J35695_100371_pt1 | contig 11201 bp, 8 predicted proteins | sample AntDryMetagUQ493_FD_35695 | JGI IMG/M metagenome (IMG submission 35695)
CGCCCTCGCGGGGCTCGCGCGGCTCGTCGCCGCGCTCGGCCCGCTCGGCGTCGCGCTGCGCCTTGATCTTGTCGGTGATGTCCTCGCCCGTCTGCTGGTCGACGACCTTCATGGACAGGCGGATCTTGCCGCGGTCGTCCTGACCGAGGAACTTCACCTTGACCTTGTCGCCTTCCTTGACGACGTCCTGAACCTTGGCGACCCGCTGGGCGGCGAGCTCCGAGATGTGGACCAGGCCGTCCTTCGCGCCGAAGAAGTTCACGAAGGCGCCGAACTCCATGCACTTCACGATCGTGCCGTCGTAGATCACGCCGACCTCCGGCTCCGCCACGATCGAGCGGATCCAGTTGTAGGCCGCCTTGATCGCCTTGCCGTCGGCCGAGGCGATCTTCACGACGCCGGTATCCTCGATGTTGATCTTGGCGCCGGTCTTCTCGACGATCTCGCGGATCACCTTGCCGCCGGTGCCGATCACGTCGCGGATCTTGTCCGTCGGGATCTGCATCGTCTCGATGCGCGGCGCGTACTCGCCGAGCTCCGGACGGGCCGCCGTCAGGGCCTTGGCCATCTCGGCCAGGATGTGGGCGCGGCCGTCCTTCGCCTGGGCGAGGGCGATCTTCATGATCTCCTCGGTGATGCCGGCGATCTTGATGTCCATCTGGAGCGAGGTCACGCCCTCGTCCGTGCCGGCCACCTTGAAGTCCATGTCGCCGAGGTGATCCTCGTCGCCGAGGATGTCGGACAGGACCGCGAAGCGCTCACCCTCGAGGATGAGGCCCATGGCGATGCCCGCCACCGGACGGCGCAGCGGCACGCCGGCATCCATCAGCGACAGCGAGCCGCCGCAGACCGAGGCCATCGAGGACGAGCCGTTGGACTCGGTGATCTCCGACACGACGCGGATCGTGTAGGGGAACTCGTGGGCCGGCGGCAGGACCGGACGGATCGCCCGCCAGGCGAGCTTGCCGTGGCCGATCTCGCGACGGCCCGGCGAGCCCATCCGGCCGGTCTCACCGACGCTGTAGGGAGGGAAGTTGTAGTGAAGCAGGAAGCGCTCCTTGTAGGTGCCTTCCAGCGCGTCGATGAACTGCTCGTCCTCGCCGGTGCCCAGCGTCGCCACGACCAGCGCCTGGGTCTCGCCGCGGGTGAACAGGGCCGAGCCGTGGGCGCGGGGCAGAACGCCGACCTCGGAGAGGATCGAGCGGACCGTCTTCACGTCGCGGCCGTCGATGCGGGCGCCGCTGTCGAGGATGTTCCAGCGGACCACCTTCGACTGGGCCTCCTTGAAGGCGGCCTTGACCTTCTCGGCCGGGAACTTCTCGGCACCCTCGGGGCAGAGGGCGGCCATCACCTTCGCCTTCACGGCGTCGACGGCGGCGTAGCGCTCCTGCTTGACGGTCTTGGTGTAGGCGGCGCGGAGCTCGGCTTCGCAGACCTCCAGCACCGCCTTCTCGACGTCGGCGTTCTCGGGGGCCTTGAAGTCGCGCGGCTCCTTGGCGGCCTTCTCGGCGAGGCGGATGATCGCCTCGATCACCGGCTGGAAGTGCTTGTGGCCGAACATCACGGCGCCGAGCATCACGTCCTCGGAGAGCTCCTTGGCCTCCGACTCGACCATCAGCACCGCGTCCTGCGTGCCGGCGACGACGAGGTCGAGGCTGGACTCTTCCTTGGTCTCGGTGACCAGCGGGTTCAGCCGGTAGCCGCCGTTGATGTAGCCGACGCGGGCGCCGCCGATCGGGCCCATGAACGGCACGCCCGAGAGGGTCAGGGCCGCGGAGGCCGCGACCATCGCGACGATGTCGGGATCGTTCTCGAGATCGTGGGTCAGAACGGTGACGACGACCTGCGTGTCGTTGCGCCAGCCCTCGATGAAGAGCGGGCGGATCGGGCGGTCGATCAGGCGGGAGACCAGGGTCTCCTTCTCGGAGGGACGGCCCTCGCGCTTGAAGTAGCCGCCCGGGATGCGGCCGGCGGCGTAGGCGCGCTCCTGGTAGTTCACGGTGAGCGGCATGAAGTCGATGCCGGGCTTCGGCTCCTTGGCGGCGACCACGGTCGCGAGCACCGAGGTCTCACCGTAGGTGGCGATGACGGCGCCGTCGGCCTGGCGGGCGACCTTGCCGGTCTCCAGGACGAGCTTGCGGTCGCCCCACATCAGCTCTTCGCGTTGAACGTCGAACATTCTCAATCTCTTCCTTGCCTGCGGCGGGCCCAAGCCCGGCGCCGCCCGGGGGCAAGACGGCGAGACACTGCGCCTGAGAACTCTCGGCGAAGTGTCTCGCGATCCTGCCCCGACGCTGGCGCCTCGAAGCGGCCCGTTTGCCGGGAGGCCGGACCCATTCCGACAGCCCGCGATGGTGAAACGCGGCCCCGGGCCGGGCCCGGAACCGCGCGGAGTGCGCCTTAGCGGCGGATGCCGAGACGCTCGATGAGGGCGCGGTAGCGGGCCTCGTCCTTGCGCTTGACGTAGTCGAGCAGCGAGCGGCGCTGCGAGACCAGCTTCAGGAGGCCGCGGCGGGAATGGTTGTCCTTGCCGTGGGTCTTGAAGTGGCCGGTCAGGTTGGTGATCCGCTCGGTGAGGATCGCCACCTGGACCTCGGGGGAGCCGGTGTCCTTGGCGTCCTTGCGGTGTTCCTTGATGAGCGCGGTCTTGCGCTCTGCCGTGATCGACATCGCGTGCCTCTCGGGTTGTGCTGGTCGGATGCGGCGCCCCCAACGGGCGCGCGCGGGCTCGGCGTTCGGCCGGTGCCGGGATGTCGTCCAGCACGGTCACAGCGCCAAGCGGCTCAAGCCCCGCCCGGAAACCCGGGTCGAGGCCGCGCGATCCATACACGAAACCGACGGTTATGCCAGTCCCGAGCCGGGCGAGCCGCGGCGGCTGCGCGTCGCGGCGGTCCGGCCTCGCCCCGAGTCGCCCGAAAGAACGGNTAACGCCCCCGTGCTACCCGGAGCCGCTCACGCGACGCGGCCCGGCGATGAACGGCACCTTCTCGGATGCGTGCGGCGTCGTCGTCGCGACGCTGCTCGGCGTCCCCCTCGTTCTCCTCCCGGGCTACGCCCTGGGCAGGCTGACCGGCATCCTCGGATTCCGCGCGCTCGTGTCCGGCGACCGCCTCCTGTGCGGGGCGCTCCTCGGAGTCGGGCTCCTGCCGGCCCTCGACAGCCTTCTGATCGAGGCGGCCGGCGTCCCGGCCGCGGCGCTCGCCGCCGGCGCCGCGGGGCTCGTCGCGCTGCGTCCGGCCCTGCGCGACCTGCGGGATTCCCGCGACCGGGCGGCGCTGGCCCTCGCGCTGCTCTGGCTCGGCGTCGTGGCCTACGCGCTGATCGACGTCGACACCGGCACCGCCCTCTACCGGCCCGTGACGGTCATCGACCTCGTCAAGCACGCCGCCCTCACGCGCGCGATCGTCGAGCACGGATTGCCGCCGGTGGACCCGTTCTTCGCCCGGCCCGAGCGGGCGGGCTACTATTACGGCTTCTACACCCTCACTGCCCTGGTCGACTGGGCGGGCGGCCGGCTGGTCGACGGCCGGACCGCCTTCGCGGGCCTGGCCTTCTGGACCGGCCTCGCGCTCCTCGGCCTGCTCGACCGGCTCCTCGCCGCGACCGGCCTCGTCGCGGACGCCGCCCCCCGGCTCGTGCGCCGCGCGGTGCTCCTGCTGCTGCCGGCCGGAAGCCTCGACATCCTGCTGGTCGTCGCGGACCGGGCCACCTCCGGGACGTGGCTGCCGATCCCGGAATGGCTGAACGAGCAGGTCCTCAACTGGCCCGCCTCGCTGGTCTGGGTGCCGCACCACGTCGCCGGCGCCCTGGCCGGGTGGCTCGGTCTCCTGGCCCTGGCGGAGGTCGCGGACCGGACGCGACCGGACCGGCGCGCGGAGGCGGCGGCGGTCGGCGTCGCGGGACTGGCCTTCGCGGCCTGTGCGGGCCTGTCCGTCTGGGTCTGCCTCGGCACGGCGGGCGCCGCGGGGATCTGGCTGACGCTGCTCGGCCTGGAGCGCCGCTGGCGCGCCGCGGCCCGGCTGGCGGCTGCCGGCCTGCTCAGCGCCGCGCTGGCCGCCCCCTACCTCCTCAGCGTGCTGGCCAACCGGACCGACGGCGGCGCGCCGATCCGGTTCTCGATCCGGCGATTCGGGCCGCTCGACGGCCTCGTCGACGAGCCGGCCCTGAGCGCGCTCCGCCTGGTCCTCCTGCCGCTGAACTACTACGCGGCCCTGGGCGTCTGCGCCGCCGGTGCGCTGCTGTTCTGGCGCCTCGTGCCCCGCCGCGAGGCCCACGGCCGCGAGGCCGGGCGGCTGCTCACCCTCTGCGCGGCGGCCAGCCTGCTCCTCGGCGGCGTCCTGCGCTCGGCGATCCTCAACAACGACCTCGGCGCGCGCGTGGTCCTGCTCGCGCAGGTCGCGACCCTGGTCTGGACCGTGGTGGCCCTGACCCGCCTCAGCGAGGCGCGGCGGCTCCGGTTCCCCAGCCTCCTCGCCGCGCTGCTCGCCCTCGGTTACGCGACGACCCTCTACGGCTTCGTCGGCATGCGCGCCTATACGGCCTCCGACCGGCCCGCCTTCGCCCGCCTCGCCGGCCGTCCCGACATCGACCGGGCGCTGCGCGCGGCCTACGCCTGGGCCGGCACGCACCTGCCCCGGGACTTGGTGCTGCAGCAATCGCCCGTGCCGCGGCGGGTGTTCGATTTCGGGCTCTACGGCCTCCAGCCGACGGGGGTGGCCGACGCGGAGGCCCGGCTGTTCGGCGCCCCGCCGGAGGCCGTGGCGTCGCGGCTCGCCGACGTCGCGCCGATCTTCCGCGACCGCCTGGACGGCGCGGAGGTGCGGCGGCGCGCCGAGGCGGCCGGGATCGGCGCCCTGGTCGTCACCGCGCAGGACGCGCCCTGGAGCGGCCCGGATTCCTGGGTCTGGCGCAGCCAAGCGGTCTACGCCGATCCGCTCGTCCGGATCCTGCGGGTCGAGGATCTCCATGACTGAAGCCGGTCCTAGGGCACCCGCCCACCCGCGCGCCGCGCAGGCCCTGCGCTGGCTCTGCGCCCAGGCGCTGCTGCAGGCCGGCGCCGTCCTCCTCGGCTTCGGCTGCTTCGTGCTGCTGTTCCAGACGGATCTCTGGTCCGGGGTGACGATCCTGTTCTACCGCGGCCTGATCCTGCTCGCGGTCGCCTTCCTGCTGACGCTGTCGGTCACGGCGGCCCTGGCCGGGCTCGGCCGGTCCTGGGGGCTGCGCCGGCGGGACGCCCTCGGCGCCTGCGTCCTGTCGCTGTCCCTGAACCTGAGCGCCTTCGTGATCCTGCCGGTGACGGTCGACCGCTCGATCAGCGTGTTCCTGCTCGGCCAGATGGCCGCCCATCCCGGGGAGCGCTTCACCCCGGAGCGGGCGCGGGCGGTGTTCGAGCGGGTCTATCTCGGCGAGTTCCGGCAGATGGAGCGGCGCCTGACCGAGCAGCAGGCCTCCGGCAACGTCGCGCGGGCGGGTGACGGCTACGTCATCACCCCGCAGGGCAGCGCCTTCATCCGCTTCTGCAGCCTCGTCGCCCGGGCGTTCCGGACCGACACCCGGATGATCGGCGCGGCCGCCGCACCGCCCCCGCCGGGCGCGGTCGATCCGGGAGCGCCCGACGGGGGCGGTGCGGTGCGGCGGTAGGCGGTACCGTTTCGGGCGCCGAGCGGTGCGGCAGCGGCCGGGACGGTTTCCCGGAGGCCGCCGTCCGGGCATGGAATATGCCGGGTGACGATCCGGGCGAGGGGAACGGACGCGATGGCGGAGTCCGCGGTGACCACGGGTGAGCGGGCGGGTGCGGGGGCAGGGCGCGACCTCGCCCGGAGCCTCACCGCGCCGGGCCTCGTCGCCATCGGCCTCGGCGCCACGATCGGCGCCGGCATCTTCGTGCTCACCGGAACGGCGGCGGCGCAGTACGCGGGCCCGGCGCTCAACCTCTCCTTCGTGATCGGCGGCATCGCCTGCGGCCTCGTGGGCCTGTGCTACGCCGAGCTGGCCGCCATGATCCCGGAGCCGGGATCCACCTACACCTACACCCGCGCGAGCCTCGGGCGGTTTCCCGCCTGGATCATCGGCTGGGACCTCGTCCTCGAATTCGCCGTGGCGGCGGCGACCGTGGCGGTGGGCTGGTCGGGCTACGCGCAGTCCCTCGCGGCGGAGTTCGGCCTGCATCTGCCGCGGGCCCTGGCCGGGGCGCCCGGCGACGGCGGCCTCGTCAACCTCCCGGCGGCCGGGATCGTGCTGCTGCTCAGCGCCCTGCTGATGCGCGCCACCGAGGAGGCCTCCCTGGTCAACGGGCTGCTGGTCGCCTGCAAGGTCGCGATCATCCTGGCCTTCGTGGGCGTCGGCGTGGCCCATCTCCGGCCGGACCTCTGGCACCCGTTCGTGCCGGAGAATGCCGGGACCTTCGGCGCCTACGGCTGGAGCGGCGTGTTCCGCGGCGCCGCGGTGGTGTTCTTCGCCTTCGTGGGCTTCGAGACCGTGGCGACGGCCGCGGGCGAGTGCCGGGCACCGCAGCGCGACGCGCCGGTGGGCCTGATCGGGTCCCTGCTGATCACCACGATCCTGTACGTCGCCGTGGCGGCCGTCCTCACCGGCCTCGTGCCCTACCGCGACCTCGACGTCGCCGACCCGGTGGCCAAGGCGGTCGACGTGATCGGCCTGCCGGGCTTCTCGACGATCATCAAGGCCGGCGCCCTGATCGGCCTGACCACCTCGGCGCTGACAGCCCTCTACGGGCAGAGCCGGATCTTCTTCGCCATCGCCCGCGACGGGCTCCTCCCGGGGATCTTCTGCCGGGTCCATCCGGTGACGCGGGTGCCCGTGGCGAGCCAGCTGGTGATCGGGCTGTTCACGGCGGCCGTGGCGGGGCTCGTGCCCATCGACGTCCTGGGCGAGATCGTCAGCATCGGCACGCTCCTGGCGTTCTGCCTCGTCTGCGCGACGGTGCTGATCCTGCGCCGGACCGATCCGGACCGGGCGCGCCCGTTCCGCGTGCCGGCGGTGACGCTCACGGCGGGGTTCGGGATCCTGTCCTGCCTCGCGCTGATGGCGTCGCTCCCGGCCGACACCTGGATCCGCCTCGCGGTCTGGCTGGCGATCGGCCTCGCGATCTACGCCGGCTACGGCCGGCGGCACGGTCGGCTCAGCTGATCAGGTTGATGGTGGCCTGCGCGAGCGTCTTGATCGAGGCCGAGGCGCTCAGGCTCAGCTCGTAGTTCCGGACCACCCGCTGCAGGTCGGCCGATTCGACCGCGCTGTTCACGTTCGGCAGGCGGACATAGCCGCTCGGGTCGGCCCCGGGACTGGTCGGGTCGTAGCGGGTGCGGAAGCCGGTGGTGTCGCGGGCGATCCGACCGACCGGGTCGCGGGGGCTGTCCGCCGCCACGGGGGCGAACACCGCGATCTTGCGGGCGTAGGGGGCCCCACCCGGGGTGGTCGGGACCGAATCGGCGTTGGCGAGGTTCTCGGAGATCGCGCGGATCCGTCCGCTCTGCACCTGCCGGCCGGCGGCCAGGGCGGCGGAGGCCGAGTGGAGGGCGCTGGTGTCCGGCATGCGCGGGCCCTGTCGACGGCGACGATCTGACCGAGTCCTCGCCGAACAGCCTTAACCGGGGGTTAAGAGGGCCGCGCGGACAGGCTCAGCGCGTCCCGGAGATCCTGGCCATCGGTGAGGCGCAGGCCGCGGCGGCGGAGCGCGGAGAGCAGCGCGCGGTCGGGGAACGGACAGTACGGCAGAACCGGCGCGGTCCGCCCCTCCGGCAGCGCCCCGGTCCGGGCGACCTCGTCGAGGAGCCGGTCGAGCATCGCGCGCCCGTGGGCGTGGAGCGCCACCGAGGCCCGGGTCGCGGTCGTGCCCTCGGGCAGCGGTACGGCCTCCTGGGCGAGGATCGCGCCGGTGTCGATCGTGGCGGCCAGCCGGTGCAGGGTCATGCCGAACTGCCCGGGCCCGTCGGCCAGGGCATGGATCGTCGGCACAGGGCCCCGGTGGCGCGGCAGCAGGCCGGGATGCCCGTTGACGCCGCCGAGCCGCGCCAGGCCGATGATCTCGGGCTTCAGGATCTGATCGAAATGGTAGGTGAGGATCAGGTCCGGTGCCGCGTCCCGCAATGCCCGCGCGACGTCCGGGCCGTTGACGTCGTCGACCGTCAGGGTCGGGATGCCCAGGCGGCGGCACAGGGTCCTGAGCGGCGTCGCCTCCGGCGCGTCGCCGCTTCCGGACGCCGCCTGGGTCAGGGGCGCCAGGGGCCGCAGCAGGTCCGGCAGGCCGAAATTGACCGCGAGGTAGGGCAGGATCCCGGTGCCCGAGCGCGCGAGGTGCCGCCGGATCTGCCCCGTCAGACCGCCGCTCGACGGCCGCTCGGCGTTGGAGAGCCCCACCAGCGCGATGTCGGCCCGCAGATCGGCGACGAGCCGGCGCACCGCGCGGGCGTTCGGCAGCGCCTCCAGGACGAACAGCGCGATCCGGGGCCGCGCCATCAGCGCCGCTTCCGCCGCTGGAACCGGAAGGCGTAGAGGCCGGCCTTGCGGACGTTCTCGGGCAGGAGCAGCACGGTGCGGGCGAGCGCCGTGAGGATGAACGGGAAGGCGATCACGTCGCGGTTGGCCGCGATGCCCTTGGCGATCCGCACGGCCGCCTCCTCGGCGCTGATCTCCAGCGGCCGCCAGCCCTTGAGCTCGCCGCCCATCGGCGTCTTCACGTAGCCCGGGGTGACGACGTTGACCTTCACGCCCCGGGGCGCGACCTTCTGGCGCAGGGCGAGGCCGTGGGCGACCAGGGCCGCCTTGGCGCCGCTGTAGGCCGGCGCGTCCTGGAGCGGCGCGTAGGCCGCGAGCGACGACAGCAGCACGATCTGACCGCGCCCGCGCTGGAGCATCAGCGTCAGGGTGGGCAGCATCACGTTGAGCGTGCCGGTGTAGTTGATGTCGGCGGTCTCGAAGGCCACGTCCTCGGCCTCCACCTGCCCCTCCTGATTGCCGCCGTTCACCGCCGCGTTGGCGATGACGAGGTCGAGGGGGGCCTCGGCATCCGACCGGTGCACCAGCGCCACGGTGGCGGCCCGGTCGCGGGTGTCGAGGCGGGCGGTCTCGACGGTCGCGCCGCCGGCGCGGCAGTCGCGGGCGACGATCTCCAGCCGCTCGGCGTTGCGGCCGACCAGGATGAGGCTGGTGCCGGATTGCGCGTAGTGGCGCGCCAGCGCGGCGCCGATGCCGCTCGACGCGCCGGTGATCAGGATACGGGGCATGGGGCGGGTTACGCCGCCGCGCGGGGAAAGATCAAGGCCGGGAAAGGCTCACCGGCGGTGAAACGCGCTTCAAAGGCCGCCGAACGGCGACGGTCCCGGAGTCCGGCGAGTCCGGTCAGTAGACCGGCGCGAGCTCGCCGTCGCGCTCGGCCACCTCGCTGACCGCCCGCGCCGCCGCCAGCATCGCGTCGGGCAGGGCCGCCTCCATCCGCGGCACCGAGCCGGCCACCGCGCGGTCGATCGCCTCCTTGGAGAAGAAGCCGCCGTTGACCTGGGTCCGGTGCAGGACCACGCGGCGGAAATCCGCCATCAGGTCCATCTCCGGCGGCGTCGGATTCTTCCAGAAGCTGTCGAGATCGCCCTGATGGGTCAGGCCGGCCATGTTGTAGATCGCGGTGCCGACCGCGTGGGTCGGGCAGCCCATCTCGAGGGACAGCATCCCCACCGTGGAGTTGACGATCACCACGCCGCGGGCGCCCTTGATCAGGGCCGGGAGGTCGCCGCCGTCGATAAAGTCGAGCCGGTCGCTGACGCCGTGGCGCCGGGCCGAGGCGCGGGCGAACTTGCGCCAGTTGATCAGGCCGCTGTCGAGCGGGTGCAGCTTCACCAGCAGCCGGGTCGGTGCCGACGAGCCGTCCGCGAAGGACTTGATCACCCGGTCCATGAAGCCCTCGACGCCGAGGAACGGCGAGTGGACCCGGATCTGGTAGTCGCTGTCGAGCTGCAGCGGCAGCAGGAAGTAGTCGCAGCCGACCGCGCGGTAGATCTCGTCGCAGCGGGCCGCCTCGCGGCGGGTATGGGCGCGGCGCGCGAACTTCTTGATCCAGCCGGCATACTCGGCCGCGATATGGGTCGGCCGGTGGCTGCGGAAATGCGGGAAGAGGTAGGGGAACAGCACGTTGGCGAGGTTGTAGCCGACGTCCCAGACGCTGCGGCGGGCCATGTCGCCCGTGGAGGGCATCGCCCGGCCGGGCTGCGGCAGGCGCCGCGCCAGGGCCCGGATCTCGGCGGCCGTCCGGGGAAGCGACGAGAAGCCGTTCACGCCGCCCAGCTCGCAGGTGATCCAGTTCGGGCGGATATAGCCCTCCTCGAACACGTGCACCCGCAGGCCGCGGTACTCGGCGATCATGCGGGCCGCCTTGTGGAACGGCCGGCAATCGCCGAACAGCACGATGTCGGTCACGCTCTCGCGGTCCAGATAGGCCTCGAGATACTCGCCCCAGGCCTCGCGGCGGCCGCGGTAATTGTCGGCCTCGCCGCTCCAGAACAGCCAGTCGCCGGGGCAGAGATTGATGCGCCGGACGCTGTGTCCCCGCGCGCGCAGCGCCTTTCCGAGATCGGAGAAGAACGGCGTCGCGATGCCCTGCAGGAAGAGGAAGGTCGCGGGGCGGTCGCGGAGGGCGTCGGGGGCGGGCTGTTGCATTCCGCGGCGCTTCTGTCCTTGACCCTGGGCCGGATGAACCGCACCGGCGAGAGACTCTTGAGGTGGCACGGTGCCCGGCGGCCCCGCAATCCGAAGCCACGCCGCGGCATGGCATTTCCGCGCCAGCGTGGCCCGTCTGCAACGGTCCCGCGCCTGCGGCTCAGCCTCCGGATTAGGCGGGCAATCGCGGCGACGATATGTCCAAATCCTTTCCAGGACGTGGCGACGGCGACGCGCGCTCAGGTTGTCTCCGCGTTGCATCACCATCCCATGCCGACGAAAATGCGCTACAGGCAGCTTCCGCACCTCGACCCGACCGGAGCCGGACGCACCGACCATGCCCGCTGACCCGACCCCGTCGCTCTACGCGACCGGCCGCACGATCCGCCGCCTGCGGGCGGAGATCGAGGCCGCGACGGGCCTCGCCTTCGGTCCGGCACGCCCCGGCGCCGTCGGCGCGGCCTGGGGCGCGGGCAGCCTCGCGGGGCGCCTGCTGGCGCTGACGGGGCGGCGCCGGCTCGTGGTCGCGCCCGGGC
>JGI24972J35695_100382_pt1 | contig 10964 bp, 9 predicted proteins | sample AntDryMetagUQ493_FD_35695 | JGI IMG/M metagenome (IMG submission 35695)
GCCCCGGCACCTCGACGGCGGCCGTGGCCGGCTCCAGCGGCTTGCGGCGGACCACGTCCACCAACATGGCGCCGTCCTCCCGCTCCGTGCCGATCGTGAACCCGTCCTCGGGCGTGATCAGGAGGCTCGCCGAGTTCGCGTCGGTCTCCGTCGCCAGCTTGGCGATCCCGGGCCGCGGACGGCCGCGGGTTCCGCTCGGATCGATGGTCCAGGCGCCGATCACCCGCACGCGCGTCGCGGGCCCCTCGGCGGTCACCGCGGAGACGGCCTCCGCGGGCAGACGCAGCGACAGCCGCGTCAGGGTCGGGAGCAGCGCCAGCTCGAGCGAAAGCGTCCGGCGCACCGGTTCCGGGGTGCGCGCCCTGAGCGCCTCCTCGGCAACCCGGGCCCGACGGGCGAGCTCGGCAACCACCTCGGGCGGCAGCGGCGGCATGAGGCCGGACCACCCTTCCGGAAGCAGATCCACGAACACGCGCTCGCCGGCCGACTGGACGTTGACCCGGCGGGGACGCTGCAGGGCGAGGCGGAGACCCGTGCCGTCGGGATCGCGGCGGACGCTGGCGATGAAGGCCGGCATCTCGTCCACGAGATGCTCGGGTCCGGGCGCGACCCGCTCGCCGTAGCTGACGAGCAGCACGCCGCCGGCGAGCTTCGCCTTGACCGTGACCGGCTTGTCGAAGGTGAGCACGATCCGGCCGTAGCCGCCGGCCCCGGTGCCGGCCTCGCTGCCCTTCATGCTGACGAGCCGCGCGGCCAGCGCCGGAGCGAGCCCGGCTAGGAGGGCGAGCAGCGCCAGCGACGCGGTCAGCAGCCGCGCGCCACGTCCTCGACCGACCCGGGGTCGCCCGCCAACCGATCCCATCGCCTCGCCGATCCGAACCCGGCGCGCGGCCCCCGAGGGGTTCGCGGCGCGCGGCGCCACATCTCGGCGGCATCGTGATCGACCGCGGCTAACACTGGCTTAACCGTAACCGGAAAAGGCCGCGGGCCGCGGCGGGCTCAGCCGCTCAGGGCGACGGCGCGGTCGAAGGCCTGCGGGAAGCCTGTCAGCGGCACCGTGATGGTGGCCGGCTCGGTGCCGCCGGCCTTCTCGCCGGTCACGGTCAGCGCCTTGGCGGTGCGCATGCCGTCGAGGGCGAGCGTCGGGAAGCTGATCGCCACGATGCAGCCCTCGGCGCTGCAGGTCGTGTAGGGGGCGCCCTTGCCGAGGGTCTGCTCGTCGAGCTTGAAGGTCACGCCCGGCTCGATGGCGAGCCCGAAGGGCATCAGCACGATCCCCTCGGCCCGGCCGTTCGCGGGCGTCTGCAGCTCGAAGCCGAACTTGCGCCGGCCGGTCCGCGAATCGCCCTGCGCCTGGGCCACGATGCAGGTGACCTTGTCGCTCGGGCGCGTGCAGGTCATCGTCCAGTCGCCGTAGCTCTCGCTGACGGTGCTGGCGCCGGTGGGCCACGCGGCGTGCGCGGCCGCAGGCGCGGCGGCCTCCTCGGGCTTCGCCGCCTCGGCTGGCTTGGCCGCCTTGTGGGGAGCCGGCTTCGGCCGCGGTTTGGGCTTGGGCTTCGCGGGCGCTTCGGCGGCCGGCGCGGCCGCGGGCTCGGCATCCTGCGCGCGCGCCGCCAGGATCGGGACCGCCGTGAGCGACGTCGCGATCAGGCTGAGACGCAGAAGCGCACGAAATGTCGGCATGGAATCACGATCCCCCGGAGAGCCATTGGGCGGCAGTGCCGCCTAATGCTCAAGCCGGGGCGACGCAATCGCCAGGGGCAGCGCCGGTGGGTTGCGCGCTTCTCAGAGAGGATTCGGGCCGCCGATGGAGCGGGCGAGGGCGCAGCGGCGCGCGAAGGCACTCTCTGCGCCGCTGCGCACCGTGCGGGCGACCGCGAAGACGAGGGTCAGGAAGCCGGGATCGCGATCGGCGGTCTCGACGGCCGGGCCGGGGATCCGGGATGTGATGAGCGCGAGCATGGCGGACTCCAGATGCGAGGTGCCGGGCGTTTCGGAGTTCCCCAGTTCCTGCGGTCCTTTGTGCGACCTTGCTGCACCGCAATATGAGACCTGCATCCCGAGCCTGCCACTGAGCAGACGTTGGGGGACGCATGCATCGAACTCATGGTTCGCGCCGCGTCCGGGAAAGGACGCGTTAACGAACGGTCGGGCGGGCGCGGTTGACCGGCGACGGGCGAGCCGCCATTGAGCGCGTTTCCGGCGACTCGGACCCTGGACCGCCCCGGCCCCGCCCCGGCGGCGCGGGCCTGTCGCCGCACTGTCACACGCGCGCCATAACCCGCCCGCGAGCCAGATGAGCGGACGCGCCCGGCGCCCGCCAGACGAGGATGTCCCGCATGACCGATCAGCCGACCCGTCACCCGATCCATGGCCGCATCACCGGCCCCATCGTGATGATCGGCTTCGGCTCGATCGGCCGGGGCACCCTGCCGCTCATCGAGCGCCATTTCGAGTACGACCGCGCGCGCTTCACGGTGATCGACCCGGTCGACACGCATCGGCCTCTCGCCGAGAAGCACGGCCTCCGGTTCGAGAAGGTCGCCCTGACGCCGGAGAACTACCGCGCCGTGCTCACGCCGCTCCTCACCGAAGGAGGCGGCCAGGGCTTCTGCGTCAACCTGTCGGTCGATACCTCCTCGCGCGCCATCATGGAGCTCTGCCGCGAGCTCGGCGCCCTCTACATCGACACCGTGGCCGAGCCCTGGCCGGGCTTCTACTTCGACAAGACCAAGAGCCAGGGCGACCGCACCAACTACGCGCTCCGCGAGAACATCCTCGACGCGCGCGCGCAGAAGCCCGGCGGCACCACCGCGGTCTCCTGCTGCGGCGCCAATCCCGGCATGGTCTCGTGGTTCGTCAAGCAGGCGCTCCTGAACATCGCCCAGGATACCGGCCTCCAGCGGCCGGAGCCGAAGACCAAGGCCGAGTGGGCCGCCCTGATGAAGGACCTGGGCGTGAAGGGCGTCCACATCGCCGAGCGGGACACCCAGCGCGCCAAGACCCCGAAGCCGCGGGGGGTCTTCGTCAACACGTGGTCGGTCGAGGGCTTCGTCTCCGAGGGCAATCAGCCGGCCGAGCTCGGCTGGGGCACGCACGAGACCTGGAAGCCCGCCAACGCCCGTGAGCAGGAGAAGGGCTCACGCTGCGCGATCTACCTGCTGCAGCCGGGGGCCGACACGCGGGTGCGCACCTGGGTGCCGACCGCCGGCTCGCAGTTCGGCTTCCTCGTGACCCACAACGAGGCGATCTCGATCTCCGACTACTACACGGTGCGCGAGGGCGATAAGCCGGTCTTCCGGCCCACCTGCCACTACGCCTATCACCCGGCCGACGACGCCGTGCTGTCGCTCCACGAGATGTTCGGCAAGGCGGCCCAGGTGCAGGAGCAGCACCACATCCTCGACGAGACCGAGATCGTCGACGGCATCGACGAGCTCGGCGTGCTCGTCTACGGCCACGAGAAGAACGCCTACTGGTACGGCTCGCAGCTCTCCATCGAGGAGACCCGCCGGGTCGCCCCCTACCAGAACGCCACCGGCCTGCAGGTGACCTCGGCGGTGCTCGCCGGCATGGTCTGGGCCCTGGAGAACCCGGAGGCCGGCATCGTCGAGGCCGACGAGATGGACTTCCGCCGCTGCCTGGAGGTCCAGACCCCGTATCTCGGCCCGGTCGTGGGCGTGTACACGGACTGGACGCCGCTCACTGACCGTCCGGGCCTGTTCCCGGAGGACATCGACACCAGCGATCCGTGGCAGTTCCGCAACGTGCTGGTGCACGGCTGAGCCTCCGCGCCGAGCGGGCGCGGGCCGCTGTCGGCGGCGCGGATGTCCGGCAAGTCCGAGATCCGCGCCGGCCGTGACCGGGTCGCCCCTGCCCCGCCGCGATGGGTCACGGCCCGACGGCGGGGCTGTGCCAGACCGGGCGGTGCCTCCCCTCGGCCCCGCGCCGCGGAAGCACGGACACCGCGGGCCGCGAGCGATCGCGGCGCGTCGATGGTTCGGCTACTCGGCCTGACGCCGCGTCACGAGGGTCCGACCCGGCTCGACCTCGTTCTTGTCCTGGTACAGCGGCACGATCGCGCGCAGCCAGCCGCGGACCTCGCGGCCGCCGTAATTCCGCTCGACCACGTCGTGGGTGAGGTAGGCCTGCAGGTTCACCGGCCCGAAATTGTAGCCGACGAGCCCGCCCACCGCGATCTGGCCCTGCGGCCGGTAGCTCGCCACCCCGGTGGGAAGGTCCGTCGAGCCGAAGGCCACCGCGCCGATCTGCCAGGAGCCGAATTTCTTCGTCATGGTCAGGTCGAGGTTCATGTAGTCCGGGTAGAGGGTGCCGCTGGGCGAGCGCGTGTCGAGGAAGACGCCGTAGAGCAGGTTCGCCGTCAGGTTCCAGCCCTGACCGGTGTAGCTCAGCGCGAAGCGGTGGGTCAGAGAGGCTGACTGCGTCAGGAACCGCGTCTGGATCGGCAGGTAGCCGCCGAACAGGTAGCTGAAGCCGACATCGCCGCCGAGGTCCCAGGCGAGCTGGGCGGCCAGCAGCTGCTGCCCGACGCCGCTCTGGTATGGGGCGCCCCGGCTGCTCGCCGCCGCGATCGGCTGGGTGAAGAAGAACTGGAGGCGCGCGCCCGCGACGTTCCAGGGCGTCGCCCACGCGAAGGTCGGCAGGTTGACGTTGGTCGACGAGTCGCGCGGGAGGGTACCGCGCACGCCGAAGCTGGACAGGTTCACGAAATACAGGCCGACCGGCAGCTGGTCGCCCACCGGCAGGCCGACCGTCTGTCCCGGCTGCGCCGCGGACGCCGCCCGCGCGGTCGTCGCCGTCGACGCGGCGGTGATCGGAGCCGAGACGGCAAGAGCCGCCGCCGTGATCCAACGTGACGTCAGGCTAAAACCGGCCATGGGAACCCTGAACCCGAGCCCCGTCATTCGGGGCCGATCAGGGTTTGACGGGCGCTCACTCCGACAGCATCCCGCCGTTACGGCCAAGCTGTGCGCGATCGCACCGCTTCGACAGACCGATCTCTCGGCGGGGGGACTAAATCACTGATCCTCGACTTCGACGACGAAGTCGCTGCGATAGGTCGTGCCCTCCACCGGGTTCGAGATCCAGCGGCAGCGGCCGACCCGCACATCGTGGCCGGCGTGGAAATGCCCGGAGATCCACAGCCCCGGCCGCTCGGTCTCCGCGAGGTCGTCGAGGGCCGTGCTGGCGTAGAAGGCCGGCACCCACCAGGGGACGCCGGGCGCGTCCCGGAAGCGATCGGCCGCGAGCGGGCTCGCGGGGTGATGGGTCACCACCACGGTCGGCCCGTCGTGCGGGGTCCGGAGCGCCGCGTGCAGGGCCGCCCGCTCGATCCGGTGCTCCGCCATCGCGTCCGCCGGCTGCCACGGGCTGCCGTCGGCCTTGCGGATCGAGCCGAGATACTCCCGCGAGCCCGTCACGGGGTCGGTCATGCGGGACGCCGCGTAGGCCACCGGATCGTCGGGCCGGTTCGGCGCGTCCGGTCCGAGCCAGCGCCCGGCGAGCGCCCAGTCGCTCCAGAGGGTGGTACCGACGAAGCGGACGCCGTCGATGACGCAGCTCCGCGCGCGCTGGAGCAGGTGGATCCGCGCGCCGAGCCCGTTGAGGCGGCCGACCTCGGCCTCGAGGGCGGCGAGCAGCTCCGGCGCGGTGCGCCGATCCCCGGTCGGCGCGTAGCGCTCGTGGTTGCCCGGCACCAGCACGACCGGCCGCCCCTGCGCGAGATGCAGCAGCGCCGCGAGCCCCCGCTCGGGATGCCCCTCGTGGAGGTCCCCCGGGCAGGCGAGCAGGTCGAACGGTTCCGCGGGCGGCGCGATCAGGTCGAGGCGCCGCCGCTCCAGATGCAGGTCCGAGATGGGGAAGATGCGCATGATGGTCGCTGCCGTGTCGCCGCTCGGGGCCGCTAGCCCGCGGCTCTGCGCTCGGCCGCGGCCGCCTTGAGGATGTCGGCGGCCGAGTCGGCGTTGAGGATCGCGATCCCGGCCGCCACGACGAGGTCGGGCCAGGGGGACGGGTGGAGGGCCGTCACCAGGCCGGCGGCGATGATCGCCAGGTTGGCGACGGCGTCGTTGCGCGCCGAGAGGTAGGCCGCCCGGGTCAGGCTGCCCGAGCCGGAGCGGTGCCGGGCGAGCATGAGCGCGCAGGTGAGGTTGACGGCGAGCGCCCCGAGCCCCGCGAGGGTCAGAGGCAGAGCGGCGGGGGCAGTGAAGTCGGCGATCTTGCCGTAGGCCGCCCAGGCCCCCGCGAGCGCCGGCAGGAGCAGGATCCCCGCCATGGCGGTGCCGAGGCGGGCGCGGTTGCGCGCGCTCCAGCCGAGGCCCGCGAAGATCAGCAGGTTGATCGCCGCGTCCTCGAGGAAGTCGAGACTGTCGGCGATCAGCGCCACCGAGCCGATGGCGAGCGCCACCGCGATCTCGATGCCGAAATAGCCGAGGTTGAGCGCCGCCACGCGGGCGACGACCGGGCGGAGGGCGGGCGGCGCGGGCCGGGGCGCATCATCGGCGATCACGGGACGCCTCTTCGCCGACGCGCGCGGCCCTGTCGAGCGGCTGTTGAGAAAAGCCTGTCCGCGGCTCAAGAAAGTTCGAGGCCGTTACGCCTTTGTCCGGGTGGATTCGGCGCCGCGATCGTGCGACGCCGTTGCCGGAGCCGGCAACACGAGACGCATGACCGGCCGGAACCGGAGGTCTGCCGCGTCATGCTGCCCGAACTGCGCGTGCTCTATTTCGAGGATCTCGAGGTCGGCCTGTCGGAGACCCTGTCGAAGACCATCGCCTCCTCCGACGTGGTGGGCTTCGCCGAGATCACCGGCGACCGCAACCCGATCCACCTGTCCGAGCACTTCGCCGCGCGCACGCCGTTCGGCACCCGCATCGCCCACGGCCTCTACACGGCCGGGCTGATCTCGGCGGTGCTCGGCACCCGCCTTCCGGGGCCCGGCGCCGTCTACATCTCCCAGACCCTGAACTTCCGCGCCCCGGTGCGGATCGGCGACGTCGTCGACGTCACCGTGACGGTGGCCGAACTCATGCCCGAGCGGCGGCGCGCGCGCCTCGCCTGCCGGTGCTCGGTGGGCGGCGAGACGGTTCTCGACGGCGAGGCGCTGGTGAAGGTGCCGACCAAGGCCGAGGCCGACCCGCTGGCGAACCGCTCCGACCGGTCACAGGGCTGAGGTGGCCCCGGCCCCGGAGCCCCTCAACGACCCGGACGACCCCCGCCTCGAGCCCTACACCCGGATGCGCGAGCGCGACCTCGTGGGCCGCGCCGGGCGCTTCATCGTCGAGGGCGAGGTGACCCTGCGGCTGCTGCTCGGCCGCCGCAGCCGGTTCCGCGCCGAATCGATCCTCCTCGCGCCCGAGCGCTGGCCGGGCCTCGCCGCCGACGTCGCCGCCTGCCCGGAGCCGCCGCCGATCTACAGCGCCTCCAAGGCGGTGATGAGCGCCGTGACGGGTTTCCCGATCCACCGCGGCGTCCTCGCGGTCGGCCTGCGCGGGCCGGGGCCCGACGCGGCCGCCCTCGTGCCGCCGCCGCCCGCGCCCGCCCTGGTGGTCGGCCTGGCCGGCCTGACCAATCACGACAATGTCGGCGCCGCCTTCCGCAACGCGGCGGCCTTCGGGGCCGACGCCGTTCTCCTCGACGGGGCGACTTGCGACCCGCTCTACCGCAAGAGCATCCGCGTCTCGGCCGGGGCCGCCCTGATCCAGCCCTTCGCGCGGCTCCCGGACGGGCAGGACTGGCTGCGGCTGGCCGAGACCCTCGACCTCCGGCCGCTCGCCTTCAGTCCGGGGGCGAGCGAGACCCTGGACGCGCGCGCCGCCCCGCCGCGGGCGCTCCTGATTCTCGGCACCGAGGGCCCCGGCCTCGACGCGGCGACGCTGGCCCGGGCGCGGCCGATCCGGATCCCGATGGCCGCCGGCTTCGACTCGCTGAACGTCGCTACCGCGGCGGGCATCGCCCTCTACACCATCGCCCGCGGCCAGGGGCGCCTCGGCGAACCGCGAGCGCGCCGCGGCGGCGAACCGTTCGACCCGGGGCCGGCAGGTTCTTGAAGTCAGTATTCCCCGCGTAGACGCCGCGGAACAGGGCCGGAGAACGCGCCTCCAGCTGGAACACATTGACATCTCGACGCCGCGCGCGGGCGCGCGCAATCTGAGATCCGACGACCGTCCCGACGCCGCGCCGGATCGCATGTCGAATATCCCGACGCTTCACTTCAACACCGATCATCTCGACCCCGCGCACGCCTTCGCGGCCTGGCGCGACCTGATGGCGCCGATCGTCCGGGTCGAGCGGATCGCGGGGGCGCCGGTGCCCCGCGGGAACCTGTCCTGCACGGTCCTGGGGGATATCCTCGCCAGCCGGATGGTCTTCTCCGCCCAGCACATGGTCCGCGATCGCCGCCACGCCGCGGCGACACCGGATCACTTCACGTTCATGCTCTACGTGTCCGGAGGCCTGTCCGGCGACGTCGCGGGCAGCCCGGTGGTGCAGCAACGCAACCGGATCATGGCCGCCAACATGGGCCGGGAACTGGATGCCCGCGGGGTGCGCTCCAGCGCGATCGGACTGACTGTACCGCGTCGTCTGCTGCCAGACTGCACGATCGAGCGGATACCGATCTTCCTCGACAGGGAACGGAACCGTCTGCTCGTCGCGCGGCTGCACGCCCTGTACCGGCGGCTGCCGACGACCACGGCCGAGGAGGAGCCGGCGATCGCGGGCGAGCTGGCCGGTTTCGTCCGCCGCCTGTTCGATCCATCGGCGGCCTCGGACGTCCTGCGGGGCCCGGAATTCGACGTCGGCTTCGTCGCCCTGGCCGAGCGCCTGATGGACCTCCATCTGGCCTCACCCGACCTCTCGCCGGACTGGCTCGCCGACGCTGCGGGCGTCTCGCGGACGGTGCTGTACCGCGCCTTCCGGAGCACCGGGGGCGTCATGCAGCGCGTCTGGGAGAAGCGGCTGGAGGCGATCCGGCTCGCCTTGGAGGATCCGCTGGAGACCCGGGCGCTCGCGCGCTTGGCGAGCGAGCACGGCTTCAAGGATCCCGCCCATCTGAGCCGCGCATTCCGCGCCCGGTTCGGGGAATCGCCGCGGGCATGGCGCCGGACGCGGGGAGCCCACGGCGTCCGGACCTTCGAGCGGACGCCGGCCCGGGCCCACGCGTGGTACGAGCGCCTGGGCCAGCGCTGAAACGCCTCCGCGGGCCAGGACGAACAGGACACCGGATCCTGCGCTCGCCAGGCTGCCGCTCAGAGCCCGCGACGGCAGGCGCCGCATCCGGCCTTCACAAACCTTACGGATGCGTCTCCACGGTATGATTGTGTACAGCGTTCTGCGCGCGACAAACGGCTGCAATTGCCGCCCGATGATGCGAAGCTAGCTTGGCCGCATGGGGTATCGGGATTCTGTGAGGAGTCGAGGACGTTGCTTCAGTCTGGGGACGGGTTGCGGGCGCTGACCGGACGCCGGGTGGCCGTGGTCGGGGCTGGGCCGGGCGGACTGGCCGCCGCCCTGCTGCTCGCGCGGGCCGGGATCCACGTCACCATCTTCGAGAAGGACCCGCAGGTCGGGGGTCGGACGAAGACCGTCGAGGCGCCCGGCGGCTACCGGTTCGATATCGGCCCGACCTTCTTCCTCTATCCACAGATTCTCGCGGACATCTTCGCGAGCTGCGGCGAGCGGCTGGAGGAGCACGTCAAGCTCGAGCGGCTCGACCCGCAGTACCACCTCGTGTTCGAGGGCGCGGAGGGCATCACGGGGACGATCAGCGCCACCGGTGACGTCGAGCGCCTGGAGCGCGAGATCGCCCGCCTCGCGCCGGACGACGCCAAGAACGTCAAAGACTTCTTCGCCGAGAACCGGACCAAGCTGAACTACTTCAAGCCGGTCCTCGAGCAAGCCTTCCACACCCTGCGCAGCATGGCGAGTCCGGCCATGCTGGCCGCCCTGCCCTACCTGCATCCGGGTCGGAGCGTCGACCGCGACCTGAAGCGACACTTCGCCGACCCGCGGGTGCGGCTCGCCTTCTCGTTCCAGACCAAATACCTCGGGATGTCGCCGTTCCGGTGCCCGAGCCTGTTCACCATCCTGTCGTTCCTCGAATACGAGCACGGCGTCTACCACCCGGTGGGCGGCTGCGGCGCCGTCTCCGAGGCGATGGCGGGCCTGGCCGGCCGCATGGGCGTCGATCTCCGGCTCAACAGCAACGTCGAGGAAGTGCTGTTCGACGGCAAGCGCGCCAGCGGTCTCGTGGCGGACGGTGAGACCTTCAACGCCGACGCGGTGCTGATCAACGGCGACTTCGCGAAGGTCGTCCGCGCCCTCGTCCCGGAGCGGCACCGGCCGCGCTGGCGGAATGCCAAGATCCGGAAGGCCCGGCTCTCCTGCTCGACCTTCATGCTGTATCTCGGCCTCGAGGGGAAAATGCCCGACAGCCTCGGGCACCACACGATCCTCCTGGCCGACGGCTACGAGAAGAACATCCGCGAGATCACCGAGGGCACGCTGCCGATGCAGCCGTCCCTGTACGTGCAGCACGCGGGCTACACCGATGGCGGCATGGCGCCGCCCGGACACACGGCCCTCTACGTGCTGGTGCCGGTGCCCAACCTGAAGGCGGGGATCGACTGGGCGGCGATGCGCGAGACCTACCGCGCCCTGATCCTGGACCGGCTGAAGCTCCTCGGGATCGACGATCTCGAGTCCCGCATCCGCTACGAGCGGATCATCGACCCGACCCAGTGGGAAGAGGATTTCGCCGTCCACGAGGGCGCCACCTTCAACCTCGCCCACGACCTCCTGCAGATGCTGTATTTCCGGCCGCACAACCGCTTCGGACCGGGCCTCTACATCGTCGGCGGCGGCACCCATCCGGGCTCCGGCCTGCCGGTGATCTACGAGGGCGCCCGCATCTCCGCCCGGCTGCTGATCGAGGAACTGGCGGG
>JGI24972J35695_100396_pt1 | contig 10328 bp, 10 predicted proteins | sample AntDryMetagUQ493_FD_35695 | JGI IMG/M metagenome (IMG submission 35695)
CGCGCGCGGGCGCCGGATCGCCGCCTCTACGCGGCGGGCGGCGTGCGCGGCCCGGACGACCTGCGGGCGCTGCGGGCGGCCGGGATCGCCGGGGCGCTGGTCGCCTCGGCCCTCCACGACGGGACCCTGTCCCGGTCGACGGCGCCCGACCTCGCCTGACGCTTCCGGCCCGGGCCGGCGGCTGCTAAACCGCCCGGCAGAGAGACCACCGACACGAGCCGTCAGACGATGGAAAAGTTCACCACCCTGGAGGGCGTCGCGGCGCCCCTGCGGACGATCAACGTCGATACCGACCGGATCATCCCGGCGAAGTACCTGAAGACGATCCGGCGGACCGGGCTCGGCAAGAGCCTGTTCGCCGAGATGCGCTACCGCGAGGACGGCTCCGAGAACCCGGACTTCATCCTCAACCAGCCGGCCTACCGGAACAGCAAGATCCTGGTGTGCGGGGACAATTTCGGCTGCGGCTCGTCCCGGGAGCACGCGCCCTGGGCGCTGGCCGATTTCGGCATCCGCTGCGTGATCTCCACGAGCTTCGCCGACATCTTCTTCAACAACTGCGCCAAGAACGGCATCCTGGCGATCGTCGTGTCGCCCGAGGACCTGGAGAAGCTGTTCGAGGACGCCGAGCGCGGCGCGAACGCCACCCTGACGGTCGATCTGGCGGCGCAGACGATCCGGGGGCCGGACGGCGGCACCCTGCATTTCGACGTCGACGAGGGCCGCAAGCACAACCTGCTGAACGGACTCGACGAGATCGGGCTGACCCTCGAGCGCGTCTCGTCCATCGACGCCTACGAGCAGAAGCTCGCCCAGCGCGCGTGGGCCTGAGCGGCGGTATCCGCGTCCCGACGGCGGTCGCGTCGCGCTGAGGCGACCGCCGGTCCGACCCGGATGCGGCCTCACCCGAGCCGCATGGACAGTTCGACGTCGTCGGCGAACGGCACCGACAGGTAGCCCCGGCTCGGCGCGCGCACCCGTGCCAGGTAGTCCGGGCTGTGGTCCGCGTTGTCGGCGACCACGAGGGCGCCCGGCCCGAGGCGGCTCTCCACGAGGCTGAGAACCTCCGGATAGAGCCCCTTCGCCCCGTCGAGGAGCAGCAGGTCGACCGAGTCGGGCAGGTCGAGGCCGAGGGTCTGGAGGGCGTCGCCCTCGCGGAACTCGACGAGATCCGCGAGCCCGGCCGCCATCAGGTTCGCCCGCGCCCGCACCACCTTGGACGGCTCGAACTCGCAGGTGATGAGCCGGCCGCCGCCGTTGTCGCGCAGGGCCGCGGCGAGGTGAAGGGTCGAGAGGCCGAAGGAGGTGCCGAACTCGACGATCGACCGCGCCCGGCGGGTCCGCGCGAGCATGTAGAGCAGCCGGCCGGTCTCCCGCGAGACCGCGAGGGGCATGTCCTTGAGCCGGCTGTAGAAGTCCCGGTAGCCGGTGCGGCTTCCCATGAGCCGCGTCCGCTCGTCCGCCGAGAGATCCCCGACGGCGCTCAACGGTGAGGATGCCTCCGCCTGCACGAAGAGACTGTCCAGCAGCGAGGCGATACGCGGTTCGGCGAGTGTGGAAGCTGAGAGTGACATGGCGCGTTGCTGTCCGTCTTGCGTGTTCAACTGAACACGACGCAGAGTACCGCTGCCCCCTACCCCCGCCTATTCGCGTTCCGAGCACCACCCCATGCCCGACCGGCCAAGTCTCGGAATTTCCAAGCGAAAGCAGCCCCGGCAGGCGCGCTCCAGCGACCTCGTCGCGGCCGTTCTGGAGGCGGCCACTCAGGTTCTGGGGGAGGTCGGCGCGGAGCGCTTCACGACGGCGCGGGTCGCCGAGCGCGCGGGCGTCAGCATCGGCTCGCTCTACCAGTACTTCCCCAACAAGGCGGCGATCCTGTTCCAGTTGCAGAGCGACGAGTGGCGGGACACGACCGCCCTCCTCGCCGGCATCCTGACGGATCCCGCGACGGCGCCCGGCGCGCGCCTGCGCGCCGCCGTCCACGCCTTCGTGCGCTCGGAATGCGCGGAGGCCGCGATGCGCCGGGCCCTCGACGCGGCCGCCCCCGCCTATCGCGACGCGCCCGAGGCCGCGGAGCCGCAGCTGGCCGGCGCGCAGGCCTTCCGCGAGTTCCTGCACGCGGCCCTTCCGGCGGTTCCCGAGGCGGAGCGTCAGGTCGCGGGCGAGATCATCGCGACGACGCTCGGCACGGTCGGCGAGCGCATCTCGGAGTCGATCCGCGACGAGGCCGCCCTGGAGACCCGCGCGGACGCCCTGGCCGACATGCTCTGCGCCTATCTGGACCGCCTGGGAGGCGAAGGCCGGGCCGTCGGGCCGCCCCGATGACGCGCCACGGCGCCGCCCGAGGTCCCGGGGCGCGGCCCCGGGTCGGCCGGTTCAGCCGGCCTCGCCGGTGAAGGCCTCGAAGGCGCGGGCGGTGTAGACCAGGGCGGCGCCGGCGTTCAGCGCCACCGCGACGCCCAGCGCCTCCACGACCTCCTCCTTGCTCGCGCCGGCCTTGCGGGCGGCGTCGGAATGCACGGCGATGCAGCCGTCGCACCGGGTCGTCACCGCCACCGCGAGGGCGATCAGCTCGCGGGTCTTCGCGTCCAGCTTGCGCTCGGTCGGGGCCGCCGCCGCGAGCTGATCGTGGGCCTTGAGGAGGTCCGGGCTCACCGCACCGATGCGCCCGAGCGTGCTGACGAGCTCGGCGCCGTACTGATTCCAGTCCTTCATCATGCGTCCTGTCTCCCTGCTCGGTGGGGCCGACCACTGGCGGGCCGGCTCCGCATCAACCTACCGGTTGGTAGGCAGCTGGGTCAAGGTAAGGCGGGTTTCCTCACCGTTCGTTAACCCACATGTCGCCTGAATCCGCGCCCAGACTCCGTTCCGCATCGTGAGGATCGTCAGCATGCCGAAGCACCCGACGGGACCGAGGACGGCGCGCGCGCTCGGGCTGCTCGCCGGCATCGCGGTCCTGCCCTTGGCGAGCCTGCCGGCGCGGGCCGATTTCGACAGCTGCCTCGCCGGCATCCAGTCCCAGGCGGCGGCGGCGGGCGTCTCGGCGCAGACCTTCCGGTCCGCCACGAGCGGCATCAGCTACGACGACAAGGTGATCGAGCTGTCCCAGGCGCAGCCCGAATTCAAGACGCCGATCTGGGACTACATGGCGGCGCTCGTCGACGACGAGCGGGTCGAGGACGGGCGCGCGGCCATGCGCCAGAACGCGGCGGCGCTCGCCCAGGCCGAGTCGCGCTACGGGGTCGACCGGTACACGATCGCGGCGGTCTGGGGCGTCGAGTCGAATTTCGGCAAGAACCTCGGCAAGATGCCCCTGGTGCAGTCGCTGGCGACGCTGGCCTGCTCCAACAACCGCCGCCGGGACTTCTTCCGCGGCGAGCTGATCGCCACCCTGCGGATCATCGAGCGCGGCGACATCGCGCCGGAGCGGCTGACCGGCTCCTGGGCGGGCGCCTTCGGCCAGACCCAGTTCATGCCGACCACCTATCACCGCCTCGCCGTCGACGGCGACGGCGACGGGCGGCGCGACGTGGTCGACTCGACGGCCGACGCCGTCGCCTCCACGGCGAACTTCCTGCACGTCGCCAAGTGGCAGCACGGTCAGGTCTGGGGCTACGAGGTGAAGCTGCCCCGCGGCTTCAACGTCGCCGCCGCCGGGCGCAAGAACAAGAGGCCGGTTGCCCACTGGGCGTCGCTCGGCGTGACCCGCGTGGACGGCCGTCCGCTCTCGGGCGAGGGGCCGGCCGGGATCATCGCGCCCGCCGGCATCGACGGGCCGGCCTTCCTGGTCACCAAGAACTTCGACGCGATCTACTCGTACAACGCCGCCGAGTCGTACGGCCTCGCCATCGCGGTCCTGTCCGACCGGCTGCGCGGCAAGGCCGGCGTCCAGGCGGCGTGGCCGACCGACGACCCGCCCCTGTCGCGGGCCGAGCGGCGCGATCTCCAGACCCGGCTGGCCGCCCGCGGCTACGACGTCGGCGAGCCGGACGGCAAGGTCGGCCAGAAGACGCGCGACGCCATCAAGGACGTGGAGCGCCGGCTCGGCATGACGCCCACGGGCCGCGCCGGCGGCAAGGTGCTGGAAGCCCTGCGCGGCGGATGAGCCGGCGGCTGATCACCTCGGGCTCCCCGTTCGAGCGGGATTATGGCTACTCCCGGGCGGTAATCGACGGCGACACCGTCTACCTGTCCGGGACGACCGGCTACGACTACGCCACGATGACGATGCCCGACGGCGCCGCCGCGCAGGCCGAGGCCTGCTGGCGCACGATCCGCTCGGTTCTCGCCGAGGCCGGGACCGGCCTCGCCGGCCTCGTGCGCGCCACCTACTACGTCACCGACCGGGACGATGCCGAGGCCGTGCTGGCGGTCTGCGGCCGGGTGCTGGCAGATGTCCGACCGGCCGCCACGATCGTGATCGTGGCGGGCCTTCTGCGCCCCGAGATGCGCGTCGAGATCGAGGTAACCGCACGGATCGGCTAGCCGCCTGACCCCGATCTTGGCAGCGCGGTTGTGCCGGGCCGCGGCGCCACGCCGATCCGCCGCCGATATCATCCCCGATCGCGCCCGAGCGGCGCCCGCAATGGGCCGACTTCGCCCAGCTGCCGCGGACGGCCGGGACGTTTCGTCCGCGCGCCGCGGGCAAGATCTCAGGTTCTCCATCGCCGTTCCGCGGCCCGTTCCTCCGCCCGATGCAGACCGCGTCGTGGCCGACGACCTCTTCGTCCGCTCTGCACCGCTGATCCTATCCTCTTTCAGATCTCGCCCCGGATCCCAGGGCTTGCGTTGACATGTACGCGCAGATTTATCAGGTCTCACCGCAGCATATCCGATGCTGGCGCTCCTGCGGTATGAATTATGATCAGAATATTTTTCAGTAAAAGCCTTTCACGTCGAATGATGGCGCAGATTTCGCTCATAACAATGCTTATCGCGGTCATCGGCGCTGCAGGGCTGCGAATGTATTATCAGGAAATGCTGTCGGAGAGGCTGCAGTCCCTGCGCACGGTCACGGAGCTGTTCACCACCTATGCGCAAAGCCTCGAGACCCGGGTCAGGAGCGGCGCTCTGTCCCGGGAGGCGGCCCTGGCGGCACTGGTCGAGACCGCCATGGCCATGCGCTTCGACACGGGCACCAACTACGTCGCCATCTACGCGATGGACGGAACGGCGCTGGCGGTTCCCGACCGCCGACTCGTCGGCAGCAATCAGCTGGAGACTCGGGTCAACGGCGTTCGCGTGGCCGGGACCCTGATCGATCTGCTGAAGAAGTCCGACACGGCTACGATGAGCTATCTCTATCCCCGGCCCGGGCATGAAGGCCTGTCTCCGAAGACGACGCTCGCCGTCAGGTTCGCGCCCTGGGACATCTTGATCGCGGCGGGGACCTACACCGACGACATCAAGGCCGCCTTCCAGGCGCTCGCCCTCGCGGCGATCGGCCTTCTGCTCGGGCTCGGCGCCCTGGGAGTGATCGGCTCGCTCCTGATCGGGCGCGGCATCACCCGGCCGCTCGACCGGCTCGGCCGCCGGATGCAGGTGCTGGCTCAGGGCGACGGCGCGGAGCCGATACCCGGGCTCGAGCGGACAGACGAGATCGGCGAGATGGCCCGGACCGTCGAAGTCTTCCGACAGGCCCTGGACGCCAAGGCCGCCATGGACCGGGCGGCCGCGCAGGAAGCGGAGGCCAAGGCCCGGCACGCGCAGAGCCTCGACGCGCTCACCCGGGCGTTCGAGGCCCAAGCCGGTGCGCTGATGACGGGCGTCTCCGCGGCCGCGACCGAGATGCAGGCGACCGCCGAGGCGATGGCGCGGACGGCCTCGCGCACGAGTGACCGGGCGACGCGCGTCGCCGGGGCCGCGCAGGAGACCGCCGGGAGCGTGCAGAGCGTCGCCGCGGCCACCGAGGAGATGGCGATCACCATCCAGGAGATCTCCGGACGGATGGCGCAATCGTCGGCCAAGACCGCGCGGGCGGCGACCGAGGCGCAGCGCACGGACGCCCTCGTGGGCGATCTCGCCGACGGGGCCGAGCAGATCGGGGTCGTCGCCAGCATGATCGCGGGCATCGCCCGACAGACCAACCTCCTGGCCCTCAACGCCACGATCGAGGCGGCCCGGGCCGGCGAGGCCGGCCGGGGCTTCGCCGTCGTGGCGGGCGAGGTCAAGGCGCTGGCCGAGCAGACCGCGGCCGCGACCGAGGAGATCGCCGCGCGGATCGGCGCGGTCCAGGCCTCGACCCGGCAGGCCGTCGAGGCGATCCACGGGATCGGTCGCACCATGGGTGAGGTCAGTACGCTTGCCGCGACCGTGGCGGCCGCGATCGAGCAACAGGGGGCGACCACCGAGGAGATCGTGCGCAGCGTCGCGCGCGCGGCGGCCGGCACGGAGGCCGTCACCGGCAACATCGCCGACGTGTCGCAGGGTGCCGAGGCGACGGGCGACGCGGCTGAGCGGGTTCTCGGCGCCGCGATCGACCTGTCACGCAGGTCCGAGCAGCTCTCCGCCGAGATCCACCGGTTCCTCGACGGGATCCGGGCTGCCTGAGGTGGCGTGCCGGCGGCCTGGACGAGACTGTCGGCCAAGAAAAAAACCGGCCCGGCTGAGCCGGACCGGTCTGAATGAAACGGGACGATCGCTCCGGCCCGCGGAGCGGATCGGACAGCTTACTCGGCGGCGGGCGCCGCGGCCGGGGTGTCCTTCGCCTTGTAGCGGTCGGTGCGCTCGACGATGCGGGCCGACTTACCGCGCCGGTCGCGCAGGTAGTACAGCTTGGCACGGCGCACCTTGCCGCGGCGGGCCACCTTGATCGAGTCGATCATCGGGGAATGGACCGGGAAGACGCGCTCCACGCCCTCGCCGTACGAGATCTTGCGGACCGTGAAGCTCTCGTTGAGGCCGCCGCCCGAGCGGGCGATGCAGACGCCCTCGTAGGCCTGCACGCGGGTGCGCTCGCCTTCCTTCACGCGGACGTTGACGATGAGCGTATCGCCCGGCTCGAAATCCGGGATGGTCTTGGCGAGGCGCGCGACTTCCTCGCGCTCCAGCTGCTCGATGATGTTCATGGCATAGCTCCGGCCGTCGCGCCGTTCCGCCCCTCATGGGCGATCGGCGCCAGGATTTCGGCGATCCTGTTGTGAGTTGGGCGGCTCTCTACAGGATCGCCGCCGGCTTGTCGATTGGGGTACGGGCGCGATCGAGCCGCGGCGCCGCCGGGATGTCGGATCGTGCGATCGATCCCGGACGGAACTCTGCCGCGTCCCGCTCCTCCAGGTGGGGCCGGGTCTTCGCCGCGCCCCTCCCCGGCCGCGGAGGCACCGCGACCGCGCCGCCCGGCTTCGCGTCAGCGGCGCTCCTCGGATCCCGACCGCGCTTCGGGCAGCACGCAGGCGGAGAGGAAGGCGGCGAGATCGTCCGTGATGTGGTCGATATGCGGCTCGCGCACCGCCTCCTGCTCGAAGGCCTCGCGATAGGGATCGGTGACCTTCGGCACCACCAGCACGGTCGCCATGCCGAGGTCGTGCGGCACCGCGAGGTTGCGGGCGATGTCCTCGAACAGGGCGGCCCGGGTCGGCTCGACGGCGTGCTTCTCCAGGAACCGCTCGTAGGTCGTGCGCTCCGGCTTCGGGACGAAGTCGGCGGCGGCGATGTCGAACACGTCCTCGAAGTGGTCGAGGATGCCGAGCTTGCCGGCGACGTTCTCGGCGTGGCGGCGCGACCCGTTGGTCAGGATCAGCTTGCGCCCGGGCAGCCGCTCGATCGCGTCGCCGAGGCTCTTGTCGAGCTTGATCGACGAGTGGTCGATGTCGTGGGCGAAGTCGAGGAAGTCGTGCGGATCGATCCGCGACTCGACCATCAGCGCCGACAGCGTCGTGCCGTAGCGGTGATAGAAGTACTTCTGCAGGGCGCGGGCCGAGATGCCGTCGAGCCCGTAGAGCTGCATCACGTACAGGGTGATGCGCTCGTCGACCTTCGGCCAGACCGCGGCGTCGCTCGGGTAGAGGGTGTTGTCGAGATCGAACACCCAGGTGTCGACATCGGCGAAGCCGCGCGCCGCCGGCGTGGTGAACTGGGCCTTGTCGGGGTGGTGCACCGGAACCCCTCAGGTTGCTGTTGCCCCGGAATCTGGACCGGAACGGCCAAGCTCGCAAGTTTGATGCTTGTCCGGAGCTTGTGAGGCCGGCCCCTCCGGGGCGGGCGGGGGTACGACAATGCGCCGGGCGCGCGGAGGTTGCGTCCGCGCACCGCACCGCGCCGTCGGGGGCGGCGCGGTGCGCGGGCGGCCGCGTTCTCAGCCCCGACGGATCAGGGTGCCGGCACCGTAATCGGTGAACAGCTCGAGGAGCACGGCGTGGTTGACCTTGCCGTCGAGGATGACGACCGCCTCGACGCCGCGCTCGATCGCGTACATGCAGGTCTCGATCTTCGGGATCATCCCGCCCGTGATGGTGCCGTCGGCGATCAGGCGCCGGCAATCCTCCACGGTCAGCTCGGGGATCAGCTTCTTGTCCTTGTCGAGCACGCCCGGCACGTCGGTGAGCAGCAGCAGGCGCTTGGCCCGGAGCGCCCCGGCGATCGCCCCCGCGAAGGTGTCGGCGTTGACGTTGTAGGTCTGCCCGTCCGCCCCGTAGGCGACCGGCGCGAGGACCGGGATCAGCTCGGCCTTGAGCACCGCGTCGAGGACGCCGCGCTCGACGTGGTCCGGCTCGCCGACGAGGCCCAGATCGACGGTCTGCTCCACGTGGCTCTCGGGATCGACGACGGTCTTCATCGCACGCTTGGCCCGGACCATGTTGCCGTCCTTGCCGCACAGGCCGACCGCCCGGCCGCCCTCGGCGGAGATCCAGCCGACGATCTGCTTGTTGATCAGGCCCGCCAGGACCATCTCGACGACCTCGACGGTGGCCTCGTCGGTGACGCGCAGGCCGCCGCGGAACTCGGACTGAATGCCGAGCCGGTCGAGCATCTTGCCGATCTGCGGACCGCCGCCGTGCACGACGATCGGCTTCAGCCCGGACTGCTCCAGGAGGACGATGTCCTCGGCGAAGTCCTCGGCCGCGGCCCGGTCGCCCATGGCGTGGCCGCCGTACTTGATGACCACGATCTCCTGGTCGTAGCGCTGCATGTGGGGCAGCGCCTGGGCCAGGACCTCGGCACGCACGTGCACGTTGGGCAATTCGGTCATCGCGGTCCTTCACCGATCCTTGGGTCGGGTCCTCGGGGCGGATCCGGGCCTCCCCGCCGGGCGGGGGCGCTTCTACAGGAAGCCGCCCGCGCTGCGAAGCCGCCCCGCGCGCCTTCGCGGAGGCGCGGCCCGCGGACCGGCGGCCGATGCGGGCCGCCCCGCGGCCGGCTGTCAAACTACAGTCATCCTTCGCGGGTGTTGCATTCCCGTGACAGACTGGAGCAGATCCAGGCTGGCCCGGGTTGCATCCGCGTGCGCCCCGGATCATGTTGCATCGCAGCAAGCCGAGGGCGAGCTGCCGGGAGGGCCCGATGCGGATTGCGATGATTGGGGCCGGATATGTCGGCCTGGTCTCCGGCGCCTGCCTGGCCGATTTCGGCCACACGGTCGTGTGCGTCGACCGGGACCCCGACAAGATCGCCAGCCTGAACGCCGGCCGCATGCCGATCTACGAGCCGGGCCTCGACGTCCTGGTCGCCGAGAACGTGCGCCAGGGCCGGCTCGCGTTCAGCACGTCCATGCGGGAGGCCGTGGCCGAGGCCGACGCGGTGTTCATCGCGGTGGGCACGCCCTCCCGCCGCGGCGACGGCTTCGCCGACCTGAGCTTCGTGTTCGACGCCGCCCGGGAGATCGCCGGCGCGCTGTCCGGCTTCACCGTGGTGGTGACCAAGTCGACCGTGCCGGTGGGCACCGGCGACGAGGTCGAGCGCATCATCCGCGAGACCAACCCCGGGGCGCAGTTCGCGGTCGCGTCGAACCCCGAGTTCCTGCGCGAGGGCGCGGCCATCGCCGACTTCAAGCGCCCCGACCGCATCGTCGTCGGTGCCGAGGAGGCCAGCGCCGAGGCGGTGATGCGCGAGGTCTACCGGCCGCTCTACCTCAACCAGGCGCCGATCATGGTCACGTCGCGGCGCACGGCCGAGCTGACCAAGTACGCGGCGAACGCGTTCCTGGCGGCGAAGATCACGTTCATCAACGAGGTCGCGGACCTGTGCGAGGCGGTGGGCGCGGACGTGCAGGCGGTCGCGCGCGGCATCGGCCTGGACAACCGGATCGGGTCGAAGTTCCTGCACGCCGGGCCGGGCTACGGCGGCTCGTGCTTCCCCAAGGACACGCTGGCGCTGGTCAAGACGGCGCAGGA
>JGI24972J35695_100406_pt1 | contig 9901 bp, 10 predicted proteins | sample AntDryMetagUQ493_FD_35695 | JGI IMG/M metagenome (IMG submission 35695)
GGGGAGCCGCTCCAGGGCGTCGATCTGGTCCTCCTCGGGCGTGGCCAGCGTGATCGTGGTGCTGCCCTCCGGCGCCAGCAGGCTCGGCTTGCCCGGGTAGGCGAAGAAGCCGACCGGCGGGGTCGCGCCGATCAGGACGATGTGGCGGAAGTCCTTGAGCGCCGCGATCCCCTGGTCGATCGGGTAGGGGAGGCGCTCGATCGGCACGGTGCCGGCGCCGCGGTCGATCCGGGCGTTCGAGGTCATCGCCATCAGCCGGGCGCCGGTCTTGCGGGCGATCCGGTCGGCGATCACCCGGCCCTCGCCGCGCACGGCCCGGTCGCCGAGATGCAGGAGCACGGGCTCGCCGCTCTGCAGGGCCCGCACGGCCGCCGCGATCGCGTCGTCGCTCGCCCGCGCCCGCTCGGGGATCGGCGGCACCGGCTCGGGGCCGGTGCCGGGATCCCAGGCGGTGTTGGCCGGCAGGATCAGGGTCGCGACCTGACCCGGGGCGGTGCGGGCGGCCGCGATGGCGGCGGCGCCGTCGGAGCCGATCTCGGTCGCGCTCATGCCGGTCCGCACCCAGGAGGACATCGGGTGGGCCAGCCCCTCGATGTCCGAGGTGAGCGGCGCGTTGTACTCCCGGTGGTAGGTCGCGTGCTCGCCGACGATGTTGACGACGGGCGTGCGCGCCTTCTTGGCGTTGTGGAGGTTGGCCAGCCCGTTGGCGAGGCCGGGCCCGAGATGGAGCAGGGTCGAGGCCGGCTTGTCGGCCATGCGGGCGTAGCCGTCGGCGGCGCCGGTCGCCCCGCCCTCGAACAGGAACAGGACGCAGCGCATGCCCTCGACGCGGTCGAGGGCGGCGACGAAGTGCATCTCGGAGGTGCCGGGATTGGTGAAGCAGACCTCGACGCCGCCCTCCACCAGGGTCCGGACCAAGCTCTCGGCCCCGTTCATGGCGCGCGGCGTCTCGTCGGTCACGGGCGTCTCCTTCGGGGGCCGGCCGTCCCGGCTGGCGACTCGCATTTTGTATTATCGTGACGCAGCCGGCGCCACGCGCAAGAGGCGACGTCCGGCATCTTCTGTTCGCCGAACGCAGGGCCTAAGCCTGGGCGTGGCGCGGGAATTGCGGTTGGCGCGCCGCAACTTCGACGATTGGGATCCGGATGACATTTCGCCGCCTGATTGCCGCCGCCCTGGCGGGTACCGTGGCCCTGACGGGGTCGGCCAGCGCCGAGAGCGTCCTGCGCATCGCCATGACGGCGAGCGACATCCCCACCACGACGGGCATGCCCAACAACGGCTTCGAGGGGATGCGCTTCCTCGGCTACCCGATCTTCGAGGGGCTGGTGCAGTGGGACCTCAAGAGCACCACCAAGCTCGCCGGCATCATCCCGGCGCTGGCCGAGCGCTGGGAGCAGGATCCGAACGACAAGGCGGTCTGGACCTTCCACCTGCGCCAGGGCGTGAAGTTCCACGACGGGACGCCGTTCAACGCCGACGCGGTGATCTGGAACCTCGACCGCTACTTCAAGAACGACAGCCCGCAGTTCGAGCCGCAGGGCGCCGGCATCTCCCGGGCCCGGGCGCCGCTGGTCGGAAGTTACAAGAAGGTCGACGATTCGACCGTGCAGATCACCACCACCCAGGTCGCCTCGTACTTCCCCTACATGGTGGTCTACCTGCTCTTCACCTCGCCCGCCTCCTTCGAGAAGGCCGGGCGCGACTGGAGCAAGGTCGCGGCGCTGCCGGCGGCCGGCACGGGCCCGTTCAGGATCACCCGCGTGGCCCCGCGGGAGGCGGTCGATCTCGCCAAGTTCGACGGCTACTGGGATCCGAACCGGATGGCCAAGGTCGACAAGGTCCGGCTGCTGCCGATCCCGGAGGCGAATGCCCGCGTCGCCGCCCTGCGGGCCGGCCAGGTCGACTGGATCGAGGTGCCGGCGCCCGACGCGATCCCGTCGCTGAAGCAGGCGGGCTTCACCATCACCACGGGCTCGTACCCGCACGTCTGGCCCTACTTCTTCAACATGGGCGCCAAGGACAGCCCGCTGAAGGATGTGCGCGTCCGGCAGGGCCTGAACTACTGCATCGACCGGGCCGGCATCGTCGAGCTCCTCAACGGCACCGCCGAGCCGGCGAGCGGCTGGCTGAACGACAAGGACCCGAATTTCGGCAGCCCGAAGAATCGCTACACCTTCGACGCCGCCAAGGGGAAGGCGCTGCTCGCCGAGGCCGGCTACACCGACAAGAAGCCGCTGAGCCTCAAGGTGATGATCTCCTCCTCCGGCTCGGGGCAGATGCTGCCGATGCCGATGAACGAGTACCTGCAGGAGAACCTGAAGCAGGCCTGCAACGTCGATCTCACCTTCAACGTGGTCGAGTGGCAGGTCCTCCTGAACGCCGGCCGGGCTCTCCCCGACGCCCCGAGCCTCCAGGGCGCGATGGCGCTCAACGTCTCCTCGCCCTCGTCGGACGCCGCCGTGATGGCGCGCTACTTCGCGGGCGACCGGTTCCCGCCGAACGGCTTCAACTTCCCCACCTGGAAGGACGACCAGTTCGACGCCGCCCTCAAGGCGCTCGCCGAGACCACCGACGCGAAGGTGATCGACGCGCAGACCAAGGCCGCCCACGAGCGCCTCGTGGACGATCCGCCGTGGCTGTTCGTCGTCCACGACCTCAATCCCCGCGGGATGTCCAAGAAGGTCCAGGGATTCGTCTCGCCGCAATCCTGGTTCGTCGACCTCACCCTCGTCAGCGTGCAGTAGAACCCATGTCCGACATCGATCCCGTACACGCCTCCGCGGCCGAGCTCGCCCGGTCGCTCCAGGCGCGGACCCTCTCGCCGGTCGACGCCGTCGAGGCCCTCCTCGGCCGGATCGAGCGGCTGGAGCCGAGGCTCCAGGCCTTCACGGAGGTCTTCGCCGCCGACGCCCGCCTCGCCGCCGAGGGGGCCGACCGGGCGATCCGGTCGGGCCACGCCGTGGGGCCGCTCCACGGCGTCCCCGTCGTGCTCAAGGACCTGATCGACCTGGAGGGCCGGATCACCATGGGCGGCTCGGCCGCCCACCGGGCGCGCCGGGCCGAGCGCACCGCGACGATCGCCCGGCGCCTCATCGGCCAGGGCATGATCGTGCTCGGCAAGACCCACACGGTCGAGTTCGCCTACGGCGGCTGGGGCACGAACCAGCATCTCGGCACGCCGTGGAATCCCTGGGATCCGGAGACGCCGCGCACCCCCGGCGGGTCGAGCAGCGGCACCGGCGTGTCGGTGGCGGCCCGGATGGCGCCCTGGGGCATCGGCACCGACACCGGCGGCTCGGTGCGCCTGCCGGCCTCGTTCTGCGGGCTGACGGGCCTCAAGGTGACGGTCGGGCGCGTCTCGACCTGGGGGATCGTGCCGCTCTCGATGACCCTCGACACGCCCGGGCCGCTGGCCCGCACCGTGGAGGACACCGCGCTGCTCTACGAGGCGATCTCCGGCCCCGATCCCCGCGATCCGACGACCCGCGGGGTGGCGCCGGACGCGCCCTGGCCGGCGCTGAACCGCGGAGTCCGCGGCCTGCGCCTCGGCCGGATGCCGGCCTCGGAGCGGGACGGGGTCGCCCCCGACATGCTGGCCGCCTACGACGCGGCCCTCGACCTCCTGGCCGGTCAGGGCGCCGAGATCGTCGACGTCGCCCTGCCGTTCCGCTTCAGCGACTGCGTGGCCATGAGCCAGATCACCAACGCGGAGGCCTACTTCGTCAACGGGACCCTGGCGGAGGATCCCTCCGCAGAGCTCGGCGACGCCGTCCGGGCGCGGATCCTGGCCGGCGCGAACGTCTCGGCCCAGGAGTATCTCGGCACGCTCCACCGCCGGGCCGCGATGAAGCAGCAGTACGACGCCGCCCTCGCGGGCATCGACGCCCTCCTGACGCCGACCACGGAGAGCGCGGCCGTCGCGCTCGACGCCGTCGACGAGGCGCACCTGCCGTCGCGCTTCACCCGGTTCGGCAACCTGCTCGACCTCTGCGCCCTGGCGCTGCCGAACGGCTTCACCGCGTCCGGGCTGCCGCTCTCGCTGCAGATCGTCTGCCGCGGCTACGAGGAGACGACGGCCCTGCGGATCGGACAGGCCTACCAGAGGGTGACGGACTGGCACCTGCGTCGGCCCCCGGTCTGAGACTCGCGAGGCTCTCGCCTCCGGCGTCCGCCGATGGTGAGGCGGGATCCGCGGTCCCGTCACGCCCGCCAGAAGGTCAACAGCCACCAGAGGCCCGTCAGTGCGGACCAGATCGATCGCACCGCTCTGACGATTTCGTTGATCCTGAAGTACTCCATGAGGAAGGCGCCGAGGAAGACACCATAGAGGGCGGCAACAACCGTGGCCGTGGCCGACGAGAGGATCCCGAGCCCCCAGACCGCGGCGGCGACGGCGAGGCCGAAGGCGCACAGACCGAAGGCGAGGAAGACCGGATGCTTCGCGCACCACGCCGCCACCCGGCCGTTCTCTGCTGACGAGTGTTGCATGGGCCCACCTCGAATCGATGACTGACATCGATCCTACGGGCCGCGACTTCCGGCCATCGTGAGGACGCGCACAGGACCGGCGCAGGTCCTGCGGTTGATCCACGTCCAGGGTGCGGCGGCGCCGGAACGAGGCCGCGTCAGGCCGTGCCGCCGGGGGCTCGGCCGATCACGCGGCCGGAGCCTGCCCAGCCACGACGACGCCGAGGGTATCGAGGAGCGACGACCGGGCCCGGCTCACGCGGCTCTTCACGGTGCCGACCTGGCAGCCGAGCATGATCGCGGCCTCCTCGTAGGTGTGGCCCTCGGCGCCCACCAGCAGCAGCGCCTGGCGCTGCGCCGACGGCAGGTCGCCGAGACGCTCCCAGACGACCTTGAGGGTGCTGGCATCCTCCTGATCGGACGGGCTGGTCATCTGACCGGCATGCGTCCCGTCCACGTCCTCCACCTCCCGCCGCGTCTTGCGCAGATCGGTGTAGAACTGGTTGCGCAGGATCGTGAACAGCCACGCGGTGAAGTTGGTGCCGGGCCGGAACCGCTCCTGGTTCGCCCAGGCCTTCACGAAGGTCTCCTGCACCAAGTCGTCGGCGCGGCTCACGTCGCCCACGAGCGACAGGGCGAAGGTGCGCAGGGCCGGCAGCGCCTTGATGATGTCGCCGCGGAAGTCGAAGGGCACCGTCTCCCCGTGCGCCGTGACCGCCGCCTCGAACCGCGATACCAGCGCGGCGAGCTGCGCCGGCAGGGGCTCCAGCTCGACGACCTTGAAATACTCCCGGATCGGCAGGGCGAGGTGCTGGCCGATGGACGCGGCGTAGCCGGCCCCGTCCCGGGTGCCCGCAGTTGCATCTGGCCGGTCCGCAACGTCCTCAGTCATGAACGTTTCCGCCTCCCACGCTGGCATACTAGAATAGCTCTAACGTCGGTAGCGATAAAATTCTGAACCTATGCCAAACGCTCCCGAGTGTGACAGGGAATTTAGGCAGAGTGCCCGAGGTGACAACGCCGGCCGGATCCGCCTTCCCGGGCTGGCGGCGGCGGGCCGGGCGATGCAGATTGCGGGCAGTCAGGAGAGCGGGATGAGTCACGATCACGCGCAGCACTCGCATGATCATCACGATCACCACCACGGCAGCGACCTGTCGCCGGTCGAGGCCCGGGTGCGCGCCCTGGAATCGCTGCTCACCGAGAAGGGCTACGTCGACCCGGCGGCCCTCGATGCCCTGGTCGAGCTCTACGAGACCAAGGTCGGCCCGCACGCGGGCGCCCGCGTCGTGGCCCGGGCCTGGACCGATCCCGCCTTCCGGGCGCGGCTCCTGGCCGACGCCACGCCGGCCATCGCCGAACTCGGGATCGGCGGCCGCGGCGGCGAGCACATGGTGGTCGTCGAGAACACGCCGGAGATCCACAACCTCGTCGTCTGCACCCTGTGCTCCTGCTACCCGTGGCCGGTGCTCGGCCTGCCGCCGGTCTGGTACAAGGCGCCGCCCTACCGGGCCCGGGCGGTGATCGACCCGCGCGGCGTGCTCGCCGAGTTCGGGGTGACGCTGCCGGAAACGACCCGCATCACCGTCTGGGACTCGACGGCCGAGACCCGCTACATGGTCCTGCCGATGCGGCCGGCCGGGACCGACGGCTTCTCAGAGGAGGCCCTGGCCGCCCTCGTCACGCGCGATTCCATGATCGGCACGGGGCTGCCCGAGGCGATCCCGGCCGCCCCCGCGGAGATGCCGGTATGAACGGGGCCCAGGATCTCGGCGGCGCGCACGGCTTCGGGCCGGTGGTGCCGGAGCCGGACGAGCCGGTCTTCCACGCCGCGTGGGAGCGCCGCGTCTTCGCGCTGGCGATGGCCATGGGCTACACGGGCGCCTGGAACCTCGACGGCAGCCGGGCCAACCGCGAATCCCTGCCGCCCGCGGAATACCTCGCGTCGAGCTACTACGAGATCTGGCTCAAGGCCCTGGAGAAGCAGGTCGTCGCCACGGGGCTGGCGACGCCGGCCGAGATGGAGTCCGGCCGCTCCGCGGAGCCGGCCAAGCCCGTCGCGCGGGTCCTGGCCCGCGAGGGCCTGGAACAGCGCTTCCGGGCCGGCTTCCCGAGCAGCCGCGCCGCCGACGCCCCGGCGCGCTTCGCGGTGGACGACGCCGTCCTGGCCCGCAACATCCACCCGACCGGCCACACGCGGCTGCCCCGCTACGTGCGCGGCAAGCGCGGCCGGATCGTGCGCGTCGACGGGGTCTTCGTCTTCCCCGACACCAACGCCTACCGGGCGGGCGAGAACCCGACCTGGCTCTACACGGTCGCCTTCACGGCGCGGGAGCTGTGGGGCGAGAGCGGCGACCCGGGGGGCGTCGTCACGGTGGCGGCCTTCGAACCGTACCTGGACCCCGCGTGACCGCGCCGTCGCCCAGCCCCTTCGCGGCGCCCTGGGAGGCGCAGGTCTTCGCGCTGGTGGTCTCCCTGCGCGAATCCGGGCTGTTCACGTGGTCGGAATGGGCGGACCGGCTCGGCCGGCAGATCCGGCCGGCCGAGTCTCCCGAGCAGGCGGCCGATTACGGCGCGTGGCTCGCGACGCTGGAGGCGCTCCTGGCCGAGCGCGGCGTGGCGGGACCCGAGAGCGTCGCGGCGCGGACCGAGGCCTTCCTGCGGGCCGCGGAGGCGACGCCCCACGGCCAGCCGATCCGCCTGGAGAACGACCCGCTCTACCGGCCCTGAACCCGCAGGCTGTCGAGCGGCACCGGCGCGGCGTGCGACCGGCCGCTCATCAGCTGGTCGAGCAGGGCCAGGACCTCGGGTCGCCCGCAATTCCGGGCGGGCTCGAACGGCGTCCAGGTCTGGGCGAAGTCGAGGCGCTCGAACACGTCGCGGTAGCGGCGCAGCTCGCTCGGCGTGAGCGGCACCCCGCGCACGAAGGCCTTGTGGGCCGAGATCGTGGTGGCCCGGCGGAAATCCGCGGGGTCGAGCTCGAACTTCAGCGCGTCGCCGCAGAAGCAGATTTTTCGCCCACGGTCGTACAGGATCGCGTGGCCATCGAAATGACCCGCGGTGCGGTGCAGCTCCAACCCCGGCAGCGGCTCCAGAAAATCGTCGTAGGGCCAGCTCACCTGGAGCGCGGCGCTCCAGGTGAAGTCGGCCGCCGGCAGGCACAGCTCCGGGTCGAACCGGTCCTGGAGCTGCGGCAGCGCCCCGTAGGAGTGCGGGTGCGAGGCCGAGAGGACGGCCATCCCGCCGAGCCGCTCGATCTGGTCGAGGGCGGCCTCGCTGAAGACCGGGCAGCCCTCGAAGCCCATGTTCCCGTGCTCGGTCTGGATCAGGTAGGCGGACGGGCCGATGCCGGAGACCGGCTCGTTCCAGAAGCGCCAGACGCCGGGCTCGAGTTCCTGCCAGTGGCAGGGGAAGGCCTCCTGGGCCTCGCGGGCGGTGCGGAAGCGCCACCCGTCCTGCGGCACGACGTGGCGGGCGTCGAGGCACATCGGGCAGGCGGCCGGCGCCTCGAAGTGCCGCTGCCAGAACCCGCAATTGTCGCAGGTATAGGCGGGCAGCTTCAGGGCGCCCGCGAAGGGCAGATAGCCGGGCATCGTCGTGGACCTCTTCGGGGGCGGCGCGTGTGATGCGGCCGCAGTCGCAGTCGCCTTCTCCGCCGTCGCGAGCGGAGCGAAGCGACCCAGGGCAGCGCGACCTCGGCGGGGGCGGCGCAACGGGATGGCTTCGCCCCGCTCGCGACGACGGCGGCGGGCCTATCGATCGGAACGGGCTTAGCAGGCGGCGCGCACGGGCGCAGCCGTCAGATCCGCTCCGGCCGCCGGCGCGCCGAGCGGGCGGCGTGGACGGTGCCGGCGAGGCCGACGAGGGCCAGCCCGACGAGGCCGCCGACCACGACGTCGCGGGTCCGGCTCGTGACGAACTCTCCGCGGCTCGCCTTGGTCCGGCCGATGAAGCGCCCGTCGATCCCGACCGGGCCGGGCACAGCTTCGTAGAGGTTGCCGTCCATCTCGGGGATGGTCTCGTCGGAGAGCTGCGCCGCCCACATGGAGGCGGCCTTGCGGTCGGCGAGCGCCGGCGCCAGCGCCTGGGCGGCCGCCATCATCGCCGACGACCGCCCGACCCAGACCTCGCGGCGCGGGTGCTCGACCGCGTACAGGATCGCCTCGGCGCAGAGCCGCGGGTCGAAGACCGGATCCGGCGCGTACTGGCGGTGGCCGGTGCGGTTGCGCGCCCAGTTGAACTGGGGCGTGTTGACCGCCGGCAGGTAGATCACGCTGAGGCTGACATTGACCCGGTCGTGCAGCAGCTCGCAGCGCAGGGCGTCGGTGAAGCCCGAGACCGCGAACTTCGCCGCGCAGTAGGGTGCCTGCAGCGGCGCCGCCCGGATCGCGAGTCCCGACGAGACCTGGATGATCGCGCCGCGGTCGCGGCGCTTCATGAAGCGCAGGGCGGCGAGCGTCCCGTAGACCTGGCTGAGATAGGTGGTCTCGGTGACCCGCCGGTACTCGTCCGGAGTGATTCGGTCGGCCGGGTTCACCACCGTCGACATGGCGTTGTTGACCCACGCGCGGATCGGGCCGAGTTCGCGCTCCACCCGCTCGGCGGCGGCGTCCACGGCCTCCGGCTCGGCGACGTCGGCGCCGATCGCCAGCACCGGCTGGCCGTAGGCGGCCAGCGCCCGCTCGGCGGCGGCGAGACGGCCAGGATCCCGCGCGATCACCGCCACCGACCAGCCGCGCGCGGCGAATTCATGCGCGGTGGCGAGACCGATTCCGGCCGTGCCCCCGGTAACGACCGCAACCCGTGCCATACCCACCTCATCCTCGAGAGACCGAACCGGCAACCCGGTGCGGCGCGCTCGGTTGCGCCGCCGGGCCGGTCCGGAACGTCACGGGGGCCGCCGATTTCGCGGTCCGGGACGCAACGTCCGACGGTGGCCGCTGTTGACTGGTCGTACCGCGTCATGCCGAACCATCGAGGGTCGCAGCCATGCGCACTGGACGACGCTTCTCCCTGCTCTCGCTCCCGATCGATCCGTGGCCGCAGGCGTCCCTGGCCGAGCGGACCGCCGTCGGGATGGTCCTGACCGGCCTGCTGCTCGTGCCGGCCTGCGCGGTCGGTGCCGCGCTCCTCGTGATCTCGGCCGTCGCGGCCCACGTCTACTGGTCCTACGATCTCGGCGCCGCCCTGCACACGTTCATCGCCCGGCACGCCGGGGCCGCCGCCGCGCGGAGAGGCCGCCTCGTCCACAAGGCCTGACGGCGCGGGCGCCGATCCGCGGCCGGGCGGCGCGGCGGCCGGCGGTGCCGGCCCGCACGGCTCGACCACGCGACGCCCGCGATCCCTGTGCGTTCGTCTCGGTCCGATTTGACCTGACCGTCTCTCGTGGGCCAGTCAGGTTCGGAACCGAGAGATCGCCATGTTCCGTACC
>JGI24972J35695_100442_pt1 | contig 8874 bp, 9 predicted proteins | sample AntDryMetagUQ493_FD_35695 | JGI IMG/M metagenome (IMG submission 35695)
GCCGCTCTCTCCGAGAGCGGCCCGTCGGCGTTTTGCTGTCGGCTCGCGATATGCGGCCGCCTTACCGCGAAGTCATCTTCCCGCGAACCTCCGGTAACCGCTCCCGCACCATCATCCTCGGACCGCGCGCGGCCCATCGCCCGCGCGGACGAAGCCGGTGACGGATCTCGCGCCCTCCGAGTCGTCCGCGCCCCGCTTCGGGACGGGTCGAGGTCCGCGGCCTCGGCCCGTTCGTCCCGTGAGGGGAGGGGAGCGGCTTGACCATGTTGATGGAGATACGTTCCCCCGACCCGCGCGGCGCGCTATGGAACGGGGCCATGCGACTGCTCATCATCGAGGACGACCGGGAGGCGGCGGCCTATCTCGTCAAGGCGTTCCGCGAGACCGGACACGTCGCGGACAGCGCGCATGATGGTCTCGACGGGTACGCGCTCGCCCGCGAGGGCGACTACGACGTGCTGATCGTCGACAGGATGCTGCCGAAGCTCGACGGCCTGTCGCTGATCCGGTCGCTGCGCGAGCAGAACGTCGCGACGCCGACCCTGATCCTGTCCGCGCTGGGGCAGGTCGACGACCGGGTGAAGGGGCTGCGCGCCGGCGGCGACGACTACCTGCCGAAGCCCTACGCGTTCTCCGAGCTCCTGGCACGGACCGAGGCGCTGGCCCGGCGGCAGGCCGGATCCGGCGCCGCGGAGGAGACGCGCTACCGGATCGGCGACCTGGAGCTCGACCGCCTGTCGCATCGGGTGACCCGGGCCGGCCGCGAGATCCCGCTGCAGCCGCGCGAGTTCCGCCTCCTCGAGTACCTGATGCGTCACGCCGGACAGGTCGTGACGCGCACCATGCTGCTCGAGCACGTGTGGGACTACCACTTCGACCCGCAGACCAACGTCATCGACGTCCACGTCTCGCGCCTGCGCAGCAAGCTCGACAAGGGCTTCCCGTCGCCGATCATCCACACGGTCCGGGGGGCCGGCTACGTGCTGCGCTTCGACGACGGCGCGGCCGGGTGAGCGACGTCGGGACCGAGGCGCCGGTCGCCCGCGAGACCGCGGGGGCGCGGTTCCAGAAGCTGTTCCGCACCACCGCGTTCAAGCTGTCGCTGGCCTACCTGGCGATCTTCGCCCTCTGCGCGTTCCTGGCGCTCGGCTACGTCGCGTGGAACGCCCGCGCGGTGCTCGACGACCAGATCGTCTCGACGATCGACGCCGAGATCAACGGCCTGTCGGAGCAGTACAATGCCGGCGGCCTGCGGCGGCTGATCTCCGTGGTGGAGCGGCGCTCGCGGGAGCCCGGCGCGTCCCTCTACCTGGTGACCACGGCGGGCGGCGACCATGTCGTCGGCAACGTCGGCTACGTGCCCGCCGCCGTGCTGGCGACGCCCGGCCAGAGCGAGACGCGCTACGGCCGCAACGACGCGGATTCCGAGGCGCATCAGGCGATCGTGCGGGTCTTCACGCTGCCGGGCGGGTTCCGCCTGCTCGTCGGGCGCGACACCGAGGAGCGCGACCGCCTGCGGGCGGTGATCGGACGCGCCTTCGTCACGTCGCTGGCCGCGGTCGTGCTCCTCGGGGTGATCGGCGGCTGGCTCGCGGCGAGCCGTGTCCTGCGCCGGGTCGATGCCATGACACAGACCACGCGGGCGATCATGGCGGGCGACCTCGACGGCCGGCTCCACGTGGCCGGGAACGGCGACGAACTCGACCGCCTCGCGTCCAGCCTCAACCAGATGCTGGAGCGGATCGGCGAACTGATGCGCGGCATGCGGGAGGTCTCCGACAACATCGCGCATGACCTGAAGACGCCGCTGACCCGCCTGCGCAACCGCGCCGACGAGGCCCTGCGCCGGGCCTCGACGCAGGAGGAACTGCGCGCGGCGCTGGAAGCCGTGATCGACGAGGGCGACGGGCTGATCCGGGTGTTCAACGCGCTCCTGATGATCGCGCGGCTCGAGGCCGGAAGCGCCCGGGAGATCCTCGTCCCGCTGGATATCGGACAAGCGGTGCGGGGCGTCGGCGAATTGTACGAGGCGCTCGCCGAGGACCAGGGCCTGACCCTCACGGTGACCGCGCAGGACGACCTGATCATCGCCGGCAACCGCGAACTCATCGGTCAGGCCCTGGCCAACCTGATCGACAACGCCCTGAAGTACGGGGCCGTCTCCGCCGGAGCGGAAGCCCGCGTGACCCTGGACGCGTGGCGCGAGGCGGGCACGGTCCGACTCGCCGTCTCCGATCACGGCCCGGGCATTCCCGAGACGGACCGGGCCCGCGTGCTCGGACGCTTCGTGCGCCTGGAGGATGCCCGGTCGCGACCCGGCTTCGGTCTGGGCCTCAGCCTCGTCAACGCCGTGGTGCGCCTGCATCACGGGACCCTGCGGCTCGCCGACAACGGCCCCGGGCTGCGGGTCGAGATCGAGTTTCCGGCCTCGGCGCAGGCGCAGCCGGCGGCCGGTGACATCCTGCCCGCTCCGCCATCGGGCGACCCTGTGCCGGACTCCCTGTCCCGCGCTACTTAGGTCGCGACCTGTCCCACCGTCGCCCGGCCGTGACCGCGTCCGAGCGGCGGCGCGCCCGCGTTCCAGGAGGCCCCATGACCCTCAAGACCAAGACCGCCCTCGTGACCGGCTCGACCAGCGGCATCGGGCTCGCCATCGCGCGCGCCCTCGCGGCCGAGGGGGCCAACATCGTGCTCAACGGCTTCGGGGACGCGCAGGCCGTCGAGGAGGCCCGGGCGGGGATCGAGAGCACCTACGGGGTCAAGGCCCGGTACTCGGCCGCCGACATGAGCGAGCCCGATGCGATCGCCGCCATGGTGCGCGAGGCGGAGGAGACCTTCGGGGCGGTCGACGTGCTGGTCAACAACGCCGGCATCCAGTTCGTATCGCCGATCGAGGAGTTTCCCGCGGAGAAGTGGGAGCAGATCATCGCGATCAACCTGTCCTCGGCCTTCCACACGATGCACGCGGCGATTCCCGGGATGAAGGCGCGGGGTTGGGGGCGGATCATCAACACGGCCTCGGCCCACTCTCTGGTGGCCTCGCCGTTCAAGTCGGCCTACGTGGCGGCCAAGCACGGGATCGCGGGTCTGAGCAAGACGGCGGCGCTGGAACTCGCCCCGCACAGGATCACGGTGAACTGCATCTCGCCGGGCTACGTCTGGACGCCTCTGGTGGAGGCGCAGATCCCCGACACGATGAAGGCCCGCGGCCTCACCAAGGAGCAGGTGATCGAGGACGTGATGCTGAAGGCGCAGCCGACCAAGGAGTTCGTCACCGTCGACCAGGTGGCCGCGCTGGCGGTGTTCCTGTGCTCCGACGCGGCGAGCCAGATCACGGGCGCCAATATCAGCATGGACGGTGGCTGGACCGCGCAGTAGCGCGACCGGCCGCGGCGGCCGGGCCCGGTCGCCGCCAAGGCCCCGCCCGAATCCGGGCGGGGCCTCTCCCGGTCAGCGGCGACCGTGGACCAGCAGGGCGAGGCCGTAGCCGACCGCGCCCGCGATCAGCAGCGCGACCAGGGGGTTCTCCTCCACCCGGGCGCCGACGGCGGTGCGCCCGTCGCGCAGGTACGAACCGCTTCGCTCGTAGACGTCCCCCGCCACGTCGCCGGCGCGCTCGTAGGCGTCGCTCGCGTAGTCACCGGCCCGGTCTGCGATGTCACGGGCCTTGTCCTTCACCTGGCCGTAGACGTTCTGAGCCTGGCCCTGGGCCTCGCGGAAACGTCCCTCGACCGAGTCGCGGTTGGAGCCCACGAAATCACCGGCCGAGCCCTGAACCTTGCCGACGGCCTCCTTGGCGCCGCCGACGATCCGATCCGTATCAACCATGGCACTCTCCTGGACGTGAGCGCGGCGCCGCGACAGGGGCGCCGCTCGATAAGCCGTCGTCCACCGAACGCGCGAGACGGCGTTTGTGCCCCCGCCCGCCACGAAATTGTGCGTCTCGCCCCGCGATCGCGGCCGCGGAACGGTCAGAGCCCGATCAACTCGGCGATGGCCGCCGCGCCGGCGGCCGGGGAGGTCTCGCCCCGGGCGACGCCGGCCTCGGCCTCGGCCGTGCGGCGGCGAACTTCCGGGGAGCCGACGAGACGCTGGTGCAGGCGCTCGTCGACCAGCGCCCACATCCACTTCACGTCCTGAGTCCGGCGCTTCGCCTGGATCTCGCCGGTCGCCGTGAGCTTCTCCCGGTGATCGACGATCTTCGCCCACAGGGCGTCGAGCCGCAGGTTGTGGAAGCCCGAGATCGTGACCACCGGCGGTGTCCAGGTGGCGGAGGCCGGAGTCAGGATGTGCAGCGCCGCCCGGTACTCCGAGGCCGCCGCGTTGGCGCGCTGCTCGGCCTCGCCCGCATCGGCCTTGTTGACGGCGATCATGTCGGCGAGTTCGAGAATGCCCTTCTTGATGCCCTGCAACTCGTCGCCCGCCCCGGGCAGCATCAGCACGAGGAAGAAGTCGGTGAGGTCGGCCACGGCCGTTTCCGACTGGCCGACGCCGACCGTCTCGACGAGGATCACGTCGAAGCCCGCCGCCTCGCAGAGCAGCATGGTCTCGCGGGTCTTGGCCGCGACGCCGCCGAGCGTGCCGGAGGACGGGGAGGGACGGATGAAGGCTCCGGGATCGTGCGACAGCCGCGCCATCCGGGTCTTGTCGCCCAAGATCGAGCCGCCGGTCCGCGAGGACGACGGGTCGACCGCGAGCACCGCCACCTTGTGACCGGCCTCCGTCAGGTTCGAGCCGAGGGCGTCGATGGTGGTCGACTTGCCGACGCCGGGTACGCCGGTGATGCCGACGCGGATCGCCCGGCCGGTCTCGGGCAGGACCGAGTCGATCAGGCTCGCCGCCAGCGCCCGGTGATCGGCGCGCTTGGACTCGGCCAGCGTGATGGCGCGGGCCAGAGCGGCGCGGTCGCCGCGCAGCAGGCGCTCCCGGAGACTCTCGATGTCGATGGACGGCGTCATGATCCCTTCATGGCCGCGGCGACGGCCGCCGTCGAGGGGGAGAGTACCGGGGCCGGGGGATGGGCCGGCTGTGTCCCGCCCACCACAAGCCCGGCCGTGCCCGCTATTCACGCCGCGATGCGGCGATCGTGCCCCGCGATGGTCACGATCCTGGGCAACGGAAGACGACCCGCCCGAGCGTCACCGGATCATGTCGAGCCAGATCGTCTCACGCCGCGTCCTTCTCCGCTTCGGAGCCCTCGCGGGCGCCGCGGGTCTCGCCCCGTCGCTCGGTGCCTGCGTCACCGACGACCTCGGCACCGGCGCGGCCCTGCCCGAGAAGCAGTCGGCCCTCGACGTCATGCCGGTGCTGCTGGTCGCCACGACCCGCAAGCCCGTGGGCAATCCGCCCCGACCGCCGTACTTCAGCAGCGACCGCGGCCGCGGCCTGAGCTTCGCCGAGGTGCGCCTGTCGCCGCCCGACCGCTCGCTGCTCGGCAAGGTCTCGTCCGTCATCACCGGCGACTGGACCATCGGCGCAGTTCCGAAATCCGAGTCCGGCCCGGGCGCCGCCGAGGCCTTTTCCCAGGCCGCCCTCGGGCGCGACGTGCTGATCTACGTCCACGGCTACCGCGAATCGTTCGAATCCGCCGCCGTCAGCGCTGCCCGGCTCTCGGACGGGATCCGGTTCCGCGGCGTCTCCGGCCTGTTCACGTGGCCGTCGGCGGCCGCGACCCTCGATTACAATTACGATCGCGAGAGCGCCCTCTGGTCGCGCGACGCGTTCGAGGACCTGCTGAAGGCGCTCGCCGCCTCGCCCAGCGGCGGCCGCATCAACATCGTCGCGCACTCCATGGGCACGCTCCTCACCCTCGAGACCCTGCGCATGCTCCGCGCCGAGGCCGGCGAGGCGGCGATGTCGCGGATCGGTGCCGTGGTGCTGGCCGCGCCCGACATCGATTTCGACCTGTTCTCCAACGGCGTCGCCCGCCTCGGGCCCGACGTCTCGAAGATCACGGTGATCTCCTCCACCAACGACCGGGCGCTCGAACTCTCGGCGGCGCTGGCGGGGGGCGTGCGCGCCGGCGCGGCCGACCGCGCCAAGCTCGAGGCCCTCGGCGTCCGCGTCGCCGACGCCTCCGATTACGGCGGCGGCCTGATCAACCACGACCTGTTCCTCTCGAACCCGGACGTGCAGGGGGTGGTCAAGCGCGCCATCGCCCGCGGCGCCGGCGTCTGACGCGCGGCGCTCACCCCGTCCGGGTCGCCATGCTCTGCGGCGGCAGGGGTTCCTCCGGCATTACCGGCGCGTCGCCGGACGCGTCGAGGTGGTCGATCCGGTCGGCCCAGACCCGGAAGCCCACGAGGGGATTGGGTCCGAACGTGTGGGTCAGCGGCACGTCCGCGGCGTCGCGGCCGTACGCGACCATGACGCGGCCGATCCGCGGGCTGTTGTTGCGCGGGTCGAACACGTGCCAGCCTCCACCGAGATAGACCTCCATCCAGGCCGCGAAGTCGCCCGCCGGGTGCGGCTCGGGCTCGCCGATGAAGCTGATGTAGCCGGTGCAGTACCGGGTCGGGACGTTGAGGGCGCGGCAGAACGCGACCGCCAGGTGGGTGAAGTCCCGGCAGACGCCGCGCCCGCCCGCGTAGGCGTCCATGGCCGTGCGGTCGCGGTGGGCGAACTCGTAGCCGAACGCGATGTGGGCGTGGACGAAGTCGCAGACCGCCTGCACCCTGGCCCAGCCCGGCTCGGTATGGCCGAAGAGACGCCACGCCTCGTCGGCCAGGAGGTCGGACTCGCAGTAGCGGCTGGGGAGCAGGAACACGATCGTCTCGGGCGGCAGCTCCTCGATCGCGTGCTGCGCGGCCTCCGGGTGGACCGGATCGGGCACGCCGCTGTCGCGGATCGCGGCGTCGGTCCCGATGGTGAAGTTGCCGGCGGGCGCGGTCAGGCGGCCGCACAGGTTGCCGAAGCCGTCGCGATAGATCGTCACCGGGACGGGCGGATCGGTCCGGAGCGCGTCGGGCGCCTCCAGGGCGGCCGCCCTGGAGGGATGCACGTTGAGCATCACCACCATGGGCACCGGGTAGGGGAAGGCGTAGCGCATCTCGCAACCGAGCCTGATCCGCATGCGCGGGTGATCCTTCGTGTTCGAGACCGTGTCCGCGGCGATGCGCGCAGGAGCCGTGCCGCGCCGAATCGTGCGGGTGGGGCCGCGACGGGCTTGGCGGCCGTCCGCTTCACCCCTACAGCATCCCCGCGCGACGCTCATCGCCACCGGACGAAACCGAGGCGTTTCTTCCCGGGGCAGCGCGTCGCACCCGTGCGCCGGCCCGCCGAGCGGGGGCGCCTGAGGACGGTTACGAGAGGGATGCCGGCCATGTTCACGCTCGAGATCGACGGCACCGCCGTTGCGGTGATCAACAGCGACGAGGCGTCCGCCAAGGACCTCTTCACCTGTGACGGCTTCAAGGAAGACATCCGGACCATGACGACCGGCGGGAAGCCGCTCTGGAACGGCACGTCGGCGCTCAAGGTCCGGGCCGCCACCGAGGACGAGGTCGAGATCTTCGAGGACGCGCTCGCCGAGGACGACGGCGAGGGCGACTTCGTCGAGGATCCGCGCCACACCGGGTCCGATTCGGACGACGAGGACGAGGCCGACATCGTCTTCCTCGTGGATATCGACGAGGACGAGGACGAGGATGAGGCCGACGCCTGAGCGCGGCTGAACCCGAGCGCCTCCCGGGTGGTTTCCGATCCGATCTGGATCGGATCCCGGGAGGACGGCATGGCTGACAGCAGACGGATCGTCGACGCGCTGGTGCGTTCGAGGCGCGGCGGCCTCGCCGCCGGTGCCGCCCTCGGCGGGCTGGCGCTGATCGGCAGCCTCGCCTACCGGGCACTGCGCGGGGCGGCGCCGCCCGAGGCCGGCGGGCCGGACTTCACGCAGGTCGACGAGGACGAGGCCCGGCTGATGCTGCGGGCCATGGTGGCGGCCACGACGGCCGACGGGATGGTCGACGCCGCGGAGCGCAAACGCCTCGACGCGGCCGTGGCGGAGGCGGGCCTCGATCCCGATGGCCGGTCCTGGCTCGACCGCGAACTCGCGGATCCCGCCGACGTCGACGCGATCGCCGAGCGGGTCGCGAGTCCGGACGCGGCGGCGCGGATCTTCGCGGCGGCGCGGCTCGCGATCGATCCCGACACGCTCCAGGAGCGTCAGTTCCTGAAGATGCTGGCCGAGGCCCTCGACCTGCCCGCGGAGACGACCGAGCGGGTCGAGCGCGACATCGCGGCCTGAGCGGCAACATGTCCGATGGGTGGATCCTCCACGGCGGCCGAGCTTCGTGCTAGGCTTCCCCGCGACGACGGGTCCGGGCGATCCGTCCGCGGGAGGACGGGACATTTCATGGCAGGACTGTCAGTGCCCGCGCTCGGGCGCGCCCGGCGGCGGGCCTGCGCGCTGGTCGCAGCCGTGCTGATCGCCGGCGGCTCCGCGCGCGCGGCCGACCCGGCCCCCGGCCCGCTGACGATCGCCGAGCAGGGCAGCTTCTTCGTCGGCGGTCGCGACGTCCAGTCCGACACGCTCTCGACGCTGCCGGCCTACGCGCCGTCGGGCACGATCAGCGTCGACCAGATCTATGTCCGCTATCAGATCCCGGTGAACGCCGGACGGCCGCCGCTGGTCCTGATCCACGGCTGCTGCCTCACCGGCAAAACCTGGGAGACGACGCCCGACGGGCGCATGGGCTGGGACGAGTACCTCGTCCGGCGCGGCTTCCCGACCTACGTGATCGATCAGGCCTGGCGCGGCCGCTCGGCGGCGAGCCCGGCCCAGATCAACGCCGTGAAGACGGGGCGGGCCGACCCGAATTCCCTGCCGGCCGTCTTCTCGGCCGGCCGCGAGCCGGCCTGGGCGATCTTCCGGTT
>JGI24972J35695_100454_pt1 | contig 8573 bp, 9 predicted proteins | sample AntDryMetagUQ493_FD_35695 | JGI IMG/M metagenome (IMG submission 35695)
GGAGCCGATCGTGCGGGGCGCGGGCCGGATCCGCTTCGACGACACGCTGTGGCGGGTCGAGGGGCCCGACCTGCCGGCGGGCCGGCGGGTGCGCGTCACCGGGATCGGCGGCACGGTCCTGCGCGTGGAGGCGGCCTGAGGGCCGCGCCTACCCGAACGCCCCGACCTCGTGCTGGATCATCCCCGAGATTTCCCGCACCTGATCGAACATCCGGCGAATCGGCTGGAACAGGTTGGCGTGCTCGGACTCGTAGGTGCCGACGTCGCGCGGGCCGGCCGGCTCGCCGAAATTGAGGCCGAGCGTCGGGTCCGGCGTGACCGGGAAGATCGCGTCGAGGAGCTTCAGGCAGCCGTCGATGTCCAGCCGCAGGAAGCGCTCCAGCAGCTGCTCGCGGGAGATGCCCGCCTGCGGCCGGAAGCCCGGGATGTGCACCGCCAGGAACCAGATCCGGTGGATCAGCGCGAGGCGCAGGGCGTGGAGCAGCGTCAGCCGGGCCGACATGGCGGGCAGGTCCGGGGCGGCCGCGCTCAGGGCGAGCCAGTCCCGGGTCAGGCGTCCGAACAGGTTCCGCAGCGCGGGGGCGAGGTCGAGGCGCTCCAGCGCCCCCGAGATCACCACGAGCTCGTCCCGGCGGAAATCCTTCTGGGTGCGCCGCGCCCGCTCCAGCCACACGGCCGGGTCGAGGGTGTCGATGTAGGCCCGCAGCACGTCGAGGTCGCCGACCGAGGCGGCGTGCTGGACCAGCCGGAAGGCCCGGGAGAAGCGCACCGAATCGCGCCGCATGTCGCGGAACAGGTCCGGGCCGCGCTGGGCGGCCCGTCCGATCCCGTGGAGGGAATTCGCCAGGAAGCCGAGCTGGTGCAGGATCGCGTTGTTGGGGATCGCCCGCATCTGGCGCGGATGGGTGATCCGCGCCGGGCCGCCGTTGTCGGTCTGGCGCGCCACCGGGCGCGACCCGGTCCGGTCGATCAGGCTCGGGCCGAAGGTGCCGAGCAGGGCGGCGTAGCCCGGGTCGTCGACCAGCGCCTCCATGTCCTGGCGGGCGGCGGTGAAGAACTCGAGGGCGAAATCCGGCTCGGCGTAGATCGGATCGACCCTGCCGTCGGAGGCCTTCGGCCGGTCGTTCAAGGCGTAGTCCGGGAACGAATCCTCCTCCGTCACGTCGAGCGCGTAGACGTGCTCGGCGATGCGGGCGACGCTGGCGCGCGCCAGCGCCTCGGTGCCGTACAGCAGGTAGCCGTCGGTGCCCTGGAAGCTCGATTCGAGCCGGACCCGGATGCCGGCCTTGCGGGCCCGGTCCCGCGCATCCTCTGGGGCGAGGTAGGCGAGGCGGTCGCGCAGGGAGGTCGGATGGGCGCCGCGCCCGATCGACTCGCCGTGCGTGTCGAAGATCGCGAGCTCGACGTCGGACAGGCCGTTCTGGACCAGCATCTCGGTGATGCGCAGCCGCAGCCGCTCGATCCAGAAGGTCGCCGCCAGCTGGCCGACGTAGCGGCCCGAATCGGAGTAGCCGAACTGCACGGTGAGCCGGCCGATGCGCTTCAGATACTGCCGCCAGTGCGGGTTGCGCAGGGCGTCGTCGAGCACCCGGATACCCTGCTCGAGGGCGCTCGCCGTCTCGAACAGCGGCGTGATCTCGAGCTTGTCGGCGATGCCGTAGTGGCGCGCGAGCCAGAGGGCCGCGAGCAGGGTGTAGCCGGTCTCGGTCTCGGCGATGAGGAAGCGCACCGGATGGGTGCCGTCCACGTGCTTGAGGATCTGGGCGATCGTCATCATCAGCCGCGCCGCCGAGGCCCGCTCGGCCGCGAGCGCCCCGAAATCGACGGCCACCGGGCGGACGTCGTTCAGCAGGGTGTGGATCGTCGCGAGGTGCGAGCGGCGCCGAGCCGCGTCGGTGGGCTCGCCCTCCAGGTCGATCACCCGCCGCACCGCGTTGTGGATCTGGCTCGCGTTCAGCCGGAAATGCGGCAGGGCGTTCGACAGGCCGTGCGTCGCGACCCCCGCGCGCAGGATGGCGATCCGGCGCTGGTCACCCGCGTCGTCGGCGGCCTCGAGGGCCTGGGTCAGCCCGGCGACGAGGGCGCCGGCATCGGTCTGGGCGCGCTCGCGCTCGATGATGAGCGCCAGGGCGAAGCGGTGCACCGCCTCGAGGGACGGCTGGTCACCGAGGCGCGGCGCCACGGTGAGCTGGCGGTTCACCGCCGCCAGGGCGTTCTCGGCGAGGGCCCGGACCTCCCGGCAGGCGGGGATCTCCGGCAGGTCGCGCATCACCCGGTCGAACTGCATGCGCTTCGAGATCAGCCGGTAGCGCAGGGTGTCCCACCAGCCGATATCGGTCCGCCCGTCGGTGTCGCAGCCGACCCAGCTGGCGATGGCGAAGGGGCGTGGCGTCAGCTCCGTCCAGCGGTCCGGCCAGCGGGCGCGGGCGGCGTCGAGCAGGGCGCCGTTGAAGGCGTCGAGGGCGAGCCGGCCGTTATTGGCCGCCGCGCAGGCCTGCTCGAACTCGACATCCAGGGTGATCGGCGCGTCCGGCCGCGTCGACAGGGCCGCCGCGCGCGCGATCAGCCCGGCGCGGTCCTTGGCGTCGGACAGGCTCGCGGCCTCGGCGAGGAGGCCGGCGACAGCCCGGGGCATGCCGAAGGTAGGGTGGGCCGTGAACACCACCGCGAAGGCGGTGCGGTGGATCAGGGCCGCGAAGGTCTCGACGCTGTCCGCCCGGTCGGGGGCCGCCGCCACGAGCCGGGCGGGAATTCCCGCCTGCGGGTCGTCCGGGCCGGCGTCGAGCCCGACATAGGCGCGCAGCCGCTCCGCCCGCGCCGCCAGGGCCGCGGCACGCAGGCGCACGAACAGCCCGTCCAGGTCGCCGGTCGAGATCTCGTCCCGGTCGAAGCGCCGGGTGATCGCCAAGGTCACCGCCAGGACGGGATTGCGGAACGGATCCTCCCGGGCCTGCTCCCGGGCGGCCTCGATCAGGCCGAGGAGGTGCGCCTCCAGTTCCTCGGGCTCGCGGCTCGGCTCGTGCTGCATCGGTCGGTCCCGGCTCCGGTCTGCCCGCATCTACCCGGTCCGACGGCCCACGCAAGGAGCGTTCCGCGCGCGATCGGGGACACGGCCGCGACGCGGCGGGGAGACATCGAGGCCTGGATGGGGTGGCGGTGGCCCGAACCGCAGGTTAGAGCTGGCCTCCTGATGGAGCGCCTGTTCATCATCCTGGCTATTCTGGTCTTCGCCGTCGCCATCGTCGCGGTCGCCGCGATGGCGGCGCGCGGCCGGCGCGAGCCCCTGCGCATGGGTTCCGAACTCGACATCGAGGACGAGGACCTGCTCATCGGCTCGGTCGGACCGCGCAAGAGCCCGATCGACCGCAGCGCACAGGTGCTCGACCCGCGGGTGCTCGATCTGGAAGCGATTGAATTGGAGCCGATCCGAGCTCTCGACCGGACGCAGCGCAACCAGCCGCTCCGCGGGGATCCGCCGGGAGCCGCGCGATGAGGCTGCGCGCGCGCGGGGTGGCCGGGCTGCTGCTCGCCGGCCCTCTCTGCCTGTCGATGATGCAGAGCGTTCCGTCGGCGCCCGCCGGCAAGCCGGCCGCGCCTGCCCAGGTCGCGCCTGCGCAAGTCCCGCCTGCCCAAGTCCCGCCTGCCCAAGTCCCGCCTGTCCCTGCGGCGCCCGCGGCGGCGGCGCCAGCAACGCCCGGTCAGATCGACCCTCGGGCGGCGAGCCCCACGCCGGCCGCCGGTCCGACTCTCGAGCAGCCCTGCGGCACGCAGGCGGCCCGGTTCGAGAGCGCCAAGGGGTTCAAGATGGTGATCACGCGGGCCGGGCAGGTCCGCACGACGAACCCGCTCAGGCCGCTGACGACCGAGGTGAACGAGGTTCTCCAGGTCGTGATCGCCGGCAAGGTCGCCACCGCCTACGGGCCGGACTTCACGACGCTGCGGCGCGGCGGCGCCGCGTCGGGCGTCGAGGCGATGCTCGGCAGCCCGATCCAGTGGGAGCCGACGCTGCCGACCTTCCCCGATCCGATCGCGATCGTCACCGAGGAGGGGACGCCCCTGGCGCAGCTCACGTTCCGCGCCTGCGAGGCGCCGCCCGCCGTCAAGGCGCCGAAGGTGCCGAAGGCCGAGGCCCGCAAGAAGGCGCCCCGGCACGCGGCGCCGAAGGCCGCCGCGGCCCCGAAGACGCCCCCCGGCTTCTCCATGCCTCAGGGGGCGATCGCCGAGTAGCGGCTACTTCTGCTTGGCGATGACCTTGTCCTTGATGCCGTCGTAGACATTCTTCGGGATGATCTTCTTGGAGACGAGGTCGTCCTTCCCGCGATACGGCCGCCCCTTGATGATCGCGGCCGCGCGGGCCGCGCCGATGCCGGGCAGGGCGTCGAGCTCCTCGGCGCTGGCGCTGTTGAGGTCGATGAGTGCCCCCTTGGCGGCGTTCGGCGATCCGGCGACCGGTGCGCTCGGCGCCGCGGGCTTCGCGGGGGCCACGGGGGCCGCGGTCGTCGGCGCCTGGGGCGCCTGCGCCAGGGCGGGAGCCGCGACGAGGCTCGACAGGAGGGCGAGGAGGGCGAGGGTCTTGGTGGAGGAGGCCATGGCGTTCTCCCGAGAGGCGCGGCCCGCACCGCGGTGCCGTCGCGTCAGAACTGCGCCGCCCCGATTGAACCCGCGCTTAACGGTTGTGGTCCGGCACCCCTAGTCACGGGCCGGCGCCGGAGCTATAAGCCGGCCCTCATCCGTATCCCGCGGTGTGCGTGGCGATCCTCGATCGAGGAGCCGCCCGCGCGCCGCTTTGTCCGCGGCGTCACGAAGGATCCAGCCATGGCCGTTCCGAAGCGAAAGACCTCCCCCTCCCGCCGCGGCATGCGCCGCTCGGCCGACGCCCTCAAGGCGCCGACCTACGTCGAGGACAAGGATTCCGGCGAGCTGCGCCGCCCGCACCACATCGACCTGAAGACCGGCATGTACCGCGGCCGTCAGGTGCTGAAGGTGAAGTCCGCCGAGGCCTGAGCCTTCGCGAGGGCGGCGCCTCAGGCGAGGCGCCGCGCCGCCTCCGCGTAGCGCGCGGCGGCCATCCGGGTCCGTTCCAGGCGCGACGGCAGCAGCGTCGGATCACCCGCCGTCAGCAATTGCGCGATGAAGCCGGCGCGGGATCTCCCCGCGGCCGCGCGTTCTGCTGTCCGGGGGGCGGGCGACTCGTCGGACCGGCCCCCGTCGATCAAGGCGAGAGCCTGGACCTCCGTCCGCGCCGCCTCGGGGGACCCGTCCGCGTCCGGGACCGGCGCGCGCCGGGTGGAGCGGACCTGTGTCGGGCCGAGACGGCTGACTGTTCCGATCCGCACCATGCGCACATTCTCCGCACGTTTCCGTGCCCGTGTCGCAAAGGTGGGGCCGACGTTTACGGATCGTCAACCCTTCGTCCGGCCGGTCCGGCCGAATTACTTTTTCGCGAGCGCCTCCAGGCGCTGCTGCATCTCCAGCATCTGGCGCTTGAGATCGTCCAGCTCGCCGCCCCCGTATTGCGCGGACTGTGTCGGGGCCGGCGCCGTCGGCTGGGCTCCGGGCGCGGGCGGCGCGAAGCCCGTGAACATCTTCATGGCGTCGCCGAAGAAGTTCATGTTGGTGCGCACCTGCTGCTCGATGGCGTTCTGGAACGCTGCCGGACCGAAGCTCTGGGCGAACTTCTCGCGCAGGCCGTCCTGGTCCTTGGCGAAATTCGCCATCGAGAATTCGAGGAAGCTCGGCACCATCGTGCGCATGCTGTCGCCGTAGAAGCGGATCAGCTGGCGCAGGAACGCCACCGGGAGCAGGTTCTCGGCGCCGGCCTTGTTCTCCTGCTCGAAGATGATCTGCGTGAGGACCGAGCGGGTGATGTCGTCGCCCGTGCGCGCGTCGTAGACGACGAAATCCTCGCCGTTCTGCACCATCGTGGCGAGGTCCTCCAGCGTCACGTAGGTCGAGGTGCCGGTGTGATAGAGGCGCCGGTTGGCGTACTTCTTGATGACGGTCTGGGTGGCCTTGACGGTATCCGCCATCGGGAACGGCCTTTCTGGACTCGGGACCGGGGGGCGTTGCAGACGCGCGGTGCTGTCTGGCGGGGGCTGTCTTCGCGCCCGCAACACGATCCTTAAAGCCTTCCCCGGGCGCAGAAAACAGCAAACTGCAGCTCTTCAACGCAGAATAATGCAGAGTGGTCGGGGCGGCCGCGCCATTTCAGTCTCGCGGTCGCGTCATCGGCGCGTTTGGCGCATCGATGCACAACCTTGACTTCGCCGACCTCAAGCCCTTCATCCCAGAGCCGGCACAGAGCGCGCCCCGGGACGTGGAGGCGCGCCGGCTCGCGAGAGGAGAACGTTCACATGGCAGGCAGCGAAGAGATCGTCATCGTCGGGGCGGCGCGCACGCCGGTCGGCTCGTTCGGCGGCGCCTTCGGGGCGGTGCCGGCCCACGAGCTCGGCGCGACGGCGATCAAGGCCGCCCTGGAGCGGGCCAAGGTCTCGCCCGATGAGGTGGACGAGGTGATCTTCGGGCAGGTCCTCACCGCGGGCGCCGGCCAGAACCCCGCCCGGCAGGCCGCCATCAAGGCCGGCATCCCCGAGAAGGCCACCGCGTGGGGCCTCAACCAGGTCTGCGGCTCGGGTCTGCGCACGGTCGCGATCGGCATGCAGCAGATCGCCAATGGCGACGCCAAGGTCATCGTGGCCGGCGGTCAGGAATCGATGTCCCTGTCTCCCCACGCGCAGTACCTGCGCGGCGGCCAGAAGATGGGCGACGTGAAGCTCGTCGACACCATGATCAAGGACGGGCTCTGGGACGCCTTCAACGGCTACCACATGGGTCAGACCGCCGAGAACGTCGCCCAGGCCTTCCAGCTCACCCGCGAGCAGCAGGACCAGTTCGCGACCCGCTCGCAGAACAAGGCCGAGGCAGCCCGCAAGGAGGGCCGGTTCAAGGACGAGATCGTCCCCGTCACCGTGCCGGGCAAGAAGGGCGACACGGTCGTCGACACCGACGAGTACATCCGCGACGGCGCCACCATCGAGGCGATGGCCAAGCTGAAGCCGGCCTTCACCAAGGACGGCACCGTCACGGCCGCCAACGCCTCGGGCCTCAACGACGGCGCCGCCGCCCTGGTGCTGATGTCGGCCTCGGAGGCCGAGCGCCGCGGCCTGACCCCGCTCGCCCGGATCAAGTCCTGGGCGACCGCCGGCGTCGATCCGAAGGTCATGGGCACCGGCCCGATCCCGGCCTCCCGCAAGGCCCTGGAGAAGGCCGGCTGGAAGCCGTCCGACCTCGACCTGATCGAGGCCAACGAGGCCTTCGCGGCCCAGGCGCTGGCCGTGAACAAGGACATGGGCTGGGACGACGCGAAGGTGAACGTCAACGGCGGCGCCATTGCCATCGGTCACCCGATCGGCGCCTCGGGCGCCCGCGTGCTCGTCACCCTGCTGCACGAGATGAAGCGCCGCGACGCCAAGAAGGGCCTCGCCACGCTCTGCATCGGCGGTGGCATGGGCGTGGCGATGTGCGTCGAGCGGACCTGATCGGTCTGTCACGACAGTATCGGCTCACAACATAGACTTAAGGCCGAAGTCAGAAAAAATCGCGTGCGGACGCCATCCGCACGCGGCATCAAGTGATGCGAACAGGAGGAAACAATGGCTCAAGGACGCGTCGCCCTCGTGACGGGCGGCACCCGCGGCATCGGCGCGGCGATCTCGAAGCGGCTCAAGGACAAGGGCTACAAGGTCGCCGCCAACTACGCCGGCAACGACGAGGCGGCCAACGCCTTCAAGGCCGAGACCGGCATCCCGGTCTTCAAGTTCGACGTGGGTGATCTCGCGAGCTGCGAGGCCGGCATCAAGGCGATCGAGGCCGAACTCGGCCCGGTGGACATCCTGGTGAACAACGCCGGCATCACCCGGGACGGCGCCTTCCACAAGATGACGTTCGAGAAGTGGCAGGCGGTCATCAAGACCAACCTCGACTCGATGTTCACCTGCACCCGTCCGCTGATCGAGGGCATGCGCAGCCGCAACTTCGGCCGCATCATCATCATCTCGTCGATCAACGGCCAGAAGGGCCAGGCCGGGCAGACCAACTACTCGGCCGCCAAGGCCGGCGTGATCGGTTTCGCCAAGGCCCTGGCGCAGGAGAGCGCCTCGAAGGGCATCACCGTCAACGTGGTGGCGCCGGGCTACATCGCCACCGAGATGGTGATGGCGGTGCCCGAGGACATCCGCAACAAGATCATCTCGACGATCCCGACCGGCCGCCTCGGCGAGTCCGACGAGATCGCCCACGCGGTCGAGTATCTCGCCAGCGACGAGGCCGGCTTCGTGAACGGCTCGACACTGACCATCAACGGCGGCCAGCACTTCGTCTGATCGCCGCGGGCGCGCCGGATCGAACCGGCGCGCCTGCCCTGTGGGCAAGTAGCCCCACCGCGTCGGGCGCGCATCTCTCCGTCCGAAGAGCGTTCCTTCCCACACGCCGCGCGGCCGAGCCCGACGACGGCGCTCCCCGCGCCGGGCCCCGCCTGCCGGCGACCGTCCCGGGCCGCGCCGCTCCGGCCCGCG
>JGI24972J35695_100471_pt1 | contig 8100 bp, 5 predicted proteins | sample AntDryMetagUQ493_FD_35695 | JGI IMG/M metagenome (IMG submission 35695)
TTTTTTTTGCAGGTTCCACGTGGAGCATCGAGAAGACGCAGTTCTCCGGACGACGTCACTTCCGTCGATGGGCTCGGTTGAAATCCGTTGCCTTTCCGGGATGTTCGTCTCGATCGTTGAAAACAGGATCGCTGGATCGTAGCAATGACGAGTCGCGATTGATCGAAAGTCCAGGTGCAGGATCCGATACTCGTCGCCTGTCCCCAGATCTGGCCTGACAGGGACCGATGATCCTGCATCGCGGCGCGATGGACTTCCCTCTGCAAACGCCGCTGTCCACAGGGAAGATTCGATGCAGATTGGGGCAAGCCTAGCTTCTAAATCTGGGTATAAATCTAAAGCATGGTGGTGATGGTAGAGCCAGATCTCGTGGAAAAACACCTTATCTGACTGATTTAAAAGAAATTTATGCACCTGAAACCCCCTGTATATCGGCCTCCCAGCCTGGGGGGGAACCTGTGGATAGTTTCGAAGGCATGGCAAAAGGGCTTTTTTATCCACAGATTGCCCATACCTTGTGTATAAGTCATACAGGGCAGCTGTGGACAGCGTGGAACGATCGGTCTGAATTCTTTGAAATCTGTGGAACCGCCCAGGGCATGGGACCGTAGATTTCGAGGAATCTGCAGGTTCATCCGCCGGTACTCGTCGGCGACGAGGCAAGTGCTGTCCACGGCATCGCCTGAAATTGGCGAAATCCAAGGCTCACACCCCCGCTACCCTTCGTAGAATCGAAGGATTTCCGGGCTTGCCGAGACCCGCATCTGCTGGGATGAGGAAACAGCGCCACGTGGAGCCAGCGGTCAGGGCGCAGGCAGACCTGCGGTAACTGCTCCATAGCTGGCCGGATAGCTGGCCGGGCACGTCCGGCTTGACCGATGCAGTAAGCTGATGAATTCCCTGCCCCTCTGCCGCCCCGTGCGGATGGTCTTTCGCGCCCCATGCTTATCCGCCGCCTCGCCCTGCACCAACTGCGTCGCTTCAATGCGGTGGAGCTGTCGCCCCAGCCGGGATTGAACCTGCTGACCGGCGACAACGGTGCCGGCAAGACCAGCGTGCTCGAGGCCCTGCACCTGATGGCCTATGGGCGCAGCTTCCGTGGTCGTGTCCGCGATGGATTGGTGCGCCAGGGCCAGGAAGCGCTGGAAATCTTCGTGGAATGGGACGAACAACGTGCCAATCNCCCGCCGCACCGCCGAAAGGCCGGCCTGCGGCACAGTGGTCAGGATTGGAAGGGGCGCCTGGACGGCGAAGACGTGGCCCAGCTCGGCAATCTGTGCGCAGCGCTTGCGGTAGTCACATTCGAGCCAGGCAGCCATGCGTTGGTCAGCGGTGGTGGTGAACCCCGCCGCCGATTCCTCGATTGGGGCTTGTTCCACGTGGAACCTGATTTCCTGTCCCTGTGGCGCCGGTATTCGCGGGCACTGAAACAGCGCAATGCCCTGCTCAAGCAAGGTGGCCCGTCGCGGATGCTGGATACCTGGGATCACGAACTGGCTGAAGCCGGCGAACCGTTGACCAGCCGTCGGCAGCACTACCTGGAGCGTCTGCAGCAGCGCACCGTGGCGCTGGCTTCCAGCCTGGCCCCGCAGCTCGGCATCCAGGCACTGGAACTCAGCCCGGGCTGGCGTCGGCACGAGCTCCCTCTGGCCGATGCGCTGCTTCTGGCCCGGGAACGTGACCGCCAGGCCGGATACACCTCGGTCGGTCCGCACCGGGCAGACTGGAGCGTGGATTTCCACAGCATTCCGGGTCGCGATGCGCTGTCCCGCGGCCAGGCCAAGCTGACGGCATTGGCCTGCCTGCTGGCGCAGGCCGAGGACTACGCGGAACAGCGCGGCGAATGGCCGGTGATCGCATTGGACGATCTGGGCTCGGAGCTGGATCGCACCCACCAGGCGCGGGTTCTGCAGCGCCTGCTCGGTGGGCCGGCGCAGATCTTCATCACCGCCACCGAAACGCCGGCGGCGCTGCAGGAACTGACCCACATCGCCCGGTTCCACGTGGAACATGCACAGATCGTGGCTGTGCCATAGTGGGCACACCAGGGCCGCTCGACCCCGGCTGGTATAATTCGGGTTGAAATCCTTTCATTCTCGGCGCATCGCTCCAAGCGGTGGCCGACCTGCGGAGCCTACGGCAAGCGCAATGAGCGACGAACAGAACNCCCCGGCAAACAACGGCAATTACGACGCCAACAGCATCACCGCCCTGGAAGGCCTGGAGGCTGTCCGCAAGCGACCCGGCATGTACATCGGCGACGTGCATGACGGCACCGGTCTGCACCACATGGTGTTCGAGGTTGTCGACAACTCGATCGACGAAGCGCTGGCCGGCCACGCCGATCATGTCGCGGTGACGATCCACGCCGACGGCTCGGTCTCGGTGTCCGACAACGGTCGCGGCATTCCGACCGGCAAGCACGAGCAGATGAGCGCCAAGCTCGGTCGCGAAGTGTCGGCCGCCGAAGTGGTGATGACCGTCCTGCACGCAGGCGGCAAGTTCGACGACAACAGCTACAAGGTGTCCGGCGGCCTGCACGGCGTCGGCGTCAGCGTGGTCAACGCGCTGTCGCAGAAGCTGCTGGTGGACGTGTTCCAGAACGGCTTCCACTACCAGCAGGAATTCAGCAACGGCGCCGCCGTGACCGCGCTGGCCAAGCTGGAAACCACCACCAAGCGCGGCACCACCGTGCGCTTCTGGCCGTCGACGGTCGCCTTCCACGACAACGTGGAATTCCACTACGACATCCTGGCTCGCCGCCTGCGCGAGCTGTCGTTCCTGAACTCCGGCGTCAAGATCGTCCTTGCCGACGAACGTGGCGATGGCCGCCGTGATGACTTCCACTACGAAGGCGGCATCCGCAGCTTCGTGGAGCATCTGGCCCAGCTGAAGACCCCGCTGCACCCGAACGTCATCTCGGTCACCGGCGAGCACAACGGCATCGTCGTGGATGTGGCGTTGCAGTGGACCGACTCCTACCAGGAGACGATGTACTGCTTCACCAACAACATTCCGCAGAAGGACGGCGGCACCCACCTTGCCGGCTTCCGCGGTGCGCTGACCCGTGTGCTCAACAACTACATCGAGCAGAACGGCATCGCCAAGCAGGCCAAGATCAACCTGACCGGCGATGACATGCGCGAAGGCATGATCGCGGTGCTGTCGGTGAAGGTGCCGGACCCGAGCTTCTCCAGCCAGACCAAGGAAAAGCTGGTCAGTTCCGACGTGCGCCCGGCGGTGGAAAACGCCTTCGGCGCGCGCCTGGAAGAGTTCCTGCAGGAAAACCCGAACGAAGCCAAGGCGATCGCCGGCAAGATCGTCGACGCTGCGCGTGCACGCGAAGCGGCGCGCAAGGCCCGCGACCTGACGCGCCGCAAGGGCGCGCTGGATATCGCCGGCCTGCCGGGCAAGCTGGCCGACTGCCAGGAAAAGGACCCGGCGCTGTCCGAACTGTTCATCGTCGAGGGTGACTCGGCAGGTGGCTCGGCCAAGCAGGGCCGCAACCGCAAGAACCAGGCGGTGCTGCCGCTGCGCGGCAAGATCCTCAACGTGGAACGCGCACGCTTCGACCGCATGCTGTCCTCCGACCAGGTGGGTACGCTGATCACGGCCTTGGGCACCGGCATCGGCCGTGACGAGTACAACCCGGACAAGCTGCGGTACCACAAGATCATCATCATGACCGACGCCGACGTCGACGGCGCCCACATCCGCACCCTGCTGCTGACCTTCTTCTACCGTCAGATGCCGGAGCTGATCGAGCGCGGTTACGTCTACATCGGCCTGCCGCCGCTGTACAAGATCAAGCAGGGCAAGCAGGAGCTGTACCTGAAGGACGACCCGGCGCTGGACAGTTACCTGGCCAGCAGTGCGGTGGAAAACGCCGCGCTGGTGCCGGCCACCGGCGAACCGGGCATCGAAGGCCTGGCGCTGGAAAAGCTGCTGCTGGCCTATGCCGCCGCGCTCGATTCCATCGAACGCAATGCCCACCGCTATGACCGCAATCTGCTCGAAGCGCTGGTCGATTTCGTGCCGATGGACATGGACAGCCTGCGCAATGCGGGCGAAGGCGAAGGCCTGGATGCGCTGGCCAAGCGCCTCAACCAGGGCAGCCTGGGCAGCCCGCGTTTCAGCCTGGAACTGCAGGAGGCCAACGAGGAGCGCCCCGCCGCCGTGCTGGTGACCCGTCGCCACATGGGCGAGGAGCACATCCAGGTGCTGCCGCTGTCGGCGTTCGAAAGTGGCGAACTGCGCGCGATCCACCAGGCCTCCAAGCTGCTGCACGGGCTGGTGCGCGAAGGTGCAACGATTTCCCGCGGCGCCAAGTCGATCGAAGTCGACAGCTTCGCGAAAGCGCAGAACTGGCTGCTCGAGGAGGCCAAGCGCGGCCGCCAGATCCAGCGATTCAAGGGTCTGGGTGAAATGAATCCGGAGCAGTTGTGGGATACCACGGTGAACCCGGAGACCCGTCGCCTGCTGCAGGTGCGCATCGAGGATGCGGTCGCTGCCGACCAGATCTTCAGCACCCTGATGGGCGATGTGGTCGAACCGCGTCGTGACTTCATCGAAGACAATGCGCTGAAGGTCGCCAACCTGGATATCTGACACAATCGGGACCTGGCCGGTGCGCGGGGAGCTGCACCGGCCTTCGTCCCTTGAACGCAGGTACCTGATGTCCGCATCCGCCCCGGTCTCCGCCGCTCCGCCTCCGGTTCCGCCGCCGTCTACCTCGCCGCGCGCCGTGGCACCGTTGGCAGGTTTCTTCATCGACCTGGGCATCGCCGCCGTCACCCTGGTCGGCCTGAGCATGGTCACCGGACTGTTCTGGGGCTTCTACCGTGCGATCGTGGTCAGCCGCGCCAACGCCGCGGCCAATGGCGGTGCACTCACACCTGACAGCGCCGGCGCGGCAGTGGGCCAGCCCGGGGCCCTGGCCCAGATCCTGATGGCCCTGATCGCCACCGGTGGTGCCGCGCTGCTGCTGTACTTCTGGCGGCGCCCGGCGAACGCCGGCGAACGCCTGGCCTCGCGACAGGCGCTGCAGCGTCCTTCCACCTGGGGCTGGACCCTGCTGGTGGCCACGCTGATCGTGGTTGGCAGCAACGGCGTCGCCTTCCTTTCCAAGCAGTTCGGCATCGAGCCGGTGCCGACCAACGTGGAACTGATGCAGAGCGCGATCGCGCGCTTCCCGTTGTTCCTGGTGCTGTTTGCGGTCGTCCTCGCCCCCGCCTACGAAGAGCTGCTGTTCCGTCGTGTCCTGTTCGGGCGCCTGTGGCAGGCCGGCCGCCCCTGGCTGGGCCTCATCCTCAGCAGCCTGGCGTTCGCCCTGGTCCATGAAGTGCCCGGTGTCAGCAAGAACTCGCTGCTGGGCATGGCGCAGCTGTGGCTGGTCTACGGCGGCATGGGTGCCGCCTTCTGCTGGCTGTACCGCCGCACCGGCACCCTGTGGGCGGCGATCACGGCGCATGCGCTGAACAACGCGGTGGCGCTCGCCGCAATGGTGTTCCTGGGGTCAACGTAACGCCGTGCCCGCTTGACGAAAGATTAAGCAGGTACGCTACACACTGCGCACATGAACACGGGGGCGGACCCATGAAACAACTGCTGCTGGCTCTAGTCATCACCACCGTGGTCAGTNCCTGTGCGACCACCACCTCGCCAACCGGAAGACGGCAGATGGTGGGCGGCGTATCGCAGGCACAGCTTGACCAGCTCGGCGCGCAGGCGTTTTCCGAGACCAAGCAGAAAGAGAAGATCAGCACCGATGGCCGCCAGAACGGCTACGTGCAGTGCGTGGTCAACGCGTTGGTCGCGCAGTTGCCGCCTCAGTACCGCGGCGTACGGTGGGAGACCGCCGTGTTCGTCGACAAAGAACCGAACGCCTTTGCCCTGCCCGGCGGAAAAGTGGGCGTGAACACCGGCATTTTCACCGTCGCCAAGAACCAGGACCAGTTGGCTGCCGTGATCGGCCATGAGATCGGCCATGTCATCGCGCGTCACCACGAAGAACGCATCACCCGGCAGATGGGCGCGCAGACCGGCCTGGCCGTGCTGGGCGCGCTGGCCGGTGCCGCCTATGGCGATGGCGCCGCCAGCACGGTCAACCAGTTGGGTGGGATGGGCGCGCAGGCGGCCTTCCTGCTGCCGGGTTCGCGCACGCAGGAAAGCGAGGCAGACGTGATTGGCCAGCGGCTGATGGCGCAGGCTGGATTCAACCCGGCCCAGGCCGTGGACCTGTGGCAGAACATGATGGCCGCCAGCGGCGGNCGCAGCCCGCAATGGCTGTCCACCCACCCCGATCCGGCCAACCGGATCCAGGAGCTGCGACGTGATGCACCGGGCCTGACGCCGGTCTACCAGCAGGCGCAGGCGGCCGGGCTGCGGCCAAAGTGCGGATGAGTGCGCAGTTCTATGCTGTATTGCAGCACATAAAACGATTTCTCACGCCATCTGTTTCTGATACGTTTGGCGGCTCAGATTTTTCTGACAGTCCGACTTTGCCGCTATCCGGCGGTTCGATCGAGGTGAACGATGATTTTCCGTAACCACAAAGCTGTGCTTTCCGTCCTCGTCGCGACCGCCCTGACCGGCGCCGTGGTCACCGATGCCTTTGCGCAGTCCTCGCGTTCCTCCGACCGTGGCAGCCGCGGCGGTAGCAGCAAGCAGGCCAAGGCCGAACCGCTGTACCCGAATGCGACCCGCCAGGAGCCGACCGCCAAGGCCTCGGCCAAGATGGGCAGCAAGCTGCAGAAAATGATCGACAGCTACAACAAGGAAAAGTTCCCGGAGACGCGCGAACAGGCTGACGCGATCCTGGCCGACAGCGCTTCCAACGAGTACGACAAGTCGCTGGCCGCGCAGCTGGCCTCGCAGGCCGCCTACCAGACCGACGACGTGCCGGGCGCCATCGCGTATCTGAAGCAGGTGATCCAGTTCAACGGCCTGGACAACAACGGCCACTTCCAGTCGATGCTGATGCTGGGCCAGCTGCAGCTGCAGGAAGACAAGACCGCCGAAGGCCTGGCCACCCTGGACAAGTACTTCGCAGAGAGCAAGTCGACCAAGCCGGAAGAGCTGATCGCCAAGGGCCAGGCGCTGTACCAGCTGGAGCGCTATCAGGAAGCGATCCCGGTGCTGAAGCAGGCCATCGCCGGCGCCGCCGAGCCGAAGGACAACTGGAACCAGCTGCTGATGGCGGCCCTGTCCGAAGCCGGCCAGACCGGTGAGGCCGTGCAGGCCGCAGAAGCGCTGGCGGCCAAGAACCCGACGGACAAGAAGGCCCAGCTGAATCTGGCCAACATGTACATGCAGGCTGACCAGATGCCGAAGGCCGCCGCGGTGATGGACAAGCTGCGCAGCAGCGGCCAGCTCACTGAAGAGCGCGAGTACAAGCAGCTGTACTCGATCTATGCCAACACCGAGAACAAGGAAAAGGACGTCATCGCGGTCATCAACGAAGGGTTGCAGAAGGGCATCCTGAAGCCGGATTACCAGGTCTACCTGGCGCTGGCCCAGTCCTACTACTACTCCGACCAGGTGCCGCAGGCGATCGATGCGTGGCAGAAGGCTGCCCCGCTCTCCAAGGACGGTGAGACCTACCTGAACCTGGCACGCGTCCTGCATGCCGAAGGTCGCGTCCCCGAGGCCAAGCAGGCCGCCCAGCAGGCGCTGGCGAAGGGCGTGAAGAACCAGGCGGATGCCAAAAAAATCATCAACCTGAAGTAAGTAGGAATAACGCCTGAATGCCTGCTCAGTTGATGCGCAGGCGCTCAGGATTGGTATAAGCTTGGAGGTTCCTGCGGTGTCATGCACCGCTGATCAGGGATCCCGCCCCCGGGATTCCGGCCCCACTATTGAGCTCTTGGCGCATGACGGAACAACTAGTCGTTCACCGGTACGAACAACCCGATGACAAGGGGCTGAGCTGGCCTCGCATCGTCGGCATCGCGTTTGTAATTGCCCTGCATCTGGCCGCCTTCATGATGCTCCTCATTCCCGCCGTGGCTCCCAAGGCCGTCGCGGAGAAGGAGCGCAACGTCATGGTGACCATCGTCGACGCGCCGCCGCCGCCCCCACCGCCGCCGCCGCCGCCGCCGC
>JGI24972J35695_100506_pt1 | contig 7064 bp, 9 predicted proteins | sample AntDryMetagUQ493_FD_35695 | JGI IMG/M metagenome (IMG submission 35695)
CCGCTATCGTCCCCAACCCCACGCCCGTCTAGGCGAGGAAACCGGCATGGGGGTCAGATCCTCGTGACGCGAAGGGGTCAGTTCCGGTTGTCGCTTGAAAGAAGCAAGCTCCCGTCACAGGCGTGGATGCTGATACTTCAGACTGTTTGCCCGGTCCGTCGCCCTACAGACAGCTGCAACGAGGTTCGGCCTACAGCCATCCCGCGTCCCCGCCGGGCACCAGCACCGCATGATTTATGGCAGGCCCGGATTGATCCGTCGACAGGCTCATGTGCGCGGCCACACGCGGATCCATCGCTCCGCCGGCACTCATGGACATGGCGCGATCGTCGCGCCGCGGAGACCTCCGATGCCCAACCCACTCTACGCACTCGCCCCGGTGATCGGCACCCTGGCCGCCTTCTTCGGCCTGATGATCGTCGCCTACGCCTGAACATCCTCTGCCAAGCACCGTGTCGAGGAACACCGCCATGATCCGCTCCGCCCTTGCTGTCATCGCCCTTTTCACCATCGCCACCCTCCCGGTTCGAGCCGCGCCGATCGACGCGCCGAGAGTCGTCGCAACCGCTGCACTGCCGAAGGCGCAGCTTCGCCACGTGACTATGAACGGAACCACGAAGCCGGCCGGCCTTACCCTCGACGGGCGCAGCGGGACCACGCCGGACCTCGACCGCAAGAGCGGCGAGCTCCACCGGCTCATCGTGACCTCGATCTGTACCGGCTGCTGACGGCCCGCACCGCGACGCCTCCCGTGTGAAGGGAACCTGAGTTTGGCATGCCCTACTGGTAAGCGGCCGAATTCATTGATCGACTCGATACGCTCACGTTCTTCTACGTCTGAATGTGGGTGCTTTGACCTTAAGACGGCTCGTCGAAGATCATTTGGCTTCCGGGGACCGGCAGCGCCCACTAATCCTCGTGGAAGTGATCTCCGCTCTCCGCGCGCGGAAGCGGCCCTCGACGCCCGGGGCATCACCAGGATGTCCATTTTCGGCTCTACGGCCCGCGGCGAGAACCGGACCGATAGCGACATCGACAACCTGATCGAAGTATCATCGGATACCTGCATGTCGCTCACGGGCTTCGTAAGACTAAAAAGCGACCTAGCCGAGATCCTAGGTCATCCGGTCTATCTGGCGGAATGGCTAAATCTGTATCCTCGCTTCGCAGCGTCGGCGGAACGCGATGCCGTGGCGGTGTTCTGATGCCGCGCGACCTCGAACTGCTTCTCGAAGACCTTCCGGACGCGGCACGTGGCGCTGTGCGGTACGCCTCAAATCCGACCCAGGATGGCTTCGAGCTGATGCCGACGACCGATTGGGATAGGTACCGCGCCCTCAAGGAGGCTGTGACCGAGCTGAGAGAGGTCGTGAAGAAGTCACTTGAGGATTTGAATATTAGACACGGCGAAATCGATGGGGCGGGCATGGCCGGTATCAGGAACATCTTCACGCATCAATACTTCCGGGTCGACATGGCGCGGCTTTGGCTTGCGGCCGTCTGGGAGTTTCCCGACCTAATCATTGTTTTTGATCAGGAAAAGCTTGCCACATCCAATCCTAGCCTTGCAACTAGCGGCTCGACATACGGAGTATGATAGCTCTGACGTTTGAAAGACGGTCCTCGCAAAGGGCGCCTTCCAATCGGACAGACATGCACACGAAAGCTCGAGCGAGAGGCGCGTCACGGTTGAGGCGACCAGTCGTTGCGATGCGCCTTCCGATCGGATTTGCGCCTGCGCGTCGTTCGTCATTCGTTCCACAAATTCTCCTCTCACAGGCGCCTCATCGGGTGACCGCAGCCTGATCTGCCTCAGCCTCATGCAGTACGAAGCCTTCAAGAGGGTCGACCTCTCGTCTCCACGGCGCCTCAGCGAGCACACGCCGCGCGTGCAGGTAACCGGCCTCCTCACGCGCTCGTATCCCGTTCGGGCTGAAATCGATGTCGCGCATATGGTCTTCTGCCTCAAGCCGCGGTGCGAGTAGCCGCACCACGTGCATGCGGGTCAGGCAGCCATACGCCGTCAGTGCCTTGATCTCCGGCTCGGCCGCGACCTCTGCGGGAAGCCGGCGGGCGAGTTCCGCAATGACGTGGCGGAGCCGGTGCGTCTGCTTCTGACGGGCGATGTGGCTGTGAGCGCGGCTGGCGTATTGGAGATCCTTCTGACGGTTGACCACCTCCCAGATGGTCCGAGGTTCAGGGCCGGACGGGTTCCACATATGCACGACGAAGATGATCCCATCGCGCCGCGGGTTGTCATCGAACACCGCTTCAACGGGCGTGTTCGAAAGAATGCCCCCGTCCCAGTACAGATCGTCACCGATACGCACAGGTGGGAAGGACGGTGGCAACGCTCCGGATGCCAAGACATGACGGAGGTCCAGAACTTCATCGCGGCTGTCGAAGTAGCGCATCTGGCCGGTACACACATGCGCAGCGCCGACCGTCAGCCTGCAGCCGCCGCCGTTGAGCTGCTTCAAATCGACGAGGTCAGCAAGCGTCTCACGCAGGGCCGCCATGGTGTAGTAGCCGACCGACTCAGGTGCGAGCGGCCAGTGAGGGTTTGCCAGCGCGAAGGGGTTGGGGGTGAAAAATCCTGCCACCCCCTGCATGATCGTGGACCAATGGACGGTCATTGGACCGAAGCCAGGCCAAGCCGATAGCTGTTCGCGCAGGGCACCGTGCTCGATGCGGCGCCAGAACGTGCGGAGGCGTTCGAGGCGCTGCCCGTGTGAGTTGCCGGCGATCAACACACCGTTGATGGCACCGATGGAGGTGCCGATGACCCAGTCGGGATCGACTCCAGCCTCGTGCAAGGCGCGGTAGACGCCGACTTGATAGGCCCCCAGTGCGCCGCCGCCTTGAAAGACGAGAACGACTTGACCGAGGTCCCGAAGAGTTAGTGCGTCGGGGGCTGGCGCTTGCATTGGATCCGGTGGGTTCAAGTTCTGGTCCTGGGACACGATGCTTCAGCGAGGCAGCGGGCCACCGGCGCGCGAACCGGATCCGTAGCGGGACACAGAGCGGCTCCGCTTCACCACAGGTGATGCCTCACGCGGTCCAGTCGAGGGCCGTCGATTGTTGAGCGTACCGCCGGCATGGCTGCCAGAACCGAGCCGCCTCGGGTCGGGAGTAGCAACCGGCTTCTGGCGACCGCCGGTCGCGCTGATTCGATCCCGAGCCGGTCCGCCCGTTTGCTGGCCGCTGCCGGTGTTTTGGGCGAGGGCAGGCCCCGAAAGGCAAAGAGCGAGCCCGACGATGAGGACACGATGCATAGAGATCTCCGCATTTCGGTGCTTGCCGTTTCCCTTCCACTCCGTTCGCTTGGTCAAGCCACCCTGTTACGCGTCCTTTTTGGTCCATCATCGCGCGAACGCCAGAATGAGCCCGATGCGGACGGCTGGGATCAAGCTCTCCTGCCCGACACCGCCGTGACAGGCGCACTGCGCATCGCCGTGAAGGTTCATGAGGCGGACGCGATGTTCGCGGTCCTGTCGACAGACCTCGGCGCCGGCGCGATCACGCTGCGAAGGCGATCCACACCTGAATAGGTCAAGGCCGGCGAGGACTGGGATGTTCGCTTTGTTCATCCTCAACCCGTTTCAGTTGGAGGGCAGCGCGGGCATAGCCGCCGGAAGCGCCATCCACGAAGTGGAGGTGATCGGCACTGAGCGGCGACGGACTGATGCAGGTCACAATCGCCGAATCCTGTTTATGAAGGCCGTAGCGCACGAGGCCGGCTCGCATCGCCGCCGCCAGTTGCGTTTCGATCGCGTCGACGGTCGCGGACGGGCAGGCCACGGTGAGGCGCAGGCCGTCGTCGTACTTGCGGAAATCTGCGTTGGCCGCGAGTTCGCGACCGTAGGCGCGCGGCGAGAAAGGTCCGACCGGTAGTCCTGAGCGGAACAAAGCGAAAGACCAGCAGCGTTTCGTGAAGAGCAGGGCACTACGGAGAGCGAGCGAGCCCGCCAATGGGCCGGCGGCGCGCGCCTCTGTGCCGAGTCCGGCCCACGGCGGCCGCATGCGCGGGCCCTGTTCCGGGAGAGGCCGTCCCATGGCCGGGCTCGCTTCGACGGCTTCGATCAGGTCGGAGAGGACGGTGTGCAGACTTGTCCGGTCGACGTTCGGGCATGGCACGACGATGAGCGATAGGACGATGCCCTCGGAAGCCGGGACGGGCGCGAAGCGGCAGGACAGGCCAGTCAGGTCGGGCCTTGCCCCCCTGGGTGCAGGCGGAACCGAATACAGGCCCCGTTTCATCGCCGCCTCCGCCCAGGCGAGACCGCCGCCGGAGAACATCGCATAATCGACCTGTACGGAAGCACGGTATCGAGCTACGCGCAGGTCGCGCCCAGCCGCGCGCACGGCAGAGATTGGGATCAGCGCCGCACGCAGGTCGAGGTTGAGAGCCTCTCCGACCCAGGTCACCGTCTGGGAGAGTACCGCCTCCACGGTCCCACGATCCTCCGGCCGAACGAGCAGGCTCGCACCATCGCCGCCGAACACGAAAGGCACGTCGACGCCCGGCAGCGCGTTGCGCACCGCCGTGATCGCCGCAGCGCCGGCGAAGTTGACGGCGCGGTAACGCCCCTGCTCGATCGCAGCCGTCGAGCGGACCACATCCGACAATGCTACGAACCAGTCGTCGGGAATCGGCACGTAGCGCGCCTCGTCGAGCACGTCGGCGAAGCGGTCGATGTAAGCAACCCCTTCGTAGCGGAACGGGAGTGAACCGGATGCGATAGCGTCACCCTGTTGGTAGAATGTCATGGCTAGATCGGAGCTTTCGGCCGGTGACCGGCAGTGTCGTCGCACCAACGGACAGGAAAGTCATGGAGTGTCCCTCGGTGCGATGACGTTGAAGCGCGGGATGGTAGGCCGATCCATCGCGAAGGCGGTTTGCATCGCCCTCGTCTCCAATGGCTGACTGCGAAATCGTGTTCCCAAGCGATCCCTGGATTCGACGAGGAGACCATGGCTGGACCAGCGGCTGCGGGGCATAGGATCGGGCCGAACATGCGAGCTGCCATTGAAGCCCTTTCCATGACCACCGCTTTACGAACGACCTCTGAGTCGCGTGTAATTACTCGGCTTTCGTCGACCGCAGCGATCTTGTTACCTGAAGCGTGCGCAATGCCTCGGCTTCTACGCCGGGATGAACGCGACCCAGCCCGCGCTGCCGAACGGAGCGCGAATCTTTGGACTGCCCCGATGGCGTTCGCGGACGGCCACAGAAATCGGATCTATCCCACTCCCGACCAGGTGGACCTGCTCCGCAAACCCCAACTGCGTTCGCGTGGAGTGCAACCGTGCGCGTCGTGAACGCGAGGAGGCTTGGCGCGAGCATCGCAAGCACATCCCTTCAAGATCTCGTCTCGTCGCCGGCTGGCACTTGTGCGCAGCCGCACGCGGATCCACCAATCCACCGGCACTCAGGATCATGGCGCGATCGTCCCGCCGCGGAGAACCACGATGTTCGATCCTCTGCTGACCCTTCCCCTCATCGTCGGCCTGCTCGCGGCCTTCTCTGGCGTGCTGGTCGTCGCCTCCATCTGAACACCCCCTGCTTCGAACCACATGAGAACCGGAGCCATGATCGGCATACCGCCATACGAAGAGGCTTTCCGCCGGAGACGAAGCTTGCCCTGACGCCTCCCGGAATCTTCGCCATGTCGAGTTGCTTCATCGTCCACGGCGTTTCAACACAGGTGCAGTCTTGGCTTAGCGGAACGCGCGCTAATCCCTTTCCCTTCAGGGAGAGGATGTAAGCGCGCCCGCGGCGGCAGCCGCGATCAGCGACCTTGGTTCTCGATGTACTGCTTCAGAATCGAAAGCGGAGCGCCACCGACCGATCCGGCGAAATAGCTCGGCGTCCAGAGGACTCCCCGGCTTTTCTTCACGGACCAGAACGAGGCGATCTCGGGGAATTCCTTCTTCAGCAGGCGACTCGACACGCCTTTCAAGCTGTTGACCAGCTCCGAGAGCCGCACCTTCGGCGGGTAGAACACCAGCAGGTGGACGTGGTCCCGCTCGCCGTTGAACTCGCGCAACTCCACCTCGAAGTCCGCACACACGCTTGCGAAGATCACCTGCAGTCGGTCGAGGTGGGGGCGGGTCAGCACCTTGCCGCGACGCTTGGTCGTGAAAACGAGGTGCGCGTGCAGGGCGAAGACCACGTGCCGCCCGGTGCGAAGCTCCATAGACCAAACCGCCGTTATGCCGTATGCGTCGTCTGTGAGCACAGCGACAGACCAACTGGTTCTGAAAGCCTTCAGCTTCCGCGTCAAGGACGCGACGAGCAGCAAGCGCCTGACCGCGCTCGCCAACGCGGTGAACACCGTCTGGAACTACGTCAACGAGATCAGCGCCCGGTCCGCGGACCGTGGCACGCTTTGGGCGACGAAGAAGCAGTTCCGCGACCTGACCAAGGGCAGCGGCAAGCTGCTCGGCCTCCCGTCCCAGGTCGTCCAGGAAGTCATCGACGAGTACGTCCTCAAGCGGCGCGCCGCCCACCGCCCGAAGCTACGCTGGCGCGCGAGCCGGGGGCCGAAGCGCGCCCTCGGCTGGGTCCCGTTCACGAACCAGGACGTCGCGCTCGACGGGGAGACGGTGCTCCTGCGCGGCCAGCGATTCCGCCTGTGGCAGCATCGCGCCGTCGAGGGTCGGATCAAGTCGGGCAACTTTTCGCAGGACGCACGGGGCCGGTGGTACTGCAACCTCGTGTGCGAGATGCCGCGCTCCCTCGGCAAAGGGCGCGATGAGGTCGGCGTCGATCTCGGGCTCAAGTCCGTGGCGAAGTGCTCGGACGGGCAGGAGCTTGAGCAGGCAAGGTTCTACCGCGACCTCGAACCCAAGCTCGCCGAGGCGCAGCGCAAGGGGCGCAAGCGGCAGGTGAAGTCGATCCACGCCAAGATCGCCAACAGACGCAAGGACACCCTTCACAAGTTTTCGCGGGCGCTGGTGGACCGCGCCCAAAGGATCACGGTCGGCGACGTGTCGGCCTCGGCGATGACGAAGACCCGGATGGCGAAGAGCGTGCTCGACGCCGGATGGTCGATGTTGCG
>JGI24972J35695_100540_pt1 | contig 6200 bp, 5 predicted proteins | sample AntDryMetagUQ493_FD_35695 | JGI IMG/M metagenome (IMG submission 35695)
CGGCCGCGTCGTCGGCGGCACGTGCCTGTTCCGGACCGCCGATTTCCCCGACGGGCCGGACCTCTACCGGCGGCTGGCGGCGTCCGGGATCGCGGTGCGGCGCTTCGCCGGGCGCCCGGAGCGCCTGCGCTTCGGCCTGCCGCCCGACAGGGCGGGCTGGTGCCGGCTGTCGCGGGTGCTCAGGTAGGCCGCGCCCCCGGCGGGTGCGGGTCGCGGGCCGCCACGATCACGGCCAGCGCCGAGAAGGCGAGGCCGACCGCGCAGACGCCCGGCCAGCCGACGAGCAGGAAGGCCTGCGAGCCGGCGTAGGCGCCGAGCGCCCCGAACACGAACAGGGTCGTGAACAGCACGGTGTTGATGCGGCCCCGCGCCCCCGGGACCAGCGCGTAGGCCCGCGTCTGGTTGGCGATGAGCGCGCCGTTCATGCCGATGTCGATGAGCAGCACGCCGAGCGCCACCGCGGCGAGCGACCAGGTGCCCCCCGCCCAGAGCACCGCGAAGGAGAGGGCGACCAGCAGGCTGCCGCCGAGGACGACGGGCTTCGCCCCCCGCCGGTCGGTGAAGCGGCCCGAGATCGGCGCCACGAAGGCCCCGCAGACGCCGATCACCCCGAACAGCCCGGCCCCGGCGGCGGTGAGGCCGAAGGGCGGCCCCTCGACCAGCAGGGCCAGGGTCGCCCAGAAGGCGTTGAAGCCCGCGAACAGCAGCGCCTGCGACAGGCTCGCCGTGCGCAGGACCGGCTGGCTGCGGGCGAGGTGGAGGATCGACAGCATCAGGGCGCGGTAGCGCAGCGGGTGCGTCTGCACCGTGTGGGGCAGGGTGGCCCGCGCGATGCCCGCCATGGCGAGGGCCAGCACGGACGCGACCAGGAAGACCGGCCGCCAGCCGAGATGCGCCCCCAGGAAGCCGCTCGCCGTGCGGGCGAGCAGGATGCCGGTGAGGAGCCCGGTCATGACCTGGCCGACGATCCGCCCGCGGCTCGCGTCCGGGGCGAGTTCGGCCGCGAACGGGACCGCCTGCTGGGCCGCGCAGGACAGGACCCCGACCACCAGATGGGCGAGCGCGAGGCAGGCGAGGTTCGGGGCGAGGCCCACGGCGAGCAGCGCCAGGGCGAGGCCGAGGCACTGTCCCACGATCAGGGCGCGGCGCGGCAGGGCGTCGCCGAGCGGCACGAGCCCGACGATGCCGAGCCCGTAGCCGACCAGGGCCGTGGTCGGCACCCACAGGGCGGCGCGGTCGCCGAACTCGGCCACGATCAGGCCGAGCAGCGGCTGGTTGTAGTAGATGTTGGCCACGGCCCCGCCGGCGATCAGCGTCAGGCCGAGCCGGGCCTTCGCGTCGAGGGGCGTGGTCACGGCTGGGTCGGGGGCAGGCAGGCACGCCGCCGCGGAAGGGCCATGGTCGGGTCCGTGTGGGGAGGGTGATCGGAGCCGCGAGCGATACGGGCGGAGCGCGCCGCCGGGCAAGCTGCGGCGATGCATCCCTGCCGGCACCCCCCGGGGCCCTTCACCGGGGCCGACGGCGCACCATATGCATCAGACGCAGCCGGCGCTGCCCGCATGCCGGCGGGCGCCGCGGACCGGTGCGCCGGGCGACGAGCCTCGCGAGGTTTACGGACCGGACTACGAACGAGAGGGCGGTTTCGTTCCGCGAGAACGGCGCCGGGGCCGCCGCAGCAGGGAGTACGGGATGCCGAACTACCGCGTCGACTTCGCCAAGGAGATCCTCGGGGTGCCGTTCACGATCGGCTCGGTCGCGATCGCGCGGGCCCGCGATCCCGAGCGCGCCCGCCGCGCCGCGGAGCTGCGATTCGCCCGCCAGCACGGCGTCGGCGACTGGCGCGAGCGGGCGGACCTCGCCACGGTGGCCGAGCGGCTCTGACGGCGCGACCTTGACGGCGCGACCTTGACGGCGCGACCTTGACGGCGCGACCTTGACGGCGCGACCTTGACGGCGCGACCTTGACGGCGCGACCTTGACGGCGCGCCCTTGACGGCGCGACCTTGACGGCGCGACCTTGACGGCGCGACCTTGACGGCGCGACCTTGACGGCGCGACCTTGACGGCGCGACCTTGACGGCGCGACCTGACGACCGACCGCCCGGCTCCGTCGTGCGCCCCCCCGTCACACGATCTTCGTGCCGCTCCCGCACCCTGGGAGCCCCGCGTCGGCGACCGGTCAAGCTCTGGTCGCGGCGGCCGCGGCGCCGTAGAATGGCGGGCGGATCGGGACGCCCGGCGGCGTCCGGATCCGCTTCCGCCCGCGCCCGATCGACGAGCCGGCGTCGCGGGGCCGGCCACGTCTCGAATCCGGGTCGACAGGGGTCAGTGCGAAGGTCATGGCGGCGATCTCCTTCTTCGGCGACCTGCTTCAGACCATCAGCGAGCGCGGCCGCGACCTGATCGGGATCGGCCGCGGCGACATGGGATCCCGGGCCAGCGCCGGCGACCTCGTGAAGCTGTGCGAGGACCTGATCTCCCGGCGCGGCGAGGCCTCCGGGGTGGCGCTGGCCCGCCTGATCCTCGACCGCTACGCGAGCTTCGGCCAGGCCGAGCGCCACGCCTTCCTGCGGGCCATCGCCCTCGACTTCGACGCGGACCACGCCGCCGTCGACGAGGCGATCGCCGCCTACCGCGCCGCCCCCTCCCGCGCCCGCCTCGGCAGCCTGCACGAGGCCGCCGAGCCGCGCAGCCAGGAGCTGATCCGCCGCCTCAACCTCGCCCGCGGCGGCACGCTCAGCCTCGTGCGGATGCGCGAGGACCTGTTCGACCTGCGCCGGGCGCTGCGCGCCGGCGACGAGGCCGACCCGGCCCTGATGGACGCCGTCGACAGCCTCGACTGCGACTTCGAGCACCTGTTCGCCTCGTGGTTCAACCGCGGCTTCCTAGTGCTGCGCCACATCGACTGGACGACGCCGGCGCACATCCTGGAGAAGATCATCCGCTACGAGGCGGTGCACGCCATCTCCGGCTGGGACGACCTGCGCGCCCGCATCGAGCCGCCGGACCGGCGCTGCTTCGCGTTCTTCCACCCGGCGCTCGCCGACGAGCCGCTGATCTTCGTGGAGGTGGCGCTCACCGACCAGATCGCCCCGGCGATCGCCCCGATCCTGTCGCAGGAGCGCAAGCCGCTGCAGCCGCACGCCGCCACCACGGCGGTGTTCTACTCGATCTCGAACTGCCAGAAGGGCCTCGCCGGCGTCACCTTCGGCAACTTCCTGATCAAGCAGGTGGTCGAGGACCTGACCCGCGAGGTCCCGACGCTCAAGACCTTCGTGACGCTCTCGCCGGTGCCGGGCTTCGCCGCGTGGCTGGCGCGGGAGCGCCGGGCCGACAGCCCGCAGGGCCTGCTGCCCGAGGATGTCGAGACCCTGCGGGCGCTGGACGACCCGGCCTGGCCGGCCGACAAGGCCCGGGCCGAGACGGTGCGCCGGGCGCTGATCCCGGCGGCGGCCGCCTATTTCCTGCGCGCCAAGAACGAGCGCGGGCGCCCCCTCGACCCGGTGGCCCGGTTCCATCTCGGCAACGGCGCGCGCCTCGACCGGATCAACTTCCTGGGCGACACGTCCAAGAAGGGGCTGGCCCAGTCCCACGGCCTGATGGTCAACTACCTGTACGACCTCGCCGCCATCGAGCGGAACCACGAGACCTACGCCAATCTCGGCACCGTGGTGGCGGCCCCGGCGGTGACCCGGGAGCTGCGCGCCAAGCTGCCGCCGCCCCGGGCCGTGGTGCTCGCCGAGGCGTAGGGACCCGGCTCTCCGGGCCGCACGGACGGCGGGCCGCCGCGGAAAGGGCTCGCCGAGTGGGCCTCCGGGCGGCTATGGGTGCGCGCGACCCACAGCCCGTGATAGCCCAGCCTCACGATGACGAACTACCTCTTCTCCCTGGTGCGGGACGGCGCCTCCGATCCCGCCAAGACCGCGCTCGAGACGCCGGACGGGCGCCGCTACGCTTACGCGGACCTGATCGCCCGCTCCGGCGCCTACGCGGCGGCCCTGCGGGCCGCGGGCGTCGCGCCCGGCGACCGGGTGGCCGTGCAGGTCGAGAAGAGCCCCGAGGTGATCTTCCTGTATCTCGGCGCGGTCCGGGCCGGCGCCGTGTTCCTGCCGCTCAACACCGCCTACACCCCGGCGGAGATCGGCTACTTCCTGAGCGACGCCGAGCCCACCGTGTTCGTCTGCGACCCAGGCCGGCGCGACGCCCTGACCGAGGCCGCCGCCGGCGTCCGGCAGATCTGGACCCTCGACGGGGCGGGCGGCGGCAGCGCCGCCGAGGCCGCCAACCGGGCCGCCGATGCGGGCGCCGCCTTCGCGGACGTGCCCCGGGGCCCGGAGGACCTCGCGGCGATCCTCTACACCTCGGGCACGACCGGGCGCTCGAAGGGCGCCATGCTGACCCACGACAACCTCGCGTCGAACGCCCGGACGCTGGTCGACTCCTGGCGCTTCACCGCCGACGACGTGCTGATCCACGCCCTGCCGGTGTTCCACACCCACGGCCTGTTCGTGGCGACCAACACGGTGCTGGCGAGCGGCGGATCCATGCTGTTCCTGCCCCGGCTCGACTCGAAGCTGATCCTGAGCCTGATGCCGCGGGCCAGCGTGCTCATGGGCGTGCCGACCTTCTACACCCGGCTCCTCAAGGAGCCGGGCCTGACGCCGGAGGCGGCCAGGGGCATGCGCCTGTTCGTGTCGGGCTCGGCGCCGCTGCTCGCCGAGACCCATCGCGAATGGCAGGCCCGCACCGGCCACGCCATCCTCGAGCGCTACGGCATGACCGAGACCAACATGAGCACCTCGAACCCCTACGCGGGGGACCGGGTCGCCGGCACGGTCGGCTTCCCCCTGCCGGGCGTGTCCCTGCGGGTGGTCGATCCCGAGACCGGCGCGGCCCTCGGGCCCGACGCGGTCGGCATGATCGAGGTGAAGGGCCCGAACGTGTTCCAGGGCTACTGGCGCATGCCCGAGAAGACCGCGGCCGAGTTCCGGGCCGACGGGTTCTTCATTACCGGCGACCTCGGCAAGGTCGACGGCCGGGGCTACGTCCACATCGTCGGGCGCGGCAAGGACCTGATCATCTCGGGGGGCTTCAACGTCTACCCGAAGGAGGTCGAGACCGAGATCGACGCGCTGCCGGGCGTGGTCGAGTCCGCCGTGATCGGCCTGGCGCACCCGGATTTCGGCGAGGCCGTCACCGCCGTGGTGGTGGGCGGCGCCGGCTGCCCCGACGAGGCCGGCGTGCAGGCCGCCCTGGAGGGCCGCCTCGCCCGGTTCAAGTGCCCCAAGCGCGTCCTGTTCGTGGACGAGCTGCCGCGCAACACCATGGGCAAGGTCCAGAAGAACCTGCTCCGCGAGGCGCACGCGGGTCTGTACCGGGACTGACGATCCGGCCGTCGGCGCCAGGGCCGACGAAGCTCGGTCCCTGGGCCCGCCGTCCCCGCGCGCCGGGGCGGGAAGCCGGCCGCCGCCGCGATCCCCGGCGCGAGGCGCCCCGGGTCACCCCGCTCCGCCCGTGCGGACGGTGCGGGAGCGACCCGCCGGCGCCTGGCCCGGGACCCGGATCAGAGATTGTGCTGCGTCCGCTCGCCCTCCGGCGGCTTGTGCCCCTCCGGATCGGCCACCTTGCGCGCGGCGGCGTTGAGGTTGTCCGGATCGAGGGCGGTCTGGACGAACTCCCGGCCGATATTGGTCACCTCGCGGGCGTAGCGCAGGCCCTGGTCACGGACCTCGTCGGCCCAGGGGCCGATGCTCCGGTCCTCCTGGCGGGTGCGCGGCAGCAGCGCGCCGAGGAGCAGGCCGGCGGCCACGCCGACCACGCCGACGAGGAGCGGGTTGTCGTCCACGAAGCGCTCGACGGCGGTGCGCCCGCGGTTGATCCCCGCGATCCCCTGGTTGGTCAGGTCGTCCAGCGCCCGCATGTTGCGGCGATGGAGGGCGCCGGCCCGCTCCCGGGCATCGTCGTAGGCCGCGGAGGCGCGGTCGCGGGCCTGGTCGGCCGCCCCGCCGAGGCGGTCGTTGATGTCGTCGGCGAGGCCCGACACGGTGCGGCGCGCCTGTCCGGCGAGCTCGGTGGCCCGGTCGCCCGCCGCCCGGATGCCGTCTTTCGCGGCCGCGGCGGCGTCGTGCCCGGCCGCGTCGTGCGAGCCCGTCGCCGCCCCGGACTGGAGCGGGTCGTGCAGGCCGCGCGGGTCCGGCCGG
>JGI24972J35695_100594_pt1 | contig 5151 bp, 4 predicted proteins | sample AntDryMetagUQ493_FD_35695 | JGI IMG/M metagenome (IMG submission 35695)
GCGGATCGGCCTGTCGGCCGCCGCCGAGGCGGCCCCGGCCGCGGCGATCAGCCTCGCGGCGGCCGGGGCCGGGGCGGGCAGGATCCCCGCGGTCGACGACGCCGTGATGGCCGTGGTCGGGACGCGCTGCGCCATGTGCCACGCCGCCGAGCCCCTGTGGCCGGGCATGACGGGCCCGCCCAAGGGCGTGCTCCTCGACAGCCCCGAGCACGTCGCGCGCTTCGCGCCGGCCATCCGCCTGCAGGCCGTCCTGACCCACGCGATGCCGCCCAACAACATCACCGACATGCAGCCCGAGGAGCGGGCGGCGCTCGCCCGCTGGCTGACCGCGCGATAACCGTCAGGCCCCGCCTCCGGCCCCACGCAGGATCCCGCCCGTGACCGCACCGCATACCGACGGCCCTCCGCGCGACTTCGTCGGCTACGGCGAGACGCCGCCCGACGCCCGCTGGCCCGGCGGCGCCCGCGTCGCCGTCCAGTTCGTGCTGAACTACGAGGAGGGCGGCGAGCGCTCCGTCCTCGACGGCGACCCCCACGCCGAGATCTTCCTCTCCGAGATCGCCGGGGCCACGCCGTTCCCCGCCCGGCACATGAGCATGGAGAGCCTCTACGAGTACGGGGCGCGCGCGGGCGTCTGGCGGATCCTGCGCCTGTTCCGCGAGCGCGGCGCGCCCCTCACGGTCTTCGGCGTCGCGCAGGCGCTCGCTCGCAATCCGGCCGCCGTGGAGGCCTTTCTCCGCGACGGCCACGAGATCGCCGGCCACGGCTGGCGCTGGCTGCCCTACCAGGACGTCCCGGAGGCGCTCGAGCGGGAGCACCTCGCCCGCGCGGTCGAGACGATCCGGAGCCTGACCGGCGAGACGCCGCTCGGCTGGTACACCGGCCGCGACAGCCCGAACACCCGGCGGCTCGTGGTCGAGCACGGCGGCTTCCTCTACGATTCGGACAGCTACGCCGACGACCTGCCCTACTGGGTGCAGGTCGCCGGCCGGGACCACCTCGTGGTGCCCTACACCCTCGACACCAACGACATGCGCTTCTCGGTCCCCGGCGGCTTCCCGTCGGGCGAGCAGTTCTTCGCGCACCTGCGCGACGCCTTCGACTGCCTCTACGAGGAGGGGGCGAGCGCCCCGAAGATGCTGTCGATCGGGCTGCATTGCCGCCTCGTCGGGCGCCCCGCCCGCCTGCCGGCCCTCGCCCGGTTCCTCGACCACGTCCTGGCCCGGCCCGACGTCTGGGTGACCCGGCGGATCGACATCGCCCGGCACTGGGCGGCCCACCATCCTCCCGGCGCCCCGGCGGCGGGACCGACCCCGGAGAGGACGATCCCGTGATCACCGTCGCCGCGCTCAACGCGCTCGCGCGCGACGCCTTCGTGGACCTCCTCGCCGAGGTCTACGAGCATTCCCCCTGGGTCCCCGACGCGGCCTTCGACCGCGGGCCCTTCGCGGCGCGCGCGGACCTGCACGCGGCGATGGAGGCGGCGGTGGCCGGCGCCGACCGGGTCCGTCAGCTCGCCCTCCTGCGGGCCCATCCCGAGCTGGCCGGGCGGGCCGCCCAGCGCGGCGAGCTCACCGCGCATTCCAGCCGCGAGCAGGTCGGAAGCGGCCTGCTCGGCGGCCCCTCCCCGGTGGTGGCGCGTCTGCAGGACCTCAACCGGGCCTACGCGGAGCGCTTCGGCTTCCCGTTCATCATCGCCGTCCGGGGCCTCGACCGCGACGCGATCCTCGCCCGGCTGGAGCAGCGGCTCGGCAACCCGCCGGAGGCCGAGCGGGCCGAGGCCCTGCGGCAGGTCGGACGGATCGCCGCCTTGCGCCTGGAGGCCCTCGTCGCGGACTGACGCGCCCGCGTCAGACCGCCCGGGCGCCGACCAGGGCGAGTTGCTCGCTCACGTGCTGGCGCAGCGCCTCGTGCGTCATGTCGACGAAGGTCTTGGTCCGGGCCGACAGCATCTTGCGGGACGGGTAGAGCAGGCCGAGCGTCACGCTGGTCGGCGGGGTGTGCTCCAGGACCTGCACGAGCCGGCCCTCGGCGAGGTGCGCCGCGACCTCGAACAGCGGCTTCAGGACGATGCCCTCGCCCGCGAGCGCCCAGGCGGTGAGCGTGTCGCCGTCGTCGGCATCGATATGCCCCGCGACCGGCAGGGTCACGGTCTCCTGCCCGTCCACCAGGGTCCAGCGGAACTGCTCGGAGCCGGGATAGCGCAGCAGCAGGCAGTCGTGCTGCAGCAGGTCCGCCGGCTCGGCGGGCGCGGGGTGCTCGGCCAGGTAGGCCGGCGCCGCGCACAGCACCCGGTCGATCTCCGCGACCTTGCGCAGGGTGAAGGTGGAGTCGCGCATCTGCGACAGGCGGATCGCGACGTCGACCGCCTCCTGGACGAGGTCGAGGAGGTGCTCCGACAGGCGCAGGCGGAGATCGGTCTCGCCGTGGCGGGCGCGGAAGCGCGGCACGAGCGGCGCGATGACCCGGCGGCCCAGACCGAGCGGCGCCGTCACCTTCAGCACCCCGCGGGGCACCGCGCCCGCGGTCTCGACGCTCTTCTCCGCCTGCTCCACCGCCGCGGTGATGTCGAGGCAGCGGTCGTAGAAGATCCGGCCGGCCTCCGTGAGGCTCATGCGCCGCGTCGTGCGGGTCAGCAGCAGGCAGCCGAGATGCTCCTCCAGGGTCTGGATCCGGTAGCTCACCACCGACGGTGACAACCGGAGCGAGCGGCCGGCCGCCGAGAAGCTCCCCGTCTCCGCCGAGCGTAAGAAGATGCGGATGCTCTCAAGGGACATCATGCGTCGAGATCTTCAGACGCATCCGGAAGCTGTCAACGAAATTTCCCGGGCGCGTTCGGACACGCGCCGGTCATCTCCCGGCCGCGAGGGCTGCGGCGGCTCGGCAAGGGGCCCGACCGCGCCGTCCCTCAGAACACGTGGAAGGCGACCCCGGCGAGGAAGCTCTTCTCCTCGGTGCCCTTGAAGGTCGCGGTCTCGACGTTCCCGAACTTGTTGTGCCAGTACTGGAAGCCGACGAAGACATCGACCCGGTTGGGCCGATCGTAGACGAGCTTGCCGAGGTCGAGTACGAGATTGGTGCGCGACAGGACTTCGAGCCCGCGGGGCGGGTTGAAGGCGAAGGCGGCCGGGTTGCGGACGCCGCGCCCCTTCGGCAGCACGATGTTGTTGAAGCCGACGAGGCTGAGCGGCAGCCCCGTGAAGGTCAGGGGAAAGCTGTAGACCAGTTCGAATTCCGGAACCGTGTCGAAGCTCTGGTCGCGGTCCGGCTGGAGATTGAACCCGTTCCGGTTCCATTCCTTGTAGGCTTGCACGGAGAGGTTGAGAAAGCCCGCCGGCACGTCGAAGGCGAAGTTCAGGCCGCCGACGATGTCGCGCTTCTTCGAGCCGAAGGCGTCGTTCTGGGCGTTGGCGTCGAAGCCGAAGGCGAGGGACACCTCCTTGACGAGGCCGGGAACGGTGAAGGCCTTCGTGCCCGTGAGCGCGTTGAGGCTCAGCGTGCCGCGGTACAGCCCGTAGGCTTCGGTGTTGCCGTAATCGGCGAAGAACGGGGCGGCGACGGAGCCCGGCGCGTTGGTGGTGCCGGCCGGGAACTGGGATCCGGACTTGAGGATGTCGAGGGAGAAGAAGTTCGTCCCATAGGCCCAGGCATCGGCGTGGGAGATGTTCAGGATCTGCTTGGGCGCCTCGCGGGAGACGAAGCTGCCGTCGGGGCGCTGGATCTGGACGCCCGGCGAGACGGTGGGGAACTGGTAGCGGTAGCTGATCTGGGTGTCGGCGAAGAGGAAGAACGGGCCGTCCTCCACCACCGTCGTGGCCTCGGGCGCCACCGGCGCCGAGGAGGCCGTCCCGAGGTCCTGCGCCCCCGCCGCGCACGTCATCCCGAGCGGCAGCAGCGCGGCCGCGATCCGACAAGCCATGGTCATGTCCACCCCCTCCTCCCGGCCGCCTTCAGTTCGAAGCGTCGGCCCGCAAACCCGCGCGCTGGCGCGCGACCTCGTCCGGCGTGACCGCCCGCCCCTGCCCGCCCCATTCGGCCCGCATCCAGGTCGCGAGGTCGGCGAGCGCCGCGTCGTCGATCAGGGCGGCGAAGGGCGGCATGGCCTCCATGCGCTCGTTGCCCGGGAAGCGCTGCGCCGGGAGCCCAGCGAGGATCGCCCGCAGGAGGCCGCCCGCGCCCGCGACCCGCATCGCGGCGTTCGTCCGCAGCGGCACCGAGACGTGGGGGATCCCCTCCCCCGCCCCGCCGTGGCAGCCGGCGCAGAGGCCGGCGTAGCTGGCCCGTCCGCGGGCCGCGACCGCCGCGGGGATCGCCGCGGGGGTGGCGGCGACGGGCGTCTCGGGCTCGGCCGGCAGGGCGTCGCGGTCGAACAGGTAGGCGGAGAGCGCCGCGAGGTCGGCCTCGTCCATGTGCTGCGTCGAGAAATGCACGACGTCGAACATCTGGTGCGTCGCGCCGCCCTGGGCCGAGAGGCCCGTGCGCATGAACCCGACGAGCCCGTGCGGGGTGAAGCCCATCCGCGCGAGGCCCGCCGGCGTGATGTCGGGCGCCTCGACGCCCTCGATCGTGGCGCCGCGATAGACGGCGTCGGCGCGCAGGGCCTGGATCACGGTGCGCGGCGTGTGGCACTCGCCGCAATGGCCGAGGGCGTCGGCGACGTAGCGGCCCCGGTTCCACAGGGGGGAGCGGCCCGGATCGGGCGCGGCGACCGTGGCCGGCAGGCTCAGGAGGTTCCAGGCCGCCAGGGTCCAGCGCTGGTCGAACGGGAAGGCGAGGGTGTTGGCCCTGTTCTCCACCGCGACCGGCGCGCGGGTCATCAGGTAGGCGTAGAGCCCGTCGACATCCTCCGGCGTCAGGCCGCGATACGACGTGTAGGGCATCGCCGGGTAGAGGTGGCGGCCGCCCGGCGCGATCCCGTCGCGCAGGGCCCGGTGGAAGTCGGCGCGGCTCCAGCCGCCGATGCCCTGCGGGCTCGGCGAGATGTTGGTGGCGTGGATCGTGCCGAAGGGCGTCTCCAGGGGCAGTCCCCCCGCCCAGGGCGCGCCGCCCCGGGCGGTGTGGCAGGCGAAGCAGTCGGCCGCGGCGGCGACCTCGGCGCCGCGGGGGGCGAGGCCGCGCAGGGCCTCAGCGCTCAGCGGGGTCTCGACGTCG
>JGI24972J35695_100609_pt1 | contig 4793 bp, 4 predicted proteins | sample AntDryMetagUQ493_FD_35695 | JGI IMG/M metagenome (IMG submission 35695)
TCCCGGCCGAGCGCCGGCCGGAGCACGCCGGTCCGAACGGGGAGCGCCTCGGCGTGGCGGCCGCGGCGGCCCTCGCCATGAGCGAGCGCGCCCTCGCCCGCGTCCGGGCGCGCGCCGCGTGACCGGGGTCAAGGCCCCGAAGATCCCGCCGCCGAAGCCGGATCCCGAGGAGAGGATACGCCGCGCCGCGACGCCGGAGCGGCGCGCGCGCCGGAAGCCCGTCCGGCAGTTTCGGCTGCGCCTCATCGACGCCGTGGCGCTCGCGGCCGGCGGGCTGCTCGTGCTCAAGCTGCTCAGCCTGCTGCAGGCCGGCCTGCCGGAGAGCGCCGCGCTGCCGGAGTACGGGCGCGCGGTCGCCCGGGCGCGCACCGGCTACGAGCCCTTCGACCCGGTGACGACCGGATCGGTGGGCGCCAAGGAGGCGCCGGCCGCCGCGACCGAGAAGGCGCCGGAGCCGCCCCCGCCGCGGCCCGGACCGCCCGCGGCCGGGAGCCCGGCCTCGCCGACCGAACGCCTGCTCCTCGAGAAGCTCGGCGCCCGGCGCGACGCCCTGCGCCAGAAGAGCGACGAGCTGGAGCTGCGCGAGAAGATGCTGGGCGAGGCCGAGCGCAAGCTCGAGACCGGCCTCGGCGACCTCAAGAAGGCCGAGGACAAGGTCGACGCCGCCGCGAAGGCCAAGGAGGAGGCCGAGAAGCAGGGCCTGAAGAACATCGTCACGATGTACGAGGCGATGAAGCCCAAGGACGCCGCCCGGGTGTTCGACCGGCTCGGGCTCGACGTGCTGGTCCCGATCGTGCTGGCCATGAACTCCCGGAAGATGTCCGAGGTGCTGGCGGTGATGCAGCCCGAGACCGCCGAGCGCCTGACCGTGGCCCTCGCGAACCGCGCCCGCGGCGCCGCAGGGCCGCAGGCCCAGGCGGGAACGGGGCTCCCGGCGAACGAGCTGCCGGCGATCGATCCCGGGGCGCCCGTGCGGTAGCTCCGCGGCGCCGCAGGGCGCCGAGCCGATCTTCCGAGGCTGCCGGCGGATCCGTCCGGCCGGCTCTGTCCGCGCGGCCCTCCCCGCTCGACCCCGTGCGGCGTCCGCGCGGACTAGGGTCCGGGGCCGGGCGCGCTATAAGGGGCTCATGTCAGAGGCCGATCCCCAGCCGCTCCTCGCCGTCGAGGACCTCTCCGTGGCGTTCCGCGCGCGGGAGGGCGAGACCGTGGCGGTCGACGGCGTCTCCTTCACCATCCGCCGGGGCGAGACCGTCGCGCTCGTGGGCGAATCGGGGTCCGGCAAGTCGGTGACGGCGCTGGCGATCCTGCGCCTCCTCGACCCCGCGGCCCGTCAGGACGGGCGGATCCTGTTCGCGGGCCGCGACCTCGCACGGCTGCCCGAGCGGGCGATGCGGGACGTGCGCGGCGCCGACATCACCATGGTGTTCCAGGAGCCGATGACCTCGCTGAACCCGCTCCACACGATCGAGCGGCAGATCGGCGAGGTGCTCGGCCTGCACCGCGGCCTCACCGGCAAGGCGGCCCGCCGGCGGATCCTGGAACTTCTGGAACTCGTGGGCCTGCGCGACGCCGAGCGGCGCATGGGCGCCTACCCGCACGAGCTCTCCGGCGGCCAGCGCCAGCGCGTGATGATCGCCATGGCGCTCGCCTGCGAGCCCGACCTCCTGGTCGCCGACGAGCCGACCACGGCCCTCGACGTGACCGTGCAGGCGCAGATCCTGGCGCTGCTCGCCGACCTGCAGAAGCGCCTCGGCATGGCGATGCTGTTCATCACCCACGATCTCGGCATCGTCGAGCGCATCGCCGACCGCGTCTGCGTGATGCTGAAGGGCAGGATCGTGGAGGCCGGCGCCACCAAGGCCGTCTTCGCGGACCCGCAGCACGAGTACACGCGCCGCCTGATCGCGTCCGAGCCCAAGGGCCGGGCCAACCCCGTCCCGGCCGACGCCGCGCCGCTCCTGGAGGCCGGCCCCCTGAAGGTCTGGTTCCCGCTGAAGTCGGGCCTGCTCCGACGCGTCACCGGCCATGTCAGGGCCGTGGACGGCGTCTCCCTGCGGGTCCGGACCGGCGAGACCATCGGCGTCGTCGGCGAGTCCGGCTCGGGCAAGACGACCCTCGGCCTCGCCCTCTTGCGGCTCACGGGCTCGGAGGGGCCGATCGTCTTCCTCGGCCAGGCGATCGACGGCTACGGCGTGGCGCAGATGCGCCCGCTGCGGAAGGACATGCAGGTGGTCTTCCAGGATCCCTACGGCTCGCTGTCGCCTCGCATGTCGGTGGCCGACATCGTGGCCGAGGGGCTGGTGGTGCAGGGCGCCGCGCGCTCGCGGGCGGAGCGCCGGGCCGTGGTCGCCAAGGCACTGACCGATGTCGGGCTCGATCCGGCCGCCATGGACCGCTACCCGCACGAGTTCTCCGGTGGCCAGCGCCAGCGCATCGCCATCGCCCGGGCTATGGTGCTCAACCCCCGCTTCGTCGTCCTCGACGAGCCGACCTCGGCCCTCGACCGCTCGGTCCAGGCACAGATCGTGACCCTGCTGCGCGACCTCCAGCGCGAGCGGGGACTCGCCTACCTGTTCATCAGCCACGACCTGAAGGTGGTGCGGGCGCTCGCCAACTACGTGATCGTCATGCAGAACGGCCACGTGGTCGAGGAGGGCGCCGCGGAGACGATCTTCGCGAATCCCCGGACCCCCTACACCCGCGCCCTGTTCAAGGCCGCCTTCGCCCTCGAGAGCGACGCGGCCGCCGAGCTGGAGTCCGCCTGACCGTGGCGCGCGCCCTCATCATCGTCCTCGATTCCGTGGGCGTCGGCGGGGCCCCGGACGCGGACCGCTACGGCGATACCGGGTCCGACACGCTGGGGCACATCGCCGAGCGCTGCGCGAAGGGCCGCGGCGACCGGGCGGGGCTGCGCGCGGGTCCCCTGCGCCTGCCCCACCTCGCCGAACTCGGGCTCGGCCTGGCGGCCGCCGGGGCCTCGGGCCGCATCCCGCCGAACCTCACCCCGGTCGGCCCGCCGCGCGGCGTCTACGGCCACGCGGTGGAGACGGCCGCCGGCAAGGACACGCCCTCCGGTCACTGGGAGATCGCCGGCCTGCCCCTGACCGAGCCCTGGGGGCATTTTCCCGATACGCGGCCGGCCTTCCCGCCGGAGCTGACCCGCGCGCTCGTCGCCGAGGGCGACCTCCCGGGCATCCTCGGCGATTGCCACGCGCCGGGCGTCGCGATCATCGACGCGCTGGGCGCCGAGCACCTCCGGACCGGCCGGCCGATCTGCTACACCTCGGCCGACAGCGTGTTCCAGATCGCCGCCCACGAGGAGGCGTTCGGGCTGGAGCGGCTCTACGACCTGTGCCGCGTGGCGCGCCGCCTGTGCGACCCCTACCGCGTCTGCCGGGTGATCGCCCGGCCCTTCGTGGGCTCGCCGGAGGCGGGCTTTCGCCGGACCGGCAACCGCAAGGATCTCGCCGTCGCCCCGCCCGGGCGCACGCTGCTCGACCGCGCCGAGGCGGCCGGTCGCGCGGTCGTGAGCGTCGGCAAGATCGGCGACATCTTCGCCCACCGCGCCACAGGCCGCGAGATCAAGCCGGGCCCGAACGCGGCCTGCGTGACGGCGGGGCTCGACGCGCTGGCGACGCTGCCGGAGGGAGGCCTGATCTTCGTCAACCTCGTCGATTTCGACACGGAGCACGGCCACCGCCGCGACGTGCCGGGCTACGCCGCGGAGCTGGAGGCGTTCGACGCCCGGATCCCCGAGATCCTGGCGGCGCTGGCACCGGGCGACCTCGCGGTCATCACGGCCGACCACGGCAACGACCCGACCTGGACCGGGACCGATCACACCCGCGAACAGGTCCCGGTCTTGGCCTTCGGCCCCGGCGTGGCCGCCCGACCGATCGGGCGGCGCGAGACCTTCGCGGATATCGGCGCCACCGTGGCGGCCCATCTCGGCCTCGCCTGGGACGGGGCCGGAACACCGTTCCTGTAGGGAGGACACGACGTGCGGGACGACGACGACCGGCCGCGCAAGGCCGTTGCCCACGAGATCGGGCAGCCCCTCGACACGCTCTCGCTCGGGGATCTCGACGAGCGCGTCGCGCTCCTGCGCGCCGAGATCGTCCGGCTCGAGGCGGCGCGGGCCGCCAAGCAGGCGGCGCAGGGCGCGGCCGACGCCTTCTTCAAGCGGGGCTGAGGCTTGGACCGGAGCGAAACCCTCGCCGCCCTGCGGCGCGGCGAACTCGGCGGCGCGCGGGAGCTGCGGCTGCCCGACGGGCTGACGGCGGTGCCGCGCGAGGTCTTCGCCCTCGCCGACACGCTGGAGGTGCTGGATCTCGGCCGGGGCAGCCTCGTCGACCTGCCGGACGATCTCGGCCGCCTCCACCGCCTGCGCGTCCTGTTCTGCTCCGGCAACCCGTTCCCGCGCCTGCCGCCGGTGCTCGGCGCCTGCCCGGCGCTGAGCCAGCTGGGCTTCCGCGGCTGCGGCATCCGCGAGGTTCCGGCGGAGTCGCTGCCGCGCGAGCTGCGCTGGCTGACGCTGACCGACAACGCGATCGCCGAGCTGCCCGCCGCCCTCGGCGAGCGGCCGCGCCTGCGGAAGCTGATGCTGGCGGGCAACCGGCTCACCGCGCTGCCCGACAGCCTGTCGGGGGCGGACGAACTCGAGCTGATCCGAGTCGCCTGCAACCGTCTCGCGGCGCTCCCGCCGTGGCTCGCGCGCCTGCCCCGCCTCGCCTGGATCGCCTACGCCGGCAACCCCACCGAGCCGCCGACGGCGCCGGTGGCGGCGCCCGCGG
>JGI24972J35695_100716_pt1 | contig 3389 bp, 2 predicted proteins | sample AntDryMetagUQ493_FD_35695 | JGI IMG/M metagenome (IMG submission 35695)
GCACCCGGTCGAGGACCATCCGGCCGCAGGGCAGCAGCGGGAACTGGTCGACCGGCCACAGCTTCGTGTCGTCCAGCGGGTAGAACGACAGGTGGTCGTTCGGGCCGTCCGGCATGATCTGCACGGCGAACTCCCACTCGGGGAAATTGCCGGCCTTGATGTTCCATCTCGCGGTAATTGGCCGGGATGCCCCAGGGCGACTTCAGGTGCGTCACCATGTGGATCGACTCGGGGTGCTGGGCCACGAAGTCGAAGAAGCGCCACGCCTCCTGGCGGTTCGTGACCGGATCCGGCTTGAACGCGTGGATCATGTCGGGGAACTTGATCGCGTCGCGGATGAAGAAGACCTTGAGGTTGTTGCCCACGAGGTCCCATTGCCGTCGACGGTCTTGAACTTCACCGCGAAGCCGCGCGGGTCGCGCTCGGTCTCCGGGCTCTCCTTGGCGCCGGCCACGGTGGAGAAGCGCACGAACATCGGCGTCTTCACGCCGGTCTCGTTCAGCACGCGGGCGCGGGTGTACTTGGAGGCCGGCTCGTCGCCGATCTTGCCGTAGGCCTCGAACCAGCCGTGGGCGCCGGCGCCGCGGGCGTGGACGACGCGCTCGGGGATCCGCTCGCGGTCGAAATGCGTGATCTTCTCGATGAACTGGTAGTTCTCGAGCGTGGCCGGGCCCCGCTCACCGACCGTGCGGGTGCTCTGGTTGTCGCGGACCGGGTGGCCCTGGCGGGTGGTCAGGATCGGGCGTTGATCGCTCATGCGTACCGTCTCTCCGTTCTGCGAAGGCTCTCGGTGAACAGCGGGGTCAGCCTGGAACCGTTCTGGTGAAGGGTTATGACCGCGGCATGACCCCGAGGCAAATGCATCGTCACAAAGGTTCTGATAGACGCAGCCTATGAACCTGGCCGGTCTCTCGCTCCGCGATCTCGAATACGTCGTCGCCGTCGCCGACGAGGGGCATTTCGGCCGGGCCGCCGAGCGCTGCAACGTCAGCCAGCCGACGCTGAGCGTGCAGGTCCGTAAGCTGGAAACCGCGCTCGGCCTGACTTTGTTCGAGCGGTCGAACCGGCGGATCCTGCTGACCGAAGCGGGGCAGGCCATCGTCCGGCAGGCGCGGGTCGTCCTGGCGGAGGCGCAGCGTCTGCTGGCGCTGGCCAGCGAGGGCCGCGGCTCGCCGCTCACCGGGCGTCTCGTGCTGGCGGCGATCCAGACGCTCGGTCCCTACTTCTTCCCGCTGGTGCTGCGGCCCCTGCGCGAGCAGTACCCCTTGCTGATGCTCTCGCTGTCGGAATCCCGGACGGCCGACATCGTCGAGGGCCTGCGCGACGGCCGCATCGACGCGGCCCTGGTCTCGCTGCCGCTGCCGTCCCACGGGCTCGCGGTCTCGCCGCTGTTCGTCGAGCCGTTCTGGCTCGCCTGCCCGGCCGAGCACGCCCTCGCCCGGGGCGGCGCGCTCTCCGCGACCGAGATCGCCGGCCCGGATCTGCTGCTGCTCGACGAGGGCAACTGCCTGCGCGACCAGACGATCGCGGCCTGCGGCGCCGGCTCCTCGGTCGGCCGCCACGCCACCAGCCTGGAGACGCTCCGCTCGATGGTGGCGGCCGGCGCCGGCTACACGCTGCTCCCGGCCCTGGCGGTGCCGTCGAATCCCGATCCCAGCGGCCTGACGGTCACCCGCGCCTTCGACCTCGACGGTCCCGGGCGGACCATCGCGCTGGTCTGGCGCGCGAGCGACCCGCGGGCCGCCGGGCTCGCGAGCCTGGCCGCCTTCTTCCGCGCGCACGCGCCGGCGGGCACGGCCGCCTGCCGCGACGGCGAGACCGTCGCCTGAGCCGCCGCAAACGCCCGCATTATACAGTTGTGAATAGGAAGGCGGGCCGCGACGGGTCTATCAGGACCGAGACGGCAGGGAGCGGCTCGATGCGGCGCACGATGGTCTGGGTCGCACTGGCGCTGCTGGTGCCCGCGGGGGCCCGCGCCGAGCCGAAGGACAGCTTCGCCCGGATCGACCAGATCAACCGCGCCTCTCTGGTCATGACGGTGGAGACCGGCATCGTGCCGCGGGCGCTGGGCGCGACCATCGCCCGCGCCCTCGACCGGGTCGCCGCCGACGCCGCGAAGCCGGGTGCGGAGCGGCCGGACGACTACCTGCGGATCGAGCCGCTGATCACCGCCATCGCGGGCGCCGACGCGACCCGGATGCATTCCGGGCGCAGCCGCCAGGACATCATCCCGACGGTGCTGAAGCTCGAGCAGCGCGACCGCCTCCTGAACCTCGCCAAGGCGCTCGACGAGACCCGGGCGGCCCTGCTGACCGTGGCCGAGCGCGAGGCCGACACGATCGTCCCGGCCTACACCAACGGCGTCCAGGCCCAGCCGACGACGCTCGGCCACATCTATCTGGGCTACGCGGCCGTCCTCGCCCGCGACGCGGACCGTCTCCGGGAGACCTGGGCGCGGCTGAACCTGTCGCCCCTGGGCGCGGCCGCCCTGGGAACGTCGAGCTTCCCGGTGAACCGCGAGCGGCTGGCGGCGCTGCTCGGCTTCGACGCGCCGGTGGAGAACAGCTACGATTCCGGCCAGCTCGCGCCGATGGATATGGGGATCGAGCTGACCGGGCTCGCGGCGAACCTCGCCACCACGGCCGGCAGCTTCGCGCAGGACCTCTACGCGCAGTACCACCAGACCCGGCCCTGGATCCTGCTGCGGGAGGGCGCGCTGACCGGGCCCAGCAGCATCATGCCGCAGAAGCGCAACCCCGTCGCGCTCTACAGCCTGCGCATGAAGGCCAGCGACGTCGTGGGGGCCGCGCAGGCCTTCGTCATCATGGCGCACAACGTCGATTCCGGCATGCCGGACTACAAGCGCAACCAGGCCGAGCCGCCCGGGCGGACCCTGGCCGAGGCCGCCGAGATGTGCCGGCGCTGGACCCGCGTCCTCGACGGGCTGGTCGTCGACCGGGCGCGCGCCGCCGACGAGGTCGCGGCGGACTATTCCACCACCACCGAGCTCGCCGACACGCTCCAGCGCGAGGCCGACGTTCCGTTCCGGCTCGGCCACCACTTCGCGTCCGAGCTGGTGAGCTACGGCCGCAGCCACGACCTGCGCCCGGCCGACCTGCCCTTCCCGGAGGTGCGGCGCATCTACGCCGAGGCCGCGGCGGGGTCGGGGCTGACGCCGGACCTGCCCCTCGACGAGGCCCGCTTCCGGGCGGCTCTCTCGGCCCGCGGCATGATCGACGCCGCGAAGGGCCTCGGCGGTCCGCAGCCCGCGGAGGTCCGGCGGATGCTGGGCGCCGCGCAGACGCGGCTGCGGACCGACCGCGACTGGCTCGACGCCCGCCGCACGGGCCTGGCCGACGCCCGGGCGCGGCTCGACGCCGCCTTCGCGG